>Ga0181561_10003111_pt1 | contig 14629 bp, 12 predicted proteins | sample 011ome_19_FD_133760 | JGI IMG/M metagenome (GOLD analysis project Ga0181561, IMG submission 133760) | Coastal salt marsh microbial communities from the Groves Creek Marsh, Skidaway Island, Georgia - 011510BT metaG (megahit assembly) | ecosystem: Environmental > Aquatic > Marine > Intertidal...
CGTGACCCGATGGGACGTGCTGTAAGCCAATTCCAACAGCAAGTGAAAGTCGGCCGGCGGACCCTGACACACTTTGATGGTATGGATAAAATCGTTAAATGTGCTGATCACCTAATGAATATCCGGGATGTCATCGGAAAAGACTGTTTCATCCTTCGCCCGTTTGAGCGAAGTGCGCTCGTCGGCGGCGATGTTGTTGAGGACTTCGCCAATGTCTTAGGTGTGAATACCGCGAAGTTCACAGCGGCAAAGGGCGCGGTTATGAATGAGAGCTTGTCCCAAGAGGCCTCCGAAATCGCCAGCGCGTTTACCAAAAAGTATCCGTTTTTTATCAACAAAAAGTTTAATCGCGAGCGCGCGCCCAAAATGGCGAACGTTTTACTACAGATTGCCGGTTCAAAATTCTTGCCCAGCCAAGAGTATCTTGATTTCATTTCGCCAATCGTTGAGGCCGAACGCGATAAACTTGCGAGCGAATTCGGCCTGACGTTTAAGCCGGCTGAATATGAGCCTGCCCCAAAGTCTGTAATGTCCAAAGAATTCTTGCTGTCTTTGGGCGAGACACTCAACAAGATCGAGATAGAAAAAATAAAGGCGGTGGAAAAGAAAAAGAAGAAAAATAAAACCTAAACGCTTTTGTTCATTTTTTTAAAAATACTGCCAGTGAAATACTGTCAGGTGGCCAATGCCCCGCAGGAAAATTGCCTGTGTTTTGGTCGTTGTGCGGGATAATTTGCTCAATTTCCCATCGTTAACGCTAACAGGCACTAAATTCTTGGAAAGCTGTTGCAATCAGATCAGCCGCTTGGTTTAGTCTCGGATCAAGAGTGCAGTCTAAGCTGCCAAGTACTCAGGGGGACTTAAGTGTCAAATTCTTCAAACGAAGGTGCATTCGTTGAATTCGAACGTGTGCAAAAAAGCTATGACGGTGAGAAGCTGGTTGTCAAAGACCTCAACCTCTCGATGCCGAAGGGCGAGTTCCTTACAATGCTCGGGCCGTCAGGGTCGGGCAAGACGACTTGCCTGATGATGCTCGCTGGGTTCGAGACCGCGACCCACGGCGAAATCCGCCTTGATGGTGTCTCGATCAACCACATCCCGCCGCACAAACGCGGCATTGGCATGGTGTTCCAGAACTACGCCCTGTTCCCACATATGACCGTGGCCGAGAACCTCTCCTTCCCACTTGAAGTCCGCAAAATGGGCAAATCCGATCGCGAAGCGAAAGTGATGCGCGCGCTGGGCATGGTCCAGATGCAAGACTTCGCAGGTCGCCGCCCGACACAGCTCTCTGGTGGTCAGCAACAGCGGATCGCACTTGCGCGGGCCCTCGTGTTTGAACCTGAACTGGTGCTGATGGACGAACCACTTGGCGCGCTTGACAAGCAACTGCGCGAAACGCTCCAGTTTGAAATCACAAATCTCGCGCACCAACTTGGGATTACCGTCGTTTACGTGACACACGACCAGACAGAAGCGCTGACAATGTCAGACCGCGTCGCGGTGTTCGAAGATGGCCGCATCCAACAACTGGCCCCACCTGATGAGCTATACGAGGCGCCAAAGAACAGCTTCGTTGCGCAATTTATCGGTGAAAACAACACGCTGGAAGGCGTTGTTAAAGAGATCAAAGGCAACACATGCATCGTGCAGCTTGATAGCGGTGATATCATTGACGCGATCCCTGTGAACGTTTCTGCCGTTGGTGAGCGCACCAAGGTGTCGATCCGCCCAGAGCGCGTCGAATTCAACAAAGACCGCCTGCAAGAGGGCGCGCATACCCTTAAGGCTGAAGTGCTGGAGTTCATCTATATGGGTGATATTTTCCGCACGCGTCTACGGGTTGCGGGCACCGATGACTTTGTCATCAAAACACGCAACGCCCCCGATCAAGTGCGCCTGACACCAGGCCAGCAGATTGAAATCGGTTGGCTGGCGCAAGATTGCCGCGCCTTGGACGCTTAAACGCGCCAAATGCCGCAAGAAAAGGTGGCGCTTCCGCCCGGAAAGTGCTGCCACAAAGTAACCACCGGGTATCTAAACGGGAGAGTATTAATGAAACTCACAACAACACTTTTGGCGACATCCGCCATTACGTTTGCTGGTTCTGCTTTTGCAGAATCGCACATGGCAGACTCAATGACGATCGTAAGCTGGGGCGGCGCATATTCCGCATCACAGCAGGGCGCCTACCACGACCCATACGTTGCAAACACTGGCATCACGATCATCAATGATGAAAGCTCTGGTGAAGCTGTAGCCAAGCTGCGCGCGATGTCCGAAGCTGGCAACATCACTTGGGATCTGGTCGATGTAGAAGCTGCTGACGGCATTCGTCTTTGCGACGAAGGTTTGGCGATGGAAATCGACCACGACACAATGCTTGCTGCGGCACCAGATGGCACACTTGCTTCTGAAGACTTTGGTTCGTCCATCGTGTCTGATTGCTTTATCCCACAGATCGTTTTCTCGACTACTGTCGGCTACCGCACAGACATGGTTGGCGACACGCCTCCAACAGACATCTGCGCAATCTTTGATCTGGAAACATACCCAGGCAAGCGCGCATTGGCGAAAAAGCCACTCGCAAACGTAGAGTGGGCATTGCTCTGTGACGGCGTTGCAAAAGAAGACATCTACGAAGTTCTGGCAACACCAGAAGGCCAAGATCAAGCTTTTGCTAAGCTTGACACAATCAAAGCAGAGACAATCTGGTGGTCCGCCGGCGCGGAAACACCACAGCTTCTGGCTGATGGCGAAGTCGTGATGGGTTCAACCTTTAACGGTCGTCTCTTCTCCGCAATCGCAGAACAGAACCAGCCGATTGGCATGCTCTGGGACGCACAGATGCTCGACTTTGATGGTTGGATCGTTCCAGCTGGCTTGTCCGAGGATCGTCTTGCACGCGTCATGGACTATCTGATGTTTGCAACAGACACCCAGCGTCTTGCAGATCAGGCCAAGTACATCTCTTACGGCCCAGCACGTGTGTCTTCTGCACCACTGGTTGGCAACCACGGCGAATTGGGTATCCCGATGGCCGAGCACATGCCAACAGATCCAGCAAACTCTACAAACGTCTTCGTGACGAACTACGAGTTCTGGGCTGACTACCGTGACGATCTGGATGCTAAATTCCAGTCTTGGTTGGCACAATAAGCCTATTACTCAAGGCCTTACGGCCTTGAGTTGAGATCGCGGCAGCCCCCACCAAACGAGGGGCTGCCGCACATAAAACAGGGGATGATTTCACATGACTGACGCAACCGGACCAATGATTGCCGCCGATGGCCGTCCGCTCAAGGCCAGCTTGAACCGCGCCTTGCGCCGGCAGAACATGCGCGCATTGTTTCTGATTGCTCCGCTGCTGATCTTCATCATGCTCACGTTCATCGTGCCGATCGGGGACATGCTGTTCCGTTCGGTTCAAAACAATATCGTCAGTGACACCTTGCCACGTACGACCGTCGCACTTGATGCATGGTCGGTCAAAACGGGCGAGGCGCCCAACGAAGACGTCTTTTACGCGCTGGCCCAAGACCTCAGTGTGGCCGTCGAAGAGAAATCGCACACGCGACTTGGGTCGCGCCTCAACTACGAATCTCCGGGTATCTCGTCGCTCTTCCGTAAATCGGGCCGCAAGGTCGAGGATATGGGCGAAGGCTATGCCGACGGCTTTGTCGGTCTTGATCCCGCTTGGGGAAAGAGCGCGACCTTCGCAGACCTCCTCGCAGCCCCCGCATGGTTAGAGGCCGTGGCCGCTGATCCAGAAGACGCCAATACTCGCAGGTTCCGTTTGAACACAGATGTTTCGGAACTTCTGCCTTTTACATCTGATGCTTACACCGCGTTTGTGACGTTTACTCAAACGGACGGTAAGAAAAGTCCGCTTGAAGCCAAACTTTGGAACAGCGTCTATCTCGGTCTTTATCAAGATTTGACCCGCAACGGCGATCCGCAAATCGAAGGTGATATCGGCGCAAAGCTAGCGGCAGCAGCGGCCGCCGTACCGTCGTTTGAGGTCGAAGTCCTCTCCGAGTCGTTCCGGAAAATTGACAAAGACTGGCTCGATCCAGACACCTGGAGCATCATCAAACGCTACAGCACGGAGTTCACAAATGGTTATTTCCTCAATGCGATTGATATGGAAAAAACCGTAGACGGCCCCGCATGGCGCTCGGAAGACCAGCAGATTTATCTGACGTTGTTCTGGCGCACGCTTCTGATGTCGGTGACAATCACCGTGTCATGCATCTTGCTCGGCTACCCCGTGGCGTGGCTCTTGGCCAACTTGCCTGCGCGCACCGCGAACCTTTTGATGATCCTCGTGCTCTTGCCATTCTGGACCTCGCTCCTAGTGCGGACATCGGCATGGAAAATCTTGTTGCAGCAGCAGGGGGTTATCAACGACATCCTCGTCTGGCTGGGCATTGTGTCCGATGGTGGACGGCTTGCGCTGATAAACAACGCGACAGGCACGATCATTGCAATGACGCATATCCTGCTGCCGTTTATGATCCTGCCGCTTTACTCGGTGATGAAGACAATTCCGCCAGCCTATTTGCGGGCAGCGAAATCGCTAGGGGCGACCAATTGGACAGCCTTCTGGCGCGTTTACTTCCCTCAATCGGTGCCAGGTATTGGTGCGGGGTCGATCCTCGTGTTTATCCTGTCGATCGGCTATTACATCACGCCAGAGATCGTCGGCGGAACGAAGGGCGTCTTTATCTCCAACCGTATCGCTTACCACATCTCCAGCTCGCTTAACTGGGGCTTGGCGGCTGCACTTGGCGCGATCCTGCTTGCGGTGGTCATGCTGCTCTACTGGGCCTACGACCGCATCGTCGGCATCGATAACGTGAAATTGGGGGGCTAAGGCCATGGCAAAAGTAATCTACAACGGCCTTGTGCCAACCCCGAGTCTCTTTGGCTTCACCATGCCCGTCACGGGCGCACTTGGCGCGTTCTTTGGCCTGCTCGCAGGGCAGGCAACGGGTGATGGCGCGGGCTTGGGCATCGTGATCGGCGCTATCGTTGGCGCGGCTATGGCCTATGTCTTGGCGAAATTCCTGCCTTATAAAACAGGACGTTGGGCCGCAATCGGCGTGGTCGGCGCGGTTGGATTGGTGACTGGCGGTGCCATTGGCCTCGTGGTGGGTCTCTGCGCGGGTGCGATCTTGGGCTGGTGTTCCTACTGGCTACACTTGGGCAAATACCGCAGTAGCCTGCCGCCCTATGCGACATCGGGTCAAGTCCTGTGGCACAACACATTCAAGTTCATCTGTGGCGCGATCCTGTTCTTCCTGATCGCCCCCATCATAACGATCATCCCGCTGTCGTTTAACGCACAGGACTTCTTTACCTTCACGCCGGAAATGCTGGCGCTGGATCCTGCGGGTTTCTCGCTCAAGCACTACCAAGACTTTTTCACCAACCAAGACTGGCTGCGTCCGATGAAAAACTCTCTCATCATTGCGCCATTTGCCACGATTATCTCGGTTTCGCTTGGCACCTTGGCGGCCATCGGGCTGAGCCAATCACACGTCCCGTTCCGTCGCGCGATTATGGCGATCCTGATTTCTCCAATGATTGTGCCTTTGATTATCTCTGCGACAGGTATGTTCTTTTTCTATAGCAAAATGGGCATCTTCATGGAGGACACGCTCGGTATCTCCAAATCCCTGTCGGGCTATATCAAAGTTGTCTTGGCACACGCAGCCCTCGGCATTCCCTTCGTCATCATCACCGTGACGGCAACGCTTGTGGGCTTTGACAACTCGCTCACGCGCGCTGCGGCCAACATGGGGGCGACGCCAACAGTCACTTTCTTCCGCGTGCAAATGCCACTGATTTTGCCCGGTGTGATTTCTGGTGCACTCTTCGCCTTTATCACATCGTTCGACGAAGTGGTTGTGGTGCTCTTTGTGGGGGCTGCAGCTCAGAAAACTCTGCCATGGCAGATGTTTACGGGCCTGCGCGAGCAGATCAGTCCGACGATCTTGGCTGTGGCAACCATTCTGGTCTGCGTCTCTGTCCTGCTTCTCGCGACGCTCGAATTGCTGCGCCGCAGATCAGAGCGCCTGCGCGGCATGTCGCCCACCTAAGGCAGAAGCGCCAGCCAACCCCAAGCCGTGAGAATGGTCAGCCCCGTCGCAATCAAAACGGCGGAGGCTGCCACGCGCTTGGCTCGCCCGTACATGTCAGCAAAAAGATAGGCGTTCACACCCGGTGCCATCGCTCCCGTGAGGACCGCCGATCGTAGTTCTGGGGTCGAGAGGTTGAACCATTTGCCAAGGCCAAATGTCAGGGCAGGGTGCAGGATCAACGAGATGGCGACGGCAAAAAGGATCGTGCGCATGTCTCCCTCAGGGCGATAACGGTACAGCACACCGCCCAAGCCAAAGAGCGCGGCTGGGAGTGCCGCCTTTGACGTAATCGTCACCGCATCGAGAAAGGCCTTTGGCAGGGTGATTCCCGTGAGATTGATAAAAAAGCCGAACCCAAGGGCGATGATCAGCGCGTTTTTGAAGACAGCTTTAAAAACCTTCTGAGGCAGGGCCGCGAGTGATCCACCGCGATTGCGCACAATCTCCATCGCGATGATGCCAGTCGTGTAACAAATCGGCGCATTCAGCGCGATAATCGCAAAATTGGCCTCAAGTGCGGAGGTGCCATAGGCGCGTTCAGTAATCGGTAGGCCCAGCAGAACCGAGTTCGAGAACAACCCGACAAAGCCGATTGCGACGCAATCTTCCCAGTCGCGCTGAAAGATGATCCGCGCCCCAATGAGGCCGACCGCAAAGCAAATCAGCGCACTGGCATAGTAGCTGAACAGCAGCGGGAAATGGAAGTTTTCCCCCAAATCTAGCGAGGAGATGGCGAGGAATAATAGGCAAGGGATCGCAAAGCCTTGGGTGAATTTCATCAAACCGTCGACCAGTGTATCGCTGAAATACCCTTGCCAAACAGAAAGGTATCCAAACCCCATGACGAAGAAAACGGGGAGAATGACATCGATCAGGGCGCTCATGGATAGGGCTTTCTTTTATGGGACGGGTACCGTGATTTCCATGCCGTCATAGGCAGGTGTTACATGGTCAGGGGTCTCGTCAGCGACGACTTGGTAATCCAGATCAATATGCATATTGGTCAGCACGCCACGCTTTGCGCCAGAGCGGGCCAGCCACTCCAGCGTGTTCTCAAGGTGGCTATGGGTAGGATGCGGCATGCGGCGAAGCGCATCGACGATCCAAATGTCGAGGTTTTGCAATTGGTCCCAAGCTTCGGCAGGAATTTCGGAGACGTCAGGCATATAGGCGACATTGCCAACCCGTAGACCAAGCGCATCGATATTGCCGTGGATTACGGTGATCGGCGTGAAGGTAAGTGACCCGCCCGCGCCGTCAATCTTCACATCACCCGTCAATGTATTGAGCTCGCAGATCGGCGGATAAGACGACCCTTTGGGCTGCACAAAGGCATAGCCGAAACGGGCCAGCAGCGCGTCAGAGGTCTCGCCGTCGGCCCAAATTTGCAGGCGTTCGCGGGTATTGAAAACCACCATGCGCAGGTCGTCTAACCCATGCACATGATCCGCATGGGCGTGGGTATAGATCACGGCGTCCAACTCTCCGACGCCCGCCTCCAGCAGTTGATTACGCATATCCGGTGAGGTGTCGATCAAAACGCGGGTGTGTTTGTCACCACGACTGCGCGTAACCAACAGCGAACACCGCTGACGGCGGTTTTTGGGATTGCTGGGATCACAATCACCCCATTGCCCACCAAGGCGCGGCACGCCCCCGGACGATCCGCATCCGAGAATGCGAAAGGTGATTGTGTCTTGGCTCATAGTTTCGCTTTCCAAAACAAGCGGTCGAAATTGGCGGTCGTCTGCACCGCGAAATCGTCATAGCTCATGCCAAACACCTCGGCCCCAACCGCAGCCGTATGCACCGAATAGGCAGGCTCGTTACGCTGACCGCGCTTGGGTTTCGGCGCAAGATAAGGGCTGTCAGTTTCCACCAGAATGCGGTCAATTGGTGCGGCGGCAAAAATATCGCGGACCTCTTGGCTTTTGGGGAAAGTCGCGATGCCAGACATCGAGAGGTAAAAGCCAAGATCAAGGGCGGCGCTGCCTAATTCGGGGCTGCTTGAGAAGCAATGCATCACGCAAGTGTAAGCGCCATTTGCATGCTCTTCCGCCAGTATCCGCGCCATGTCATCGTCAGCGGCGCGGGCGTGAATGATCAGCGGCAGCTTTGTTTCACGGGCCGCCGCTATATGAATACGCAAAGATTCCTTTTGAATATCAGCACTTTCTGCGGTGTAGTAATAATCGAGTCCGGTCTCGCCAATGCCCACAAACTTCGGATGCTTGGACATGGCAACCAACGCGTCCACGCTTGTCAGCGGCTCTTCGGCAGCACTCATCGGATGGGTGCCAGCAGCATAGAACACCGCAGGGTTGGCCTCTGCGATGGCGCGCACGGAAGGCTCGTTGCGCAGGCGCGTGCAGATGGTGACCATCCGTTCAACGCCGGCTTCAAGTGCGCGGGCGATGATCTCGGGGCGCTCTGCGTCAAAGTCAGGGAAATCGAGGTGGCAGTGGCTGTCGACGATTGTGGCTTGGCCCATGCGGCACTCTCTTTTCAGGTCTGCGCGACGCGGCGCGCCGTCTCTTCGATCTTGAATATCATATCAAGGATCAGCGAGGCGGGGTCAAGGTTGACTGCCTTTCCGTGGCGGACGCGCTCTGACAAGGTTTGCTGCAATTGCGCCCATGCTTGGGCGGCGTGGTGATTGGGCGATAGCCGCGCCAGAAGGCGGGCCTCATGCGGGGCAGCTTGTGAATGCGGCTCACCGAGCAAACCCGCCCGCGCCGTGCGTGCCAAAAACAAATCCATCAGATCAAGCGTCAGGCCAAAGCGCACCTCGGCCCCACGCCCCGTGCAGGCATCCGCAATCCTATGGGCCAGAAGTCTGTCCATACGCGGCGCACCTTCCAAAAGGCGCACAAGTTCGGCGTATAGCGGCAATCCATCGTGGCGCAGCAAGCGTACGGCATCACCAGCGGACCCTTCGGAAAGCGTGGCCAATGCCTCAGCACTTGTGGTCTCTAATCCCGCCTGTGCCAGCGAGGCCTGCAAATCCTCGGGGTTCAACCGCCCACAGCGCAACTCGCGGCACCGAGAGCGGATCGTCGGCAAGAGGCGCGATGGCTGGTGCGCGATCAAAAGCAAGGTCGTCTTGGCAGGCGGCTCTTCCAGCTCTTTCAAAATAGCATTGGCCGCATTGCGGTTCATCTCGTCAGCGGAGTCAACAATCACGACACGGCGACCACCGTCAGCCGACGACATATGAAAGAAGTCTTTCAACCCGCGCACGGCATCGACGGTAACCTCTTGGCGCAGCTTCTTTGTGTCGTGGTTATAAGGGCGACGCACGACGGTCAGACGCGGATGCGCCCCCGATTGCACCAGCCGCGCATCGGGGTTCTCGGGGGGAATATCCAAGCTCGTCGCAGCAGTGGGGGCATCCCCAAAGAACCCGTCATTCGGGCGTTCCGACAGCAAAAACCGTGCAATCTTCCACGAAAGCGTCGCCTTGCCCACTCCGCGCGGGCCTGTAATCAGCCAACCAGAATGCAAGCGCCCCGTATTATAAGCATCCAAGAAATCCGCCTCGGCACGCGATTGACCAAACAGGTGCATGGTTTCACGCGGATGTGGCGCTCCCTCAATGCGGTCTGGTTCTGGCAGCGCGTCGTCGCTCATGCGTAGGCCGCGATCTCGGAAGCGATTTGTTCCACTGTGCGATTGCCATCAATCAGTACACAGCGTTTGGGAAACGCATGGGCGAGGGTCAGAAATCCGTGGCGCAATGTCTCTTGAAAGGCCAAACCAAAATCCTCGAACCGATCCTCACCCGATCCACGGGCAAGGCCGCGCGCAAGGGCCACCTTCGGGTCCATATCAATGATAAACGTGAGGTCAGGCTCGCGCCCGATCATCAGCTCATGCAGCGCATCAACCTTGCTGCGCAGATCACCTCGGGTCGCCCCCTGATATACGCGCGTGCTATCAGCAAAGCGGTCGCAGACCACGGTTTTACCAGCATCAAGGGCAGGTGAGATCGTCTTTTCCATGTGGTCGCGGCGGGCTGCTGTAAACAGCAATATCTCGGTCTCGGCGCTCCAGCGGTCGGTTTCGCCTGTCAGCACAAGGTTGCGAATTTCCTCGGCCCCGGCCGATCCACCCGGTTCGCGGGTCAGGATCAGTTCGTCGCCACGCGCGGCCAACAGTTCGGCAAAGCGGCGCGATTGTGTGGATTTACCAGAGCCATCAATGCCCTCAAAAGTGATGAAGCGTCCTGCCATTGTGCCGGATTAGGCCGCGTCTTCGGGAGCGGCATCCGCAGGTTTCGGACCAAAGCGCTGCCACAAGACTTCTGCGGCCGTGCGCATACGCTCAGCAAAACCGCCCTTGGCCACATCGCTATCCGCGACCAGCGGAATACGTGTTTCGGGCAGCCCTTCCAATGTAATCACCAATTCGCCAAGCTGTTGGCCCTTGGTGATCGGCGCCGTGACGGGGCCGTCATAGACAACCTCGGCAGACACACCATTTGCGGTGCTCATCACAGGAACCAGCATAGACAAATCATCCGTCACCGTCAGGCCGACAGTGGTTTTCTCGCCCATCCACACAGCTGCATCTGCAAGTTTCGTGCCCGCAGCGGCCACATCTTTTTGCGCAAACTGACGGAACGCCCAGTTCACAATCTTCTCGGCCTCTTCGGCCCGCTCGGTGGTGCTCGTCAGGCCTGTAATCACAAAAATGATGCGGCGATCACCCTGTTTTGCAGATCCAACAAGGCCGTAGCCGGCTTCGGATGTATGACCCGTCTTCAGCCCGTCCGCGCCAATGCCAAGGCTCAAAATCGGGTTGCGGTTCTGTGTATTGGCAGGGACGCGACCATCAAACAGAAACTCTTGCTCTGAGAAAATCGGGTAGAACGTCGGATAGTCCTTAATGAGGTGATCGGCGAGGATGCCTAAGTCCTTCATCGACATCCGCTGCCCCGTTGCGGGCCAGCCGTTCGAGTTCGCAAAATGCGAATTGGTCATGCCAAGCTGCTGGGCGCGCTGGGTCATCATACGGGCAAAGCCAGCTTCGGTTCCATCAGGCGATAGAGCCTCAGCCAAAACGGAGCTTGCGTCATTGCCCGACAAAACGATCACACCGCGCAGCAGGTCTTCAACGCGCACGCGGTCTGTTGTGTCCAGAAACATCGAACTGCCGTCATACGATGCCGAATGGCTCGAGACAGGTAATTCTTCGTCGATTTCCAAACGACCATCACCAATCGCCTCAAAGGCCATATAGAGCGTCATCAGTTTTGACATCGAGGCTGGTGGCAGCGGCAGGTCCGCGTTCTTTGACAATAAAACCGTGCCAGTCGATTGGTCCAGAACATAGGCCGCCGTCGCCTTTGTATCGAGGGCCTGCGAGACACCAGCAAGCGGCATCATCACCACAAGGGTTGCTGAGACAACAAGGCTGCGCAAGGATTTCATCATCATTTAAACTCCAGCTTTGCTTTAGTTGGTCACGAAATAGGCGTCGGTAAATCCGAGCGTTTTCACCTTGGCCAAGATTGCATCGCGGTCTGCCTCTGTCGGGGCAGGGCCCACAATTACGCGCCAGAAGCTACGGCCTTGGCTTTCTTGGGCGATCACTTGCGCAGACATGCCATCGGCCCTCAACTTGTCTGCCGTGCCACGTGCGTTGTCCTCGATGCTAAAGATACCAATCTGAATAAACGGTTTGGAGAGCGACGACGAAGCGAGTGCTGGCGCGGGTTCAAGCGTCGGGGCAGGGGCCGCTGCGGTTACGGGTGCAGCAGCTTCCGCCGCCTCAATCGCCGCAGCCGCGCCTTCAATCGGATCAAGCGGCGTTGCCGCGATTTCTTGAGGCTCACCAAAATCAGTCGTCGCGTCAGGGGCCGCCTCAACGGGCGCCTCTTCACGGCGCAACGCGGTCACGTTCAATTGCGTAGGCGCACCCGCCAAAAGGCCAAGCGCTTCCGCTGCATCAGACGACACTTGCAACGACGGACCTGGATTTTCGCGTTCACGGCGGAACAGGGCACCGATCACAAACTTGCCATTGGCCTCGTTGCGAATAATCACGCGCTCTGGATCAACAACCGTTGGATGGGCCACCCACACGCCACCAAGGGACGGGCGACCATCCCAAAGACCCGCGCCAGTGACCTGAAACACATCAGGCGCTTCGACATCGCGCTCAACCAACTGGGTCGTGTTTCCACCCGCACCGCTGGTTGCAGCCTCACTACCCGCCGCACCTGCAGGGGCTGCAAAATTGAACTTGCCATTCTCATCACAGGCCGCAAGGCTCATCGCTGCGATCAAGACAATCGACATACGTAACTGTTTTGAAATAAAAATTTGGTGACCTGTCATCTCATGCCCTCACATTCGCCCCTGTGCCTCTCTTCACGAAAAGCGGCCCGTTGCTCGGGCGTCTCACAGGTAGTTTTGCCTAACATTTTGCACGACAATGCCACTCGCATCGCCCCACGCGTGTTACAATTGACGCGACACTAGCGCGGACGCAGGTAATTTGGAAGTGTTTGGCGTAATTTGTCGGCGGATTTCCCCAATGCAGTATCGGCCTTTCCGAATCGGAATTCTGCCGCTAAGAAGCGCGGAACGGAGGCTTGGCAGAGTGGTCGAATGCACCGGTCTTGAAAACCGACGAGGGTGAAAGTCCTCCCAGGGTTCGAATCCCTGAGCCTCCGCCATTACCATAATATTGTTAAAAAACAACTACTTACAAGGTAATTGGCTAGGCTTTTTACCCTACATATTTACCCTAGGTTTTGCTGAATTTAAGCACTATCATAACATCAGCAATCTTGGGTTCGTCAGGGCAACGTAATGCCTACGTAGGCGTAGCTCTAGCTGTAGGGGACCTGAAGCCACGTCCTAGGTGACCTTAAGGCAGAGAGGGTCGCAACAAAGTAATGTGTTTACTGGCAAACCAACGATGCAAAACTTTCTGGCGGGGGATACTTAAGTGAAGGCCAAACTTATTAGCGCCAACGAGGAAAAAACAAGTTGGGGCCGTCCCGAATTTCAAGAGGTTGTGTCACCACAGATTGAACCTGCAACGGAGAGCAGCGCAGTCACTATCGACCAACTTCTGGAAGACTTAGGATGTCTTGGAGACAGACCAACATCCAATGCAAAGGTTCGTGTCTTACTGTCCAGCTTCCTGATGCAAGCCCAGCGCCTTGAAAGTCGTGTTGAGCGGAAGGGCGGGCGCATGATCATCGGATGGCCCCATGACGAAGCGTATTGGCGCATCAGGTCACAGGTTGGCTACAAGGTGGCAGCCAAGCTACGCGCAGCACTGATCAAGCACGGCTGGATGGAACATAAGGTCGATGCCGAGGTGAACCTTTATCACGAGACTGGCAGTTGTCATGGTTATCTGATCGCTGACTTCGTACCAAGCAAAGCCGTAGGACTTACATTCCAATCGAATGAGAGCTTCATCTACGCAATCAAGTCATCGGCACAGAAAACCAAAGTTGTGGATCGTGAGTTTGATAAGCGGACGAAAGCAATCTGGGCGCTCTGGAAGAAGGCGCCACTGACTTACGGCGCCAACAATCCAATCCTGATGTGGACTGCCCGTCGCTCTTTCAGTGACGTTGAACTCACCAAAGGCGGAAGGTTCTATGGCCCATGGACATCTATGCGGAAGGAGGAACGTCTCAAATGCACGATTGGTGGCAAAACTGTTGCTGAGGTGGACGTAAGTGGGATGTTTCTCACACTACTATGCTCGATCACTGGAGATGTTCCATTCACAACGCGCTTCGAAGACCCTTATCAACTGCCAAACCACTTCCAAGATATCGATAGATCAGAAGTCAAAGCAGTCATTAACTCCGCTATTGGTGGTGGGACTTGGAAGCAATACCAGCCAACCAAGATGATTAAGGGCGAAGGTATCAGTCAGGAACGACTGTCAGAGATACGCTCAGCCATTATCCCAGCGTATGAGTGCCTCCAGTCTTTGGATAAGACAGAGATGTACAGCGAGACACTTGCCACGCACGAAGCTGAGATCATGATGCGTCTCGTGGAACGGCTACAAAAGCCAATTTTCATCCTGCACGATTGTTTGATCTGTCAGCAATATGATGCCCTCGACGTAGGCAAAGAGCTTCAGAAGCAGTACGTCAGCTATTGCCTTGAGAAGGGTTGGACACCGATAGAACCAGCCTTTTCCATTGAGAAAGAAGGCAAGGAGAAACAACTAATCAGTGGGCACACAAACCCTTTACAATAAGGGCAATGAGAGAAAAGGCTTGCTATACTCCTTCGGGCCTCCCCTAAGGGCATAAGCCTTTAAACAATGTAAGGCTTATAGAGGGTGTAAGGCTTAGGGCTATCAACTCCATATTACTACCACCACTACTATTCCATAGAGACCATAAGAACTAAGGATGTGTAAGAGTGGGGTGAGGAATGTAAGGATGCAATTACCATAAGCATCATCAGCACAACCACCACTACTATTCCAGAGAACTA
>Ga0181561_10003115_pt1 | contig 14610 bp, 9 predicted proteins | sample 011ome_19_FD_133760 | JGI IMG/M metagenome (GOLD analysis project Ga0181561, IMG submission 133760) | Coastal salt marsh microbial communities from the Groves Creek Marsh, Skidaway Island, Georgia - 011510BT metaG (megahit assembly) | ecosystem: Environmental > Aquatic > Marine > Intertidal zone...
ACAAAAAAATGTGATCAGCATGGTCTACAAAGAAGATGCGTATGGAGAATACGACTGGTATGCCAACTATGGGACCAGCTACCCGGAGCAGTTAATGCTCGGATATGAGCGACTTCTTGATGATCGATCAAGGCCAAGCAAGTTGGGAGTCACTGCCTATAAGAGAAGTATGGATGCGAACTCGGGGGGTGATTGGCAAAGCGGAGCTAATCGCGATATGAGCGAGATTCAATTGTATTACTCGTATAGTTTTTAATCCGTTCAATAATAATCAGCCGAATAGGAAGGTAGATATGTCTGTGCAAAATAGTCTTTTCAGTCGGATTTTTTGCTGTCTAATCAGTATCGGTGTCTCGGGCGCTTCGATTGCTGCCCCAGCGCAGGGCGGCACACTCACAGTCCCAATCATCACCCAGACCTTTGTCGAGGATTTCAACCCATATTCTGGTGCACAAGGCGATTTAGTGACTGGTACGATGTTTGAGCCACTTTGGGTCTTGAATACATTGAAAGGAGAAATTAACTGGCGCCTAGCAGAGAGTTTTAAGTACAGCGATGACCTGCGGTCCATAACGATTTCTCTGAAGGACGGGTTGACCTGGTCTGATGGTCAGATTCTCGATTCAGAAGATTTAGCGTTTTCCCTCAATTTGGGTAAGGACGATGCGAAACTGGACGTGACTGGTCAGTGGGGTGATGGCGTTTTCGAATCGGTTGAGGTGCTTGATGGATTGACGGTTAAGGTCAATTTTGCGGCAAAAGATGGAACAGTCGACTGGCATCTTCCACGTTTGCATGTCGTCCCGGAACATATTTGGAGAGATGTAGACGACAAAAATACATTCGCCAATGCAAATCCTGTTGGATCTGGTCCGATCACAGAGGTGACGCAAGTAAAAGATAATCAAATTGAGATCTGTCGTAACCCGAGTTACTACAAAGCTAGCGAAGGACTGCCCTACCTCGATTGCATCAAGTTTCGGCAGTATACGGATAACTCACAGATTCAAGCTGCGCTTATCAATAACGAGATCGATTGGGGTTCCAATTTTATTTCTGACATCGAAAAAACGTATGTCGCGCCCGATCCGGATAATCATGGATTTTGGTACCCAGCGAACGATCTGATTCATATCTACCTGAATACCCGGCAGCTCCCTTTTAGTGAGTTGAAGTTTCGACAAGCATTTTCGATGGCTCTCGATCGACCAATGATCGTAGACCTTGCGGCCTATGGTTATCCAACTGTTGAAACTCATGTAACAGGGATTGGTGAATTCTTTAAAACTTTTCATAACGAACGGGTGAATCAGAAATTCGATTACTTGGCTGAGTATAACCCTGACAAGGCAATGCAGCTGCTAGATGAGGCAGGTTTTAAGGACGTTGATGGCGACGGTTTCCTTGAGAACCCTGATGGAACAGCGATTGACTTCGAGATCCAAGTCGTCAACGGATGGACTGATTGGGTGCAGACAGTTCAAATGGTCAGCGAGTACTTGGCTGAAGTTGGAATTCGCGCAACGACACGAACTGTCGATTGGTCTGTCTATGACTCGTCGCTTAAAGAGGGTACTTACGATGCGTCGATTAATTGGTCTCGGACTAATGGAGAAGATCCGATCCAGGCGTATAGAGACTATTTCTATACATCGCAACAAGGTCGCTCTTGGCATACGAATCACGGAGTTAGCAGTGAGGCAGTCGACAAGCTGATCGATGAGTATGTTGCGATCGATGATCAGGCTCGTCGGGATGAGATTCTCGCAGAGCTGATGGAATTTACAGCCACAAATTTGGCCTTTGTACCTCTGTTCTCAAACGCAACCTGGTATCAGTACAACCGCACGCGAATCGAAGGGTGGCCCACAGAAGATGATCCCTTCGTCCAGCCTGTTTTTTATAATCCAGGGACTAAGCTTTTAGTATTTGAGCGCCTTTATTCGAAATAAGGGTTAGGGATCATCTGAATAACTTCGATGATCCCTCCGAATATACCCGGATAAAAATTGCATCATTAAGGACGGTTATGGGTTTTATCCTCAGAAGATTATTTTTTTACCTAGTCGCAATTTTTGTGGCCGTCACCTTCAATTTTTTGATACCGAGGCTGATGCCTGGGGACCCTATTGATGCTTTATTTGCGAGTGCTCAAGGCAGAATGCCATTGGAGACTCTGGCTGCCTATAAAGAAATGCTTGGATTTGTTGATGGCCCCTTATGGGATCAATATTTGGCCTATTTGGGCAGCATCCTGACTTGGGATCTGGGCCCAACGATCATGCTTTATCCTCTGCCCGTTTCAGAACTTTTGGCTGCCAAAATGCCATGGACTTTAGGTCTTGCCGGAATGTCTACACTGATAGCAGTGTGTATAGGAATACTTGTCGGTACCTATGCTGCTTATAACCTTGGGGGATTTACTGATCGGTTTGTTCCAGGATTTTGGGCCTTTTTGGGGGCAATGCCTCAGCCAGTCCTGGCGCTGTTTGTATTTTTCTTATTTGCACTTCGTTGGCAGTGGTTCCCTCTGTCATACGGAGCGAATCCAGATCTCGACCCGGGTTGGTCGATCGAATACATCAAGAGCATCGCGCATCATGCTGTTTTGCCCTTGGGTTGCATGATTTTTGGCGGTATTGGTGCTTGGATCTTCAATATGCGTAATGCAATGATCAATGTTCTCGGTGAAGACTACATCACCATGGCGAAAGCAAAAGGGTTGAGCAATCGCCGAATCATGACCCATTACGCGGCTCGAAATGCGTTACTTCCGGTCGTTACGGCTGTTTCGATGCAAGTGGGATTTGTGATGGCCGGTGCAATCTTTATCGAAACAGTTTTTAACTACCCAGGTCTTGGTCTACTCCTATTTAAGGCCTTGGCAGCTCGAGATTACCCGACGATGCAGGCTTGTTTTTTCATGATTGTTGTATTTGTTTTGGTATTCAACTTTATAGCCGACCTACTAAACCTCTGGTTGGATCCTAGGCTTAGAAAATAAGTCAGTAGATGGACTTCATATGAAAGTAACAATTCAATTTTTAAAACGGTTTTATACCGGTAATCCGGCAGCTATTTTCGGTTCCTTGATTGTTGTTGCGATGCTTGTGATGAGCGCGGGGGCGAGTGTCATTGCTGAGAATGATCCGAATAAACGTGTGGCGCGGGGTCATCAACCTCCAAGTACTGAGCTTCTTTTGGGCTCGACACGATCTGGAAAAGACGTGTTTAGCCAGGTTCTGCATGGCGGTCGAATCTCTTTGTTGGTCGCGTTCAGTGCGGCAGTGATTACTACGGTGATTGCTGTTTGTGTTGGAGTGAGTGCAGGATATTTTGGCGGTCGTGTTGACGAGTTTCTAATGGCGATTACTAACGTGGTTCTGGTCTTCCCCCAGCTACCGCTCCTGATCATACTGGCTGCTTTTGTGGGCCAGGTTGGCCCCTTAATGATAGCGCTGATTATTGGACTTTCCTCATGGGCGTGGGGTGCCAGAGTGATTCGCAGCCAAACGCTTGCGATCAGAAATAAAGAATTTGTTCTTGCGGCTGAAGTCATGGGTGAGTCGCGGTTGAGGATCATCTTCGTCGAGATACTGCCCAATCTAACTAGCATTGTCTTTGGTGGGGCCATGGGAACCTGCATCTACGCGTTAATGGCTGAAGCTGGATTGGAGTTTCTTGGCCTAGGTGATCCAACGATTATTACTTGGGGCACGATGCTCTTTTGGGCGCAGTCGAACTCAGCATTTATTGTCGGCGCTTGGTGGGACATAGTCATTCCTGGGCTTGCCATTGCTATTTTCGGTGGAGGGCTTGCGCTGTTAAATATGTCGATCGATCAAATTGCGAACCCGAAACTCAGGACCGGAGGTTACCTCAACCGTTGGCGTGAACTTAAGCAACAAGTTGACAGAAAGCGAGGTTTAGCGTGAGCAGCGCACTTCTGCAGATCAATAGTTTGTGCGTCGATTATATTACTGATTCAGGAACAGCTCGGGCAGTTAACAACGTCAGTTTCGATATTGCTGCTGGTGAGACCATTGGTTTGGCCGGTGAGTCTGGCTGTGGCAAGAGTACATTGGCATTCGCTATTGCAAATCTCCATTCTGCACCAGCACTAATCTCAGACGGTTCTATCCTCTTCGAGGGGAAAGATGTCCTATGTATGTCTGACGAAGAACTTCGCAGATTCCGGTGGGCGAAGGCAAGTATGGTGTTTCAGAGTGCGATGAATGCTCTAAACCCAGTGATTACTATTGGTGATCAACTCATCGATGTCATTCTTGCGCACAACTCAGTCGACTATGATGATGCTCATGATCGGGCTGAAACGAGTCTAAAACTGGTCGGAATTCATCCATCTAGGATGGATTCATATGCCCATCAGCTTTCTGGTGGAATGCGACAAAGAGTGGTCATCGCAATTGCTTTAATTTTACGACCGAAATTGATTGTGATGGACGAGCCCACAACTGCTCTCGATGTTGTTGTCGAGCGTGAAATTATGGATCAACTTTATGAGTTAAAGGCTGAGTTGGGTTTTGCCATTCTCTTTATTTCGCATGATCTAGGTTTAATGGGTGAGATCACTGATCGAATTGGAGTGATGTACGCTGGGAATTTGGTTGAGATGAGTGCGACAGAAGAATTGCTGTCGAATCCTCGCCATCCGTACACCAAAGGCCTACTTGCCTCTTTCCCCACAATTCATGGTCCGAAGACTCGACTCGAGGGAATTCCGGGTAATCCGTTGAGTCTCTTGGAGGTGCCGCAGGGGTGCTATTTTCAGGACCGATGCCAAGAAAAAACAGAAAATTGCCTGCTTCGACAGCCTGAACTGATCGCGTTGGAAGGCCAATCTGAACATAAAGTGGCATGCGTGGAGGTATCTAAGTCGTGACTGAAAATTCTCGGTCCATGGGTGCTTCAAGCGTCATTGAGGTCGATGACCTCATTATTGACTTTCCGATTGACGCTGCATTTTTCAAAAAAAAGTATTTGAGGGCAGTGAATCAGGTGAGCTTCCAACTCGAGTCTGGTCGCGCGTTAGCTCTTGTGGGCGAATCAGGAAGTGGGAAAAGCACTTGCGCTCGGGCGCTAACTCGCCTTTATCAGCCTACTTCAGGATCAATGAAATTAGATGGTGTCGAGATTAATGATCCTCATATTGGGCTGTCTCGAATAGAACTTGCAAGACAGGTCCAGATGATTTTTCAGGACCCATTTGGTTCACTAAATCCCATCCATACAGCAGGGCATCACCTATTGAGGCCCTTTAAGTTGCATAGGCCCGAGCTGTCAGACGCTGAACTGATCGAAAATGTGTATGAGGTACTTGCCCGGGTTGGGTTGAACCCACCTGAATTGATTTTCAATAAATATCCACACGAATTATCGGGTGGTCAGCGTCAGCGTCTCGCGATCGCAAGAGCGGTATCTACTGGTGCTCGATTTATCCTTGCTGATGAACCGATTTCTATGCTGGATGTGTCGATTCGCTTAGGCATTCTCAATCTGATGGCGGATATGAAAAATGATGGGATTGGTTTTTTATACATCACGCATGACATTGCCACAGCCCGGTATTTTGCTGAAGCAACAGCTGTGATGTATGTCGGCCATATGGTCGAGTGGGGTGATAGTGACTCAGTGACTCAGACTCCAAGGCACCCATATACGCAGCTGCTGATTGATGCGGTTCCTGAAGTGGGCAGGGCAAGAAAACATCGGCCGGTCTCGCCCGGTAAGAGCCAAATTCCACTGTGGACTGCTGATTCTCGCGGTTGCCCATTTGTTGATCGTTGTCCATTAGTTGAGAGTCGGTGTCATAGCGAGATGCCAATGATCACAAAGATATCTGATAACCACTTCGCTCGATGTTTTGCGCTAGAAAGTGCCAACCAATGTGATGTTAAAGAAACTAAGACAGATCATCAGGTATGAATTGAGAATTATCCAGGATTACGAATAAATGACGAGATTTAAAGACGATTTCATTTGGGGTACTGCAGCTGCATCTTTCCAGATCGAGGGAGCTGCACAGACAGGTGGTAGAGGGGACAGTGTCTGGGATATGTTTTGCCGAGAGCCGGGCATGATCCGCGATGGGAGTGATGGCATTACTGCTTGCGATCATTACAACCGCTATCCGGAAGATATCGAGATCATGCAATCGCTCGGGCTCAAAGCTTATAGATTGTCTGTCGCGTGGCCGAGAATCATGCCAGATGGTCAGGGAGCTATTAACCAGGAGGGTTTGGACTTTTACGACCGAGTAATCGATAGGTTACTGGAGTCTGGTATAGACCCTTGGATCACACTTTTTCATTGGGATTTTCCAACTGCTTTATATGACAAAGGTGGTTGGCTGAATCGAGATAGTTCAGACTGGTTCGCAGATTTCGCAAAGCTAATTTGTGAGCGATATTCTGATCGGGTCTCGCATTGGTTCACGCTCAACGAACCACAATGTTTTCTGGGTCTTGGTCATCACAGTGGTGAGCACGCACCTGGGATGAAAATGTCTTTCGAGAAAGTACTGCAAGCCTCACATCATGCACTCCTGGCGCATGGAAAAGCAGTTCAGGTAATGCGTAGCGTTGCTAGACAGCCGCTGATGATCGGTGCTGCACCTGTCGGACTAGTGACTTATCCCACATCAGATGATCCCGCTCTTATTGAAGCAGCAAGACGAGCCACTTTTGAGATTACCGATCTCGGTTGTTTTAGTAACACGTGGTATGCCGATCCAATGATCAAGGGTGAATACCCGGAGGATGGTTTAAATCTCTTTGAGCAATACCTTCCTGAGATTCGCTCTGATGATATGAAAACGATTGGTCAGCCTTTAGATATGTATGCATGCAATATTTACTCAGGAAGTCCGATTGCTTTCGATGCATCCGGAGAGCCGAAGACTGCCGAACTGATCGGTTGTGGACGGACGACGATGGACTGGAATGTTACCCCTGAATGTCTTTACTGGGGACCTCGCTTCTTCTTTGAGCGATACGGGCTTCCGATCGTGGTGACTGAGAATGGAATGGCGAACTGTGATTGGGTCCATCTCGATGGGCAAGTCTCAGACCCAGGTCGTATTGATTATGTTCGCAGACATCTGCGTAGTCTCAAACAGGCGGCTGTCGAGGGCGTTGATGTGATGGGTTATTTCTACTGGTCCATCATGGATAACTTCGAATGGGCCCACGGATATCAGCAGCGATTTGGCCTAGTTCATATTGACTATCAGACGCAGGAGAGAACGCCCAAGCAGTCGGCGTATTGGTATCGAGACGTAATAGCGAGTGGAGGTGAAATACTATGAAGAATATGCACAAAGCGATCACTTTTGTAGTGACTTTTATCGCGGTGAACACTGTGTTTGCCTCTGGTCCAGAGCATACGACCATTGAATACGCAGAGAAGAAAGGTTGGGCTCTCGTTTGGAACGATGAATTCAACGGTAAAGACGTCGATGAGTCAAAGTGGGGCTGGGAGCAGAACTGCTGGGGTGGAGGCAATAATGAACTTCAGTGCTATACGGATCGATATAAAAATTCTTTCGTTGAGGATGGAAAGCTAATCATTCGTGCTCACAAGGAGACTTTTAGAGGCCTCGCTAATAACGAAGAAAGTGGTAACACCGAAAAAAGGACGCTTCCATACACATCAGCTCGCCTGAGGACTAAAGGTAAAGGTGACTGGAAATATGGTCGTATTGAGGTTAGAGCTAAACTTCCAGCTGGGCAGGGTATCTGGCCTGCAATTTGGATGCTCCCGACAGACTTTAAATACGGTATTTGGGCGGCAAGCGGCGAGATCGATATTATTGAGATGGTCAGTCAGCCCGTAGACAAAAAAAACAAGGAAGTTCATGGGACAATTCATTACGGAAAAGAATGGCCCAATAACGTATTCAGTGGAGTCTCCTACACATTTGAAAAGTCAGATCCGACTACTGAATTTCACACTTATGCAATCGAGTGGGCAGATGGTGAAATGCGGTGGTACATCGATGATCATCACTACGCAAGCCAGTATGCGTCTGGTTGGTATAGCCAAATTAAAAATGCAGATGATGGGTGGTACAACGTAGAAGGCAGCGCACCTTTTAACGAACGTTTTCACTTACTCCTGAATGTCGCTGTCGGCGGAAATTGGCCGGGTGCTCCAGACGAAACAACAAAGTTTCCAGTTCAGATGGAGGTCGACTACGTCAGAGTTTATGAGTGTCCTGGTGCGACAGCATCACTCAGGACTTGTGCCACTAAGAATCGCCGAGCGAAGCGTAACTTCGGGAACCAGCCGCCAGAAATTATCAACGTCAAGTTTGATCCTGATTTCATCAAAGCAGATATCGTCGATGTGTTTAGTGACGAGTCCGTCCCACCATTTATGACGGGGACCTACGTCTCCAATGGTAAAATTAACATCAAAGAAGTTGATGAGAAGGATCGTGGAAAAGTTGCTCAGATCAGCTTTGATACCAACCAAGGTGTTGCTTATTGGCAGGGTCCACAAGGATTTAATTTCAGCGATTTTAAAAGTATTGAGTTTGATTTAATGCGCGTGGCTGACCCTAGATCAGCAGGCGGTCTGATGATGAAAATGGATTGTTTCTTTCCATGCGGCACTGGTGATGTCCCTTTAGAACTAGCGCCTGTAGGGGAATGGAAAACTTATCAATTTAGTCTCCGCGACTTGGTCAAGCACCCTGGATCATCATTAGATCTGACGAACGTGAATACTCCGTTAGTGATTTTCCCCGAATGGGACAACCAAAAAGGCGTGATCTTGCGTGTTGACAACGTGCGGTTTAGGCGGTGATGGGTCGGTACCAATACTTTGGGTCAAAAGCGGCAGCACATACAATTTAGGGAATCAAGGTAGATGATGGAAATGGACCTGGAGGGTGGTTCGAACCACGATAGTCTTGGCCATGCAGTGGTCACCTTGCAGACTGTTGCCGATCGTGCGGGTGTATCACCAAGTACTGTTTCGCGGATACTTAATGGAACCGCACGTGTCAGTGAGGCTAAGCGTGAGCGTGTTAGTCAAGTCATTGAGGAACTTGGTTTCCGACCGAACCTATTAGCTCGCAGTCTTGCCGGTGGTAAAACGATGAGCATTGGTGTGCTGACCCAATACATTGATAGCCCATTCTATGGTGCAGGTCTGCGAGGTATCGAAGAGGTTCTATCTGACCATGGTTATATTCCTATCGTGACGAGTGGTTTGTGGGAGAGAGCTCGAGAGCGCGATAGCTTGTGGAGTCTTGTGGAACGGAAGGTTGATGGCTTGATCGTTCTGACGAGTCGATTGACGGACCAAGACCTTCAGGAAATTTCTGAACGCCTTCCCATCGTTGTTACCGGAAGAGATCTTTGGGGAGACAATCTTCAGAGTCTCAACTTTGATAACGTCTTCGCTGGCAAATTGGCAGCCCAGCATCTGCTCCATCTTGGGCATCGTGATATTGCTGTTATCATTGGTCCATCTGATCACAAAGATAGCGAAGAACGACTAGCAGGGATTGTGTCTTACGCCAGTGCATCGAGCCTTCAGGTCGATGAGCGGTTAATTACAATGAGTGATTACACAGAGCGTGGCGGACATCGCGCAATGCAGTCGATCATTTCAAAAAACATTCCATTTTCAGCTGTTGTCGCTTTGAATGATCAGATGGCTTTGGGCGCAATATTGGCATTGGGACAAGCTGGGCTCAGAGTTCCTGACGATGTCTCGGTGATTGGGATGGACGATCTGCCTTCAGCCGCATTTTTCAGCCCGCCACTTACATCAGTCAGCCAACCAGTTTATGAGATGGGTCGGCACGCAGCCGATATGCTATTAAACGTCGTTGCAGGCAATGGAGTGGAACTGCCGCGGGGGCTTTCCCTCAACCCTAAGCTTGTTATCCGAGATTCTACTCGACGGCAATATTAATTTTTTGCAACCAATCATCGAGATTCTGGATCTGGTTTATTAGATCTTTGTTGCTCTCGGCTCTATCAAACCAACACATACTCTACTGCAGCCGATAGAAGCTGACTTTCGTCAAAACCGGTCAGGTTAATCACCGTCTCTCCCCAGGTCAGTTGGTTAGCGTTTTCGTTGAAATGGTAAGCAGAAGCCTGATCTGTATTTTCATCACCATGGAGCCTTAAGCGATCGCCTTGGCCAAGGTTAAGATCGGTAATTTGGTCTCTACCACCTTGTGTCGAGAATTCGAATATGTCGGCCCCAGCACCTCCGGTCAACGTGTCGTCTCCATGGCCGCCAGATAACGTATCATCTCCGATACCACCGAGCAGCGTATCGTTGGCCTGACCACCCCACAGCGTGTCGTCACCGGCACCACCGTCAACGCTGATCGACGCTGTTGATTCAATCTGTGATGAGGTCAAATCGATCAAATCATCGCCATCGCCAGCTTCAATCAATTCAAGAAGATATAATCGACCGGTCTGATTCAGATCATGACCAATGATAGATTGGTGGTTAGATGACCAACCAGATATGAAGTCGTCCAAGAATAATGCGTCAGCGCCGTCGGTCAGAATCAATTTATCGGATCCAGCTCCGCCTGAGAGACTGTCTTCGAACCGGTTCATTCCGCTTAACGCTCGATAATCAAATGGCAATCCTTCATTCCAGCCGTAGGCGCCCGCGCCCCAGACTCCATCTGAGAGAAGATAAATTTCATCCTCTCCATCACCGGCATGTATCGCGTTTGCGGCGTTGTTACTTTGAATCGTATCGTTACCGGCCCCGGACTTCGCATTTTCTATGATCGCTTCATGCGCGATCATATATCCGCCTAATGATTCGTCTGGATGACCGTGGCTCACATAACCACCGGCATTTGACCCAAAGACAAGATCTGCGGACCTGAGGTCGATCGAGCTATCTCTAGATAGTGCAGAGAAGTCAATCGTATCTGATCCACCTCCATCCCACAGAGTGACTAGAGTGCCTGGCATCGTATATGTTGAGTTATCGGCGTTGTATTCTTGATTAGCCCCATATAGGGCTTGCAGTGCCGCGACGTCGAATGTTCCTATCTGTGGTGCTTCTACCGAGCTATGAATCCCTAGCGCATCAGGTCGATCTGATCCGTAGGACATGATCGTATAGTAGTCCGTATTCAGCTGATAGGTTCCGGGGTCTCGATCGCTGCCCACTCCCGGCAAAGCAGTTGTTCCGTTACCCGACTCAAACGGATGTGCAAGGCCTAGTGTGTGCAGCAGCTCGTGGACGAGGGTGTCGACCGATAGATCATCCTTTTCCACGACGAACGTGTCGCTGTAGGGATAACCCGAATAGCCAGCGACATTGCCGTCGATCGTTTGCACCAGCTCTAGTAATTTATCAGGCTCGGTATTGAGATACTCGTCACTGTATAATGCAATTACAGATGAAGCTGGATCCTTAGGTGCGTTTGGTCCGTCAGTGGGTGACTGGACCGTTGATTGAGCGGTGTTGGTCGCTTCTTGTTCCTGGTAGATACGGACATAATCGACGTACATGTCATAGCTGAAATCTTCGGATGAATAGTGCACACCTAGATCACCACCTAAGGTCCCACCGATCGCAATATTCATAATGATGTCCATCGGATAATCGAATGGCCATGCATCGTTACCAGCTCCTGCGGGTTTGGCGTAGCTGTAGTGAGCAACTCCGTCGACACCGATTTGGATTTCGTCAGGAGTCCACCATAATTGATAGGTATGCCAATCATCGACCGGGGAGCTAATTTTACCCTCCCACTTAAATTGTGTATTGCCGTGCGCCTGCGGTTGGTCAGTACCACCTCTGAAGTGCAGTGCGCTGATCATGGTGTCGCCCGCGGCTTCATCAAAGTATCTTGAACTCCACTCAAGAAGATCGATTTCTCCTGTATCTGGCCATGGACGGTCATTTGTCATCTCGCCAAGTAACCAAATTGCTGGCCATGCCCCGGGCTCTGATGGAACTTTCGCCTTAATCTCGTAATAGCCGTAAGGGCCTACCAGCTCTCCTATATCTGACTTGACTCGTGCGGAAGTAATCGATCCAGATTGGCTTTTGGCGGTAATCTTTAGAGCACCATCATCGGTTCCGATCGTTGCATCGGGTCCGACAATTACGGCATCGTCGAGCCCATTTTGGTAGTTTTGATGCTCGCCGTTACCCCATCCGGTTGCTCCAAGATCAAAGGTCCAAAACTCGGGGTCAGGAGACTCTCCAACGTTATCGAACTCGTCGGCAAATACAAGACTGTAGCCATCGGGGGCATAATCGGGTTCTTTGCTACTGAAATACAGATTGTCCAAATACAAAGTTTCGCCAGAATATGAGCCATCAGATTCAACGCTACTGATGATAATCTGTGCGATATTCGAAGTGGATTGAAGGCCTGTCATGCTCGCGAGCGGCATCTCTAGATCGACCCACTGGCCAGAGGCTACTTCGGTACCGGAAAACGTGAGTTCGTGCTCTGTATAACCGGTGCTGTAATTCCCATCCAAACCGAAGTCCACTAATTTAACCCTCAGATCTGCATTTGGATCGCTTCTCCATACTGACAAATTGAAAGTTTCCATACCTGCGGCATCAATTTGTTGAGCTGGTTCGATACCGAGTAGACCCAGTCCGGTGTATTTCTGGACCAGATTACCGTCGAGGTCTACCTCGCCCGCATAGACAGTCTGGCTCGACCAACTGGTCTTCCAAGTCATTTCTGGCGATTCTGGCGCCTCGCGGAATTTGACGTTGGCGACGGATTCGATGATGTCAATTGCTTGGTTGAGCTTAGTCAGGTCCGTCGTATCCCAGGCTACTGTGGCGCCGGTCGACAGCCCACCGTCAAAGGTTTCTCCATCCGCTGAAACTCGGCCACCTGCAGAGGCCAGTTGATAGGTGATGTCATATTTTCCGTCGACTATCCGATCGGGCAAGAAGTATTGATCAGAGACTAGGGTGTCGAGGATCGTGTGATCGTCTACTCCAGGCCTTACCAGAGTTGTTACGTTAAGATTGCCTGCCTCATCCGCTAGTGATCGAAATATGTCCGCCTCGGTCAGGGTAGCTAATTTGCTGGGTGCCTGATCACCCTGACGTGTCACCACCACTTGCGCGATGTCAGTGGTTGCGTTTTCTGGCATGCCATAAAAGATACCGTCGTATCGCTCTATCCGGTTTTCGGCAACATCGAGTCTGTAGTTATCCGATAACGAAAGTCGTTTATCCGCCAACTGAAGATATTGCTCGGTGGCGAGAGTTATCAATTCAAGATCAGCATCGGGTAATCCGGATACTGTTAGGTTACCCAAAGATTCACCGTAGGTGAGATCGGTTGGAGGTTCGACTAGTGCCGACACTGATATCTCTATCGAACTGTCGGTTGGAGATACAGAGACATCCAGTTGACATACATCTACGCCATTCGAATCTTGTCCTGTTACGTTAATTGAATTAGTACTAAACAGCAGAACGACGGGACTTACTGATTCGATATCGTCATCGATGGTTATGATTTCGATCGCCAGGGAGTAGTCACTATCCTCAGGAATCACAAAATGCCGATCATTCTTGAGTTGAAGTAGATTATTTTCGACAAACAGATGATCGCTCCAAAAGTCGTCGATTACCCAGGTTGCAACTTGGTTTTGAAACGCGGAGGTGAGACTACTCAGATCTGCGCAAAGCACTCCATTGTCGTGGGTCTCAATTACGGCGTCAGCGCTAAATAAAGACTCATCGATGTTGGTCAATGTGATTGAGACAGTCTCAGTTGCCCCTGAACTCGATTGGACCGAGAGATCAAGTGTTCCCGAATCGAGTGGAACGGATTGAGTTCCATTAGTTCCAGTTTTGACGATAAAGGCTTGGTTGGCCTCAAATTTGATACTGACTCCACTTGCTAGCATCAGTTGCGTGCCTTCAACGACGAACCAATCAGCTATGCCATAATTATTTGCATGAACGACTGAGTATGTTTGCCCGGCTGTGAACTCAGCTAACTGACTCTCAAGTCCATGCTCCGTCGCAACAAACCGTTGTTCTATAAAAGTTGCCATTGGATTGGGCCTACATTGTTTAAGTCTTTAATCGTTAGGACGCTACCATAGAACAATCATGTTTGCTTGTTCTTTCGGCGAAATAAAGAAAGCGCTTTCAAAAAGTTTTTCATGTCTTTAGCACAGGGGTGGAAAATTTAATTGAAAGGAGGTATACGTAGAGCTAATTTTTCACAAAACTATTAGAACAACCAAAAATCCGGAGTCGGCAATGAGTGTGCAGCAGATCATTCAAGATGTGAACGTCACAGTAAGCAACGGGAAATACGTTTTAACTGCCGTTGGTGAGAGTGAGAGTTACACGGGGGGCACGTCGGAAGTTTTAGAGCTTAGTTCTCCGGGTGTATACAACTTCATCATGGAGACTTCGGTTTATGACGCTCATCCCCTTCGGTTTCAGGCGGGTGACAGCTCAGGCAACGATGGCCCATATCTAGGCGTAGACGATGGCGTGACAGTGTCGGCCAATACACCGTCTTCTGGTTTTACGACCATCGCAGTGGTTTCTGAGGAACTTCCTGAGTCTGTCAGGATCGTTTGTGAA
>Ga0181561_10003116_pt1 | contig 14606 bp, 9 predicted proteins | sample 011ome_19_FD_133760 | JGI IMG/M metagenome (GOLD analysis project Ga0181561, IMG submission 133760) | Coastal salt marsh microbial communities from the Groves Creek Marsh, Skidaway Island, Georgia - 011510BT metaG (megahit assembly) | ecosystem: Environmental > Aquatic > Marine > Intertidal zone...
GAAACAAAAAGCGTCTTCGCGGAGAGCGCCGGGCGCCGCCTGCCCATGGGCTTCTCCGCGCACGCGAAGCGCGACTCGGACGGCTCTTTGTACACGTGGGGCCTCGCGGCTCCCCCGAGCATAGGCGTGCAGGTGGCGCGCATCTCCGCCACAGGCGAGGTGACGCACGTGGTGGACCTGCCTCTGTGCGCGGGCGATCTGAACGGCGCGCTCTCCCCGGAGCGGCTCGAGTTTGCGCTCATCCACGACTGCGCCATGTCCGAAAAGCACCTGGTGTTCGTGGTGCCCCCCTGGCGCCTGCGGCCCGGTTTCGACGGGAAGCTCGCCGGGGCGCTCGCGGGCGCGACGAGCTTCGGCCACGCGTTCGAGTGGGACGACCGAAGAGGCGCGTGGCTGGTGGTGCTGCGGAAAAACGACCTGTCCGTGGTGGCCGCGCGCGAGACCAAACAAGCGAGCGCGTACCACTTTTGCGGCGCGCGCGACGAGGCGCGGAGAGCGCCGGACGCGTCGTCGGAGACGTCGTCGTCGGAGACGTCGTCGTCGGAGACGTGCGTCGTCTTGGTGGGCGAGCTTCGCGGGCGCCGCGACGACTTGGAAGCGCGCTTCGCGGACATGTACGCCAGTGTGTGGGCGGAGGACGGGTACAACACCCTCCGCGAGTACGTCATCGACGTCAACTCGGGTGCTCTTCTGTCGGACGCGCCGTTCGCTACGCCCGTCTCTCGCGCGTCCGACGCGGAGCGCGCGCGCGGGCGCGTCGCCGGCCAGCTCCCGATGGAGTTCCCGACGGCGGCGCCGGCGACGCGCGGGCGCGCGCCGCGGTTCGTGTACACGCTGGCGTTTTCCGGGTCCGGCGGCGGGTACTTCGACGCGATCCAGAAGCTCGAGGCTGGCGCGGAGACGCACGCGACGAGGTTCCTGCCCCCGGGCGTGTTCCCGTCGGAGGTTGAGTTTGTGCCGAAAAAAAAAGAAAAAGGAGACGACGAGGACGCGGGGTACCTGCTGTATCTGGAGTACGACTCGGCGGCGCACGCCTCGTCGGTGGTCGTGCTGGACGCGCGGGACATCGCGGGGGCCGAGCTCGCGCGGATACACCTGCCGTTCCACGTCCCGTACACGTTCCACGGCACGTTCGAGCCGGAGTGAGGGGCGCGGCGACCATCGCGCGGCGCGCGATTTTGTCCATAAAATGAGACGAGAAGCTTTTTTCGGGGAGTGTCAATCAAGCAAGAGTGTCACGTGGCGTGTCTTCGCCGAAATGCTCGACTCCGCGCTGCGAAAACCTGTGAGAGTGTTGACGAATGTCGGGTGCGTCGCGCATCGGTACTCGTCGCGCGCGCGCGCGCCGCACGGGGCTTCTCGCGCGATGACGGTGGCGTCCGCGGCGTGTCTGGGGCATGCGCGCGCGACGGTGGCGCTTCGTCCGAGGCGCGGCGGAGGATGCCGAGCGTGGGAGCGGACCGCGCGACGCGTCGTCACCGCCGACGCGCGTTCGGGCGAACACGCGGACACCGCCTCGGACGCGACGCGCGTGGTGCGCCTGGACGACGGTCCCGGAGGTTCGACGTTACACCTGGTCGGCGTATCGCACGTGCTCGTGGACGATGCCGCGCGCGACATCCGCGCGCTGATGCGTCGCCTGCGACCGGACGCGGTCGTGCTCGAGCTGTGCGCCGAGCGCGCGCCCGGCGCGATGGCCGCCGCCCTCGCGGGCGTTTCCGCCGACACTGCGTCCCCGCCCGCGGTCATCCCGCGCGCGGTGCGCATCGAGGGCCTCCCCTCCAAGCCGCTTCCCGGCGCGTCGGAGGCGGAGCTCCTGTCGCTCCTGCGCGCGCGAGCGGGCGCGGTCGTGACCCCCCGCGACCTCGCGCGCGACCGCGACGCGCTCATGGCGCTCGGACACTTCCGCGAGGTGGACGTGGACGTGCTCGTCGAGGACGCCGACGCGGCCGCGGCCGCGCCCGCGTTGGTCGGCGCGCGCCTCGACTCGACCGCCGACGCGGGTCCCGCTCCCGCGGATGATTCACGCGGACCTCTGACCGAGGTCATCGCCGTGCGCTCGGTGGAGCTCCGCGTCGCGCCGGACGCGGCGGCGGCGGTGACGGCGGACATCCGCTTCTCGTGGGGCCGCCGCGCGCGCCGCGCGTTCGGGGACCGCGCCGAGGTGGAGCGGAAAATAGTGCGCGGAGCGCTCGAGATGCTGCTCGAAGGGCAGGAGGAGGAGCAGGCGGAAGAAGAAGAGGAGGACGAAGAAGCCCACGACACGGACACTTGTTTGTGGGAAGGCGTCGCGCTTCGTTCGGCTCTCGGCGTCTCAGCTCGCGCGGCGTGTCCCGGCGCCTCCGTCGACGTCGCTCGCGTCCCGAGCGCGAGCGCGGACGACGTCGACGAGGGCGGCGTGCTGTGGGTGCGCGTCGCGGTGGACGGCGAACGCGCGTTCCCCGCTTTCGCAGAGCGCGACGAAGCGAGCCGCGAGAGCGAGCCGCGAGACGACCGGGAGGACGACCGAGAAGACGCGGAGTCGCGCGAGGAAAAAAAGGTTTCCGCGACGACTCGCGTCGCGCGCGCGGCGGAGGCTGTGCGTTCGGTTTCCTCGACGCCTTCCGCGTCCCTCGCCGCGCGCGCGTACCTGGCAGCCTCCGAGCTAGCGCAGGAGCTCGTGGCGGCGCGACTGGACCAGAAGGCGCCGGCGGGCGCCGAGACCGCCGCCGCGCTCGCCGCGGCGATGGCGGCGGGCGCGCGCGCGGTTGTGCTGGGCGACGTCCCCGCGTCGGAGACGCTCGCCGGCGTCGTCGACGGACTGAAAGGCGCGTCGCGAGAAAAAGAAGAGGGCTCAGAGGGCTTCACGCTCGGCTCAGCCGCCCTCGACGCGACGCGCGCGTTTGCCTCCGTCTTCGCGTCCGACAAAGCGGCGCTTCGGAACGACGTCGCCGCCGCGCTGCGGGGATTCGCCGCCGGGGAAAAGGAAAACGAACGCGGACTCGGACGCGACGCGCCCGGCGCGCCGGCCGCTCTGACTGACGCGTTAGTGACCCGCCGCGACGCGCGTCTATTCGACGCAGCGTGGTCTGTCGCGGCGCGGAGCGCCGCCGCTCGCGCTTCGGTCCCGGCGTACGCGCGCGTCGCGAGCGCGGCGCCGCCGCCGGAGCCGTTCGCGCTGTACGCGTTCGAGAAGGCGTGGGACCCTTCACGCCTTCTCGCGCCGGGAGAGGTTGAGCTTTCGCGCGAACGCGATCGCGCGATGGTCATCGTCGCCGTCGTGGGCGCCGCGCACGTCGAGGGCATAGCGAGGCGATGGCGCGAAAAGAGCGCGAAGGAGCTAGCGAGCTGTGATACGTAGTGAGTCACGTACTCATACTACGCCGCGCTCGTGAAGCGGCGTATTATTTCTTTTTCGGCGTCGCCGCGCTCTTCTGCGCCGCCTCGGCTTGCGCCTTGGCGTCCTCGAACATCTTCCCCGAGAACAGGTCGCCCATGCTCGGCTGCGCGCCCATCGCTCCCATCTTCTCCTGCATCTCCTTGAGCTCCTCAGGGTCCATGCTCTCCATGAGCTTGGGCATGGCCCACGCCATGAGCACCGTGAACGCGACCATCAGGAACATCGGGTTCTTGGCGAGCGAGCCGAGGGACAGCCCTTGCCTGTGCTCGAAGTACGTCGCCACCGACACCGGCTTTAACACGAGCGGCGACTCGAACCGCACCGTGGGGTCCTCCGCGTACGCCGCGCGGATCGTCCCGTCAACGCGAATCTCGACCGTCATCGGCGGGAAGCTGTACCCCAGCGCGAACGTCTCCAGCAGGTGCGACCCGGGGGGCACGTCCAGGAGAGCGAAGGTGCCGTCGGGTTTGACCCGCGTCGCGACGGACTGCCCTCCGTTCACCACCAGGGTGATCTTCACGTCGCTGGTCCTCAAGCCTTTCATCATGCTCATCGCGACCACGCCGGAGACGTCGTGGTGCTCCGCAGCGACCACCTCGCCAAAGTCGATGGCTTTCAGCTCGCTGCGCGTCGGGGGCGGGGGTCGGGTCGGTCAGGGACGAGCCGCGATCGCGGGAAAGGGCGGGGAAGAGGTGCCGTCCCGAAGATGCGCGGCCGAGGACGCGGCACGGGCACGCACCCGACGGCAGTCACGGTGCTGACGCATCCGAGCAGCAGGAGCGTCGCGATCGCGGCGATGCGCGTGCGGGCGCGCATGACGACGACGTCGTGTGCGTGCGTCGAGCTCTGACGAGGGGACGAGGACGCGGGAAACCGAGGGTTTGACTTTCGCTTCCCACAACAGAAAAGGAACAGCGCGCGGAGAGCGCTGTGGCGTGATGAACCGACTGCAAAGAAAAAAGAAAAAAAAAAACCTTTTTTTTGCGAAAAGAACATTTTGACAAAGTCGCGCGACGCGACGCGACGCGCTCACGCCTTCTTCCGCGCTCTGATCCGCACCCCCCCCACGTTCCCGCGCGTGAACAGCTCGTGCACGGTGGCGTAGAACAGGTCCAGCTCCTTCGTGAGCCCCGGGCCGTGCACGCGCAGGTTCCTGGTTTCGTTCGCCCGGAACGCGGCGAGGCGCGTCTCGATGAACGGCGTCCACGCGTGCGTCATCACCTCCCACTCGACGTCTTCGAAGCCGGCGCGTTCGAGCGTCTCTTTGTACTCCTCCGCCGAGGGCAGGTACGGACACGCCACCGGCCCCGCGAGCTGCTCGCGGTCCCGCGCCGTCAGAGGCTGCGCCGCGAAGTAGTCCTCCACGTACACCAAAGCGCCCGGCTTCAGGTTCGCGTGGAGCGCGCGCCACAGCGCTTCGCGCTGCGGGACGTGCAGCACCACCAGCACGCTGTACAGAAAGTCGAAGGGCGCGCCGGGAACGCGCGCGAAGGTGGCGACATTCGCGTCGGCGTCGCCGCGGTTCGTATCGCCGCTCGCGCCATCGAACACGTCCACGCACTCGTGCACGCATACGTTTCCGAGACCGATGAGCCGCGTGAATTTCTGCGCGGCGTCGTGGATGTGCCGCTGGACCTCCACGCACGTCACGCGCGCGTCCGCGTACTCACTCGCCAGGCACCGCGCGTCGCCCGCGAACCCGGCGCCGAAATCCAAGATGGTCTTCACGCCGGTCGCGCTCACGGCGGTCGCGTTCGGCGAGGCGGTCGCGTCCGCGCTCGGCTTCGAAGCACCGCCTGCATCGGCGTCCTCCTTCGCGGTGAGCCCGAAGAACTCCGCCGCGCGCAACATGGGCTGGTCGTCCAGGTAGTGCATGGAAGCGATGAGGTGCACGTCGCGCGCGGTGAGATCGGAAGCGGGTTTCGTGCCCAGCAGCTCGTCCAGCTCGTTCTTCACGCGGCCGTCGATGTAAATGCCCATCCCGCTGAAGTCCGTGTCGCACGCGGACACGGGCGCATCGGGAGGCATCGCTCGCGTCGGTCTCGAGGCACGCGCTGTCGCCGACACGCACCGCTGGGCGCCTGCGAAAGTGCGCGCCGCGGGGGCGTTTTTCGGGATACGTAAACATCAGTCTCGAGCCGACCGACGCGTCGTTTCGTCGTTTCAACTGTCGCAAAATCAACGAGCTAGAGCTACCCCTACTCGTGAGTTACTCTCTCCTCGGGATCTCTATCCGCTCGCCCTCCCCCAGACCCCCCACCATGTTCTTGAACGCCCCCATCCTCTCCGCCTCCGCGCGCCCGTGCGCCCGCAACCGGAGCGCCGCTGTGGCGCCGTCCACGCCGCGTCTCGCGTCGCGCGCCAAACGCGCCCGCCGATGCGCCGCCAGCGCGGCGCGGAATTCCGACGCGCCGCCCCCCCCGAGCTCGCCGCCGCCGCCGCTCAGGAACATGCCCTCCTCCTTGGCGTTCGCCATCTCCCGGTTCGAGGCGCGCGCGGCCGCGCGCTTTTCGAGCAGAGCCTCCCGCCCCGTGGCCGGCGCGGGCGCGAGCGCCTCGAGGCGCTCGGCGCGCAGCAGACGCGCGCGCCGCGCATCCGCCGCCGACGCGCCGGCGCCCGGCGCGGCGGGGAGATGGGCGGGGAGATCGGCGTCGAGTCCCGCGAGACCCGCGAGACCCGCGTTTCGGAACCCGAGGACGTCTTCCCTGGGCGCGCCCAGGCGCGCGAGCGCGGCGTCCTCCTGGAGAGCCGCCGCGCGTGCCGCCGCGACGCGCGCGGCAGCCTCCTGCGCGGCGGTGATGGGGATTGGACCGAGCGTCGACGGCGACGTCGCCGTCGCGCGGTTCGGTTTTCGTTTCTTCTCCGCCGCGGCGGAAGGCACCAGTGCCTCGTCCGCGGCTCTGGTTCGTCGCTTCAGCAGACGTCTCGCTCGCTTCAAGCGCTCGCGTTCGGGATCGTCCTCGCGCTTCCGACGTTTCTTCGACTCGGACTTGCGCTCACGCTTGCGTTTCTTCTCCTTCTCGCGTTTGCGCTTCTTCCCTCGCCTCTCGTGGCTCGATGACGAAGAGGAGGAGTCCGAGGAGGAGGACGACGAGGCTGCTCGCCCCATGGCCTCGCGCACGGGGGGGCGAGATCCGACCCAGAAAGCACGCGCGACGCGCCGGCGAGCGCAACGGTCGCCCGACGCGATGGCCGGCTCGCGCTCCTCGACCCGGGGACGCGCGGTGCGATCTGGCGAGGCGTCTGGTATTTTTCCGCCATACGAAGGTAACAATCACCGGCTTCTTCATTTTCACGAGAGCGCGTTCGCGGTCGTCGGCGTCTGGCGTTCGCCGGCCGGCCGCCACCGCATGGGCGCGCTCGCGCGACGACTGGCGCTGGTCGCAGTATGCGCGCTGCTCCTGCTGTGCCCCGCGCCCGCTGAAGGTGCGTGCGCACTCCCCAGCCCGAAACGCCGATCTGACCCCCCGGTGGGCACCCCTCCTCTTCCCGCGCGCACCACGACTGACGCGCCCGACCCGACGTCCCCTCGACCCGGCCACGCAGGCCAAATCGTGACGAAGACCTTCAGTCGCAGCATCAAGTCGGCGTGGCGCGAGCGTCGCGTGGCTGCCGCTTCCGGCGAGCCTCCCGCGACTTGGTTCCAGCGGACGGTGGACTGGATCGACGGACGCGACAGCGCATCCTCCCAGCGACGAAAAAGCGCCGTAGCGGACGGGGGCGAAGGCGCCTTCGATCCGTTCGCGGCGGAGGAGGCGCAGACCGCCTCGCGGGAAGAGACCGCATCGTGGGAAGAGATCGTGACGACGGTCGCGTCGAGGGCGACGGCGGCGTCGCCGGAGGAGACCGTCGCGTCGCCGGCGGCGGCGGCGGATTCGCCGGCGGCGCCGCCGGCCGAGCCCGAACCCGACGAGGCGGAGACTTCGGGCGAGAAGACCGCCGGCGACTCGCGGAACGAAGGCGACGGCGCTCGTTCCTCTTCGAGCGCTCTTCCGAAGAGCGCTCGCGCCGCGCGAAAGGCGCGCGGCTCGCTCGCGGACGCGCGCCGCGAACCCGACTTCGTGTTCACCATGGGCGGCGGCGCGGCGGACGCGGCGGACGCGGCGGACGCGGAAGCCGCCGCGGGCGTCTCGACGGGACGAACGACGCTTCCGGCGTACCAGCGGGAGAAGCGTTCGAAGCCCATCGGCGACGCGGTGAGCGACCTGACGCAGCGCGACGCCGCCGCGCGCGCGGCCGCGCGCGCCGAGGCGGAGCGGGAGAAGGCCAGATTACGCGCCGGCAAAACCACGGGCGGACCCCCGGAGCGCGTCAGCGACGTGCACACCAACATCACCGTTTTGTACCCCGAGACCTTCGACGCCGCCACGCGCTTCGCGCGGCGCCCCTCGGACGGCGTCGGGCTCGGTGTCGCCGGCGGCCTCGGAGTCGCCGGCGGCGTGGGCATCGAGCTGGCGGCGCGTGACGCGAAGGGGAACGTCATCGACGGCTCGTGGAAACGCAAGTGGCTTGTGGCGTTCTGCACGCGGTGGTCGCCGCCGTGCAACCTGCTCGTCGGCGAGTTCGCGCTGCTCGGCGCGGAGGCGTCGCTGCACGACTTCGCGCTCGGCTGGGTGGACTGCACGCCCGCGAGCGCGACGGCTTTCTGCGGCGCGCGCTTCGCAGGCACGGTCGAGGGGTACCCCACCGTTTTGCTCGTGGCCGGGGGGCGCATCGTGCGGTACAGCGCCGTGGACAGAGAGCGCATCGCCGGCGCCATCGCGCCGTGGGCGGTGGCCGCCGCCGCGGCGATTGACGCGCACGCGCCGAATTCGGGGGAACCGCCGCCCGGCGCGGCGGTGCCCGAGGAGCATCCGCCGCCGCGCCGCGCGGCTTTCCCGGACGGGCGCAGGGGCGAGCGCGCGCACGAGGCGGACGAGCACGGCGAGCTGAGCCGCGCGCGCGAGCGGCAGATGCGCGAGCACGCCAGGCGGGAGGAGCTTCGCGTCGCCGAGCGCCGGAGAAAGGCGGCGAAGGCTCCGGCGGCGAAGCGGGCGTCGGCGCGAGCCGACGCGGCGGAGGCGACCACGACGGCGCCGAAGAAGAGCAAGCGCAGAGCCGCGAGGGAAGCCGCGGAGGCGTCCCGACGGAAAAGCGAGCTGTGACGGAGCGAAGGCTGCGAAGAGCGGCAAACCGCGGGTGACTGCTCGCCGTGCGAGCTGATTGACGGCGCGCGTCGATGACTCGAGCGAGCGAGCTGCCTACGCGTACACCGCGAAGGCTTTGTCTATTATAGCGACGAAAACACGTCCTAGTAGAGCGATCCGAAAAAAAACGCGACGACGAAGAGGGATGACGCGCCCACGTTTCGCCTTCCCGCCGCCGCGGCGGAAACGCCTCCTCCGTCCGCGCACGTCGCGTCGACGCGGTCCCGGCCGCACGCCTCGCTCGCGCTCGCCTCGTCCGTGCGGCAGAGCGCCAGCAGGTCCATGCATCTCTCGTTCGCTCCGGTGGTCGCGCTGGATTCGCCCCCCCGGGTCACCGCGGGGACCTCGGCGAGCGCCGCCGCGCTCGCTTCGTCCCAGCGCGTCTGGTTGGCGAGGGCGACGATCTCCACGTCGGCGCAGTTTTGCCACACCTGCGCGCTCTGCTCGCAGTCCCAGCGCCAGGAGAGCACGTACGCGCCCGGCTCCAGGTCCGCGGGGACCTCCACGGTATCCAGGATGGACCACTCCCAGATGCTCTTCCCGTACCCGCTGTACGCCGAAGCCGCCGAAACCGCCGAAACCGAAAACTGCGTCGCGTCGGGACAAAACCCCGTCGCCGCGCTCGACTCGCTCCCCGCGCACGACGCGTAGCAGTTGACCTGCGCGTTCCACTGGCTCCCGTAGTCCAGGCCGGGCGTGGGCAGCAGCGGCGCCCCGCACCGGTCGTACGCGCTGGCGCACTCGCGGCACGTCGGCACGGGCACGCGCGCCCACTCGGAGTGCTCGGGCGACGTCGCCGCGCCGGCGACGACGTCGCGGCGGTTTTTTTCCGACGCGCGCCCACTCGGCGCGCCCGTCGGCAACGCGTCGCGGGTCCCGTCGGGGTACGCCGCGTACGATTTCGGCGACGCGCTTGAAAACGAGAGGTGGCCTTGTCGGAAACACGACTCGGTGATGCCTCCCGGCGTGTCCGCCTTGCACAGACGGTACGCGTACCCGCCCGCGTGGTTCGCGCTCATCGCCCACGCAACCTCGGCGACGCCGCCGCGGAGCCAGCGCGCCGGACCCGTCGCCGATTGTTTGGGAAGCGCCGCGCCGTCCATGCCGAGCGGAACGCCGTCTGGAGGGACGCCACCGTTCGCGTATTCGTGCGTGGGGTGCCCGCCCGCGACGCCGCACCCGCTGCCGTACACGGGCGCGGTGCCCGGCGCGCGCCACGGGTGTGTGCGCCAGACGTCGCGCTTGCCCCCCTCCACCTCGGGCTCCATGCTCCGCATCGACGCCGGGAGCGTCCCTGGTCTCAATCCCGCCGGTATCTCGACGTTGTTCGAGAACCAGAAACACTCGCCGCGCGCGCAATCCGCGCCGGCGTGTATGTTCCCGCCGTGGCGCGTGCTCGGCGGCCACGTGATCTGACCGTGGCCGCGCGACGGCGTAGGGAGCGCCAGTAAAAGAAAGAGCGCCGGGAGCGCGGCGGCGCGGAGGGCGCCGCGCATCGCGGGGAGCGCGCCTCAACTCTGGCCCGGCGGAGCTCTCAAAAAGTGGAAAAAAGCGCATCTTCGCGCGAAGAATCTGTGGCTCAGAGAAGACGTCTGACGTCGACGTGGGCAAGACTGTGCAGATAAAGGCAAAAAGCGCGATGCTTTCCGAGCTTCAGACCAGACCGCGCACCTGATGATGATGCCCAAGCGCCACCTCCTCGCGGCGCTCGTCCTGATGACGAGCGTGCTAGGCGCCTTCGCGGCTTCTTCGCCGTCGGCCCCTTCTTCTCCCGCGGGTGCGTGAAGCCTTCCCGCGCGCTTTGTTCTTTTCGCGCGTTCGAAACGTTCGGACACGTCGATCGCGGCGGCCTCCTCGCACCCGCGCGCCTCCTTCGAAACGCGCGCAAACGCTCACTTTCCCTTCCCGCCATCCGGACACGCGCGCCCCCCGCAGTTCCCTGCGTGATGACCGCGTTTTCGTGCCAAACGGACTGCACGTCGACGTGCGTCGGCGGCACCTGCGACGCGACGCGAAGCATCGAGACGCCCGCCAGCGGCGGAGGCAGCTGCGCCGAGGCGGACGACTTGACACGCACCGGGTACCCGTGCCCCGGTGTCACCGCGGCGTGCGCTCCCTCGTCGACCGACACCTGCGACGACTCCGCGGTCACGGCCGCCGCGAACGTGACCGTCTCCGCGTCGTTGACCCTGCCGTCCGCGGCGTGGCCCGACGACGAGACCCCGGCGGCGTTCGTCGCCGCGCTCAAGGCCTCCGCCGCCGTCGCCGGCGGCGTGGCGTGCGACGCCGTCACCGTGGGGACGCCCGCGCGCGTCGCCGCGGCGTCCTCCCGGCGGCGCCTGCTCGCGGGGACGGTCACCGTGGACGTCGCGGCCGCGTTCCAGGTTGGCGACACGGACGCGACGAAGAACGCCGCGACGGACAAGCTGGTCGCTTTTACGACCAAGGCTTTGTACATGACCGACTGGCTCCTCCCCGCGGAGAAGCGGTCCTCGGCAAACGCAGCCGCCGGCACCGCCACCGTCGCGGCGTCCGCGGGCGCGGCGCTTCCTTGCCCCGCGTCGAAGACGTACGAGCAGGCGCTCGCGCTTTCCGACGCCGGGTCGCACGAGGAAGCCGCGCGCGCGCTGAACGACCTGCTCGCGTGCGCGTACGAGTCGGGCACCGCCGCCGCGCTGAACGCGATGGCGGACGAGTTCAACGTGCTGGGGTACTCCGTTCGCAAAGCGGCGGAACCGGACGTGGAGTTGTCGGAGCTGTACTATAAGCGCGCGTTGCAGATCGACCCTGCGCACCAGGGCGCGACCGGGTACCTGGGTGAGCTGTACGTGCAGAAGCTCGAGTTCGGTCTCGCGCGGGAGAGCCTGGACAAGCTGAAGCTCATGTGCCCCCCCCCGAACGACTGCCCGGCGCTCGGCGTGCTTCGGTACGCGATGTCCGTCGCCGGCGCCATCGAGGGCGCCTTCGTTCGCGACGTCGCGTGGAACGACTGCTTCGACTTGGCCTGCTCGCCCATGAACATCACCGTCGGTGACTCGCTGAACTTCGTCTACTCCGAAGCGCACGACGTCGTCAAGGTGGCGGACGCGGCGGCGTTCGAGACGTGCGCCGCCGGCGAAACGGTGGGCGCCGCGAGCGCCGGCGCCGGCGTCGAGCGCAAGTTCGAGAGCGTGGGCGTCGAGTACTTCGTGTGCTCGCAGGGCTCGCACTGCGCGAACGGGCAGAAGATGGTCGTCAACGTGCACTCCGCGCGCACCACGCCCTCGGCGGGGGGCGAGGCGCCTTCGTACTCGCTCCAGGCCGAAGTCGAGTCCGGCGCGCGCGAAGGCGTCCGCGGCGCCGCGCTCGCGCTCGTCGTCGCCGCCGTCGTCGCTCTCGTCGCCGCCGCGTGACGAGCGGGGCGAGACCGAAACTACGCTCTAAGAGAGAGGATGCCGAGGATGTCGCGCGTATCGTCGCTACGTATACCTTTTATTTCACGACTTCGCGGCGGCTGCGTGATGCACCACACGCACAACCCGCCGTGATGCACCACACGCACAACCCTGCCTCAGTGCAGCAGCAGCGGGACCCATTTTTTGTCCTCGTCCGTCTCGAACCCGAGCCACCCGATTTCCCGTTGCAGCTCCTCGACGCGAGCGCGGTTGCGGGGGCCGTTGACGCAGCCCGGGGTGAAACACCCCGGCGGCGACGCCCTGTTCACCCGCGACTGCGCCTTGAACAGGACGGTTTTGCTCCCGTCGTTCTTGAAGTAGAACTCGTACTCGTCGATGCCGTCGGGATACGCCAGGCTCGCGGCGAGGAAGCCGGCGGCGGCGTCTGCGCGCACCGAGTCGACGACGGCTCTGCCGCGGAGCGCTCTCTCCAGCTTCGCGAACGCGTCCGCGTCGTCCTCGACGTACTCCCAGGGGGGGAGGTAATTCGCGGGCGTGCGGAACGAGCTCGTGGAGACGCAGGACGTGCCCGTGGCGCACGCCGCGGGCCGACGGGGCGCCGCGTCGGGTGCGCTCACCGGCGACGTCCCGGAGGACTCATCAGCCGCGCGAGCGCGGAAAATGGACGACGTGCCCACTCCGAGCAGAGATCCCACGAGCGCCTCGCGTCTTCCCCGTCTAGAGGCGACCCCCGCGTCACCCGTCGCCGCCTCTCGAGCGCCGACGCGCTCGATGCGACGTGAGATCGCCGGTGCGCCGCGGTTGGCGAGAAGCGACACCGCGGACATGGTGTCTCGCGGGCGCGGGGAGTTCTGGCGACCTGCTGACTCATCTCGTTCGTCGCCACGACCGAAAACTTTGAAACCGCGTCCACAACGACCCGCGCGGCGGCATGCGCCTCGCCGCGCACGCGACACCGCGGGTCGTCGAGTCCCCGACCGTGAGACGGCGACGATGCGATGCTCGCGTCCGAGACGCGCGCCTTGGACGCCGAAGCGCCTGTTCCGCGGTCTCCACGCGCTGTGCCGCGTCCCGACGGGATGCCGACTCGGACGCTGTCCGCCTGCTCGAGTTCTACAGCGGGTCCGGGATGATGCGCTGGGCGCTCCAGAACGCGGTCGGTACCCAGCGCGAGGTCATCGGCGTCGCCGCGATCGACAACTCCGAAGTGGCGAACGCGGTGTACTCCGCGAACTTCCCGCTTTCGGCGCCGCTGCGCCGGAACATCGAGCACATCACCCGTGAGCAGATCGAGCTCGACTTCGGCGCCGCCGACGTGTGGACGGCGTCGCCGCCGTGCCAGCCGTACACGCGGCGCGGAAACGAAAAGCACGGCGACGACCCGCGGGCGCGTTCGTTCCTGCACATCCTCGAGATGTTCCCGAGAATACGCGACAGTTGCAAACCGAAACGCGTGCTCGTGGAGAACGTGGTGGGGTTCGAAACCTCGGCGACGCGCGACGCGCTCGTCGACGCGCTCGGCGACGCGTACTCCGTTCGCGAATTCGTCGGCGCGTCTCCGGCGCGGCTGGGGGTGCCCAACACGCGCGAGCGGTACTACCTGCTGGCGAAGCGGAAGGAACTCGGGGCGTTCGCGGACGCGGCACCGCGAATGCGGCCGTTCGCGACGTGCCGTCACCCGCGCGATGGTTTTGAACATGGTTTTGAACAACGAACGCGGAACGCGGACGCGGACGCGCGCGCCGTGGGCGCGTACCTGCGGCGCGCGACAGTCGCGACGGAGGGCTCGGACGCGGCTTCGCTCGCCGTGCCCGCCGCCGCCGCCGCCAAGTACTGGCGCTGGTTCGACGTGGTCACGCCGAGCAGCCTCGGGAGCCAGTGCTTCACGGCGGGGTACGGGAAGACGGTGTACGGCGGGAGCGTCCTGGCCGCGGAGGCGTTCGCGAGCGACCCGGAGATGTGCGAGGTGGCGGACGCCGCGCAGAAGCGGTACCGCTTATTGCGTCCGCCGCCGAAAAACGCGCTGCGGTACTTCGCGCCCGAGGAGATCGCCGCGCTGCACGGCCTCGAGCGCGCGTCGGCGGCGTCGGGCGCGCGGTTCGCGCTCCCCGATACCCTGACGCGCAGGCAGCTGTACTTCACGCTGGGGAACAGCATAAGCGTGGACGTCGTGCAGGAGCTCATGCGGTACTTGATGGAGGACGTCGGGTAACGCGCGCGGATGCGGTTTCGAGACGCGCGCCAGCGGGGCGATTCGGTTTTCGGACCGAAGGGTGTCTGTCACTCGTGGTTTTTTTTTAAGATTCGGTACATGTAGCTATATCTATAGCGCGTCACGTTTCCGCGAACACCGCTACGGTTCCGTCGTCCCAGCCCGCGGCGAGCGCGCCGCCACCTGGCGCGACGCTCAGGCACGAGACGCCGGAGCCCGCGCGCGCCGCGACGCGATTTTTCACTAAAAAAAAAGAAACGCCGTCGTTCCGAGCGTCCACCGCCGCGACGCGGCCGTCCTCGCCGCCGACGAAGACGATGTCCTCGCCGCTCGCGGCCGCGCACGTCAGGCCGCCGAGACCCACGAAGCGCGCGTCGCACACGTCGCCGCACATGCGCAGATCCAGCGCGCGCGCGAAGCCGTCCGCGCACGCC
>Ga0181561_10003123_pt1 | contig 14595 bp, 7 predicted proteins | sample 011ome_19_FD_133760 | JGI IMG/M metagenome (GOLD analysis project Ga0181561, IMG submission 133760) | Coastal salt marsh microbial communities from the Groves Creek Marsh, Skidaway Island, Georgia - 011510BT metaG (megahit assembly) | ecosystem: Environmental > Aquatic > Marine > Intertidal zone...
GCGAAAGTCTGTTGCAGCGAAATGCATTCGCCCTCGAGCCACTTCTCGGTCGGCAGCATGGCGGCGATGTCGTGCGCGGAGATGTCCGACGCCGTGGAGTCGATTTTCATCGACGGGTGGACGGACGCCCCCGCGCTCCGGGCCGTCCCCGAGGACCGACGCGAGCGTCTGGAGTCCGCGCTCGAGTCGCTTCTCGCGAGCCACGACCGGACGCGAGCGGTGGTCTCCGGAGGGGCCAGGGTCGTGCCTCTGGGCGGGGGCGAGCGACCGGGAACGTCCGGCGGTCGGGACCCAGTCACGCCTCCCCGCGGGAGCGACGGGGCGACCGGCTCCGGCGCGGACGCGTTCGCGCAGGATTCTGAGGCCATCCCGGACGCGGTGCTCTCCGAGCATTTCGGGTTCCTTCAGATGTTACACAGGCAGCTGCTGAACGCGGTGGCGGAGTTCCGCCCGGGGCGCGATGCGAACGCGCCCGAGTTCGCGTACGCGGACGAGACGAACGACGTCGTGGGAACGACGGGAGCGGCGGGGAACGACGGCGACGGCGCGGCGGAACGCGAAGACGGCGTGCTCGGGAAAGCGAAAAGCGACGCGGAGAGAAGGTCCGAGAGGCGTCGACGAAGGCGAAAACGAAGGCTGGTCGTCCCGGCGGCGGGTTTGTCGCGCCATGCGCTGGAGGATGTCGCCAACGCCGCGCAATGGATCGCCAGCGTCTCCGAGGGTGCCTCACGCGTGCACCGCGTGGCTCTCGCGTCGCGCGCGGCGCCCGACGCGTGGGCGGATGGCGTGCCCACGAACGCCAAGGACGCCGTGGGCGTGCATCTGTACAGCGATCTGAACGAGGACGCCGACACGTTCGATCCCGAGAAGGTGGCGGACGCCGAGGGCTTCTTCGGCGGGCGCGTCGCGTGGCGATGGACGGAGACGGGCGGGCACGCCAGCGCGAGCGCGACGACGGCGCGTTCTCTTCGCGACGACGACGATGACGACGACGACGACGACGACGCGTGTGCCGGTGATTCCGACGGCGACGATTCCGACGGGAGCGGTCGTTCCAGCCGTTCGCGTTCGAACGCCGAGGGCACCTCGCGAGAGGGCCGCGTCTCCGACGACGAGCCCGACGGAAAGACAGCCGCGCAGGCGTCGCGCTTGCTGGACCGGCTCGAGCGCGCCGAGCACGCGTGGGCGGTGAAGAAGCAGAACCAGATGGTGCTTGACAGCCTGAGGACCGTGAACGTCGACGCGACCGCGGCGCTGACGCTGGGCCTGGTGCGGTCCCCCGCCACGGGGCGCGTGAAGGACATCGCGCGCCGCGTCGCGAACGCCGCCGCCCTCGGCGAAACCGTGCGCGCGCGGTACCCGGCGGCGCCGCCCACGTCGCTTCGCGTCTCCAAGATGGCCGACGTGCGCGCAGACGGCAGCGACGTCGCCGTCGCCGCGCTGGAGGCGTTCGCGCGGTGCCTGGCCGCGGTCGCCACGGCGCTCGGGGGAAGGGCGCACGACGTCGTGGCCGCGCACCACCGCGCTTGGGACGAGGCGGGCGTAGGGCACGGGCCCGGCGCGCTGGCGACTCGCCGAGCGCGCCGAGCGCCCGAGGACCGGTCGCTCGTGGGCGAGTGGCGGCGAGCGGCGCGGCGCGCGCGCGAGTGGTGGGCAGTCACCGGGAGACGCCTGCGCGCCGAGGTGGAGGCGGTCACCGGCGTGCGCGTCGCGGACGTGAAGCGCATCGCGTGTTGTGCGGGTGCGTCCGAGGACGAACCCAGGAGGCTTCCCTCGAGGTGATGAGGACGAGGACGGTTGCGGCGGAGGCGGTAGTGCGAAGTTTTGCTTTTCGCGTCGACAGTTGTAATGAAACTCTTCCGCTCGTTCTCGCACCTCTGCGCATCTGCCACTTTGAAAACCCGCGAGTGTGAGCAAAGAGTCCGACGTTTCGGGTCGAATGCCTGGTGATTGGATCACGCGATTGCCGATTTGTGGTGTTGACGGCTGCTGCGAACCGCGGCGGAACGGGACGGCGACTTGTGCGCGCGCGCGACCACGATGTCGGAAGAAGAAGAAGTCCCGGAGCAGAAAGGGTGGTTAAGCCGCCTGGCCACGGGGCTGGCCAAGTCCGTGGGCGAGGGTCTGGACTTGTGCGTGCCCCCGCGAGCGCTCTCCAAGACCCATCGCCTCGGCAGACGTTCACACGGCTGGCCGTGCCGGTTCCCAGAATCTCTCGATCCGCCGCCCGCTGACCGACCCCGACCCCCGTCCCCCCGCTTCCCGCAGCATCGCCGGCGTGGAGGATCCCGCTGATTTGGAGACCAAGGACGATGGCTCGGGCGCCGGGACCGGCGGCGAGAACGCCACGGAACGCAAAGCGCTCTGGAGCCAGCTCAAAGATCTGATCGGCGCTGACGTTATGTCCAAGCTGTCCGTGCCCGTGTTCATCATGGAGCCCACTACGATGCTGCAGAAGATGTCCGAGATTCTGCAGTACGCCGCGCTTCTGGATGCCGCGGCGGACGAGGAGGACGAGGACATGCGCCTGGCGTACGTCTGCGCGCTCGCCATCAGCACGTACTCGAGCAACGAGCGCACGAAAAAACCGTTCAACCCCCTGCTCGGCGAGACGTGGGAGTTCCAGCTGCCGGACGGCGCCGGCACGTACGTCTCGGAGCAGGTGTCCCACCACCCCCCCGTGGGCGCGGGCCACTGCAAGACCGCGAAGTGGACGTACGACCTGACGTCCGCGGCGAAGACCAAGTTCATGGGCAACTGGGTGGACGTCTGGCCCAAAGGCCGAACGCGCATCGCGCTCGCGGAGAAGGGCGACGTGTACAACATCGGCCCCCCCGCGTCGCGCGTGAACAACATCATCGTCGGGCGCACGTGGATTGACACGTTCGGGGAGATGCAGGTGAACAACCTGCGAACGAAACAGAAGGCGACGATCAGGTTCAAGGAGTGCTCGGTGTTCGGCACCGGGCGCTGGGAGGTGTCGGGCGAGCTCGTCGGCGCGGATGGCGAGACCAAACACGTGCTCTCCGGGAAGTGGAACGAGAGCGTCACTGTCTCCAAGCCGGACGGCTCGGAGAGCAAGACCATCTGGCGCAAGGAGCCCATGCCCGAGGACCCCACGAAGTATGGGTTCACCAACTTCACGTTCAAACAAAACAGCCACGAGACGTGTCCCCCGGGTCTGCTCGCGACCGACTCGCGCCTGCGCCCGGACCGCGCCGCGCTCGAGCGCGGCGACGACGCGCTGGCGGGCGCCAAGAAGTACGAGCTCGAGGAGCTGCAGCGCGCGGAGCGGCGGCTCCGCGAGAGCAAGGGGGACGAGTACGCGCCCAAGTGGTTCAAGCTCGCCACCGACGCCGACCTGCACGAGCTGGAGCAGGATGTCGGCACGCCGGTGTGGGAGTGGAACGGCTTGTACGAGGAGTCGTCGGCGAAACGCGCCGCCGACGCGGTTGAGGGCGCGAACCCGCTGGAGAGCCTGGTGTTCGACCCGTGGTGCTACGAGGAAACCAGGAGCGGGAAGGCGGTGGTCGGCGAGGAGGGCGAGACCACCGAGGCGTGAGCGCGTCGAGCGGGCCTTCGTGATGTGTGATGCGCGACGAAACTATTCTTTCCTTTCCCGGATGACGTCACTAAAAAAAAAAATCGACGCGTCGCGACGGGCTACCGATGCGCCCCCGCGCGACGCGACCGCGCCGGTGCCGGAGAACCAGCGCCTGGGGAAACGGGCGAGAACATCGATCGACGGTTGGAGGCGTCTCCAAACGCGCGCCGGGGCGTCGGCGACGCGATCACCTTCGCGCGCACTTTGGAGCGATCGGCGGCGCCGAGCGTTTCGGTTTCGGTTCCGGTTTCGGCGACGGCGCGAGCGTCTTCGCGGTTTTCGCGCCGCGCCGCCGCGCCGCGCGTGTCGGTGCCCCTCGCGAGAATCTCAGACACAGCAGCGCGAACGCCCATCGCGGGCGTCTTCGGAAGCAAGCGCACCTGTTCTCCGGAGTGCGTCCCGCAGAGGTGATGCCCGCCACCCAGGCTGGAAGTTTTTATGAGCCGCCCGAGTCTCGCGTCGAGCGCTCTCCCGGCGTCGCGCGTGACCCGCGCTCGCCTTCGCGCCGCCTCCGCGTCGCGCGGATCGCCCCGCGCGCGCGCGGGGGGCTGGGACGCGAGTCTCGCGATCGCCCTCGCCTTCGCGCGCGTCCTCTCGATCGCGCGAAGCGCGACGTTCGCCACCGTCAGCGCGTCCCAGCGCGTTCCGCGCCGAGTCCCGTCGGTCGAGTCGGACGGGCGCGAAGCGAGGGAAACGCCCGCCGCGGCGACCGCCAGCGCATCCCCCGCCGCCGCCGCGGCTTTCGTCGCCGCGCGTTTCCTGATCCTATCGCTCGGGTTGCTCAGGCTAAGCACTCGGCGCTCGAAAGCCTCGGTCAGTGCGGCGACCGCGATCGCGTGCGTCGACTCCCACGGGGTCCAGGCGTCGCACGCGCTTCGCGCCGCCGACGCCTCGGCGGGCGCGCCGCGCCTCGTCTCCTCGCGCCAAGCGGTGACGCGGTGCGTGACGCGGTTCGGCGCGAACCTGTGCCAGCGCGCCGTGGTCCACGCCAGCGCGCACACGGTGGCGCGCACGCCAGGAGGCGGGCCTCCGTCGCGAAGAGACAGCGTCCATCCTCGGCGGCGGTGACGCTCGTCCCGGGTCTCGCGGCGCGGGCAGATGTCATCTTTCGGCGCGGCGCCACCCCGCGGAATCCCCGCGACGGTTGGCGTGACGCCGTCGACGACGAAGCCGTCCTCTCGGTGCCAGCGCGCGAGCACATCCCACGGCGTGAGAACTTTATCGTCTAGGGAATCATCATCGCCCAAGCCGGGGGGGTCACAGTCGAGGAAATCAGGTGGCATCGCCGGACGGGTCGTCATCGCTCTGTCGTCGGCCAGTCCGGGAAAACGTTACGGCGCTGTCGTAGTTCCCCCGCTCGCGAAAACGCCAGATGCTTGACGATGCACAGCCCCTCACCGAGATCCCAACCGGGCTGGAGCCCGTTCGCGACTTCGACGCGCTCCCGGAGATGCTCTCGGAAGCAAGTCGCTGGTGGCTACCCGGTCAAGACCGGCGGACCCCTCGGACGTGCGCGCCTGGGTATGGCTGGAAGTGATGTGAAGCAGTCACTCGGTTTGCGCTCTCGTTTGCGCTCTCGTTTTTCCGTCGGCGGTGGCGTCTCAATCACTTTTCCGGCGCGCGGCGGCCGTGGCAAGCCATCCGCGATGGTGAGTCGCATGTACCCCACCAGCACGACGATTGCGGCGTTCGGTCCTGTGAACGACCCGTGCTATGTCATGGGCCTGGCGCAATCCGCGGACGGCGTCTACCTCGCCGCGTCTCTGTCAACTCATGCCATAAAGGTTTGGCATCGCGGCGACGGGACGCTCGGCGCGTGCGTCGATTTGACCGGGCACGGCGGGCCCGTCACGGACGTCTCGTTCCCTCTCCCGCACGAGCCGTGGGCGATTCTCTCGTCCTCGGAGGACGGCACGACGCGCCTGTGGGACTGCCGCGCCAGCGGCAAGGCGCAGGAGGCGCAGAGGTACCACGCGCACTTCGCCAAGTCGCACGCCACCGCCGCGTTGGGCGGCGGCAACGACCACCTCGTCGCCGCGGGGTGTCAAGAAAAAATAATCTTCTGGGACCGCCGCGCCGCCAACGGGCTGGAAGTGTTCGAGGATTCGCACTCGGAGGACGTGACGCGCTTGCGGTTCCAGCCCTCGCGCAGGAACAGGCTGTTCACCGCGTCCGTGGACGGCCTGGCGTGCGCGTTCGACTGCGGCGGGAACCCCGCGGACATAAACGACGAAGCCGGCCTGATGGCGGTGATGGCCACCGAGACGGCCATCGTGGAGGTTGGCTTCTGCTGCGCCGGCGCGGGCGCCGGCGAGGACGACGCGTTCTGGGTGCTTACCGGTAACGAGGAGTGCTTCGTGTTCGACGCCGGTGCGAGCGCGGAGACGCTCGGGGACCTCACCGCGCACATCCCGGACACCAGGGCGGCGGCGTGCGCCGCCGCCGCCGCCGCCGGGTGCGGCGCGCTCGCCGAAAAGGTGGACTATCTGGTGTCGTGTTTCTCCAGCCCGTCGGCGGCGGGAGGCGCGCCGCTGGTCGTCGCGGGGACGCAGGCGGGCGCGCTGGGCGTGTTCCCGGTCGTGAGGGACCGACTCGAGCTCCCGGGGCGAGCCACGCTGGGCGCGCCTCTGGCGACGTTCGAGGGGGGGCACAAGGACATCGTCCGCGCGTTTGCGCCGGGCGCCGCGCCGGTGACGGGCGCCGAGGACAGCCGCGTGTGCGTCTGGGGCCACTCGGCGCCGGCGGACGGAGGCGAGAGCAGCGGAGGCAAGGCGGCGCGGGACGCGGGGGACAGCGTGGGGAGCAGACGACACTCGCCATATTGAAGTAGGCGATGTTAAGCGAAGAAGACGACTTACTCCACGCGCGGTATCCGTTACGTATAGGTACGAGTACGACGCGCGCGCCTTCTCGCCTCGAATTCCCCGAAAGAACAAAAATCGCCTTTTTTTCTTGCGGGGGCGCACACACGGTTTTTCGACTTGCCAACTCGCGCCAGATTCAGACTTCTCGAGTCGCGCGCTGACGCATAACGCGCGGCGCGCGCGGAGGCCCGCGGCGAAGATGGGTGTCCCCGCGTCGGTGCGCGTGGTTCTGGTCGCGGTGGTGTGGTGCGCTCTCGCGTGCGGTGCGGTGGCGCACGCGCGCTCCGCGGACGACTGGCTTCGGGATTGGCTCGGGAATCTGCGCGTGGACATACCGGACCAGGTCCTGAAGCAGGGAGGGCTCTCCGTGGCGCTCACGGACCTGTCGTGCGGGTCGTTCGAGGTGGGCTCGCTTCGGAGCGAGACTAACGTGAGCTCCGTGACGGCGTCCCTGGACGTGAACGGCGCCGCGTGCGCGTGCTCCGGCCGGTGGGAGATTCGCTCGATGTCACTTTCGGGACGACTCGCCGCCCGCGTCAACGATTCCGACGTCGCGATGACCGTCGCGTTGTCCCCCGGCGGCGCGAACGCCTCGCTTCCGTCCTCGGCGGAGGTCACGGCGTGTTCCGCGCGCGTGCGGATCGCAGACCTGGACTTCAAAGGCTCGGGCGCGAACGTGCTCAGGGCGCTCGTGCCGCTTCTCAAGTCTTCCGCGGAATCGGCGGCGGCGAGCGCGGCGAAGAGCGCGCTCGCGCCGCTCGTCGCCGACAAAGTCACCGCGGCAATGCGCGCCGGGGACGAACGCATCGCCTCTTCGTTGGTCCCCCACGAACCGTTACGCGACGTCGTGCCGGAAGAGCTCGTGCCCCCCATGGAAACGAAGAACGCCTTCGACTGGCGCGCCGAACCCGCCATCGCGGCGGCGCGAATCGCCGCCGAGGCGGGCGGAGGCGCCGCCGCCGCGTCCGCCGCGCGACTCGCGAACCTCTTCGCGGGAGGGAACGCGACCGGTGCCGACTCGGACATCGCAGACCGTCTGTTCCCTGATGCGTCGGCAGCGAATTCGGAAATGGTCGCGCGCGTGCCGTCCGCGTGGCTCCCGGGCGCGATGGCAGACGGCGGGATTCCGCCGCTCGCGGTTTCCCTTGGGGCGTTCGGGTCGGCGGAGATCGCCTTCGAAAACGCGGCGGTGGCGGTGTCGCTTCCCCCGCGAGCGGATAACGCCCCGGGGAACATCATCGTGCACGGCCCCGCGCCCGATCCAAAAGTCCCGACCGCGATGACGTTCGCAGTGGCGTTGCCGACGGACGGCGTCGCGTCCCTCGCCGCGACCGTGGCCGTGAGAGTGTCGCTCGCCAACGCCTCGGCGCCGGTGGTGGAGCGGGTGACGGCGCGCGCGCGCGTCGTCTCGCCCGCGCTCTCCGCGCGGCTCGCGGTCGCGGCTGACAAAGCGGCGTTCGGCGCGCTCGCGTTCGAGCAAAGAGGCGTGCCCGGGTGCGTCGCGCCCGCCGTGCGCGCCGTGGAGGTCACCGCCGTCGAACTCGCGGGGGCCGTGTCGGAGGCGACGCTCGCGCGAAGCGGGGCGGAGGAGGCGCGCGGGTCGCTGGTGGGCGACGTCTACGCGGTGGCGGGCGATATCGCGTCGCTGCTCACCGAGGTGTACAGCGAGGCTCTCTTCGCGGCAGCGTCAGCCGCCGCGGGCGGCCCGGGCCGCGATGCGGTGAACAAGCGCGCCGCGGCGGCGCTGGAAACGGCGAAGGGGGCGACGTGCGCTTCGCCTCGCGCGGACGCCGCCACCTCCCCCGGCGGCGGCGCGCGGCGGGTTTCGGAGGTGGCCGGTACCGTCGCCGCGGTGTGCTTATTCGGTGCGCTCGCGGTCGCGGTGCTGACCGAGCGAAGGGCCCTTCTGGCGAGAATCGGGGTCGCGGAGAGCAGCGAGGAGGATGGACGAGGAGGCGCCGCCGCGGCGCGGCGTGCGCGCGCGCGACGCGCGGCGGCAAAAGCGGCGCGGGCGGCGGAAAGGAAATTCGCCAAGGCTAAGGCGCGCGCCGCGGCGGACGCGGCGGCGGCGCGCGATGCGGCAATGCGCACGGCGAAAGCGAAGGCAGCGAAAGAAGATGCGCGTCGGCGAGAACTGGAAGCAGCCGGTGAACCCGTTCCCCTTAGTGTCGTTCCGGAGTGGGACGCGTACGAGCTGGAGGACGCGCTGCTCGAGGCGGACCGCGTTGAACGGGAGTTCGACCCTTCCGCGTACCTTAGCGACGACGACGGCTCCGATTTTGTACCGCCGGATGGCGAGTCCGACGACGAGGATGGAATCGATGACGACGATGACGACTCGGCACCTCCGGCGGTCTCGCCGAGCGTGCCTCTGTGGGTCAGACGCGCGCTTCCGCTCGCGGTACTCGGGAACGTCGCGTTGTTCGTTTCGTCAAACGCCGCGGCGGGGGCGGACGTCCTGCTATCGGCCACCGCCGCGGACGACGCGGGGACGGTTCGCGCCGACGCGCCCCCCATCTTCGAGTTCACGCTGGCGAACTCGGTCACGGACATGTGGGCCGCCGGCGTGTATCCCCTCTCTGCGCTCATCGCCGTGCTCAGCGGCGGGTGGCCGTACCTGAAGCTGGTCGCGATCGCTGCGGCGTGGTGTTCGCCCGACTGGATCCTGGCGCGCCTTCGAGTCGGACGCGCGTCGACGCTTCGCGTCGTGGACGCGCTCGGCAAGTGGTCCCTCATCGACGCGTTCGTGATGGTCCTGTTCCGCGTGGCGTTCCGGTTCCGAGCGCAGACGCGCGACGACGACGCGTGGGCGGCCGTGGACGTGCGCGTCGCGCCCAAATGGGGATTCCACGCGTTCGTGCTCGCGACCGTCGTCTCGCTGGGGGTTGGCCACGTCGCGCGACACTGCGCTTCGGGGACGGGGGACGCGCGGGAGACGGGACCCAAAACCGAAGCGGGACCGGTTCCCGAGTGCCTCAACGAGACCTTCGGCGCGTCCGACGTCGACGAGAGCGCGGTGGAGGTTGACGCTGAGTCGCTCGAGACGCTCCTCGACGCGATTGCGGCGGCGGACACCCCCGCACGCGCGGCGGAGGTGGCCGCGAGCGGAATCGGCGGCGGCGGAACCGCCCCGCCGGCGCGTTTGGACGCGCCGCCGGACGCGGCGGCGAAAAAAGTCGCGACATGGCGCCTCGCTCGCCCCGAGGACGCGCGCGGAATTCTCGCCCCCGTTTTCGCGTACGTCTTCGCCGTTCCGGCGGGAAGGCACCCTTCGCGCGACGACACCGTCCGGATCGCGCGCGGCGTCGCGGGCGCGACCACCTTCGCTCTCGCGTGGGCCGCGGTCGCGTTCGTCGTCGCCGGGTCGGTTCCCGCGATCGAGTTTGAGTTCCGGGGGCTCGCGGGCGCCGCGCTGGGCGACGCCCGCGCGCGTCGGTACTCCCTCTTCTCGCTGATCGACGGCGGCAGCGCCTGGGAATCGCAGGAGCCCATCTCCACCGCCCGGATGGTGCTCTGCGCGTTCGCCGTGCTCGCGCCGCTGGTGCACATCATGTCCGTCGCCATCCTCTGGCTCGCGCCCGCGACCCCCCGCGAGCGCCGGGCGCTCCTGGCGGCGGCGGAGACAGCCGCCGCCTGGGCGTCCCTGGACGTGTTCCTGGTGTCCGCGGTGGCGGCGGTGGCGCAGATCTCGCGGTTCGCGGGGTTCATCGTCGGCGACGCGTGCGATGCGGTAGACGCGGTGGTCGCTGCGCTGGAATCGGCCGCGAAGCGCCAGTCGGGGGACGCCGACCCTTTCGGCTTGAAAGGGCAGGACGTGTGTTTCGACGTCCGGGCGAAAACAAAAGGGGGCGTTTGGATGCTCGTCGTCGCCGCGCTCTCTGCGGGCGCCGCGACGCGATTCGTCGCGAAGCACGCCGAGCGCGCGGTCGAGAGAGAAACCCTCCAGGCGAAAGCTTCGCGCGTCGTCGCGCACGCCTCCGTGCGCGTCTCCGAAGAGCCGGTCAACCTGAGCGTGGCGACGATGCAAGAGACACCGCCGCTGACGCCCGAGGTCACGACGCCGTATTACCCCGACGTGTGACGAGAGACGCGTTCATTTTTTGAAATAGACAGAAATAGAGTTCGCGCCTTCGCGCGTTCGGCAGCGATAACACTAGAACTCCGCGCCGTTCCTACTCGACCTTCACCGTCGTGACGTGCGACGACATGCACAGGCATCGCCGCGCGTGCACGACGAGCCCGTCGAACCGGGTGAAGGGATGCACGAGACGAAGCGTCGCGAATAAACAAAAACGGCGTCGCCTACGTATGAGATTGATGAACTGCTTGTTTCGAAGCCACCCTCTACGTAGCCTTTATGGAAGGAGCGAAACGTCCAAGGCCCGACCTCGCGGGGTGTCGTCGAGCACTCCGCGAGGCGCGCCAGCGCCAGGATGACGATGCACGCCGTGGCGTGCGTCGCACTCGTCGCGCCCGTCGCGAAGACATGCGTCGGGCGTACGCTTCCGTCTCGAGGACGCGCGCCTCGACGGCATCCGTCGAGAGTCGCCGCGACCGCCGACGCGGGCGGCGGCACCCCCCAAGAAGGTGGGATTGCCGAGTCGCCGACGAAGAGTACGATCGACTACGAGCCGCAGAAACGGCACCGCATGGCTTGGATGCACTGGCTCCACGATATCCCGAAGCACGCGGCTTGGGCGCGCGCCTGGCAGCGCCACGTGCAGGCGACGCTCTCGGCGCTGGAGACGGTGCGCTTCGGGGACGAATGCTTCGTCGCCGAGAACGCGCACATCTTCGCCGAGCCTGGGCGCGACATCGCGGTGGGCGACGGCACGCACATCGGCGCGGACGTGTTCGTGCACGGCCCCGTGACGTTCGGATCGAACGTCGCGCTGAACGCGCGGTGCCACATCGACGGCGGGCGTGCGGGCGTGGTCATCGGTGATGACACGCGGATCGGGCCGGAGTGTCGGATGTTCGCGTTCGACCACGGGTTCGCTCCCGAGGCGCTCGTGCGCGAGCAGCCGACGACGAGCGAAGGGATCGTCGTGGGGCGCGACGTGTGGCTGGGCGCCTCCGTCTGCGTCACCGACGGCGTGCGCATCGGAGACCACGCCGTGGTGGGCATGGGCGCGGTGGTCACGAAGGACGTGCCGGAGTGGGCGGTCGCCGCGGGAAACCCGGCGCGCGTCGTGGGAGACCGAAGGACGTGGAAGTTGTGAACGAATTATAAGCCCCCAATCGCGCGGCGGCCTCCGCTCTTCGGCGTCGGCGTCGGCGTCCACGGTTCCCTCGCGAAGTATTTCATCCGCACACGCACCAACCCCCACGCCATCTTGACGACGTCGCTCGGCCTGACCTTCGAGCCGGCCACGTCCTCCCACCTGTGCAGAGGGTACTCGTAGATGGATTCCGCGACACTGGCTGCTCGTCGCGGTTTCTTCGCGTGCGTTTCTTCGCGAAGAACCGGCGCGGGCGACGTGTTCGACTCGGTCGTCGTCGTCGTCCTCCGCGTCCGCTTTTTTTTAGTGAAACTCGCCGCGCTCGCGCCGCCGTTTTCTTTCGCGTCTTCCGGAAGCTCGTCGCGCGCTCGCCTCAGGCTGGCGTACCTCCCGATGAGCTCGCAGTCGAACACCCACCTCGTGTCGAAGGGCTCGCTGAGCGCCGCCCTCAGGTCGCCGTCCGCGCGGAACAGCTTCGCGCCGCACTGCGTGTCGTACACGGGCACGCGCAGCGCGAGCGACGCGAGCGTCGCGAAGACGCGGCCGACGTAGTGCCTTCTCGCGCTCCGCCTGATGTCGCGCCCGAGCAGCCCGACGCGCGCGCCGAACACCATGTCCGTCCCCGGCCGGTCCGCGAACACGTCGCGGAACAAACGCACGTGGTCCAGGGGCGTGGCGAGATCCGCGTCCCAGAAACCCACGAACGGCGGCGGCGGCGTTCTCGTATCCTCGGAAACCGCGGTGGGGTCCCCGCACCTCAACGCGCGGCGCATCCCGAGACGCACAGCCTCCGCTTTCCCCACGTTCGAAGCGAGGTTCAGGACGTCGATGCGCTCGGGACACTCTTTGCGCGCTTTGCGAAGCACATCGAGCGTCCCGTCGGTGCTTCCGTCGTTCACGAACAGCAAACGCGCGCGCGTCTCGGGGTCGCGCGCGAAAGCCACGAAATCCGCCACTCGCAACCTCGCCGCCTCGTTGTAGCACGGGACGACGATTTCGACGTCGACCTCCCGCGAGGAACCGAGGTCGTTCCCACCCGTCAGAGGCGACGATGGCGCGTCGCCCGCGGCGGACCTCTTGCCGCGCGCAGGGGCCATCCGAGACGGGAGTGAGCGCCGCGCACACTGAGGCTGCTTGGCCTTCGAGGCGCGATGGTCCGCAAGCGCACGCCAGAATCGGAGGTCGGCAAACGCGGACGAAACCGAACTCCGAAGCCAAAACCGGGAAATCTCAAAGGCGACTGCCGGTTCGGGCTGGCAAAACTCGGCGGTCGGCTCACAGAAAGTCAGAAACTGAAAAAAAAAATATCTTGGGGCCCCCCCCATCTTGAAATCTAGAGCTCCGAACAGTCGCGCCCGCCACACCCCCGGGCACCACCTGAAAACCCACGAAAACATGTCTGCTTCGGCTACCATGAACGCGCGCGTCTGCCCCGCTCTCGGCGCGCGCAGGACCAACGCTGTGCGCGGTGCCGGCCGCAAGGTCGTCACCGCCACCTCCCGTCGCGTCGCGGCGGTCACTTCGGCTGAGTACAAGGTACGCGCGCGACCGGCGGTACACCCACGACCCCCGCACCCCTCCCATCGCCCGCATCCGCCGGCGGTCCGATCTCGGTGGCGCGCCGGGACCACTTCGCGCGCGCCTCATCGGCCTCGCGTCCGGCCCCTTCCCCCGCTTACGCGGTCAGATGGGGATCGTCGGCGATCCGCGAAAAGCGATCGGCGGCAATCGGCGGCTTTTGGCTTTTTCCAAAAAGCGATCAAAATCGTCGAAACGCTCACCTCCGCGCGTTTGTCCCCGTTCCCACGCGAATCCCTCCCACAGGTCGCGGTCCTGGGCGCCGCGGGCGGCATCGGCCAGTCCTTGTCCCTGCTCCTGAAGATGAACCCCCTCATCTCCGAGCTCTCCCTGTACGATCTCCGCGGCACCGCCGGCGTCGCCGCCGACCTGTCGCACACCAACACCGGGTGCGCCGTGACCGGCTACGAGGGCGCCGAGAACCTCGCCGCCGCGCTCACCGGCTGCGACCTCGTCGTGATCCCTGCCGGCGTCCCCCGCAAGCCCGGCATGACCCGCGACGACCTGTTCTCCATCAACGCCGGCATCGTGCGCGACCTGTGCGTCGCCGTCGCCGAGAACTGCCCCGGCGCGCTCGTGAACATCATCTCTAACCCGGTGAACTCCACCGTGCCCATCGCCGCCGAGGTGTTCAAGCAGAAGGGCACGTACGACCCCAAGAAGGTGTTCGGCGTGTCCACCCTGGACGTCGTGCGCTCCAACACCTTCGTCGCGGAGGCCAAGGGCCTGGACGTGAACGACGTGGACGTCCCCGTCGTCGGCGGTCACGCGGGGATCACCATCCTCCCCCTCCTGTCGCAGGCGTACCCCGCCAGCGAATTCACCGCGGAGGAAATCGAAAAGCTCACCGTGCGCATCCAGAACGCCGGCACCGAGGTCGTCGAGGCGAAGGCTGGCGCCGGCTCGGCGACGCTCTCCATGGCGTACGCCGCCGCGCGCATGGCGGAGGCGTGCCTTCGCGGTCTCTCGGGCGAGCCGGACGTGTACGAGTGCACGTACGTCGCCTCCACCGTCACCGACTTGCCCTTTTTTGCCACCAAGGTTCGCCTCGGCCCCTCGGGCGCGGAGGAGGTGTTGCCGGTGGGCGACATCACCGACTACGAGAAGGGTTGGCTCGAGAAGCTCATCCCCGAGCTCAAGGCGTCCATCGACAAGGGCGTGGCGTTCGCGAACGAGTAAGAGTCGACGCGTCGGTGAGGCGAGACCCGCGCCGGGTCCGCCGAGAGTAAAGAGACGGTGATTCCAGCACACGTACTTTTAACGAGATTGTTTAACGCGCGAGGACGGGCGTCGTCGCCCTCACTATCACATAACCACTCTAGAGCTA
>Ga0181561_10003129_pt1 | contig 14577 bp, 8 predicted proteins | sample 011ome_19_FD_133760 | JGI IMG/M metagenome (GOLD analysis project Ga0181561, IMG submission 133760) | Coastal salt marsh microbial communities from the Groves Creek Marsh, Skidaway Island, Georgia - 011510BT metaG (megahit assembly) | ecosystem: Environmental > Aquatic > Marine > Intertidal zone...
CCATCTCCGCCACGGTCTCGGGGGGCTCTTTCTTCGCGCGCTTCGCCTCCGCGTCGACCGGCTCCTGCTTCACGCCGGCCGCAGCGTCCTCGCCCTCCCGGCTGCGCTTCATCGTGACCTTCATGCGCGGAGGCATCGCGGACGCCGCCCCGCGCGCGGGGGAGTGGCTTTCGCATCGAGAAAGAATGGCACAAAACGTGTTCTTCACCGGGCGCGAGTTTTTGTTAAAACTGTAAAACTCAAACTGACAGCTGCTCGACACACCCCCTCTCCGCGCGCGTCGCTCTCTACGCACCGTCGTACGCGCTCCCCCCCGGCATGTACTTCATGGGTGCGAAGGTCTTCCTGTGGTACGGACAAGGTCCGTGCTTGTGGATGGCTTCCATGTGCGCCTTGACGCCGTACCCCTTGTGCCCCTCGAACCCGTACTCGGGGTGCTTCTCCGCGATGGCGACCATCATGCGGTCGCGCGTGACCTTCGCCAGCACCGACGCCGCGGCGATGCACACCGATTTGGCGTCGCCCTTCACGATGGCCTCGGCGCGGTCAACCAACGGCGGCGGGACGCGGTTGCCGTCGATCAGCACCCAGTCCGCGTTCGTGCTGAGCCCCTCGACGCTCTTGGCCATGGCCTCCATGGTCGCCTCGAGGATGTTGATCTCGTCGATGCGCTCGTGGTCGATCACGCACACCGACTTGAGCACTCGGTCGTCCGCCATGAGCTCCTCGAACACCGCCTCGCGGTCCTCCTCCGTCATCTGCTTACTGTCGTTGATGGCGTCGATGACCAGGTCCTCGGGGAACACGCACGCCGCCGCCACCACGGGGCCCGCCAGCGGGCCGCGCCCGGCTTCGTCCACGCCGCACACCACTTTCTTGCCAGCCTCCCAACACCGGCGCTCGTGCTCGCGCGAGGGCCCAGCTTTCTTGGGCTTCTTCGCCTGCTTCTCCGCCCTCGCGGCGTCCGCCTGCGCCTTGGTCGTGCGCTTGCGCCCGGACGCGCGCGTCGGGCTTGTGCCCTCGGCGTCCTTCGCCGCGACCGGCGCGGCCACCTTGATGTGGTCCACCATCTTCACGCCCTTCTTCAAAAACGCGCCCAGGCCCTGCTGCGTGGTGGTCTTGGCTTTGGGCGGCATCGCGGGGCGGCCGGCGGAGCAGGCGAGCGCGCGCGAGGGGGGGCACGCGCCGAGGAAGGCGAGGCGGGATGCGAGGACGGAGACTCGAGAGCCGACACACGCCATGCACGGGCGCGGATGGAAGTGGACGCCCGACAGGCGCGCGATCGCACCGTCTCGTGGCGTTTTTCGTGTCTCTCGGGTGTCGCGAGTCGCCCTCGCGAGCGATGAGGTGGCGTTTTCGCAGTTTGAAACGCGGGCGGAGGCTGATTTTTTTTTTGTGTGAAACAAAAAACGTACGTACTCCTACGCGCCGCGATCGCGCGACGCGACGCGCGCGAACGCGACAGTCTCCGCTCGCACCGATGCCCACGTGCGTGTTTCCCTCTACGCCGCGGCTTGTTGCCTGGAGAGCATGACGACCCAGGAGAGCGCGATCCCCGCGAAACACACCCACCCCCCGACGTCGTACCAAAACGCATCCGGTCCGGCGTCGCCGGCGCGCGCGCCGCCCCCCATCTGCGCGGCGCGCGCGGCTTCCTGCTGCGCCTGCTGCTCGGCGAGCTGCCTCTGCAGCTCCGCGTGGAGCCCGGGCGCCTTGTCCGTCATCTCCAGCGCCTTCTTGTAGATCTCGTTCGTGGGCTCCTCGTTGAGCGCGCGCTGGAAACACGTCTTGGCTTTGTCGAAAAAGTCCCCCGCGCGCTCAGCCTCCTGGAACAAAAAGCCTTGGCTGGTGAGCGCGTTCCCCAGGCACCACAGCGCGTCGTGCTTCTTGGGGTTGATCGCGAGCGCCGCCTCGAACTTGCTCACCGCCAGCTCGATCATCTGCACCGCCTCGGGGCCCTGCTTGAAGTGCGCCAGCTCCAGGAGCGCACCGCCCCAGCGCGTCAGGACCTGCGCGTCGCTCGGGTTCGCCTTGTGATCCTGCTCCGCGCGCGCGCGAGCCTGCTCGAAGAACTGCATGCGCTCCAGCTCTTCCGCGGGCAGCTCCATCGTCGTTGCCATCGTGAGTTCGGGGAGGACACGGACGTGACCTTGTGGGCGAGCGTCGCGGTCGGGTCGCGGCCGTCGGCGCGCGAGCGAGTGTGGCCGGCGAACGCGTCGCGCGATCGCGTAAAAGCGCCCGCGATCAAGCTGGTGGGGCGTGTCACTTGGCGGGCGAGACCGAAGGTTGTTCCGGCGTGTTCTGTCGGCGGGCCCGAAAAAGCGCTTCGGGCGCGTCAGATCTGTGCAGTGCAGCCGGCGCGGCTCGAAGCGCGCGCGGCGGGTCTTCCGTGGTTCCCGGCGGCGACGATGGCGGTGCTCCTGGAGACCTCGAAGGGGGACATGGTGATCGACCTGCACGTCGACGCGTGTCCGCGGACGTGCAAGAACTTCCTGAAGCTGTGCAAAATCAAGTACTACAACGACGTGTTGTTCCACACGATCACCAAGGACTTCGTGGTCCAGACCGGCGACCCCACCGGCACGGGCAAGGGCGGGGACTCCGTGTACGGCAAACTGTACGGCGACCAGGCGCGTTTCTTCGAGGACGAGATACGCGCCACATTGAAGCACGGCGCGAAAGGCACGGTGTCCATGGCGAGCGGGGGGGGTGAGAACAGGAACGCGTCGCAGTTTCTCATCACCGCGCGCGCCGACTGCGACGCGCTCGACGGGAAGCACACCGTGTTCGGCGTCGTCGCCGAGGGTTTGGACGTGCTGGATGCGATCAACGAGGCGTACTGCGACGACCGGGGCCGACCGTGGCAGAACATACGGATCAAGCACACCGTCGTGCTGGACGATCCGTTCGAAGACCCGCCCGGGTTGGCGGCGCTGATCCCGGACGCGTCCCCGACGTTCGCGCGCGACCCGAACGACACGCGGCTCGAGGACGACTGGGTACCGCAGGACGCGGAGGGCGCGAACGCGGACCCGGCGGCGATCGAGCGGCAGACCCGGGAGAAGGAAGCCAGGAACCGCGCGGTGGTGCTAGAGATGATCGGCGACTTACCGGAGGCGGATGCGAAACCGCCGGAGGAGTCGCTGTTCGTCTGCAAACTCAACCCGGTCACCGGGGACGAGGACCTGGAGATCATCTTCTCGCGGTTCGGGCGCGTCGTGTCGTGCGACGTCGTGCGCGATCACAAGACGGGCGACTCGCTGTGCTTCGCGTTCGTCACGTTCGAGACGCGCGAGGCGGCGGAGACGGCGTACCTGAAGATGGACAACGTGCTCATCGACGACCGCCGCGTGCGCGTGGACTTCTCGCAGAGCATGCACGGGCTGTGGCGCAACTTCAAGAAGTTCGGCGCGAAGGGCGGCACCGCGGAGGACCGAAACGCAGCGGACAACGCGCGTCGAGGGCCGACGCGCGGTGGTCGCGACAGAGGCGTGGACAAGACGTTCCGCGGCGGCGACGGGCGGAGCACCTTCGAAATCAAAGGCTCGGCGATGGGGCACATCGGCGGCGGCGGGCGCGCGCCCGCGCCGCGGCCGCCGGAAGACCGCGCTCCTCGCGAAAGGCGCGAGGATGACCGCCGCCGCGCGCGCAGCCGAAGCCGCGACCGCGACCGCGACCGAAAGACCCGCCGCGAGCGCAGCCGGAGCCGCGACCGGAGCCGGAGCCGCGACCGGAGCCGGAGCCGCGACCGGAGCCGCGAGCGCGACCGCGATCGGAAGAAGGAGAAGAAACGCCGGCGCGACCGCGACCGCAGCCGCAGCCGCAGCGGGGACCGCGACCGGAAGAAGGAGAAGAAACACAGGCGCGACCGGAGCCGGAGCCGGGATCGGGACGGGGAGAGGCGCCGGGACGGAGGCGGGGAAAGGGAACGAGACGGCGAACGACGCGGCGGAGGCGGCGACGCGACGCGCGACGCCGAGGGCGTGATTCGCCAATCCGCGGGTGGACTGGAGGTGAGGAAGCCGGGAGGTCTCGAGTCGAGCGCGCCGTTTTCGAGAGGCGCGCCCAGAAGAGACGCGTACGATTATTAGCCGTAGATGGGATGGGTGTATCGCGCCGCGACGTCCGACGCGTCTCTCGCGAATGCGCGAATCGACAGTCGCTGCACTAAAAAAAAAGGCGGAAAACGTCGCTTCGCGTTTCCCGCGCGCGTGCACACTGAGGCGCGCGTTCGCACCGAAGGATGCGTGTCGGCGGTCTGAGTGAGACGCCAAGAGTCATGCGCGTCTCCGCGGCGCGCGCTTTGCGCGTCCTGGTGGCATCCACGCGCGCTTCCGCCGCGCGCGTCGCGCGCTCGCCCCCCGCCCGGCCGTGCTCGCTTCACGGCTCGGCGCATCCGTCGGTTCGCGGGAGCGGCTGGCACCAGCCTTCCTTCGCACGCACCGCGGGAACGCGTTTGAAGTCCACCTCCGAGAACGAAGAGCACGTCGCGGCTCTGGACGCCGCCGCCGCGCACGAGCGCGCGCTCGCCGCGGCGCGCGCCGTCCAGGAGACCATGGCCGGCACACCCGGCAAGGCGTTCGAGGAGACGGAGGTGGATCGCGCCAAGGCGCAGATTTTGCGTTTCCTCAACTACAAGCCGCGCACGCGCGCGGAGCTGATGACCAAGCTCGTCGAGGATAAGCTGTACGACCCCGAGCACGCGGCCGCGGCGATCGCGTATCTGCAAGACAAAGGCGTGCACAGCGACGTGGACTACTCCGAGCAGTGGGCGAGGTACAAATGGCGCACGGCGAAGTGGGCGCCGTGGCGCATACAGACGTCGCTGCGCGAGAAGGGCGTCGCCGCCGCCGACGCGGAGGCGGGGACGCGGCGCGTCTTCGCGGAGCTCGGCGACGTGGACGTCCTTCTCGCGACACGTCGCGATGACCCCGACGCCGCATCTGACGCGCCCGTCGCGATCGCCGGCGAGGAGGAAGATAAGGGCGCGGAACTGCTCCGCGCGGCTCGGAAACGCTGGGCGTTGTCGGACGGGATGGACCTCGCCAAGCGCCGGCGGAGGCTGGGCGCGTGGCTCGAGCGCCGCGGCCACGCGGGCGCGACGTCGCGGCGCGTCGTGGACGCGCTGGAGCGCGAGGACCGGGAGAGGGAGTGGGCGGAGGAGGCTGAGCGGGACGCGGAGCGGGGATACAGAGAGTAGGCTCTTCAGGACTGCGACTGTTTTCAGGAAACGTATGTATTTTTACGCAATCGCGCGACGTTTAGACGACGACGTTTTTGGCAACCTCGGCTTTGCCCGCGGCGAGCAGGCTCTTGAGCGCGCTCGTCTCGACGGGCACGCCGGTGATCGCGGTGATCAACGCGAACCCGCCGAACATGTACGCGAACGTGCCCAACACGTTGACGCAGAATACGGTGAGTGCGAACGCGAGCGGCTTCCGGTTCCCGGGCACGTACCGCCGGAAAAACTCGACGATCTTGTCCGTCTGCGGCGAGATGGCGACGGACAGACCCATGCGCGCGGGCCGGAGAAAGTTCTGGATCATCCACAGGCCGAAGTACGTGGTGACGAACGTCTGCATGGCGGGCTTGGAGACCAGCGGCGACGCCGCGTGCAGGTTGCAGGCGGTGTACATGGCGCCAAGGAGCGACGAGACGTAGAACAGGTTGGAGATGAGCCCGTACGAAAGCAACGCCGCGCCGCCCAGCGCGGCGATGGTGCTCTTGTCGATCTTCCCGGCGCGTCGCCACCACGCCGCGAATCCAGACCCGCCGCTGGATTCGGCACCGGCGTCGACCGAAGGCGCCCCGGTGGTCTCGCCCGAGATGCCTCCCCAGTCCTCGTCGCCGTACCCGTGCCCGTATTTGTAGCCGTAGCCGTAGCCGTAGCCGAAGCCGTAGCCCTTGCCCTTGCCCTTGCCCGCGAGGACCACGAACGAGACACGCGCGTTGTTGGTTGGCCGGATAGAGGCGAAGGCGCGTTCGCCTCGGAGGAAAGGGCGCGCGGGCGCGCCGAGCGCCGCGCGGGGGCGCGCGCCGCCGCCGCGCGGCGAGCCGGCGCGCGTGGCAGACGCGGCGACCACGCGAGATGCCTGAGCGAGCGTGGCCATGGTGCTGGCGCGCGCTGTGTAGTGCCAACCCTCGGACTATGCAGTGTCTTCTCATTTAGTCCAGCTGGCGTACGTACGCATCTCGCCTCGTCGCCAGTAACCCGCGGGTCGCGGCAAGCGCGTTTGCCGGCGAGTTTCTCAAGCGTGCGCCCCGCGGCGGCCGTAGGGCGCGCGGGCGCGCGCGACCCCAGATTTCTCCGCGCGACCTGGACGCGCGACCCACATCACTCGTTGTCACGCCGCACGCGCTCCCGCGAGGCGCACGGACCCCCCCGCGTCGCGCGAGCCCAGCACCGCGGTCTCCGGGCGGACCTGTTTCTCGGAGTTGCGTTCGCCCGTTCGCCGAGGTTTGAGCGCGTGAAACTCGCGCGCGCGACGAGACCGGAAACGCGCGGAGACAGACGCCGCGCCACAGCAAGAGGCACGGAACGGTACGCGCCCGTTTACGCCCCACGCGTGCGCGCCGAACCCGTCGCACCGCGGTCGAACCTCGCGTCGCGCGCGCGGGGGCGCGCCCGCGCGCGTTCTCCGCGCGCCGTTCCCGCAAAAACTCACCAACCGCTCGTCTCTCTTACAAGCGCAGGCAAGGCTCAGCACGAGAGATGGCCGGGGCTGATGGGGCCACCGAGGTCCCGCCCGATGCGACGTATGCGGCGCTTGAGGGCCCCCGGTTCGTCACGGCGCCGGAACCCGCCCGCCAGAGCGTGCTTTCCCATTCAAAGAGCCATCCGCGCATGTTAGAGAGTGCGTCCACCAGCGGGCACTCGCCCGCGCTTTCGCGCGAACGAAATGGACACTATTTTCCGTCCGCGCGACCGAACGACCCGCGGCGTCTCTGCTCTCCAGCGGACCGCTGACCACGCGTGACGCCCTCCCCCTCCTCACAGGTAACGCCACGTCACACGTCTGGCCCCTCGGCGCTCTCGCGGAGCTTCTGGACAAGTACGCACCCCCTCGACAGCTCGCGATCGCCGTTTCGCGAGATCGCGCGCGCTTTCCGTTCCCGTCGGCGAACGCGTCCATCTGTCGCTCACGCGGGGGACGCGTTTTTTTCGCGCGTGTTCTCGCGCGCGCGCGCCTGACCGCCGCCGCCCTTTTCTTTCGTACCGACCACGTTCACAGCGCGCAAGACCAGGAATGTGGTGCGACTCGCGTCGATGTCGACGCGTTCGAGCTGCAGCCCGGGAAGATGGCGCTCTCGGTGCAGGACGACGGCGTCGGCATGGCTCGCTCGAACCTGCACTGCATGCTTTCGTTCGGGTTCTCGAGCAAGGAGCACGTCGTCGGCAACGTCGGGCGGTTCGGCATCGGGTTCAAGTCCGGATCGATGCGCATCGCGCACGACGCGTTGATCCTGACCCGCCGGGACGGGCAGGCGAGCGCGGCGCTTCTGTCCACCACGTTCCTCAACGCGATCGACGCGGACGACATCCTCATCCCGATGTTCACCTGGACGACGGAGCCGTCGAGCGCGGGGAAGCACACGTACGTGGCGAGCGAGCCCGCGAACACCGCGGAGTGGGAGGAGAACATGAGCGTCATCGAGCAGTACACCTATCTGGCGTCGGAGTCCGCTGTGCTTCGCGAGCTGGACAAGATCACCACCCCCACGGGCACGCGCATCGTGCTGTTCAACCTGAAGGACCCTCCGGAGTTTGACTTTTCCGTGAAGAACGACGTGCGCATGCTTGGCATCGACCCGGATGAGCAGAACCGAACCTCGGCGCGGCGGCCGGTGTACCAGCAGCACCGCCCCGGGCAGCAGATGACCCTCGACGTCCCCGAGGACTACTCTCTGCGCGCGTACATGGAGGTGCTGTACTTACGGCCCACGGTGACGTTCTCGCTGCGCGGCGAGCTCATCCAGCCGCGGTGCGCCATCTCGCGGCTGGCGCTCGAGTACTACAAGTTCGAGGACTACACGCCCAAGGATCTGCCCGAGGAGCGCCGCGCGCCGGTGGTGGTGCACTGCGGGTACCAGGAGGAGAAGAGCAAGCACTGCGGGTTCCACATCTACAACAAGAACCGCCTGATTCGCATGTACCAGCGCTTCGGCGCGCAGCTCCAGGCGAACGCCATGATGAAGGACATGCTCGGCGTCGTGGAGGCGGATTGCCTCGAGCCGACGCACAACAAACAGGCGTTCAACACCACCGACGTGGCGTACCAGAAGTGCCAGAAGCACCTGGAGAAGTGCATGAACGACTACTACTTCGGCGTGCAGAACCTGCGGCTGGCGGGCATCGGCGCCGGCGGCAAGCGGCGCATCGGCGCGCCTCAGGGCGGGACGAGGAAGAAGGGCAAGACCGCCGGGAAGGACGGCAAAGGCGCGGGCAAGGGCAAGGGCAAGAAGAAGATCGGATCCGACGGCGACGGGAGCGACGACGACGACGCGTGGGTGGCGCGCCGCGCCGCGGCGGCGGCGGGCGGCGGAAAAGCCAAGGTGGATCTGCGGACGTTCTTCCCGCGCGTCCTACGCAAGTGCATGTCGCACAAGAACTCGTGGGCGTTCAACGAGCCCGTGGACGCGGAGTACTGGGGCGTCCTGGACTACTACGAGATCATCAAGACCCCGATGGACTTTGGCACGGTGGCCACCAAGCTGGACAACGGCGAGTACCGCACCGAGGGGAGCGCGCACGGGCCGCAGAAGTTCGTCGCGGACGTCCGGCAGGTGTTCTACAACGCCTGGACGTACAACACCCCCGGCCACCAGGTGTACGAGTTCGCGCAGGAGGTGGGCCGCATCTTCGAGACGGAGCTCGCCAAGGCTGTCGGCGACGAGGACGTCTGGAACCTCAAGGCGGGGAACGTCCTCGCCATGTGCGGCCCGGCGCCCGCCAAGGAGAAACCCGCCGGCGCCGCCGGCGCCGCCGGCGACGGCGAGGCCGGGCCCAAGCCCGAGCCCGGTGCCGTGGCGCTCGCGGTGGACCAGGAGACAATCAAGGCGATGGTGGAGACGCGCGCGGCGCAGGCCATCGGCGAGGCGAACGCCGCGCGCGACGACGCGCTGGCGAAGCTGCAGGATGAGCGGGCGGCGCGCGAGGTTTTCGAGGCGGAGCTCGAGGCGCAGATGGCGGAGTCGCTGCGCGCGGCGCGCGAGGAGGAGAAGTCGCGCTACGCCAAGCTCGAGAGCGAGAAGGACACGCTGCTCAGCGCTCTGGCCGACAGCTCGGAGATGAAGCGCATGTACCAGGAGAAGGTGAAGGTGCTCGAGGCGGAGGTGCGGTCGCTCAAGGAAAAGGCGGCGGGCGGGCAGGTTGTGTCCTGAGCGCGCCCCGAGTTTCCTCGCCGCGGGGGTTTTTTTCGCGCGCGCGCGCGCGCTTCGAAGTCGACGCGGTCGTCACGTACTGTATTCGTCACGCACCGCCCCGCGACGAAACGCGAGAGAGTTCTATGAATCGATGGCGTGTGATTACAGAATGGGCTCAGCGGGTCCCGGGGCGGCCGCCTCCTCCTCTTCCGCATCCTCAGCCTCAGCCGGCGCCGCCGCTTCCTCAGCCTCCTCGGCTTCGGCGGGGCCCTCGGCCTCTTCCGCCGCAGCCGGTTCCGGCGCATCCTCGGGCGCTTCTTCGGCCTCAGCCGGTCCCTCAGCCTCCGTCTCCTCCGAAGCGGGCGCCTCTGCGGCTTCCGAAGGCCCTTCGGCTTCGGTCTCCGCCGGCGCGGGCGCGTCCTCCGGCTCTTCCGCCTCGGCAGGCCCCTCCGCTTCCATCTCCTCGGGCGCGGGCGCTTCCATGTCGTCCTCCTCGTAGCGCGAGGCGAGCGTCTCCTTCAGATTATCGAAGGCATCCTCCATCGCGTCGACGTCCTGGCTCACGAACGCCTCGGGGATTTCGTCGCGCGCGTTGTCCTCGACATCCGCCTCGGCGAGCTCCGGAAACTCGTTGACGCGCTCGTCCAGCGTCCTGACGTCCTCGTCGTTCACGATGCGCTTCAGGTCGTCCCCGTCGAACGCGCCGTCCAGGTAGTTGCCCGCGCTGGTCTTGCGCGCCCTCTCGGGCTCATTCTCGGGCGCGATGATGGCGCCCTCGCGCACGAGCTCCTGGATGAACGCGTCCTCGTCGAGCTCGCCGTCGTCGCGAATCACCTGCTCGGCGATCGTCGCCTTGTTCTCCTCGACGTGCTGCAGCAGCTTCGCCATCGTCTCGTCGTCCGTCTTCTCCGAGGGCGCACCGGGCGCCGAGGCCACGGGATCCAGCCGGTTCATCGCGTTCGGATCCTTGGTGCTCAACGCGGTGGCGCGGTAGTCGTCCTCGGCCCACGTCGCGTCCTCGAAACCCGCGTCGAGAGTCGACTCGGACTCCTCCGACTCGGGATCCTCCGACTCGGGATCCTCCGACTCGGACTCATCCTCCGCCTTGCCGACGCTCGCGTCCGCGGCGCTGAGCGACTGGCGCGCCTCCGCGAGCACCTTTTCCCTCTTCATGTCAGCCAGGCTCGAGCTGATCTCGAATCCGAGCGCGCGGCTGATGTCTCCCGCCGCCACGGGCCGCACCGCCTCGCCGCGCGCCACCTTCGCGACGGCGCGTCGTAACATCTCGCGCATCTGCGCTTCGTCCGCCAGCACAGCCTCGAAGTGCTCGAGCTTGACGCGCCGGGCGCGCGCGAGCCCGGCGTACTCCTCGAGGTCCATGGCGTCAGCGGTGTCGAACGCTAAGTCCTCCAGCGCTTCGTCGCTGAGGTCCAAGTCGAGGCTGGACTCCGAGCCCGACGCCGACGCCGTGCGATGGTGCGCGCGCTTCGCCGTTTTCCGCGCGCGATCGTCGTCGGCATCCGCCGGCGCCTCCTCGCTCTCCGACTCGAAGGGCGAGCGATGCGCGACGCGCTCCGCGCGGCGCTTGGGCGCGCGCGGTTCGTACGTTCCGTGTTCCGAGCCCACGCCGGCGACGACGTTGGCATCCTTCTTCGCGCGCGCGAGTTCGTCGTCGAGTTTTTCCATCTCGCGTTGCATCTCCTCCTCGTCAGCCTCGTCGTCGCGCAGCGCCCAGGCGGTCGCGGCGCGGTCCGCGGTCTCCACAGCGGCGAGCGGGTCAGGCGCGCGCGCGGTCATGGTCGAGTGGTGCGTCACGACGAGCGTCGCGAGGGTCACGACGAGCGCGCCTGCGTGTGCGTGAGGGGGAAGCGCGCGCGAAGGGGGCCGTGAGGTGAGCGAGGTGTTGGATCGCGTGACTCGGAGGTTATGTTTTGTACGCCGTAGTGTTTCGCGTAATCTCCGACGAAGCGCGGGAACGCCTCGAGAGAGGTGCGTGGCGGGTGAACAAGGCGCGGGGAGATGAGGCGGCACGCACCTCCGATGGCGGGGACGACATATTTCGAGACTCCTCCGGATTTCTTCTCCCTGTGCTCCGCGTTGAGCAGGGGCACGTGCTCCGAGCCTTGCGCGACAGAAGTTTTGATGCGCGGCAAGCCCCGAAGGCCCGAGTTGGTACGCTCCGGCATCGCGGCTGATCTCCGGGCCTTTCCCCCGTGGTTCGACGCTCGAAGCTCGACGGCGACGACCTCGCCTTCCTTCGAGGACAGGCGGTCACGCAAACTGTCACACCCCGACGTGCGGTGCGCTTCGCTGAGTGCCGCGTTCGTCGAGACGGACGCTCGTCAAACGGATTTTCTTGGGTGAAACACCCAAAATACGTCAAAGGTTATGGGGTCATTTTTTAGACCGTGCCTGCAACTCTGGCTCGCCACTGCCGAACGTCGCGGCCCAGTGGGCCCACCAGCCACATCGCGCGAAGGTAAGCGGAGTGATGAGAAGAAGGTGCGAAACGTCCGGTGGCTCATCAGTCGCGCGCGCCCCGTGGCTCGATGGGCCGGGCGGCGGACGGGGACTGCCTCGAGTGTCGCGTCATAGGCACGACCGTGTGCGTGGGTGCGTGCTGCCCCCATCATCATCCGACCCCGGGACGCGACCCCGCGGACGTTCCCGTCGCGCCCACCCCCGCCCGTTTTCCACGCGTCCGACTCATCGCCCAGCCTCCGTCCCTCCCCCTCGCAGGGTCCAGCGGCGCGATCGCGTACGAGCTGTGGTCGGGTGCGCCTCGACCGCCGGCGCACAGGTACGTCATGGCCGCCTTCGCGGGCGGGTTCTTGGCGATGGGCGTGTACAGAGCGGTGATGTGAGGACGGGGAGAGACACGGAGAGAGGGCTTTTCGTGATGCGGCTCTTTATTACATCGACGTCTAAAAGGAAGATCGAGTCGTCGCGTGCGTTCGACGCTTCGACCAACCCCACGGTGAGGGCACGAGCGTCGTCGTCCCCTCGATTACTTCAACAGCACTCGCAAATCTCGAGTTTCCACGCCGCCTTCAAGCACGCGCGCGAGCAGTAATACGCGCGCCTGCATCGCGTGCAACGAACCTTCGCCCCCTTTTTCGCGCAACGGTTGCACCGCCGGTACCTCGCCTGCGAGTCCGCGAAGTCGCCTCCGCCGACCAGGCGCATCAGCTTGAGCAGCGCGAAGACGCCGACGCCGACGCCGCCGAGCGCGACGACGGGGAGGGGGATCTTCTGCGCCAAGCCTGCCATCGCAGAGGGCGCGGACGGTTGTGGGACTCTTGGTCGTTGGAGACGATGTCATCTTCGGAGCGAAACTTCCTTTCCCGACTTCCGAGACTACGAGCTCATAGGAGAGATTCAATGGCCAAATCTGTAGACTGCTCTTCACTCGTCTCACGACAACCAACTGGTGGTTCGCAGGCAGCAGGATCTCCTCGAGCTTGCTCGAGCGCCGCCGATAGCGCAGGTTCGAAAAAGTGCGCCGTGCCGCGCGCGCGTCTCCGCCTCGCGGCCACTGCGACGCGCGCGAGGGAGGGCTGCCTCCGGTCGGTGTTCACGCACGACACTCGCGCTCCCACGCGCACCCCGCGGTGACGAGGCACGACGCCACGCGACAGCGCGCGCCGCGAGATTTCTCGCGGAAGTGCCATCGGCGGAGGCGTCTGCGAAAGAGCAGATACGCGAGTGGCCGACTGCTGCGAGCCCGTGGCCTGTAGACACCGCGCGAGATGGGGAAGAAGGGCGGCAAGAAGGGGAAAGCCCTGCAAGATCTGAGCGACGATGAGGAGGTGGTCGACCCCCTCGCCGCGAACGGCGGAGGTGCGGACTTCGGTAAGCCCAAGAAGAACAAGAAGGGCAAGCGCAAGGGCGACGTGAGCTCCGACGACGAGGGCCCGCCTCCCGCGGCGAAGCCCGCGGGCGGAGCCGCCGCCGAGGCGGACGACGAGCCCGCTGGCCCCACGAAGGCGCAGCTGCGCAAGGCCAAGAAGGACAAGAAGAAGGGCGGCAAGGGGGGCAAGAGGCAGGACGACAGCGACGACGACGACGAGCTCCTGACTCTCGGCGCGATGGCGCCCGCCGAGTCCTCCGAGGACGAGGCTCCCGCGCCTCCCCCGAAGAACAACAAGAAGAAGGGCAAAGCCCCCCCCGCCGCCGCGGGCTTCGCCGCGCTCATGGGCGGGGGCTCGGACGAGGATTCCGAGCCCGCGTCCGGGTCGGAGGACGAGGCGCCTGCGCCCAAGCCCGCCGCCGCTGGCTTCGCCGCGCTCATGGGCGGCGACTCCGAGCCCGAGGAAGAGGACTCCGAGCCCGAGCCCGAGCCCGAGCCTGAGCCCGAGCCGGAACCCGAAATTCTCGTCAAGAAGAAGAAGAAGAAGGGCGGGTTCGACGCGCTGATGGCGGAGGCGGAGGAGGAGCCGCCATTGCCGGTCGCCGACGCGGCCGCCGCCGAGAGCGACGAGGAGGTTCTCGTGGTGAAGAAAAAGAAGAAGAAGAAGATCGACCTATCGGCGTTGACCGGCGAAGCCGCGGTTCCGGACGAGGCGCCGGCGCCAGCGCTGGTCATCGCGGAGGTGCTGGAGTGCGCGCCGCATCCCATGGCGGAGAAGCTCACCATCTGCGTCGTGGAGCACGGCGCCGCCGAGACGGCGCGCGTGGTGTGCGGCGCGCCCAACGTCAAAGCCGGGCTGAAGGTGATCTTCGCGACGGTGGGCGTCGTGATTCCCTCCACCGGCGAGAAGCTCGTCAAGACCCCTTTGCGCGGCGTGATGAGCGAGGGCATGATCCTATCCGCCGCGGAGATGGGCTGGATGGACAAAGCCGTGGGGATCATCGAGTGCCCGAAGAAGGCGCCCGTTGGCGCGCCCGCGCCGACGGACCCGCCCCCCGATCTGGCGATGGCGGACCCCGCCGCCGCCAAGAAGAAGGCCAAGAAGGACTCGAAGAAGGACAAGAAGGACGACAAGAAAGAGAAGAAGGCCGAGGGCGCGAGGAAGGACGGCGAGCGCGCGGACAGTCCCGCGCCGATGGACGCCGAGGAGAACGACGCGGGGGTGCTCCTCGGCGCCAAGAAGAAGAAGAAGAAGGTGATCGTCGACGCGCCCGAGCCCGAGCCCGAGCCCGAGCCCGAGCCCGAGCCCGAGCCCGAGGCGGCGCCCGAGGCGGCTCCCCAGGCGGACAAGAAGAAAAAGAAGA
>Ga0181561_10003130_pt1 | contig 14577 bp, 9 predicted proteins | sample 011ome_19_FD_133760 | JGI IMG/M metagenome (GOLD analysis project Ga0181561, IMG submission 133760) | Coastal salt marsh microbial communities from the Groves Creek Marsh, Skidaway Island, Georgia - 011510BT metaG (megahit assembly) | ecosystem: Environmental > Aquatic > Marine > Intertidal zone...
GACGAAAAAAAACTCTCGGAAGCGACGACGCTTCATCTTCAGATCTCTTTAACAGAAGGTGCCAAACCCACGCGCGCGAAACGCGACGCGCACGCGGGGCATCGCGTATCCATTCTCCGGGCATGTCCAAGAACACGACCGCTCGGAAAATATGCATGGGGTGCGGCTCCCCTGCTGCCAAAACGAAGTGCTCCGTGTGCTTGAAACACGGCGTGCACTTGTATTACTGCTCCAAGGCTTGTCAGCAGAGTGATTGGAAAGCGCACAAGAAGATGTGCGGACCCAAGTACGTCGATGCGGTCATAGCGTTATCGATGAACGACGCCGACTTTTTACGAGGAACGCGGGCATTTATCAACGATCGCGCGAAGGATATCGACATGGCCATTGTTCCCGAAACCGGATTTAATTGTCTGCACATCGCTTCTCAAAAGGGCTCAGAGGAGGCGGCTCGGGCGTTGATCGCGGCGGGCGCGGACGTCAACAAGGCGACGATCTGCGATAAGGGTTCGACTCCGCTCAGGATCGCTGCTCAAAATGGTCAAGAGCCGGTTGTGCGGGCGCTCGTCGCCGCCGGCGCTGACGTAAACAAGGCCAATACGAGTGGTTTGACGCCGTTACACACGGCCGTCATTGCTGACCACGCGGCGGTGATACAAGCGCTCATTGCGGCAGGCGCAGATTCCAACTCATGCGAAGAGAGCACCGGATTGACTCCGCTTGCCTCCGCTGCGTTAATGGGCCACGAGGAGGCCGCGCGAGCTCTCATCGCGGCGGGCGCAGATGTCAACAAGGTGAAGAAGCTACGTGACGGGGATGGCGTGATGCCGTTGTTCGCCGCCGGATATGACAACCGCGCACAAATGGTGCGGTTGCTGATCGCGGCGGGCGCGGACATCAATTACGCGACGGATGACGGCCATACGACGCTGTGCTATGCCGCCAGCGTCGGTTTCGAAGCGACGGCGCGGGTGCTCATTGACGCGGGGGCGGACGTCAACAAGGCGGAAAACCGCGGGTTGACACCGTTGGACGTCGCCTCAATTGGCAAGCACGATGCCGTGGCGCGTATGCTGCGTGATGCGGGCGCGACCCGGAGCTCGCTCCACGAGTATTGACAGAACCCCTCGGCAAATGATTGCTCGATCATGTAAATACAAGCACGTCGCCACATGTACGACGCTACTTTCAACGTAGCTACTTTCAAAGCACTCGCCTTTTCGCCGCCATCGCCGCCTTCACGTGCTCCTCCAGCGTCCCGATCTTCGCGGGCATCAGCGGCCACCCGCTGCCGTACGACTCCGCGTCCACGACGAGCGCCGAGTTGTACCGCCGCGTCGCCTCGGCTTTGTCCGCGTACGCCTCGGAAACCTCGCGGCGCCGCGCGGCGGATGCGAAATCCGCCGCCGAGCCCGACGAGACGCTCCGCGCCAAAACCGTCTCCAGCGCCAGCGCCGCGCCGCGGAGCTTCTCCAGCGCCTCGACCGATCGCGGCTTGAACCCCGCTCCTTTCAGCACGCGGTTCAGAGCAGCCTGGCCCGCGTCCACGTCCCAGGGTGTCTCCGTGGACGGGTCCGAGGTGAGCGGCTTTCCCTTGCCCGCTAAGTCATCGAGGGCGCCGGAGCGCAGCGCGCGTTCGATCTGCGCCTCGGCCATTGCGTGCACACCCAGCGGGGGCGGAGGAGCCTCCCACGGCGGGGGGTGCGCGGCGTCCCGTTTTTTTCGCTCGGAAGACCCATCGCTGTTAATTTCTCTCTCCGAGGCGTACCTCTCGGCTTTCGCGCGCGCGTCCTGCATCTGCTCCACCTTCTCGCGGAGCTTCTCCTGCTTCAAGTAGCCTTCCATCCCGTTCAACCCTTTGAGGCCGCCCCCGAAGTTAACCATCGTTCGAACGCCGAGAGCGTTCGCGCGCAGACGGGGCACGGGGCGGTCGGGCGCCGGGGCGTCGGACGCGGCGAGCCATCGCAGGGTAAGCCGCGAGACTCGCGAGGATCCGGCGCGCAACATCTCGCGGGGGCGGGCGCGGGGACACTGTGAAGAGGCACCGCGCGAAGGCTACTACTGGTGACAAGTGTTTTCGGCGAGTCACTCGTCGCCGAAAGCTCGAAACTGTCGTGGTACCGATCCACATCCCGTCGCGCTCGCCACGATGGACGAGGAGGAGGCGGATTACGTCGTGATCGGCGCCGGCCTCGCGGGTCTAACCGCGGCGCGGGCGCTGCACCGACTCGGGTCGAAAGGTACGCGCGCTCGGTCGACCGGTCGAACCCTGTCGAGCCTCTCCATCCTCGCCCGACTCTTCGTGCCGACCACCGCCGCCGCCGCCGCGCATCTCGAGTCTTCTCGCGCCCGCTCGTCCTGACGCCCCTCGACCCCTCCCACGACCGTACCCGCCCGCGTGCACGCGCGACCACCAGTCATCGTCCTCGAAGCCGGCTCGACCGTCGGCGGCCGCGTGGCGCAGCTCCACGGGTTCGCGCCCTGGCCCCTGCAGCTCGGGGCGGAGTTCGTGCACGGCGGCGAGAACAACGTGCTGGTGCGTCTGTTCGAGCGCCTGCGATGGTCGTACCGGACGCTGGAGTGGCCGGACAGGTACTACTTCGGGACGCGGCGCGACACCGAGGTCGACGACGATACCGACACGAAACGCGGACACGAAACGACGAGTCGTGACGAGTCGTTACGCGGTATCGTCGACGCCGAAACCGCGGAGGCGCACCCGGACATCGCCGAGGCGCACCGTCTGCTCGCGGATCTGCCGGACGCGCCGTGGGTTTTGGCGGACGCCTCCGAAACCGGCGAACGCTCCAATCAGTCTCAGATTTCCATCGATGACTTGGAATGCGCCTCCACGAAACACGTGGACTGCACGGCTTTGGAGTGGCTCACCGATCGCGTCAAGGCTTCGAAACGCGTCGTCGCCGTGGCTGAGAACGTCTACGCCAACGACTTCGGGTGCTCGTTGTCGACGATGGGCCTGCGCGAGACCGCCGTCGAGCAGAGAGAGTGGTGCCACGGCGAGGAGTACATCTTGTTGGACAAAGGGCGGCACTTGGGAAATCTTACCTCGGAAGTCGCGAAGGGGCTGGACGTGCGACTGAACACAGTCGCGAGTAAGGTGGAGTGGCGATCGAAAGAAACGCGAAGCGAAACCGGCGAAACCGGCGAAAAAAAAAACGGAGCGATGACGGTCGTGACGACTCGATGCGGGAAATCGTTCCGCGCGTCGTCGGCGATTGTCGTCGCCGCGCCCGTGAGCGCTCTGAAAGAGAAGCACTGGAGTCCGGCGTTCGCGACGAAACTCGCGTTCGACCCGCCGTTGCCCCGCGCGAAACGCGACGCCATAGAGTCCATCCAGATGTCCGACGCGGTGAAGATATGTCTCGCGTTCAGTGAGAGGTTTTGGCCGGAGGACGTCTGGAACGTGGTCTGCTGCGACGCGTTTCTGCCGGAGTGCTGGATGCTGGAGTACGAGACGGAGGACGACGGAGACACCGGCGACGACGTCGCCGGACGCGCGATCGTCACGTTCTTCGCGTGCGGCGAGACCGCGAAGGCGGTCGCGAGGCGCATCAGGGAAGACCCGGAGGGAGGCGAAGCCGGCGTCGTCCGTCAGGCGCTCGCGCAGCTCGACGCGATGTTCGGCGGCGAAGAAAAAGCGGCGAGCGGCGTCGCCGCGAAGCTCGCGGCGCCGGCGTCAAACGCATTCGTCGCCGCGAAAACGTTTCCGTGGTCCGCCGTGGCCTCCGTGGGGGGCGCATACACGCATCCCAGCGTCTACGCCGCGGGCGCGCGGCGAGAGCTGCGGAGGCCGGCGTACGACGGCGCGTTGTTCTTCGCGGGGGAAGCCGCGAACGTGAAGTGTAACCCGTGCATGCAGGGCGCGGTGACCACCGGGCTGGAAGCCGCCGCCGCCGCCGCAGCGGCGCGCGCGGCGCGAACGGGGACGCCGCTCCCGGACGGGTTCGGCGAGGAAGACTGGTTCGTCGAGGGGTTCGGGAGCGACGACTAGCTAGCTAGCTACTAGAGTCTTATATAACTCCGTCGCTAGAGTATGAAGGGTGATGACGTGTCCTTTCTCTTCTCCTTCGCCCGAGGTGGCGCCGCGAAGTGCGAACGCACGTACTCGGCGAAGGATTGCTTCGGCGTCTCCGCGCGCTCAGCCTCGCCCTGGTCCGCCGCGTCGATCGTTTCCGTTTCCGTTTCCGTTCCCGGCGCGTCAATCTCGTACGGCGTCGTCAGCCGCCTCACCTCGTCGCTCCGCGCGCACGCGCGCGGTAACTCGTACCCGCCCCAGGTGTAGTCGTCCAGGTAGAGGAGGCAAAACGCAACCATCGCGTCGTCGTCCGATTCGAGCAGCGCGCGCATCGCCGCCTCGGTGGGCGCGCCGCTGGTGGTGGGGTGGCCGCCGCCGTCCGGCAGCGGCGCGTACGCTAACGCTTCCGGAGGTGTGACTCGGCAGGTGGTCGCCAAACGCGCCCAGTCCTCCGTGAACCGCTCGAGTTTCCCGACGAAGTTCAGCGGCGTCTGCTGTTTTCGCGTCCGCGGCGTCGCCGCGTCCGGGCTCGTCGCCGCGAAGTTGTTCGCCTGCGGGAAAAAGTGGTGAAACGCAACCACGCAGTTCAGCGCGGGTTTCGCGGGCGCGGGGTCGTTCGCCGCGTTTAAAGCCGCGCGCGCCTCGCGGCTGTCGTCCACCCACCGCAGGGACGCGAGAACGCGCAGCAAAAGGCGCGCGCGCGCCGCGCTCCCGACCGGGGGGGGCCAAACGGGCGAGTCCGGGGACCACAGCGCGTCCGAGTCGAGCCGTTTATATCCGCCGTCTCGAGCCGTCGTCGCCGACTCGGAAGAGCCCTCGGCGCCGTCGGATTCGCCCGGCGCGCGCTTGGAGACCATCTCGCGGTCGCCCGCGTCGAGCAGGTCGAACGTGTTCGTCACCCAGTCCCCCTGCGCGCACGTGCTCGGGAAGTTCGCCTCGAACTCGGGGGAGACGCGATACTCGAACTCGGCGTATGCGCTGACGAACCGCGCCAAGGGGTCGCGCAGAAACGTAAACTTGCAGCGGTACGCATCCGCCGGCGCGGCGGATTCATCCTCGCGCCTCCCGACGCTCGGCCGCGATTCCCGGGACAGAGACGCCGCGAAGGCGGCGATCGCCGCGGTGGAAGAAGACTCCGTGCCGTTCAGCGCGTCCTCCTCCTGCTCGGACATGGCGGCGACGGAGTGCCGGATGTTGTTGTTGGCGGCTTTGAACACGGAAAAGTACGACAGCTGCGCGCCGCCAACCGGGGGGCCGTACGTGCGGTAGGCGCCGGTCCAGGACGGCTCGTACCGGGAAAACGACCACGCCTTGACGTTGTCGTACTTCGCCACGGTGTCGTTTGTCATCGCGTCCGGGTCGTCCGTCGCGGCGTTCGGGATGCGCAAAGAGGCCTCGCGCTCGGAAACCCCCAGCAGAGACGCGGCGCTCGCCAGGCGCGCCGACCACACCTCATCCGTCGCGCTCACCGCCGCTCCGCGCGCGCTCCTGCCCGCGCTCGAGTCGCGCCAGGGCGCCGCGTCGGGGTACGGCGCGAACACGCGCGCGACGCGCCGCCCGACGGCCGCCTCGAAATCCTCGTACGCCGCCGCGGCGGCGGCGTAGCGCGCGGCGCGCGCGTTTCGGTGCCGCCGGCGCGAAACGCGCCACGGACGCTCTCGCGGCGAAAGTGCGGAAGCCTCGTCTGAGACGCGCGGAGCCGTCGCGCCGGACGAGGGCACGAGGTAGGGCTTCGCGATCGCCGCGCACGCGCCGATCGTGCCGAGCGCGCTGACCGCGGTCAGCACCGCGCGCCACCGCGTGTCATCGCGGCGTCGCGCGGCGCGACCGCGGGGACCAGCCTCGAGCGACCCGGGCGATGCCGACGCGTACGCCTCGAGCGTGTCCCGCGCCTGCGCGAGGAGCATGGGCGTGCGCTCATCGGCGAGCGACGCGGGTGCCCGGGTGTGCGCCGCGTCGGACGCGGCGTGCGTCTCCATCTCGGATCCGAGCGGACGAGCGCCCGAGCGCGCGCGCGCGTGTCGATCTCGCATGGAGAGCGCGTCAACACCGTGTCTAGTACGCAAAAGTACGCGTGTGCGTCGATCGCCGACCGATGCACCGATCACCGATGGTTTCAAACGCCTTTCGAACCTTCTCACGCGCGTTTCAACGCGCGGCCGTTTCAAAGTCGATTCCGGGTGTTGAAAGGGCGATGTGGAAAGATTTCCGGACGGATGGCGCATGACAGTTGTACGCCTTTAACAACGCGAGCGCTCGTCGCGCGATCCCCACACCGACGCGCACTGTGCCGTGCCAGCCCACGTCTCCGCGCGACAGGCACCCGCTCCGGTTTAATCACACCCCGCGCGATGGCGTCTTGCGTGTCCTCCCTCGCGACCGCGCGCGTCTCCGCGAAGCCGCGCGTCTCGTCGCGCCCCAGAGTGACGTCGACGATCGCTCGCTCGGGGCCGCGCGACGACGACGTCGCGCCGGTCTCGCTCCCCCGGCGTGCGCTGTTCGCCGGCGCCGCGCTGGCGTCGCTCACGCCTTCCCCCGCGGCGCGCGCGGACGAGGTTTCCGCGGGCGCGCCGATGAAGGAGTACCGCGACGAGCAGGACAAGTACGCCTTCTCCGTGCCGAGCGATTGGGTGCAGGCGGAGGGGGTCACCTCGAACAACCCGCAGAGCACGCGGCGCGTGGTTGCGTTCTACCCCCCCGACCAGCCCGAGATCAACGTGAGCGTGGTCGCGACGTCGCTGGGCGCGGACTACCCCAAGATGGGCAGCTTCGGCACGCCGGACGAGTTCGCCTACGGCGTCGCCGCGGGCATGACCAGGCCGAAGCCGCGCGAGGGCCCGAAGCAGTTTTCGTACGTGGTCGACGCTAAGGCGCTCGACGCGAAGTACGCGCTGGAGTACACCGTCGAGAGACCCACGGAGAACTTCTACCAGCACCTGTACTCCGTCGTCGGCATCGGGTACAACGGGAGGGTCAACCGGCTGTTCACGCTCACCGCGGTGTGCCCGGAGGACAAGTACGCCGACGCCGAGGATGCGCTGAAAAAAATAGCCGCCACGTTCGAGACGCCGCCGACGTTGTACCCGTGACGGACGCGCGCGACGCGGCGCCTGTTGAGGTTCACGTGTCTTGTGACGAGTGGCGAGACTGGCAGGCGACGGTCCGCGCGACGGCCCACGTCAGAGAACGACCGCGACGGAAGGGAACAGGAGGGTTTGATGTGTTATATATGATGATACCGCCGAGTAGAGCGCGACGCGCGAACGATTCTCGGCTGATTCGCGACAAGACATTTTCGGTCGGCGACGATTCGAACTCCCACGCGCGACGCGAGAAAAACGAACAACGACGTGCCTCGACATCCACAACGACGACATCGGACACCTGTGTGTCGACGGTTCTTGACTCCATGCGTCGAACGTCCGTGTGGCGTCGCAGGGTGCGCGCGCTCCTCGGGCTGCCGCATTCCACCGGGTTCTACCGTCGCCACCCCGAATGCCTCCCGCGCGGCGAAGACTTGATGGCGGACGGTAAGATCGTGAGAGACGAGCACGGGGTCACACGCCTCGTGCCGCACGAGGACGAGGACACCTCCGCGAGTGATTTCGTCGACCTCGAGCGCGGCGGCGGCGACTCGCTCGACGCGCACGGCGAGCTTCCGAGGAGAGGCATCGACTCGGGATTGAGCGCGGTAGAGGAATGCGCCTGGCGTCGGGCCAACGCGGCGGAGGGCGACGAAAATCAGCTCTCAGTGAGTTTGGCGGAGGATGTTTGGCACCTGCTCACCGTCGACTTGAGCATCTCGCGTCTGCTCGCGCTCGAGGCTGTGCTCGAGCTCGCGAACATCGTGTTCTTCGCGGCGGTGATGTTCGCGGTGGATCTGCTGGAGGAATCGTCCACGGGGGAGGACATCACGTCCGCGTCGCTGTTCAAGTCGAAGCTCTTGCTGAGCCTGACTGCCGTGCGTCTGTCGACGGACAGCATCTTCGGCTGGACCGGCCGAAGAGCGTCATCCGGCGCCGAGGTGGCGGTGCTCGCATTGCAGGGCTGGTTCCACTGGCTGCTCCTCTCCATCGCGGGCGCGGTGATCGTGGCGCGCGCGCTGAAGCCCTTGAGGCAAGTCATCTTCAGCCCCGACTGCTGCCTGACTGACGAGGAGCTGACGTGCCGGTTGCAGATCATCCGCCACAGGAGCGTCACGCTGTACAACATGCAGTTCCAGCTCCAGCTCGTGGCGAAGGGCGGGCAGACCTGGAACCTCGCGCTGCCGCACAGCGTGGATACCATCGCCAGGTGGACGTCCGCGATGCCGCTGACCATCAGGCACGTCATCGACGAGGACTCGCCCCTCGCGCGAAAGGCGGGTCTGCGCGGGACCGTGATCAGCGTCCGAGTGGCGATGACCGCGACGGACAACCACGGCGGCCCGGTGTACGCGGGCATGGTGTATTATAATCCGGAGGGGTTCTTCGGGAAGAAACGCGGGTTCCGACGCGCGTTCGCGGAGAAAGGGTACGTTCTGCCCCGGGTGCTGTTCGACACGCGCTTCTCCGACCAGATTCGCATCTTCCGCGACCAGTCCAAGCCCGACGCGCCGATGGAGAATTCGACCGAGTTGCCGCTGCTGGCGTGTGACCTCGACTCCATGGCGCGCACAGTGCCCTACGACGGCGCGGCGACGTTCACCACTCCCTCCTCGCTCCTAAACCTGAAGGCGTCGTCGAAAACGACCACGTAAGTAAGAGGGGAAGGTACGACGGATTCACGGAGAGAGTCGTACACACTACAGTAGCCATTTATGCATACGTACGTACGCGTAATAATAAGTAATATCGATCGCGCTCTTCTCGTAGATAACCGCTCGCGGACGAAAACTACAACGGCTGCGGCCTGGTCTGCACGATGTACACCTGCTCGCCGACGACGGTGCCCTCGACGTCCTGCGGCGACTGGTACTCCGCCTCGAGCACGGCGCCGATGGCGGCGAGGCGCGCGCCGAGCGCGTTGCGCGCCGCGACGTCCACCGAGAGCGGCTGCGCGGAGTAGTCCACCGTCTCGCTGCGCACGCCGAGGTGCGCCACCGCCGGGCGGAGCACGAGGGCCGTGCCGATGCTCGCAAAGGCGGAGAGCGAAACCGCGCCCGTCTGCTGGCACACCTCGACGCGCCACGGCGAGCCCTGCGCGCCGGACGCGAGCGTCTCCCCCAGGCCCACCGCGATCTCCGCCTCGAGCGTGGGGGACACCGAAGGCGCCGCGGATTCACCATCAGCGTCCGACGCGGTAACGTTCGTTCGCGCCTTGGTCGACCGCGTGTGCAGCACGAAGCTGAGCTCGGCGGGGGCCATCTCCTGCACGAAAACCGCCATCTTCGCCTGCTCCGGGGGGACGCCGGCGATGTGGCGCGCCAGCACGGCGCGGCGGCTGAACAGCGACGCCCACACCTCGCGCACCGCCGCGCCCAGCTCCGCGGCGCTGGCGGTGCTCACGCCGATCTCCGACTCGTACAGGCCCGCGGCGGACATGCCCGCCAGATCCTCGACGTTGGCGGATGAGCGGACCACCACGCGCGTCGCGCCGGCGTCCGGAAACGCCGCCGCGATTTGCGCGGCGAGGTCCGAGGGGAAGTCGACGCCGCGGATGAGCGCGCGCGCGGCGTCGCACGCCGCCTCCACCGCCTCGGGGTCGCCGCCGGCGGCGGCGGCGCCCGTCGCGGCGGCGGCGTCGCGAAGCGCGTCGCCCAGCCCCGCGTTTTCGCACACCGTCTCCATCACCCCGAACGGCACGAACACCCCGGGCGGGGTTTTGAACAGCGAGTCCGAGCGCGCGGCGACCAGTCGCAACTCGGCGCAGGTGGCGGCTTTCGCGCCCGCGGTTTCCGTCGTCGCGCGCTCCAGTGGGTGGCACTCCAGCTTGTTCGACATCGTCACGTCAGGCGAGGGCATAGAGCCGCGCGATGGTACCGTACCGGCGGCGGACGCGTCGGCGGTCTCCGGCGCCGCGACGTCGGCGGCGGTCGCCGCGCGCAGCGTCGCGCCGTCCGGGGTCACCTCCAGAATCACCTCGCGCCCGAGGAGCGCGCGCGCGGCGGCGTGCGCGGCGGCGTCCTCCGTGGCGGCGAGCGGCGTCTTCTCCTGCCGCGCGCGGATCGCCAGGTGCGACAGGTGCGGCAGGTCGCGCGCCAGCACGACGCCCTTGACGTGCGCGCCCGCGGCGCGAACCTCCTCGTCCCCGTCCGCCGTCCAGGCGAGCGCCACCACCGGGCCGGAGGTGAGCGGGTCGCCCAGGCTGCCCGGCTGCAGGCTCTGGCACTCCACTAAGACGCCGCGCGCGACGCCGCCGGAGACGGCGTCGTAGCCGCCCGGGCGGACGCCGGCGGCGTCCGAGGCGGCGCGGAGCATGGGCGCGATGTACCTGGAGATTTGAAACGGCACGCCCGCGCGCACGATGGCCTCGACGTGGGTCACGCCGAGGTGCTCGGGCAGCCCGAACGCGTCGGCGATGTCCACCGGAACGTTCCCGTACGCCTCCGACAACGCGTCGGCGTGCGACTCGACGACGCGGCGCGCGCGCTGCAGCGTGGCGCGCACGCGCAGCGCGGCTTCGCGGTCGCCGATCGGGGACCCCCCCGACTGCGCGAGCACGGCCGCGTCGCCGCACCACGTCTCGAGCTCCGACGCGGTGGCTTCGCACTCGGCGGCGCGCCATCCGCCGACGGCGACGTGCCTCAAGCCCGCGGCGGTGGCTTCGGCGGCGACGCGCCAGAAGCCCTGGTCGCCGCTCTGCAGCATGCCCACGAAGTGCGCGTTGTCCGCCTCGCCGTCCACGCCCGCGCCCGAGCACTGCAGCGCGCGCGCCATCACCACGAACGCCAGCTCCTCCAGCGCGATCTCCGCCAGGCGGTACTCCTGCCGCGTCGCGACGGCTTCGTCGGGCGCGTCGTTGCGCATGCCCGTCTCCAAAGCTTGGCCGAGGGTTCGGCGAACGGACACCGAGGCGCGCAACGCGCGCATCACCGCCGCGCCCTCGGCGCCCAAAATGCCGTCGTGGCCCGCCTCGCCGCTCTCGAGCGCCCACATCGCGCCCTGAAGCTCGTCGATCTGCGCCTGCGCGTCGGGCTCGACCGACGGGCGGAGCGCGTCTACCCGTTCCAGCGCGCCGGTGGCGTTGAAGAACTTTTTAAGTTCGGCGGCGAAGAGGCAAAACTCGTGGACGAAATCGTGGTTGTACTGCCCGTCGTGCGCGTCAACGGTGAGCCGCTTGAGCATGGCATCGACGGCGATGAGGTCCTCCGGGCCCGCGTTGCGGTGGATCTTGTTCTGAAGCGTGTGCTTGATCTCCTTCTTCAGGTCCTGGGGAATGTCGTTGCGGTGCGCGATGTCGCGGATGCGCGTCATCGGCACCGAGCACGTGAACTCGCTCGAAAAGCTGGGCAGCCACGGGTGCAGGTGGCGCATGAGCTGCCGCTCCACGGACGAGACCGGCGCGCCGTGCTTGCCGTACAGGGGGTTCAGCCCCGCCACCGTCTCGAGGTTGATGAAGACGTCGCGGGACACAACCGCCGGGCGATCCGGGCGGTGGTGGTGGCCATCCTCCGCGCACTCGATGTGCCCCGCGGCGATCCAGCGCAGGAACGTGGAGGTGGCAGCGAGATTCTCCACGGACAGCTCGTGGCCTTGGCCCACGATGGACTGGATGAGCTCCAGCTTGGTCAAGTACGAAGGCGCTTCGCGCGAGCCGGCGATCACCGCTTTGGTCGCCGGGGCGAGATGCGGTCTCGACGCCACGTAATCCTCCGGGACGCGGTTCTTCACGACGTCCATCTGGAACGCCTCCATGCTCTCGTCGCGGTGCTGCATCCACTGCGTCTGCTGGCCACGCCAGGCGTCCGCGGAGTTCATCACCGGCGTGGGCTCGGGGGGCGGGTCCGTGTTCACCTGGCGCGGGACGTCGATGGAGGAGGGGATGGGCGCGGCGGCGGCGGATGACGCCGGCGCCGACGTCTTCGGCGCGCTCCCGTCCTCGGCGGCGACCCGCACGTCCCCGCCCAGCGCGCCCGTGACCATGAGCGGCACGCCGCTCGCGGGCAAAACGCGGTTCTCGCACTCTTCCCAGTCGTACCCGCCCCCGTTCGGCGCGGCGACGACGAGCTTAAACTCCACATCCGCCGCGGCGCCCTTCGCCGATTCCACGATCGCGGCGCCGACCCAAACGTCACCCTCGCTCCAGGTGAGCCGCGCGGCGCCGTCGGGGTTCCACGCCCCGAGGGAAGCGTCCGAGCCCACGATCACGAGTTCGAACCCGAAATCCAGGCTCGCCCGCACCGCGAACGCCACGGTCGTGCGCGTGGCCGCGCCCGCGGGCACGTTTTCCTCGGGCACGGCATTCGGGGCGGGCGCGTTTTGGTCGAACGCCCTCGCGACGACGGGAGCGCGTTGCGGGGTTCGCGACCGAGTCCGGGTCGCGCTGGGCCGCGCACCGAGTGCGGTGGCGGCGCGAAGCACCCCCGGTTGACACGACATGCGTCTCGCGGGAAGGTGCGGGAGGTAATGGCCGCGCGATGCTTTGGCCAATTTCAAAAAAAGTAACAAAAGCACATAACCTGTCTATCCGAAGTTTTATCTTTTATACGGCCGATCGACGAGTTAATGACTGGCGCTCTTTCCGCGCGCTTTTTCTGGACTGATATCCCACTCGCGCGCGGAATCTCTCGGTTTTTCTGACAGTCTGACGTCTCTCTCAAGAAAAGCGCTCGCCGGCAAAAAAAAGGTTTTCCCCACGAGCAGCAGATCGACTCGCGCGCGGTCGGCTCACAGCGACCATGGCTCTGGCCTCCTCCCCCGAGACTGAGGCTCGTGCGGCCGCAGTGTTCGCGCTTCTGCCGTTCGCCGCGCTCACGTTCGTGGTGACCGTCGCGACCGTGGGCAAGACCACGCGTCTGCTCGTCGGCTTGACGTACTACATCATCCCCGAGACGGATGCCGAGAGAGCGCGCGCGCGTTTGGCGCGCGTCCAGAGCCAAAACGCGGCGGCGCGGCGGAAAGAGAAGCGACGCAAAGGCGGCGGCCTCGCGTCGCTCGCCGCGGAAGACGACGAGGATTCCATCGCCGCGCTCAAGCTCACGAAGGCGAACCTCGTGCTGAAACCTTTTTGGTCGCATTTCGATCACCTCGTCTTCTTTACCCTCGCCGTCGCGGTCAACTGGGCCGCCGCGGAGTGTCGCGCGGCGTGGATGCACGCGCGCATCGCGGACGGCTCGATTCCCGAAAGCAAACCGTTGGTGCTCGAGAACCCGCTTTTGGCGCTGATGTGCGTGGTGGGCGTGGGGAGCGCCTCGCGCGCGTTGGCGCTGATGGAGCTCGATCGCGGGACGCCGTCCGTCGAGAAGGCGCTCGCCGCCGCGGTGGGCGTCGCGGGATTCGTCGCGTCGTCGCTGCTCCTGATGCTCGTCCCCGACTCCGTCCTGGACTTCGAGATCGAACGCACGAGCGTCGAGTTCGCGCCCGCGGTGCTCGGCGCGATCCGCAGGAAGGCGGGGAGGGCGCTCGGCGGCGCGCTTCTCCGCGCCTCCGAGAACGGCGCGGCCGCGCCGAAGTCGGCGTTTGTCGGCGGATCCGGATCGCTCGTCGTGTCGAGGGCGCAAATCGCGATCGGGATGAGCGTGTTCGCGGGGCTTCTCGCCGGGTCTTTGTTTCCACCCGCCGTGCGCGCGTCGCGGTCGTACCTGATGCAGACCTCCCCGCCGGCGTGGAGTACAAGCGTCACGCGCGCCGACGCCACGAGTAGGCGCGTCGCGCACCTCGCGTTCGCCGCGCCGCTCATCGCGGCGGCGGCGTTTGTCTCGCCGCTCGCGCGGGATCCGCTCGGGCTCGACGCCGCGGCGGTCGCGGTCCTGCGGCCGGCGGCGCTCCTCGCGGCGGCGATGCTCCTGATGCTCTCGGTGCCCTTCCTGGTGCAGGGCCACCTGAACGGCGCGCTGGTCGCGTGGTACGAGCTCAAGTTCGGCGAGCTCGCGCGCGGGGACGGCGCCGCGATCCGCGCGGCGGCGCGTCTCAAGGCGGAGGTGACGAGCCACGTGGCGGTGAAGGTTGCCGTGCAGGCGGCGGCGCCGGCGGCGCTCATGGCGTGCCTGGCGTGCCTGCTGGGCGCGAAGCGCCGCCTGGAGCCGAACGAGGAGGAGATCGGCTCGCTCACCGGGGTGATCCCCGCCGCGTGCTGGCGCACGATCGCGGGCTTCCTCGGGTGGTGGGTCGCGGCGTGCTGGGGGGGGTTCACGACGCTCGGCGTCGCGCTGGGGCGAAACGGCGTCGCGCCGTTCGCGCCGTGATGATACGTCATCTATCGTATAGAGGTGAAGGTAGTACTACGTAGCTCGCGACCTTCTCTAGCTCGCTCACTTCGCTCGCTGACTATAACAGCAATACGACGTGTCTACTAAAACGGCGTACCTCTCGCCTCCGCGCTCCCGCGTCTGGCGAACTCGCTCCGCCGCGCTTTGAGCGAGGCGTCCGCCGCCCCTAATTGTACGCCGTCCTCCAATTCGC
>Ga0181561_10003133_pt1 | contig 14572 bp, 2 predicted proteins | sample 011ome_19_FD_133760 | JGI IMG/M metagenome (GOLD analysis project Ga0181561, IMG submission 133760) | Coastal salt marsh microbial communities from the Groves Creek Marsh, Skidaway Island, Georgia - 011510BT metaG (megahit assembly) | ecosystem: Environmental > Aquatic > Marine > Intertidal zone...
GAAAGTGGGTGAAGGAACGCTGCGGGTTCGAGCCTTCGAACCTAAAGATGGACTTCTACCCCGGGCGGTATCACACGGACAAGTACTCGATCTTACCCGTCGGCGACGTGAGCGAATACATCACGGACAAGTCGCACGACGTCGCGGTCTTGGAGGAGCCGGAGCACTTGAACTGGTATAACAGCGGGGAGAGGTGGAGCGACAAGTTCCAACACGTCGTCGGCATCGTGCACACCAACTACCTCGAGTATGCAAAGATGGAGGCGCACGGGAACGTCAAGGAGAAGGCGCTGCGGCTCGTGAACTCGTGGGTGTCGCGCTTGCACTGTCACAAGATCATCAAGCTGTCCGACGCGGTGCAAGAGTTCCCGCGGTCGGAGACGGTCAACGTCCACGGCGTCTCCGAGGTGTTTTTGGAAGTCGGGAAGCGGAAGGCGACCGCCGCCGCCGCCGCGATGGCCGCGCAGAACGACCCGGACTCCGCCGCGGCGACGTCCGCGGGGAGAGCGGTGAGCAACGTGTTGCGATCGAAGAGGCGAGCGGCGAAGGAGCGGAAGGAAAAGGCGCGAGCGGACGCGGCGAGAGGGCGCGGCGCCGACGGGACCGCGGCGACCGAGCCCGCCGGGACTCCCGCGACGACTCCCGCGGAACCGCCGACGCCCGAGCGCGTGACGCCGTCGAACGAGGTGTTCACTAAAGGCTGCTACTTCCTCGGCAAGGTTGTCTGGGGCAAGGGATTCCACGAACTCCTCGAGAGAGTCGAGGCGCACAACACGAGCGCCGACGGCGCGGCGTACCCGCTCGAGTTGGACGTCTACGGCAACGGCGAGGACTTTCACTCCGTGACGCAAACGTCGGCGGAGAAAAATTTACCGCTGACGTTCCACGGCCGCGCGGACCACGCCTCGGACGCGATGCACGACTACAAAGTCTTCGTGAACCCGAGCCTCTCCGACGTCGTCGCGACGACGACCGCGGAAGCGCTCGCGATGGGGAAGTACGTCATCTGCGCGTCGCACCCGTCGAACGAATTCTTCAGCTCGTTTCCAAACTGTCTGACGTACGACAGCCCCGAGGAGTTCTCGAAGTGCGTGAAGAAGGCCCTGAGCACGGACCCGACGCCGCTGTCGAGCCGCGACCGATACAGGCTGTCCTGGGAAGCCGCGACGGATCGGTTCTTGGACGCCGCGGAGCTCGGGGAGGAGCAAGTGTCCGGTCCGGGGACGTCGAGGACGGGGAAAGCCGGGGAGACCCTCGTGCACGCGTTGCATTCGAACATGTTGAGACGGGAAAAGTTTCGACGAGCCGCGGGCGCGGGCGCGAACACGATGACGCCGCCGGAGAGGCTGGACGGGACGTGGGAGCCGGAACAATTCACGGAGAAGACGGTGTTTAGCGCGGGGGAGAAGAAGGACATCACGCGGAAGTGAAACGAAGAGCCGAGTAGGTAGAAGAACGAAGCATTTTTTTGTACCATCGCTTTCGATTGAAAGAACTCAGTTCACGTCGTCGCATCACGCGTCGTCGTCGTCGTCGTCGTCGTCACATCGGAGACGTCGTCTCGTTTCACTCCCGTTCGTTCTGCACTTCTTCTGTCGTTCACTGCCGCGTCAGCATCACCGCGGAGACGGCGCCCTGATCGGACAGCAGCTCAAACGTCGGCGTCCCGCCCTCCGCGATGAGCGTCGCCACCTGACCCAGCGTCTCGAGTTCCGGCATTCGCGGGCACTCGGGCGCGATTGTCCCCGCGTCGTCGACGTCGTCCGCGCGCGAGTTGGACAGCATGTAGACGCTGTCGTCTCTGAGGACGAACGCGTTGCACCAGTCGTCGCGCCCGGCGACGTGCTCCGGGCCGGGCGTGTACTTCCACGCCTCGTTCGTAAACTCGAACGATCCGTCTTCGCGCTCCTTCACGCTTCGCATCAGACCGACGTTCGCGCTCGCGATCTTGGTCTCGTCCTCGGGGTCCATGAACACCCACGCGTTCGGGGCGGCGCCTTGAAACACGCTCAAGAACGTCGGCGTCGCGCCGAGGATGGAGACGTACTTTTCGTCGTTCGCGACCATCGTCCCCGACCACAAGCCGGGCATCGCCTCGGGCCACTTCGCGGCGTAGTCCTCCTCCTCGTTCGCGGAGGCGTCCAGACCGAAGGCTTCGTCCGTGAGCGCGGCGGGGGAGCGCTTCAGGATCACCGCGCGGTCGGCGCCGATCGCTTCGAGGTCGATCCCGGCGCCGTCGTTCTCGAACTCCCCCGGGGATGGCACGGGGGGACAGTCGTCGTAGTCCTCCACGCCAGAGTCTTTCGCGCACGCGTACATCGTCTCCTTCTTCTCGTCGAACGCCAAAGAAACGCACCCGACGTCGCCGTTCACGGGCATCCAATCGTCCGCCGACGTCGCGGCGACGTTCTTGCCCTTCACGCGGTAGCCGCCGTCTTTCTCTTCCACGCCGCCGTACTCGTTGATCACCGCCGCGGCGATGGCGTCGCCGTCTCGCGCGTCGAAAAACAAAACGACGTTGCGCACGACGTCCGGGTGCCCGGCGTACATGACCTCCGCGCCCTCGACGCTCGCGTCGATCGCGCGGACGATGCGTCCGAACCACTGGCCGTTCATATCGGCGGGGCGGAGCGTCGGCGCCCACTGCGGCGCGAGCGGAGAGGGAGGGAAGGAAGGAGGGAAGCGCGTGATGACCTCATCGTCGGAGGCGAAGAGGGAAGAGGAGGCGACGAGGCGGGCGACGACGACGACGACGTCCGCGAGAAGAAAGAAAGAGCGCGCGCACCTCCGCGTCCGTGACCACCTGCGCGCCGGCGGCGAGCGCGAACGAGAGGAGGACGAGCGCGAGGGCGGGAGGGATCGTGGAGGTCTTCATGACGACAGGACGCGCGTGCGGCCGCGCGCGAGGGAGTGCGCGATACGCGCTGACGAGGACGCCGTGGTCGCCGTCCGTCGCGACGAAAGTCTCGGACGACGCGCTGCCGCGTCTTGGACCGCGCGACGTGGCACGTCGTGGTTCGGGACGACGCCGCACTTCCGCGCGCGCGAGATGGCGTCCGCGGCCGCGCGAGCGCGCTGTATCGCGATCCTCCTGCTCCTCCTCCTCGCGACGGGCGCGGACGCGCAGCGCGCGGCGGCCGCGCGGAGAGGCGGCGGCGGCGGCGCGAGAAGAGGCGGTGGAGGGTTCGCGGGAAGAAGCGTCGGAAGGGCCGCGACCGCGCGCGGAGGGTTCGGCGCGCGGGGCGCGGCGACGCGCGCGAACGCCGCGCGCGGAGGGTTCGGCGCGAGACCTCGCGCGGGGACGCGCGCGAGCGCGGGTCGATCGAGCGGCGCGACGCGCGCGGCGCCGGCCGCCTCGCGAGCGGCGCCGCGTCCGCAGACGCAACAAGCGCGAGCGCAAACCACGCCGCCTCCGCGCGAGGTCTCGCGCCCGCGCGAGCCCGCCGAACCCTCGGCGGACGCGTTCGCGCGGCCGCGGAACGTCCCTCGCCCGGCGGCGTCGCGCGGCGGCGTCGAGAGCCGCCCTGATGACGCGACGACGACGGACGCGGCGTTCTACGACGCGCTCGAGAGCGCGCCGACCGTGGACGTTCGCCCGCGGAGGAGTCCCGGCGACTTTGACGACGACGACGACGCGCGCGCGGCGACCGCGACCGCGGGAGCGACGATCGAACCAGAACTACTGAACGACGACCCCGCGGCTCGAACGACTCGACCGCGTCCGGAGGCGGCGGCGGCGGCGGCGACGACGACGGCGGAGACGCCGACGGTCGACGTGTCACCCGATGTCGCGAGCGCTGCGCGAGGGGGGACGAAGCGGCCGAGGGAGGTACCGGGCGCGGGGGGCGGGGCGACGACGACGACGACGGACGCGTCTTCGCCCGAGACGACGACGACGACGACGACGACGACGCCCGCCGCGACCGAGGTCGACGCGCCGAGCGCGAAGCCGCGACCGACGCTTCCGTCCGACGCGGCGGCGGCGGCGACGACGGCGACGCCCGTCGACGCGCCGTCGAACCCGCAGGCGCAGCCGGCGACGCAGCCGGCGACGCAGACGCCGACGCAACCGCAACCGGCGCCGATCGAGACGCCCAAGGAGACCGTCGACGTCCCCGCCGCCGCGATCGAGAACCGCCCGAGACCTGCGGCGGCGGCGACGACGCCGACGACGACGACGCCGACGACGACGCCGATCGATACGACCCCCGCGGCGGGCGCGGCGGGCGCGGATCCGGTCGTCGCCGCGCCCGTTCAAACGTCCGATCCGAACCCGAACCCGGGCGGGGGTTCTTTCGCGGAGCCGACCGTCGGCGCGGTGGACGCGACGCGTAGCGCGCGACGGCCGGCGACGAGCGCGAGCGCCGCGGCGTCGGACGTTTCGGACGTGTCGGACGTGTCGGACGCCGCCGCGTCGTCGTCGTCGTCGTCGTCGTTCGGCGGCGGCGGATCCAACTTCGATCGCGGCGGCAATTCGAACGCCCTCGGCGGCGGCGCCAACGCCAACGCCAACGCCAACGCCAACGCCAACACGAATAATCCCTTCTTTTTCGTAGGCGGCGGTCGCGCACCGCGCGGCGGGCGACCGTCCGCGCCTCGAGGGTTCCGCGGCGGCGGCGTCGAGCGAGAGCCGTCGTGCGCGGCGAATGTCAAAGGCGGCGGCGGCGACGCGCCGGATCGACCGTCCGCGCCGCGTCGCGAGCGCGATCGCGTGATCGTCCGGTTTCGCCCGAAATTCTCCGCGGAAAGGTTCAGAGAGGCGAGGCGCGTCGTCGAGGCGAGACGCCCGAAGGCCGCGGCGGGGAAAGGAGAGGGCGCGAGCGACGTCGCGGAGTTTTTTACCGCGCTTCACGCCGCGGAGGCGGCGTCGCCCTCGCCTTCGACCGGCCGCCACCGCCGTCTCCTCCTCCTCGGCGGCGGCGGCGGCGGCGACGACGACGGCGACGACGACGACGACGCGCTGTCGTATCGTCCGTCTCTGCGCGCGGCCGCGCCGGCGTTCCGAGTCGCGGTCCTCGACGGCGCGTCCGCCGCCGACCGCGACGCGTTCTTGCGCGAATACGAAGACGACATCGAGTCGTTCGAGACCGACGTCGAGATGCGAGCGTTCGACGTCGACGTCGACTTCGACTCCGACGCGAACGCGAACGCGAACGCGCCGGGTCCCGTGATGCGCGCGGCGTGTCCGTACTCGCAGACGTCGCTGACCGACGCGCAGTGGAACTTAGACCGCGCGACGTACGAGCAGATGCAGATGCCGAACGCGGCGTCGATCTCGCCCGCGACGATCTCGCGTCTGGACGGCGCGTACGACCCGCCGGACTGCCTCTGCGGCCGCGGCGTCCACGTCTACTCGCTCGACACCGGCGTCAGGGTCACGCACGAGGATTTCACACCGCACGGTCGCGTCGAGTCGGGGTGGAACTTCGTCGGGTGCGACGGGAAAGTCTTCGACGCGTCCGGTCACGGGACGCACGTCGCCGCGACGGCGGTGGGCGCGACGTCCGGGATCGCGAAGTGCGCGTCGCTGACGCCGGTGCAAATTTTGGACGGCGAAGGCCGCGGCTCCTCCTCCGACGTGTTGTCCGCGCTGGATTGGGTCCTCGAGCGGGAGATTCCGCCGGGGCATCGCAAGGTGGTCTCAATGTCCGTCGGCGGGCCGAGGAGCGAGGCCGTCAACGCCGCGGTCCGGGATCTGACGTCGCTCGGCGTCGTCGTCGTCGCCGCCGCCGGGAACGAACGCGAAGACGCGCGCGGCGTGTCCCCGGCGTCCGAGCCCACCGCGTTGACCGTCGGGAGCACCGCGTGTCGCGTCGCGAAGACCGACGGCGCGCGGTGCGCCGGGGACGCGATGTCGCCGTTCTCCAACTACGGCCCCGTCGTGGACGTGTTCGCCCCCGGGAGCGACGTGCGGTCCGCGTGGAAAACGTCGGACGCGTCGTACCGAGTCGTCAGCGGGACGTCGATGGCCGCGCCGCTCGTCGCCGGCGCGGCGGCGCTGTACCTGGAGAAGTACCCGACCGCGAGCGTGGAGGACGTCGCCAGGGCGGCGACGCAGACGGCGACGGCGTTGAACGGGGTGGAAGGGGAGGGGAGCGGCGGCGGCGGCGGCGGCGGGAGGGTGCTGAACTTGCCCGCGATGTTGGCACGCGCGCCTCCGAGCGGCGGCGGCGGCGGCGGCGGGTGAGCGTCGTCGAGCGTCGAGAGGCCGAGGACGACGCGGGAGGGACGGACGCCGGCGACAAAGTCGCCGCCTTGTAGCGCCTTGTGATCGACCACCCATCGCGTCCGACGACGACCTCGAAACTTGACTCGCCCGACAGCCAGTGCAGGCAGCAGTGACTGCGCTGCAGGCGTTCCGACTTTCCAAATCCGGAATTTGCCGGCCGGCCGCGACTGGCTTGGATTTCCGTTGGTCCGCCCTCTCGCTCGCCGACGTCCCGCACACCGCACCGCGTCTGATCGCTCGCTGTAGGCCGGAGATCGCCGCAGCAGCGACCGCGCGGGCGCAGACGAACGAAGCGGCGAACCGATACGCGCGGCGTGTCCGGTGGGTCCGTCTCCGTTCGATCGTCTCCCGCGGGACGAATCTGATTTTTTCTCGTCGGTCGCGCGCGATCGACGAATTGGTCAATCGCGCGGGATGGCGGACGGCGGCCGCGACGAGTCGTGGCTCGCGAAGAGCATGAGACAGGGGGAATGGCCGCGCGAGCGCCCGCTCGCTCAGGGCGATCGCACCCCGGTGACGATACAGCCGTCGTGGATGTCCAAGGACGGCGGCGACGCGCGCAGGAACGCGCCTCGACTCCGAGGGCTCTCGGGCGCTCCTCCGGAATCGACGTCGATCACCCCGAGGAAGGCGGCGCGCAGCAGCGATCCGAGGCTGTACCGCCCGCAGGACGTGTTGGACACGTCCGGGGCGTACATCGCCGCGCACGACGTCGTGAAGCTCCCGGCGTTGGACTCCACCCATCGCGGCGGGCCGTTCGCGGGGACGTTCAATCGCCCGAAAACCTTACCGCGACGCGCCATCGGAAGCGGGGTCTCCTCCATCGCGAATCAGACCGGAACCCCGCGGACGCCGCCGCGCGCGCTCGCGGACGCGACCGCGACGAAGCGACGGAAGCACGCGCCGGGAGGATCCGGCTCGCAGAACGTCAACCCGGCGGCGGGGATCGAGACGAGCGACGAGATCATCGAGTACTACGTGAGAAACGGAATGGGCGCGGAGGTCAAGCTCTTTTACTGCGTCCCGACGGCGACGGACGACGACGCGACGTTCGCGCCGTACGACCTCAGAGTCGTCTCGAAGGACTTCATCACCGCGCACAAGCACTTGGAGCACTACACGATGGCCGCGTCCGGGGTTGTGCACGTGCGACCGGGGGTGGTGAGCGAGTTTTCGCCGCTCGGGGCGTGGATCCGAGACGCGTCGGTGTTCGCGCTCTTGCGACAGATGCCGTTTTTTCGGCACTACCTCGCGCGGAAGATGTTCACGTTCTGGAAACAAAACGTGCGGTACCGGCTGTACGCGACCGTCCGCGCGAAGATCGAGCGGTCGCTGTTCCTCGTGAAGCCCGCGTTTAACCCGACGGTGATGGCGCTGGGCGCGCTGTGCAACGAACTCAGGGAAAACGCGCTGGTGACGCTGAACCCGACGTCGCTGTACGTCGTCGACGAGTTCAAGGAAGCGCAAGAGAAGCAGAGGAAAGAGAAGGCGTACCCGACGATAGAGTCCGTGGGCGAGCGCATGCAAGCGTGCCTCGAGAAGGTGATTCGCGTCGTCGTGGACGAGGTGAGAAGGATGAAGGTTGTCGCGGAGACGAACAAATCGTTAGCCGCGACGGTGAGCAAGACGAAGAGCATGGTGCAGCTGAAACGCGAGCGGCACGAGCGGTCGCGGGCGTACAAGCGGTGCGTCGAAGAGAGCGCGATGCTCCCGACGCTCGTGCGGCTGGCGGACTTCATGCTCACGGAGGCGCTCGTCGGCATGGGCCAGAACAACATGAACGCGTTGATGTCTCTCTTCGCGGCGTCGACGGAGGATCCCAAGTCCAAGGGCGTGTTCGTCACGACCGTCGCGTTCGCGCACGACCTCACGACGTTCACCCCGAACGCGGACGTGATGATGAAGGCGTTGGACGTGTCCGTCACGCAGGGCGTCGTCGCGGCCGTCGGGTCCGTGCCGCGATTGGTGCACAACCGCGCCTTTGCGCCGCTTTTCGAACAAACCCCAGACGGCGAGCCGAGACCGGCGGACGCGCCGCCGGTGCTCTTCGAAGGCGATCAAGCCCAGGCGGTGCTCCTCGCGTCGCCGGAGTACCAAAACGTCAAGGCGCGCATCGAGCAGACGGTCCGAAACTCGTTCGAGCAGAGCAAAGAGTACGCGCTCGCTCTCGAGGACAACCGCGCCATATACAAGTTTGGCATGGAGTGGAACAAAGCCGAGTACGAAGCCGCGCCCAAGACGGTGGCGCAGTTCCGCGCGGACATGCGCGTGCAGCGCGACTGGGTCACGCAGCTGGACCGCACGAAGCTCGCGGCGACCGTCGGCGTGTTGTCCGTGGACGTCAAGCCGCTGCGGAACGAGCTGTCGAGCACGGTCGTGAGCATGCTGGAGAGCATGAAGGCGTTGCTTCTCGTCGCCGCGCGCGAGGAGTCGACGGCGGCGCGCGAGCGCTTCGAGAAACGGGCCAAGTCGCTGATGGACCGACCGGAAGACCTGGACGGGTTCGCGTCGCTCATGGAGGCGCACAAGAGCCACACGGACAACAAGATGAACTACCACACCGAGCACCAGATGGTGGAGGAGATGTTCAACATGCTGATCAACTACGAGATGAAGATTCCCGCCTCGGATTCGGTGAAGCGGGACGATTTAAACGACGCGGTGCAAAAGTTCCACGTGGCGATGGAGGAGGCGATCGTGTTCGTGGACAAGCACAAGAAGAACTTCGCGAAGGAGATGAACAACGCCATCTTAGAGCTGGACGAGAACATGTTCGCGGTGCAGAGCACGTTAAACACGGGCGTGTTCATCGAACGCGACTCGGACGCGCAGCTCGTCGTGGACGAGTTACAAAAGTGCAAGACGCTCATCGACGGGTACAAAGTCCGCGTCGCGACGATGCAAAAGTACCAAGGCTTGTTCGAGACCCCGGTCGGGACGTTCAGCAACTTGGAGTTCGCGACGAAGGAGTACGACACCAAGTACGAATCCTGGGGTGGACTGCACGGCTGGCAGACGACGATGAACTCGTGGATGACGTCCCCGACGCCGTCGCTCGAGCTCGAAAAGATTGTCAGCACCGTGGACGACGTCTACACCGGCGCGTACAAGCTCCTGAAGCTGCGCAGGGACGATCAGGTCGTCATGCGCACGCGCGAGGAGATCGAGGCGTTCCGGAAGTACCAGCCGCTGTTGCAAGAAGTTGCGAACCCGGCGCTGCAGCCGCGTCACTGGGAGAAAATTTTCGAAGTCTTTGGCAAGGTGTACGACGAGGCGAACCCGTGCTCGTGCCAAGATTTGATCGACATGGGCGTCCTGGATAAGTTCGAGAAGCTCGAAGCCATCGGCGCGACGGCCTCGAAGGAGTTCTCGCTCCTGAAGACCCTCGAGAAGATGATCGCGGAGTGGGACGGCGTCGACTTTCGGTGCATCGCGTACAAGGACACCGGGACGTTCATCCTCGGCGGCGCCGAGGAGGTGCAGGCCATCTTGGACGACCAGATCGTGAAAGCGCAGGGCATGTGCGCGTCGCCGTTCGTGAAGCCGTTCAAAGAAGACGCGGTCGAGTGGAGCAAGACGCTCAACACGCTTCAGGATTTGTTGGACAATTGGCTGAAGTGCCAGTCCACGTGGCTGTACTTGGAGCCCATCTTCTCCTCAGACGACATCGTGAAGCAGATGCCGGAGGAAGGGGACAAGTTCCGGCAGGTGGATCAGGAGTGGCGGGACATCATGACCGCGACGTCGCAAGAGCCCGGGGTGATCGCGATCGGGCGGGACGTCGATCGTCTGGACCGCCTGGAGGAGTGCAACGTCCTCCTCGACGCGATCCAGAAGGGCCTCAGCGCCTACCTCGAGAAGAAGCGTCTGTTTTTCCCTCGCTTCTTTTTCCTCTCCAACGACGAGATGCTCGAGATCCTCTCCGAGACGAAAGATCCGACGCGCGTGCAGCCGCACTTGAAAAAGTGTTTCGAAGGCGTCGCGAAGTTGAAGTTCGACGAAGAGGGCGAGTACGACATCCTCGCCATGGTCTCCGAGGAGAAGGAGGAGGTGCCCTTCAACAACATCATCTCCACCGCCGCGGCGAACGGCGCGGTGGAAAAGTGGCTGCTGCAGGTTGAAAAAGCGATGTTCGACTCAATTCACCACGTCACCGGCGAGGGTTTGAAATCGTACGAGCTAAAACCGAGAGACGAGTGGGTCCTGGACTGGCCCGGGATGGTCGTCCTCGTGTGCACGGCGGTGTACTGGACCAAAGGGGTGACGGAGGCGATCACGAAGGGACAGACGAAAAAGTACGAAGAGATGTGCACCTCGGATCTTCTTAAAGTAGTCGACCGCGTGCGCGGCGAGCTGACGTCGTTGCAGCGGAAAACCCTCGGCGCGCTCGTCGTCATGGACGTCCACGCGAGAGACGTCGTCGCGAAGTTGGCCGAGAAGGGGGTGTCCAGCGCGACGGATTTCGACTGGCAAGCGCAGTTGCGGTCCTACTGGGAAGAGGACGAGACGGGCGAGCGCGACTTCACGACCATCATGCGCATCATGTCCGCGCAGGTGGAGTACGGGTACGAGTATTTAGGGAACTCGTCCCGTTTAGTCATCACGCCGTTGACGGACCGGTGCTACCGAACGTTGATGGGCGCGATCCACCTGACGTTAGGCGGCGCCCCCGAGGGCCCCGCGGGGACGGGCAAGACGGAGACGACGAAGGACCTCGCCAAGGCGCTCGCGCGGCAGTGCGTCGTGTTCAACTGCTCGGACAGCATGGACTACATCCAGATGGGGAAGTTCTTCAAAGGCCTCGCGTCGAGCGGCGCGTGGGCGTGCTTCGACGAGTTCAACCGGATCGACCTCGAGGTTTTATCCGTCGTCGCGCAGCAGGTGCTCGATATTCAACGCGCCATCGCGGCGCAAGTCACGTCGTTCGTGTTCGAAGGCACGGAGATTGGTCTGAAGTACAGCGCGTGGGCGTGCATCACGATGAACCCGGGCTACGCCGGTCGTTCCGAGCTTCCGGATAACCTGAAAGCTCTGTTCCGCACGGTCGCGATGATGGTCCCGGATTACGCGATGATCGGCGAGATCATCCTGTACTCGTTCGGGTATCTCGAAGCGCGAGACTCGGCGACGAAAATTGTGCAGTGTTACAAGCTCTGCTCCGAGCAGCTGTCGTCGCAGGATCACTACGATTACGGCATGCGCGCGGTCATGGCGGTGCTCCGAGCCGCGGGTAACCTCAAGCGACGGTACCCGGAAGAGGACGAGCACGTGCTCATGCTCCGGTCGATCATCGACGTGAACCTTTGCAAGTTTCTCTCGCAAGACGTCCCGCTGTTCCAAGGCATCATCTCCGATTTATTCCCGGGGGTCGAGTTACCCAAGTCGGACTACACGAAGATGGAGACCGCGATGCACGAGGCATGCGCGGAGATGAACCTCCAGCCGGACCCGTACTTCTTCCTCAAAACGACGCAGCTGTACGAGATGATCGTCGTGCGTCACGGCCTCATGATCGTCGGGCAGCCGTTCAGCGGCAAGACGTGCTCCTATCGCGTCCTCGCGCGCGCGCTCTCCATCATGGCGGAGCGCGGCGAGGAAGGACAGGTGAAGTGCGAGTTCGAGTGCGTGAACCCGAAGTCGATCACGATGGGTCAGCTGTACGGACAGAGCGACCCGCAGACGCAGGAGTGGCAGGACGGCGTCCTCGCGGTGGTGTACAAGCGACTCGCGCACGACCCGAGCCCGAACCGGAAGTGGTTCATGCTGGACGGCCCCGTCGACGCGATTTGGATCGAAAACATGAACACGGTGCTCGACGACAACAAGAAGCTGTGTCTGAACAGCGGCGAGATCATCGCGATGAGCAACGTCATGAACATGATCTTCGAGGTGGCGGACCTCGCGGTCGCGTCCCCCGCGACCGTCTCCCGGTGCGGGATGGTGTTCCTCGAGCCGCACCAGCTCGGGTGGCGGCCGCTGTGTTTGTCGTGGCTCAACACGTTTCCGGAGACGAAGTGGTTCAACGAGGCGTTTAAATCGCGCGTCCTCGCGCTGTTCGACTGGCTCGTCCCGGTGTCGATCCGTTTCTTGAAGAGGGAGATCAAGGAAGTCGCCGCGACGACGGACGAGGGCACGAACGTGGTCGTCAACTTGATGCGAACGTTCAAGTCCCTCCTGATCGTCCCGCTCACGGATCCGAAGGGTCTCGTGAAGGAGATTCCCGTCAAGGAGCCCGGGGCGTTCGACGCGCACATCGACAGCGTGTTCATCTTTTCCCTCGCGTGGTCCATCGGCGGCAGCGCGGCGACGAACGAGGGCAGGGCCGCGTTCGACGAGTTCTTCCGCACCGCGTACGCGTGCGAGCTCGAGAACGGCTACGCCGGTCCGAGCGGCGAGAAGTACATCTTAGCGGAGGACATCCCCGCCGGGCACGTGACGACGACGACGCCGGCGCCGCCGGCGTCCATCGGCGAAGGCGACGGGGAAATCAAGACGACCATCTACGACTTCCGGTGGGACATCGAGAGCTCCTCGTGGGTGCCGTGGGAGGACATGGTGGACAAGACCGCGATCCCGGACGACGCGGCGTTCAAGTCGATCATCGTCCCGACTGTGGACACGGTTCGGTACTTGTATCTCGCCGACCTCGCGATTCAAAACGACTCGCCGATTTTGTTCTGCGGCCCCACCGGCACGGGGAAGTCGGTCTACATGCAAGGGCACTTGCTCAAGATGGACCCGGAGCTGTACGCGCCGCCCAACTTCGTCGGGTTCAGCGCGAAGACGAGCGCGAACATCACGCAGCATCTGATCGACGCCAAGTTGGACAAGCGTCGGAAGGGCTACTTTGGCCCGCCCATCGGCAAGCGCATGGTCGTCATGGTCGACGATCTGAACATGCCGCAGAAGGAGACGTACGGCGCGCAGCCGCCGATCGAGTTGCTCCGGCAGTTCATGGATCACGGCGGGTGGTACGACAGAGAGAACACGTTCCGAAACATGCAGGACGTGCTCTTCGTCGCGGCGATGGGACCCCCCGGCGGCGGCCGAGCGCCGATCACGCAGCGGTACCAGCGTCACTTCAACATGCTGTCGATCGTGGAGTTTGACGCGAAAGCGCTCGAGCACATCTTCGGGACGATCCTCGGGTGGTTCTACAGGGTGAACAACTTCCCCGAGGAGGTTTGCGCGCTCAAGAAGAAGATCATCGACGCGACGTTGCAGGTGTACACGTCCTCCATCGCCAAGCTGCTTCCGACGCCGGCCAAGTCGCACTACACGTTTAACCTCCGCGACGTCTCGCGCGTGATCGAAGGTCTCACGCTGCAAAAAGCGGAAGGCCTCGAGACCGGGCTCGGAGGCATCGGCGAGCACTACCGCCTGTGGGTGCACGAGACGATGCGCGTGTTCTACGACCGCCTCGTCGACGACGACGACCGGACGTGGATCCTCGGGTACATCAAAGAGCTCACGATTTCGCAATTTGACCAAGATTTCGACAAGCTGTTCGACCACCTCGATTTCGATAACAGCGGCGACGTCGACGCGGAGGAGCTCCGGCACTGCATGTTCGGCGATTACATGGGCGACGACGAGCCGGACTCGCAGGGGGGCAATCGTCTGTACGACGAGATCACCGACATGTCTGAGGTTGTGCACCGCCTGGAAGAGTACCTCGTCGATCACAACGGAGTTTCGAAATCGCCGATGAATCTCGCGATGTTCTTGTACGCCGCGGAGCACGTGTCGAGGATTTGCCGCGTTTTGAAACAGCCCGGCGCGCACATGCTGTGCGTCGGCGTCGGCGGGTCCGGACGCCAGTCCCTCTCGCGGCTCGCGTCGTTCATCATGGGCATGGAGTGCTTCCAGATTGCCATCTCGAAGAGTTACACGACTGTCGAGTGGAAGGAGGATTTGAAGAAATTTTGCCGCGAAGCCGGCGGAAGCGGGAAGCCGTGCGTGTTCTTGTTCTCGGACACGCAAATCAAGGAAGAATCCTACGTCGAGGACATCAACAACCTTCTGAACAGCGGCGAGGTCCCGAACTTGTTCCCGTACGACGAGCGCACGGCGGTCATGGAGCAATGCCGCGTCGCGTCCAAGAAGGAGGGGAACCCCCTCGAGACGCCGACGGAGCTGTGGCAGTACTTCATCGAAAAGTGCCGCGCGAACTTGCACGTGATTCTGTGCTTCTCCCCGATCGGCGAGGCGTTCCGCGAGCGCTTGCGGCAGTTCCCGTCGCTCGTGAACTGCTGCACGATCGATTGGTTCAGGGAGTGGCCGAACGACGCCCTGGAGGCGGTGGCGAACAAGCAGCTCCAAGACGTCGACGTCTCCGCGGAC
>Ga0181561_10003134_pt1 | contig 14571 bp, 9 predicted proteins | sample 011ome_19_FD_133760 | JGI IMG/M metagenome (GOLD analysis project Ga0181561, IMG submission 133760) | Coastal salt marsh microbial communities from the Groves Creek Marsh, Skidaway Island, Georgia - 011510BT metaG (megahit assembly) | ecosystem: Environmental > Aquatic > Marine > Intertidal zone...
TGGCTTTTAAATTTTTAAACCCATGTCATAGGCACATGCAATCACTTCAAATCCCTTTATCGATGTGATTAGCCATCAATTTTTATAGGCTTATTTATATACCCATAAAAAACATAATTTCGCCCTCTTAGTTGGCATTGGGAGCGCCCAGTTGAGTGATGCCAATAATTTCCGCGACTTGGATCGCCGTCGTCGACCATGTTTGGACTACACCGGCATGCTCGGACGTGCTGCCGGAAACACTGAGATTTTCTATGGCTCTTTGAAACACCTCTGCAAGTTCGCTGGCACTTGCGTGAGGCGCGAAAAAGATGCCAGCGCTTCCCAAGATCTCCCTAAAAATTGGGATATCACGGGCGATCACCCTCTTACCCGCTTGCATCGCTTCAACTATAGGCAGGCCAAAACCTTCAGCAAAACTAGCCTGGACGACATAATTACTCGCGCTGTAAACCTCGCCAAGCGCCTCGTCTGACAAATTACGTAACCAAAGTAGCCTAGAGCCATATAGGGGGTGATTTTCTATCCGTTGGATGAGTTGTTCCCGCTGCCAGCCATGCTTGCCAACAAAAACTAAAGCCGCGTCTATACCTTGATCCCAGAGCAGCTCAAAGGCATCCAACACACCCTCATGCGCTTTCCGCGGCTCAATGGTGCCAACCATGGTGAAAGTTTTTATGCTATTTAAGATGTGTCGGTGCTCCGGCTGTAACGATAGACCTTCCTGAAATGATGGCAGCGTCTCCAGGTCTGATCCGAGGCGAACCGATTTTAAGACGATGTCGTTATTGGATATCTGGCGATCGGCACAAAATTTTTGAACCGACCGAAGTGTTGTTTCTGAAACGCAAATCACATGTGTGGAGACATTTAAAACCGTCCTGAGCCACAGCTCATGATTTTTATCGGCGCCAACTGGCCACCATTCGGGGTGCTCTATGGGCAAAATATCATGAACAAAAAAACCCACCCTCACTCCTCGCCGCTTCCAATCCTTGAAGAGACCCGAATTGACGGGTTTTATGATGAGCGCATTGAGATCGACGCCGAGAAAGATATCGTCAGGGCCAGGAACAACAACTTCAGAAGAAACATTCTTTAGAACAGGGTCGTAGTGACAAAAATGCCATGCCTCTTTTTCCTTCAAATAACAAAGATAAACCTGGCACACTTCGTAGGAGGCGCCGAATTCCCTCTTTACTGCTTGGTAGAGAGACAGCACGACCCGCTGTATACCGGTTTTCAAGTTCGAATTAACTAGGTGAGTGACATCGAAATAAATTCTAGGATGTGCGTCAGTGGGGTTGAGCTCCGCGTAATAGCGAGTTCGATCCCTCACTTCCGCGGCCAACGCCACGGCTAGGAGCCGAGGTATAAAACGCGCAAAAAAGAAAGCGACCCGACGTAGAGGAGGATAATTTACGCACTGCCGATAAAGCCAGTTGATGATTGTAGATGCGAAGGGTCTATAACTCACGGGAAAAATTCAGCCTGCGATGGTTTTGTCTTTTGCAAACAAAAGGGCAAGGTTATCATCAACATCTCCCCAACTCCTAAGTATCCCTTTGTTAAGAGTGTTGTACTCCGACTCGATTCTCAATTGCAGCGATTCACGTACCTTTATAGACGGGCCTTCGAGCTCGCTCCATTCAGCTACAAGGGCATCCCATCGCAGACAAAACCACTCGGTGCGACGCAGGCGCTCTGGAATAAAAAAATTCAGCAATCTGAGTTTGGCAGCCGCCTCTGCTCCTAAGGTTTTGTTTTTTACCATGAACGGTTCCACCAGCGGAATTGCCAACCCACAAGCTGCAAAAAAGTCCGCCTCCAAACTTCCGCCAATGAAGGCCTCATTGGCGTAAACTCGAAGACTAACATTTTGCTTGCCAAACATCTGCGCCCAATAGTCTAGGCGTTGAGCATGGTTAGCTCGAAGCAAAAAATTTTTGTTTAGGAATAAAGGGGCGGATAACGTACCACCAGACTTTAGGTGGGTGCTATAGCTAGAACGGAAGGAATCTACAGGGTGTCTGAGGTATACGACAATCTGAAATTCAGAGAAAAAATCGGAAAGAAGCTGTTTTAGCTGGCGAATGTGGTTGAGCGTTCGCAAGGAGTAAAACAAGTGTTCGCTTGAAATGAGCCCGGTATCCCAGTGCCAGTGGTGCCGCAACGCCTCTGTTAACACACTGCGGACGAACTCCACGCGTCTAATCGGACCAAGTTTGGAGAAAGACGAAAGACCGATCCCTAGGACAGTCCGATCCTCCGTGTTTATGGCGGAGGATAAAGACCTGAAATCAGTTCTTTTCTCATCATGGATATACTGCAACCCAAATTTCAAATAGGCGTCTTTATGGGCATGAAAATGCTGCTGTATTGCACTCGTGCCGGTCTTGATATCACCTATGTGTAATATGAGTTTCATTTATTATTTCCGTCTAACTAGATCGGAGATCCCGGTGGCGGATTTAAAACTCCCATTGGAATATCCGATGTTGGGTTAGTGGCCGACATCAGAATTCTCTTTCCAAGCCATTGGTAGTGTGCTTCCCATAACTGCTCGTCTGGCCGGTCTATTATTTCCTCTAATTGCGCTGCTGCCCTTTTACCAATGGCCGCGAGCAAACTCCAAGCTTGCGTCCTGACGTCGATAGCCGCAGCTTGATTAGCTTGCAATAACAGGAGATGTTCTACAGCAGCCGCTTGGATACGCTGCATCAACAAGGCTTTTTGAACACTCACTGTATCCCCGCTGCGATTTTTGGCGCCTGTTCTTTGCGCTACGGAATCAGCCACCTTTTCTGAGATTTTTGGCGGTGACACCATATCCAAACCGGTAGCCTTTTCGAGACCTAATAGCACTACTGCAAAATCAGGCGCGCCGGCATCCAACATCACCTGCCGATTAAGCCGCGCTGCGCGCGTCGGGTCGAGCAATACCTTTAACGTTAAATCCACGGCGGTGGACGCCGCCGCAATGGGGTCAAACAAATAGCCGGTTTCGCGGGGAAACAGCTCCCGCGACGAGCCCGATCCGGGCGGCCGGGGCGGTATCAGGGCCACCAACTCGGGAGATAGGGCCAAAACCTCAGGCGAGAGGGTGGCGATCAGGGCATCGAGCGCCGCGCGCTGCCGATCGCCGTCGATCTTGGCGGTGGGGGTTTGACCGTCACCTTTTAGCGCATAGGTAAAGTCCCGCCCCCCCAATACTGTTCCCGCGGCCTGTAACTGATAGCGGTGCATTAAATAAGCTGGCACCAGCGCGTCTTCAATGCTCGCCAGTGAGCGGCCCGATTGAATCACCGCCGCCGAGAAGTTTCCGAGCACCACCTTGCGCAGCGCCATCAGTCGATTGAGCTCGGCCACCGGGTCGGCGCCGTTATCCCACAGGCTACCGCGGCTGTGACAGGGACCCGCACCCCGTGCAAAGCTATCGCCCCGCGCATGCTGATCGGCAACGAAAGAAAGCCCAGATGCCAGCAGGTCATCCATCAGCGCTTGGCGCGCCGCCTCCTCTGTCCCGCTAGGAAAATCCGCGTAGCCCCAGCTGATCGCATGCTTGTCCCACGCGCCAATACCCACCGCGTAAGCCTCGGAGGTATCGATCTCGTTTGTCTCCGTTAACGTGACGTACGGATGCGGATAATCCATCACCGAGGCCCGCTCATCCGCGCTTGCCGCAAAATTATGTTCCAGACCCAGGGTATGGCCAACTTCGTGGGCAGAAAGCTGTCTTATGCGCGCTAGAGAGAATTCTTCCAGCTGTTGCGCAGCGTCCTCTTCGTCGATCCCTTCTTTATAGGGCGCCAATAACCCTTCGGCCAGCAAATAATCCTGTCGCACCCGCAGCGAACCTAGACTGACGTGGCCTTTAATAATTTCCTGGGTACGCGGGTCGCGCACACTCATGCCATAGGACCAGCCCCGCGTGGAGCGGTGCACCCACTGGATAACGTTGTAACGAACATCCATAGGGTCGGCACCCTCAGGCAATACCCTGACCTGAAAGCCATCAATGTAGCCCGCCGCCTCAAAGGCCTGATTCCACCACGACGCGCCTTCGATGAGCGCGCTGCGAATCGGCTCGGGCACCCCAGCATCGACGTAATACACGATCGGCTCAATCGCCTCACTGCGCTCGCGCTCGGGGTGCTTTTTCTTGAGCCGATGGCGCCAGGCATAGCCGCGCTTCACGGGCTCGCCCAGGGGCGCGCCATAATCGTAAAACAAACTGCTCTCACCGCCATCGATAAACCCGGCGCGCGGGTCATAGGGCAACGGCGTGTAGCCGTCATCGGGTAAGCGCACAAACGAGTGATGTAAGTGCAAGGTCACCGCACCCGCATCGGGGGCTACCGTCTCCAGAATTTCTCCCTTGGGGCGGCCGACAAAGGTCACCAGGGCATCGACTTCGGTGTTATCGGGAAATGCCTTCGAGCGGGAGCGGTTAACGACAGAGCGCTGACTATCGATGGCGTAGGATCCTTCTCCCCGACCCTCTAACAGCGCCGCGAGTCCGAGCGCATCCCGCTGGGCGAAGGCTGTCAGGTCGATAAGAACCGTTGTCCCTCCCTCTTGGCTTCCGCCGCTGGTGGCATCCCCATCTGTAACGACGGCTTGCTCGGCGACGATATCGAATCCCCACAGTACGGAACGAGCAAAGGCTTCGTTTACGGCGCGTTTCTCTGCGCTGTTGTCAGTCGTCGCCCGGTAGCGGGTGTAGAGTGCTACCAACAAAACCCGGGGTCCCACCCGCTCAAATTGCACAAGCTGGGTTTCCCCCAGCCGACCGCGATCGAGACCCAGATCATTCGAGCCCAGGCCCTGGGACAGGCTGGGGTAATAAATCAGCGGCTGGTCAAAGTCCGTGACCTGGGCGTAAAGCTTGCCCTGACTCTCATGCCAATACAGCGACATAAACCCGGGCTGGTGCTCGCTAGCAGCGACTATGTCAGCATAGGCACTGTTCTCCGTAGCCCTCGCTTTGGCACTCGAATTAGCACTGGTAAGGGGCGCACCAAAGGCAGTAACACAGACGAGCGCGAGAGTCGCTAAGCCAGTTTGTAGCGTCCTCGGTACAAATCCCGTGAAAACAAGGGCCGATCTTAGCCACTGATCAGAAGTTGGCATGGAGGAGCTTCGCGGCATAGCATCACCTTTACTCATTAACTAGGGCCGCCAACCATCAGTAAGGCGGCTAGTTGCGCGTTTCAGGAGCCATAAAAACTCCCTGTGCCCTAAATTTAGAGACCTTCGCTCCCAATTACTACTGCCGCGGCAAATAGGACGGTCGCCAAGGCTTGCTCGGGCTTCTGGTTTATTGCTCAGGTATACTCCGCCCTCGCCTTACGTGACCGTGAACCCCGGAGCGGTGTCCTTGGTTTCAGACAACAACCCAATGCGCTCAACTCTTTCCATGGCGGTCACGCTGGCGCTACCTCTGTTGATTGCTCAAAATCTGGCTGCCTTGGGCGTTCGAGCGCAATCTAGCACGACACAAATTGCACTCGATCGGCCTGTAGCAGCCGAAGAAACCGCGGAAACCGAATCGGCGGCAACAGGTGGCGAGCAAACTCGATCAACGTCAGAAGGAACTGGCAAGCCCGACGGATCGATTCAGCAGCTCATCGTCACGGCGGAGCTCGACTGGCGACCCCTTCCGCTCGTGCCCCCTAGCCAGCAGGATTTGCGCTGCCGTCAGTGTGAAGGCGCATTTGTTGATCCACTCGCCGATCAGATCCCCACGGAACCCGGTAGCACCGACGTGCAGGTCAGCGCCGACGAATCCAGCAGCGATAAACTCAAGCTCAGTTTTCAGGGTGATGTCTCGGTACGACAGGGCAACCGCTCGCTCAGAGCCGATTCGGTTCAGGTCGATCGCAACCAGCAGATAACCACCGCCGAGGGCAACATTGGCTATCGAGAGCCTGGAGTGGCCCTGCTCGGTGATAGCTTTGAATACGATTCGGGCACCCGCGAAGCCACGATCACCAACGCCCGCTTTGTCCTGCACCAAACCCAGATGAGCGGGACCGCTAATACACTCGAACGGCAGAGCACCGGACAGATCGATATCGATGAGGGCGCCATGACCTTTTGCGCCCCCGATGATCCCCAGTGGTTTATCAAGGGCGATGACATCACCATCAATCCCGCAGATGGCATGGCCGAGGTCAAACACGCCACCCTCGAAGTGGGCGGCATACCGGTTTTTTATCTGCCCTGGATCACCTTCCCCATTAACGACCAGCGCAAAACTGGTCTGCTATTCCCCTCGATTGGCTCGGATACCCGCGGCGGGCTCGACTACACCCAGCCCATTTATTTCAACCTCGCGCCCAACTACGACGCCACCTATGCGCCGCGTTTCATTGGCGAGCGCGGCCTGTTACATCAGGGCCAAGGCCGGTGGCTGAATCCGCTGATCGGTATGTGGGAAGTCAATGGCCAGTTCATTGGTACCGATGACAAATATCGCGAAGAGATTGACCCCACCGACGGTGAGCGCTGGCTGGTAGGGGTACAGCAGCGGGGGCAGTTCGGACCTAACTGGCGCTCAACCATCAATTACAACCGGGTGAGTGACCTCGACTATGTGCGCGATCTCGATAACAGCACGCTGAGCTCGCAACGCCAAACCGCCCTCATGCAGCTGGGACAAATCGACTACCTAGGATCGGATTGGCTGGTCTCTGTACAGGCGCAGCAATTTCAAAGCCTGGCTGATGACATCCGCAACAATTACAAAAAACTGCCGCAAGTTACCGCCCAATACCGAAGTAGTGCGACCTGGCGCGGCTTCCAACCCGTTGGCCTTATTCAATATTCGAACTTCGATACCGATGCCAAACGGGTCACCGGCGAGCGGCTTTATGCTGAGGCGGGGGTGAGCTACCCCATGACCTGGTCTTGGGGATTCCTGCGGCCTACCGCGAAGTATCGCGCTGTGAGCTATGACCTCGATAAGGCCCTGGCCTTACCCGACGCCAAGCCCGACGCGGGGTCCGGCGTCTTCAGCATCGATGGCGGACTTATTTTTGAGCGGCGCGCCTCACTCGGTGGCAAGGGTATGACCCAAACCCTCGAGCCGCGAGTGTTCTATCTCTACAGCGAGTACGACGAGCAATCGGGGCAGCCGGATTTCGATACCGCCGAGCTCACCTTTAGCTATAACCAGTTGTTTCGGGATACGCGCTTCTCGGGTCACGACCGGCTCGATGACGCCAATCAGTTGGCCATCGGCCTGACAACGCGCTTCTTTAGCGACAGCGACGGGCGCGAGCGACTCAGCGCCAGCATCGGGCAACTCTTCTATTTCCGCGATCGTGAAGTGCGGCTGGGCCCCATCGACCCTGCACTCACGGAGAGCACGTCCGCCACCGCCGTTGAATTTAACTGGCTACCCAACGAGGTCTGGACTTTCCGCTCCAGCATCCTCTATGACACCAACGAAAACCGCTTCGATGCCGCCAGCATCCAGCTTAATCACAGGCCCGGCGATGGCCGCGTCTTCAATATTGGCTACACCCTGCGCGAGCCACCGCCCTCGCTGTTAAACCGCCCGGTTACCGAACAGGCCAACGTCTCGGCCTACTACCCGATTAACGACAACTGGCGGATTTTCGGCGCCCTCGAGTATTCTCTAGAAGCCAACGAGGCCGTAGAAGATATGGTGGGATTAGAATACGATGGCTGTTGCTGGCAGGCGCGGCTTCTATACATGCGCTACATCGATACGGCCGGGGGCTTTGCTCCCGATTTCTCAGACCCGAACCTGGAACGCGAAAATGCGGTCCAATTTCAGTTCTCCCTTAAGGGTATGGGTGGCTTCGGCCGACGGGTGGAGAACCTGCTGACAGATATGATTCGAGGATTCAATGATCGCTACTATTGACAGCGTATGCAAAAAGACAAGCAGTACGGGAGCAGTTAAGGATGGGGCTTTTCATGACCTAGCTGCGGGCAACCACCGAGCTTTGGGTGAAAATTTCATGCACAACGCTACTGGCGTCATTAAGCCGGGCACCACTAAAACAGCGGTGCCAAGCAAGGGTTATTTGTTTCAACACCGCGGCTCGCTGCCATGCGCAATAACAAACCGCCTATGGAGTGGCGTATTGGGTGTTGCTTTTTTGCTCGTGAGCATGGCGGTCCCAGCACAGGTCCAAACCCTAGACAAAGTGGCGGCGATTGTCGACGACGACATTATTCTTGCCAGCGAGTTGCAGGAGCGGCTCGGGCTAATTCAGCGCAATCTTGAGCAACGTAATATCGAGCTGCCACCCGATGACGTGCTCTATCGTGAAACCCTCGACCGCCTTATTTTGGAGAGCATCCAGCTTCAACTGGCCAATCGCTACGGCGTGCGGATCCCCGATGCACAGCTCGACGAGGCAATGGGGCGCATGGCCGGTGGCTCAGGCATGACCCTTGATCAATTCCGCATGGCGGTTGAGCAGCAAGGTCAAAGCTACTTCGCCATGCGCGAAGAGATCCGCCGGGAAATGATGATCCAGCGAGTCCAGCAGGGTAACGTCAGCCGCAATATTCAGATCTCCGATCAGGAAGTCGATAATTTCATGGCCACCGAAGAAGGCGAGGCCATGACCCAGCCCGAGTTCCGCGTTGTGCAGGCATTGATTGAGGTCTCCAAAAACGATTCCTCTACTGAAGTGCAGCGCAAGGAGGACTTTGTCGACGGCGTATTGGCATCTATTCTCGCGGGCGCCCCTTTTCAGGAGGCCGTTTCAGTGATGGAGCCCTATGCCTTTACCGGGGGTGACCTGGGCTACAAAAAAATCAATGACATTCCCAGCATGTTTGCCGGCGTCATCCCCAGCCTCAAAATTGGCGATACCGCCAAAGTTGAAAGTGGCGCAGGCTTCCATTTGGTGTACTTGGCCGACGCCCGCGGGCGCGAGCGTCTCGTGGAACAAACCGAGGTGCGGCATATCCTAGTCAAACCTACCGAAGTCTTGAACGAGGAGCAGGCAAGAGATCTGGCCGTCTCGTTGAAAGAACGCATCAATGCCGGCGAGGCTTTCGGCGATCTTGCCAAGGAGTACTCGGACGATATCGGCTCAGCGCAGGAAGGCGGGGAACTCGGCTGGACCAACCCGGGCCAAATGGTGCCTGAGTTTGAATCCGCGATGGCCGCTGCCGAGCTCAACGAGATTACCGAGCCCGTGCGCTCGCAGTTTGGTTGGCACATCCTTGAGGTCACCGGTCGACGCGAGCAGGATATTGCCGACGATATTCGACGCCGGCAAGTGATGGGCTATCTTCACGATCAAAAGTACGAAGAAGAGCTCGACGCGTGGCTCCGTAAGATTCGTGAGGAGGCGTTTGTCGATATCAAATAACGCCCAGCGCGCTCATTGATCCCGACAAGCCCTTTTCTCCCCAGCTCTTCCCGTTGAATCTGCATGGCTAATCCCACCACCAGCAAGATACCGCGACTGGTTCTGACCCCCGGCGAACCCGGGGGCATTGGACCTGATGTAGTGATCATGGCGGCACAACTGGAATGGGATGCGGAATTACTGTGTGTCGCCGACGAGAGCCTACTTCTCAATCGAGCCAGACAGCTGGGCCTGCCACTCATATTGCACCCCTACACCACGGGAGATGCCCCCGTGCAACATCAACCCGGGTCACTACGTATCACGCATGTCAAAGCCCCCGCTCCAGTCGTTGCAGGGCAACTCAATGCCCTCAACGCCCCTTATGTGTTGGCAACGCTAACCTTGGCAGCCGAGCTGTGCCGTTACGACGACGCGCAGGCTTTAGTTACGGGGCCCGTGCAAAAATCTGTGATCAACGACGCGGGGGTTCCTTTCTTCGGGCACACTGAGTTTTTGGCCGAGCATTTCGACTGCGACCGGGTTGTTATGCTGTTGGCCACGGACACTCTGCGGGTCGCGTTGGCCACCACTCACCTGCCACTCACAGATGTCTCACGAGCGATCACTCCGGCCGGGCTTGAGGAAACGCTGCGTATTCTTCATCACGATTGCAAAGCTCTCCTCGGAATTCCTGAACCGCGAATCACGGTGCTAGGTCTAAATCCTCATGCGGGCGAGGGAGGCCATCTAGGTCGCGAGGAAATCGAGATCATCGCTCCGGTAGTTGAAAAGCTTCGCCTCGAGGGGTTGATGCTGACTGGGCCATTATCAGCCGACACTGCCTACAATAGTCTCATGCGTGAACAAACCGACGCCTATCTGGCGATGTATCACGATCAGGGGTTGCCTGTGTTGAAGGCAACTGGGTTTGGGGAAGCGGTTAATGTCACCCTCGGACTGCCCATTATTCGCACATCGGTCGATCATGGCACCGCCTTGACCCTAGCGGGCACTGGGCAAGCAGATGGGGGCAGCATCACGTCGGCCATGAAACTTGCCCTTTCGATGGCCCACAACCGCTTTGGCTCGATGCCATAACCACCACAAGCCATCAGGTATACAGCGCAAGCACCTGCACAAACTGGTAGCATTCGCTCCCGAGTCCATAGCACTAACAAGAGTCTTACTCACCGGTGACTAGCCGAGGGCCGATCGTCGGAACAGACATTGAAATATCCGTACAGAACCAACAAGTAGCGCGAATCACGAGAGCAACAGCAACAATGAACGAATCGAATAATCCAGCTGCAGTATCAAATAACAACACCGATACACTCTGGAGCTTCACCGGCGTAGAGCTAATACCAACCACTGACGAACTCACTCTGCTATTTGACCCCCATACCGGCAAGCGACTACTAGTCCGTCGGGAAGTCGGCATTAGCCTCACCTATTGCGAAGCTTTCCGGACACTGCGGGGTCATGCAGAACATCTGGTGGCCACGCTGCCCCAACTAGGCGGCCAAGTGGACCCTGTTGTCCCGGTGCTCCAACAGGTTCGAGATGCGGGGCTGTTTCGCTCGGCAGATGAGTTACTGGAGCGATTAACCCATGGTGACGACACGGCAGCACTACCCCCGGTTAAAGTCTTCATCATCACCTGTGACCGCCCCGAGGCGCTAGAGCGGCTTCTTGCCAGCATGGCATCAAGCTCAGGCACCCAGATCCCCGAAAGTTTGACGATAATAGATGACTCAAGGGATCCGGAAAATGCTGGTTGCAACCGGGCCATTGTCGACGCCCACAACCATGCCGGTAATTTCCAAGCCAACTATTTCGGCCTCGATGAGCGCAGCGCTTTGATCGCTCGGCTAATCAACAGCCTGCCTGAGCACGAAGCGAGCATCCGATTTCTGCTGGACCGGTCGCACTGGGGCGACCTCCCAACATATGGGCTTGCGCGCACCCTCGCGCTGCTGCTAGGAGTCGGCAAACGGGTCATTATTTTCGATGATGACGTGCTGTGCGAAGCCGTGCGCAACCCGCTCCCCTCTGAGAAAGTGCAGTTTGGCAGCATTACTGGCCGCAAAGCGGTATTTTATTCCTCTAGTGCCGCCATGGCCGAGCACAAGCGGCTACTGCGCGACAGCCCGATCGCCCTCATGTCACGACAACTGGGGTCGACGCTGCCTCAGGCACTCGGTTCGCTGATTCACGGTGACATAAGCCAGGAATCTCTCAGGGGCGCTAACGGCGCCTTTGTAAGGTCCCTGAGTCCTCGGTCCCGGATTATCCAGACACAGTGCAGCACCTGGGGGGATCCAGGCACTGGAGGTGGTCACTGGATTGTAGAACTGGACACCGAATCGATCGACCGTTTACTTACCGTTGAAGGCGGTGTTACCCAAACCGTAGAGGCCAGAGCAGTATGGCTGGGCTATACCGCGCCCACTTTCACAAAACACGGCGTGATGTCCCAGATATCAGGATACGACGCCAGCCAGCTACTGCCACCGTTTCTTCCCGCTTTCCGAGGCGAGGACAGCCTGTTTGCCTGTATGGTGACCGCCATCCACCCAGAGTCACTGGTGCTCAATCATGAATGGGCCGTTCCCCATCACCCGATAGAACAACGCGGGACCCGCGGATTGAAAACTCCCATCCCCGCCGAGGGCGGCGTAGGCTTGCTGACCCGCTGGCTAGGAGAGCAAATTAATCTGTTTGAGAAGCTGGAACCCGAGCACCGACTAAAACAACTCTCAGAGTCACTTGAGCGTTTTGCAACACAGAGTGCTCAAGAAATCACGTACCAGGGTCAGCTGTGGCTCGCCCACTGGCATGCCGCACAGTTGGAGGCCTACCAACGCCAGCTCAATCGGGCCGGGAGCCTGGAGTCACAGAACTGGGCTCGCTACCTTGAACGCGGCACGCAAGAAGTCATGCGCGCCTTGACAGCTGAATCGAGTCTCAGCGCGGTGCTCGCCTTCCCCGTGAATGACGAGAACAAGGTATTGGAACACTTAAAAGAGGGTATCTCGACCTTCGCCGAGGCTTTGGACGCCTGGCCCGACATTTGGAGCGCCGCCTCAGAATGAGGACTTATTCCGCCACTGCTACTCCTTGGGACAGGCTTCCACGACCCCTGAACATCTCAACCAGCGACCACCTTCTGTAAAAATATTTTATTATATTGGTATGCCCATTAATTATTACATCCAGCTGAGATGCACGAAAATAAGTCGCTGCACTCCATGGCTAAGTTAAAAAATACATCATATAAAGCAAAGGGTTAGCATGGTGTCAGTAACATCAGCTGCACAACCCCCTAGCATCTGGGCGACCGCAACCAGTCAAAAGCAGGTCCCACTAGTCATGCCTTGGTCGGGCCCGGCGCTTGAAAATGTCCGTACTTTTTTGTCACGATTCAGGGTAATCAACTTTTGTTTAATGAGAGATAAAAAAATGAGTCTTGGCGCCAACCCGCTTGCAGCCATCGCACGGTCCAAAAGAATCGCAACCAAACTGAGTAAACAGCTTCCCCTAGAGGAGCTAGAAAAGGCCATCGACCACCTTAAAAGCGCACTGGAGGTCAGCAAGCAACGGGAGCGCGACAAAGTTCAGATCCGCCAAAAAGCAGTGGTCGAAAAGGTGAGCGCCTTACTGGAGGAAGCGGGTCTGACACCGTCGGATCTGCAAGGCAAGCGTCTTAAAAACAAAATGGGGGCGAGCAAGAGAAAGCCCAGCGCAAAAAAAACCGGCCCCAAGAAAGGCACGAAAATTGCACCGAAGTATCAACTAAAAGTCAAAGGAGACATTCATCGGTGGACCGGCCGAGGAAGGATGCCTCTGGTATTCAAAGCCTACGTCGAAAAAGGCGGCTCGCTGGACAAGTGCCTCATCTAGCGGGCATAGATTCAGCTAAGTCTCTGCCGCATAGACCGCCAAGACGTCTGGCACAGCACCATCTTGCCGAATTTTGCCACCCTCCAACCAGAGGGCTCGATGACAGGTTTCTTTAATCGCCTGCTCAATGTGGTGAACCAGAATCACGGTCTTATCCGGCGACAGAAGTTCCTTCAGTGCCAGCCGTGCCTTTTGGCGAAATAGGTGGTCTCCCACCGCCAAGATCTCGTCGAGTAATAAAATATCGGTATCGAGAAGCAAGCCGGTGGCAAATCCGAGTCTTGATCGCATACCCGAAGAGTAGGTTTTGACCGGCTGATCGTAAAAATCGCCGAGCTCGGTAAACTCACCAATGGCCTCCAAGCGCTTCCGGGCTTCTCGCCGCGACATACCCTGCAGCATGGCTGCCAGTAGGGCATTGTCCCGCCCGGATAAATCCCCTTTAAAACCTAGGCCCAGAGATAACAGTGCTACGGTTTTATCCGGATGACGCCACACCTTCCCAGTCGCTGGGGGAAAGATTCCACCTATAACACGCAACAGGGTCGACTTCCCGGCTCCATTTCGACCCACCAATCCGATTCGCTCACCCTGTCGAATCTCTAAATCTAGATTATTCAACACCTGGTGCTCACCGCTGTTTGCGCCACTCAATCCGAAAGACATCGTGACACCTTCTAAACGAATAACTGCGCTCATGCAGACACCACGCGTCGCGCAACGTGGGCGCCATAGCGTTGCATCAAACGCAAGGTCACCAACATAGCCACAAGCGAGAACAGGCCGAGGTTGAGCAAATGCCAGCCATCGGGAACCTCGCCCCAAAGCAGCACTTGCCGATAGCTATGCAACAAAAAAGCAATAGGATTCCAGGTTAACAAGGCATCGGCTGCCGCCATATTGGCGATATCACGAATATCCCAAAAAACCCCGGACACAAACATCAAGAACACCATGCCCAAGTTGATCAGCAAGCCAAAATCCCGTTGAAATGCCACCAAAACAGCGGCGACGCAGCTGCAAAAAACGATCAGTAGAAGCTGAACGATCAGCAGCGGAAATAACCAAAACCAGAGCAAACTGGGCGAGAAGCCATCAGTAACAATCAGGATAAACAGCAGTAGGAACACCGCGACTTGACGATAAGAACACTCCAGCACGACCGTCAGTGGAAACAAGCTTTTGGGAAGGTCCATTCGGCCAATAAGGCCCGCATTTGTCGTCAGGCTATTACCCGCGTAATTCACGGTTTTAGAAAACCAGATAAACATGAGCTTGCCAACAGCAAGAAACATCAAAAAATCCGGCGTGCGCGTTCCCA
>Ga0181561_10003146_pt1 | contig 14526 bp, 16 predicted proteins | sample 011ome_19_FD_133760 | JGI IMG/M metagenome (GOLD analysis project Ga0181561, IMG submission 133760) | Coastal salt marsh microbial communities from the Groves Creek Marsh, Skidaway Island, Georgia - 011510BT metaG (megahit assembly) | ecosystem: Environmental > Aquatic > Marine > Intertidal...
GAGGCAGAGCCGACTTCGGTACCATGATGTCATAACCGCGCAGAAGCTCAGCCGCATTCCGGTCATCAACACCTTCCAAAGAAGCTATGAAACCTTTTCCTTGCGCGCGGACGTCGAGAACACGAACAGACCGACGTGACTGCCTGCGCGAATCAGCCAAAAACTGTGGTTTTAGGGAAGTTAGGGAGGCCGGGTTCTCGAGATTTACTTTGAGTTTCACCCAGCCCTTGATGCCATATACGCCAACGATCTTGGCGGCGGCTATGTCAGGGGTTGTGGCGTCAGAGCGCGCCACAGACAAACAATTAAGCTGCTGCGGCTGCTTGGCTCGCCGCTTCTTTGACTAGGCTAGCAACGCGAGGTGACAACTGCGCACCCTTCGCTACCCATGCATCAATACGATCGGTGTCGATACGCAGACGCTCTTCCTGACCACGCGCGATGGGGTTAAAGAAACCTACGCGCTCGATAAAACGACCGTCGCGTGAGTTACGGCTGTCGGTAACTGTCACGTGATAGAAAGGACGCTTCTTTGCGCCGCCGCGTGAAAGACGAATTGTAACCATTGCTATGTCCTAAACGTTGTGCCTCAGGAATTGTCCCAAGGCGAAATTTGAGGTCGCGAAGAGTACATGAACTCTCTGCACGTTTAAAGTCCCACTGAGCAGAATAATTACCGGCGCGGGAAGCCCGGTGGCATTCCGCCGCCCGGGGGCATACCACCACCGCCCATCATGCCGCCCATGCCACGCATCATTCGCTGAATGCCACCGCCCTTCATCTTTTTCATCATCTTCTGCATCTGTTTGTGCTGCTTGAGAAGACGATTCAAATCAGGAACTGCAGTACCAGAGCCCGCAGTAATGCGACGCTTTCGCGAAGGGTTGATCAAATCGGGGTTTTTTCGCTCCTTTGGCGTCATAGAGTTAATCATGGCTTCCATGCGATCAAACTGTTTGGTATCCAACTGTGCTTGCGCCGCCTGGGCCATGCCTCCCATCCCCGGCATCTTATCGAGCATGGCACCGATACCGCCCATATTTTTCATCTGTTGAAGCTGATCGCGGAAGTCTTCAAGATCGAAGCGACCGCCCTTCTCCACTTTCTTTGCAAGTCTTTGAGCTTTCTTTTTATCAACGTTGCGCTCTGCATCTTCAATGAGCGACAACAAATCGCCCATCCCAAGAATCCGAGATGCGAGTCGGTCAGGATAAAATGGTTCTAGAGCCTCCGTCTTTTCACCGACCCCCATAAACTTAATGGGCTTACCAGTGACCTGCCGCACAGAGAGCGCAGCACCACCTCGGGTATCCGCGTCCACTTTCGTCAAAATCACACCCGTCAGCGGCAGGGCCCGATTGAACGCTGTCGCCGTGTGAACCGCGTCCTGACCCGTCATCGCGTCGATTACAAAGAGTGTTTCAATGGGATTGATCGCTTTATGGAGATCAGAGATCTCTTCCATCATCTCGTTATCAATCGCGAGACGCCCCGCTGTATCTACCAGAAGAACATCGCTAAAGGCAGTTTTAGCGTTTTTCAATGCGCGACTGACAATATCAACCGGACGTTCATCCACCGACGAAGGTTCAAATCTCGCACCAACTTCATCAGCGAGAGTTTCAAGCTGTTTAATCGCTGCAGGTCGATAAACGTCAGCACTGACAACCGTGACTTTTTTCTTGTCGCGCTCCATCAGGTACCGCGCGAGCTTCGCAACGGAAGTGGTTTTACCCGCACCCTGCAGGCCGGCAACCATGACAACTGCAGGCGGTTGAGCCGCTAAATTTAACTGCTCATTTGCTTCACCCATGACGCTTTGAAGCTCGGCCTGGACGATTTTTAGAAATACCTGTCCAGGCGTGAGGCTCGAGGTGACCTCAGTGCCGACGGCTCGCTCTTTAACGCGATCCGTGAATTCTTTTACCACCGAGAGCGCAACATCAGCCTCTAACAGCGCCATGCGGACTTCTCGTAAGGTGTCTTTGATATTGTCTTCAGTGAGGCGCGACTTGCCCGCCATGGCTCTTAAACTGGCGGATAAACGTTCGCTTAAGCTTTCAAACATGTTCTTTCCTGTGTCAATTTACAGTGCCGCACGCGCTGGAACCGCGTAGTATACGCTGACGGAAAAAAAATAATTAGGGGAGTTCTGCGATAACCATGGCAGGGTTTATGAGTAGTCAGGTTCTTGCGGTGGCAGCGACGCTAGCGGCTGCACTATATCTTTACACTGCGGGGCAACAGCTCCTGAGACTTGAGCGCCGCGAAGAGAAACTCCCGCGCGCCATCTTAATGCCCGCTGTTGCCGCACTCTTGCTCCACGGTTTTGTTATCTACGACAGCTCTGCAACCGTTGAGGGGAGTTTCGGCTTCTACCGTGTTGCCTCGCTCACGTTCTGGCTGATGGGTGCGCTGAGCCTGCTTATGCTCGCCATCCGACCGCTGCAAACGTTATTGATGGCCATTTTCCCTTTGGCAGCGATAGCGATATTAGTGGCCACACTGACGCCCGAAACCGCTAGACCGATGGCTGACACACCCAGAGGTCTACTGGTGCACATCTCGACCTCGATCATTGGCTATGCGCTCCTAGGCTTGGCAGCACTGCAGGGCCTACTGGTGCTTCAGCAGAGTCGATTATTACGACAACACAAAACGCGCGGCCTAGTTCGCCTGTTGCCACCGCTCGATCGCAACGAACAAGTGATGTATGAACTCATTGCCATGGGCACGCTCGTGATGGCCGTATCGATATTCGCGGGTTTTTACTACGTCGACGACTTATTTGCACAGCACCTCATACACAAAACAGTGCTCACTATCATTGCATGGCTTCTATTTGCGATCATCTCAATTAGAAACCTTCAGTACGGCTGGCGAGTCAATACAGCGGTGATGCTTTGCTGCAGTGGATTTGCACTTTTAACAATCGGGTTTTATGGCTCGAAGCTTGTCCTTGAACTCGTTCTCAGCTAAACAAAATCAAGGGTTGCGAGCTTGTGCGTTTTTCTCAACAATTAGCCTTCACTTTGACGTTTGCGCATAAAGTTTGAACGACGCCCCGCTGGGACTCCTCTTTGCCATTCTGGCAGCACTTATTTTGTTGTCTGGTTTTTTTTCGAGCTCTGAAACCGGGATGATGGCGCTCAACCGTTACCGGTTGAAGCATCTGCAGCAGCAGGGCCATAAGGGAGCACTGCGAGCAGGCAAGCTGCTTGCCAGACCCGATCGGTTGATTGGGCTGATTTTGATTGGTAACAACCTTGTAAATATTCTCGGCTCCTCAATCGCGACCGTGGTGGCCATCCGTCTTTATGGTGATGCGGGAATTGCGATTGCGACCATTCTTCTGACAATTGTGATTTTAATTTTTGCTGAAATCACGCCCAAAACGATTGCGGCACTTCACCCAGAAAAAGTGGCTTTCCCCGCGAGTATTATTCTTCTACCACTGATGAAACTGGTATATCCGCTGGTTTGGTTGATCAATGCCATCACCAATGGCCTGTTATCACTACTGGGTTTCAAGCCCGACGCCACGAGTGAAGATGCCCTCACCCAAGAAGAATTGCGAACCATCGTGAGCGAGTCCGGTGGTCTTATCCCGCGACGACACCGCAACATGCTGGTCAATATCCTCGACCTTGAACAAGTGTCAGTGAATGACATCATGGTGCCTCGAAATGAAATCTACGGCATCGACCTCGATGATGACGATGCAACGATTCTCGACCGGCTGAAATCAAGCACCCACACTCTGGTACCGGTCTTTAGGGGTGATATAAACAAAATTGAAGGCATCCTCCACCTACGCAATCTGGGTAAATGCCTTGACGGCGAAGGACTTAATCGAGAGTCGCTAATACGCGAACTCCAAGAGCCCTACTTCACCCCCGAGAACACGGCTCTGCACATCCAACTGCGCCACTTTCAACAACGCAAACTGCGTCTCGGCATGATCGTTGATGAATACGGTGACATCTTGGGCCTCGTTGCTCTTGAGGATATTCTTGAGGAGATAGTTGGGAACTTCACGTCCAATCTCGTTGAAGATCAGGAAGAGATTGCGACCATGGCCGACGGTGGCGCCTCATGCACAGGCAGCATTCCCATCAGGGACATCAACCGGCAATTTGGCTGGTCACTACCAACTGATGGACCGAAAACCATCAGTGGTCTTGCCCTTGAAGCGTTGGAAGCGTTCCCTGTTGGTCAAGCATCTGTGCGTATCGGCGACTATCAACTCGACATCGAATGTATTGAGGGCAACGCAATTACGCAGGTTCGCGTGACACCTTTGTCGACACTTAAAACAAGCAAAGGTTGATCAACAGGTCTAGTTTGGCCATCGGAGATAGACTTGCTGAAGCCTGACTAACGCAATCAGAAGAGTGTAAAACCCGACTCTTTGCGCCGCCGCTGGCTAGCTTCCAGGATCTCTCGCTTGCGGGCATCATTGGCGGTAAACCAATCGACGATTTCATCACCCGTTCGAAAGCACCCTTCACAGACGTCGTTCTGATCGAGTGCACAGATCGAAATACAGGGTGATTGTGGTGCCTCAGACATGGGGGTCTCCCGCCTCCTGCGCAGCATAAAAGGCTTCAGTAAACTTATCGAGAGTTCCCGTCTCGATGGCGTCGCGAATGCCCTGCATGTGAGTTTGGTAATAGGTTAGGTTGTGGATAGTGCACAACTGAGAGCCCAAGATCTCATTACAACGATCGAGATGGTGCAAATAAGCGCGACTAAAGTTTGAGCAGGTGTAGCAGTGACAGTTGTCGTCTAGCGGTCGCGTACTTGTTTTATGCCTTGCGTTGCGCAACTTGATGACGCCATGACTCGTAAAAAGATGACCATTACGAGCGTTGCGTGTAGGCATGACACAGTCAAACATATCAACCCCTCGACGAACAGCCTCGAGCAAATCGGCAGGGGTGCCAACGCCCATCAAATACCGGGGCTTATCATCAGGCAGTTGATTGGCGACATCGTCGAGCACCTGAATCATTTCTTCCTTGGGCTCGCCAACAGACAGACCACCGAGCGCGTAACCATCGAAGCCAATATTGACCAACCCTGCAAGCGACTCCTCGCGCAAGTGCTTGTACATGCCACCCTGCACGATGCCAAATAAAGCTGAGGGATTGTCTGCATGGGCGTCCTTGCTTCGTCTGGCCCAGCGGAGCGATAACTCCATTGATCGACGCGCCTCATCCTCCGTCGCCGGATAAGGCGTGCACTCATCAAAAATCATGACAATGTCACTACCCAAATCACGCTGGATCTGCATCGATATCTCAGGATTAAGAAAGACCTTGTCACCATTGACAGGTGATTTGAACGTCACACACTCTTCTTCGATCTTGCGGACATCTCCCAAACTAAAGACCTGAAACCCGCCCGAGTCCGTGAGAATAGGCCCTTCCCATCCCATGAAGTCATGGAGATCTCCGTGCATTGAAATAATGTCCGTGCCGGGTCGAAGCCACAGATGGAATGTGTTTCCGAGGAGGATGTGAGCGCCTGTCGCAAGGACGTCGTCAGGTGTCATGCCTTTGACAGTCCCGTAAGTGCCGACCGGCATAAACGCTGGCGTCTGCACCTGGCCGCGCTCGAAGTTCATTGTTCCTCGCCGAGCCAAGCCGTCCTTATTGGAAACCGAAAACTTCACTCTGGACCCTCAAGGTTTGTGGGTGATGAACATGGCATCACCGTAACTAAAAAAGCGATATTCCTTTCGAACGGCTTCCTTATAAGCCGCCATGGTTTCTTTATACCCGGCGAATGCGGAGACCAGCATAATGAGCGTACTCTCAGGCAGATGAAAATTCGTGATCATCGCATCAACGACCCGGAACTCAGAGCCAGGGTATAAAAAGATATCACTGTCACCCTCAAAGCTCCTCGGGCAACGCTCTGAATCGAGTGCAGCGGCCGCCGCGCTCTCGAGTGATCTAACCGAAGTCGTACCTACAGCAACAACCCGGCCACCTCGCGCTCGACACGCGCGAATAGCATCGACACAAGCCTGATCAACCTCGATCCATTCGCTGTGCATTTTGTGATTTGAAATATCGTCGACGCGCACGGGTTGAAAGGTACCCGCGCCCACATGAAGGGTCACAAAAGCGCTTTGTACACCCATGATCTTTAGCCGGGATAACAAAGCCTTATCGAAATGAAGTCCCGCGGTCGGCGCAGCCACAGCGCCTTCACGCTGAGCGTAAACCGTTTGGTAACGCTCACGGTCTTCAGTGGTATCGGATCGTTCGATGTAAGGCGGTAATGGCATGTGTCCGTATTGCCGCATCATTTGTGAGACGGTACCGGTCTCTGGCTCCAATTCGAACAAGGCACCATCGCGGCCTCGGACACGCAAGGTGAAATCCGAAATATCTGAGTCCTGATCTGAAGTAATAAAAATCAGTGAGCCCTCTTTAGGACTTTTACTGGCTCTGACGTGTGCCAGAACAGAACCATCTCCACGCAAACGCTCGATCAGAATCTCAACTCGACCACCGGTTTGTTTTTGACCGTAAAGCCGTGCCGGGATCACGCGTGTATTGTTGAAAACAAGGAGGTCCTTAGGCGTTAAAAGGGACTCAATATCCAAGAACTGCCGATGATCAAGATTTCCGGTCGCACCATCGAGAACGAGAAGACGCGAGCTTGTGCGCTCCTCAAGAGGCGACTGAGCAATCAAATGTTCAGGAAGATCAAAGTGGAAATCAACGGTCTTCATAGTTCTCGATAGTCTGTGACGCACGTATAAAAAAGCCGGCATGCGCCGGCTTTAAACTTTGAAAACGGCGACAATTAATCTTTGCTTGAGTCCTCATCCGCGGAGGCTTCATCAGCAGCAGGTTCCTCGGCAGGAGCCGCGTCGTCAGTGGCTTCTTCTTCGGCGGCAGGCTCTTCCGTAGGCGCCTCCTCTTCAGCAGCTTCCTCAGCTGGCGCTTCCTCTTCGGCCGCAGGCTCTTCTAAAGGCGCTTCCTCTTCCGCAGCTGGCGCTTCCTCTTCCGCAGCTTCCTCAGCTGGCGCTTCTTCTTCTGCAGCCTCCTGAGCTGGGGCTTCCTCGTCGGCCGCTACTTCCTCAGCAACCGCCTCTTCATCAGCCTCTACAACCTCGGGTTCAGGTGCAGGTGGCGCTGATATAGTGACCAGCTCTTCAGCGATCAAAATATTCACCTTCTCTTCGCCGTTAACTGGCTTACCCGCTGAATTTTGCACCGCGTAGCGGTTATCACCACGCAGGAAAATTTTGTAGTCAGCGGTCTTACGGACAAGCTTCATCGCCATGTCTTTTCTCCCTCAAGATACTCAGCAACAGCACAAAGCATTGGGCTCTGCGCCAAACTGCGGCGTAGTATACGTGTAAGTGAGAAATATAGCGATGCTTAGATTGCCGATTCAGCCCGACCTGATATACTCCGCCGCCTGCTATTACCCGCATATGCCAGAGTGGTGAAATTGGTAGACACAGGGGATTCAAAATCCCCCGCCCTTAAAAGCGTGCCGGTTCGAGTCCGGCCTCTGGTACCAACCTCAAGTCGGAATTTATTAGGCGATTCCCTAAAGCAGAATTCCGGTTAAAAATGGCTTGATGTTTTTCAAAGGTCTTCCTAGACACGGTTATGTTCTCGGACATCTGCAACGCTATCGCCGCCAACCTCATCGCAAACGACCAGACAGTCTCTGTTGCTGAGTCATCAACCGGCGGGCTCATCTCGGCAAATCTCTTGTCGGTATCGGGCGCATCTCGCTACTTTCGAGGAGGCAGTGTCATCTACACCCGCGAATCCCGACACGCCTTCCTCGATCTTGATTTAGTCGAGATAAAAGGACTCAAGCCTCTCACCGAGCCTATGGTCGCAGCGTTCGCCCAAGCAGCACGCCTAAAACTCGATGCGACCTGGGGTATTGCGGAGCTGGGGGCAGCCGGCCCGAGGGGCACCCCTTACGGCCATCCCCCGGGGACTAGCGTGATTGGTATCAGCGGGCCCGTGAACGCGACCGTCACCGTGGAAACCTCGTTAGCTGACCGAGAGGAAAATATGCTTCAGTTCACCGAAGAAGCGCTCAAGCTGTTTAACGCGACGTTGCTGGCATCTGCAGACATCTCGTAAGAACCCAAAAACTTAGCCTATCTAGGCTGATGACTTATTGCCTCACAGTCGCAGTTGATACTCATTCTGATCATCGCCTTCTTCTTCCAGCATAAGCTCTGTTCCCGAATGATTCAGACAGGCCAGTAAGGCCTTGCGAGCGACACTGGAATCGGACCCCATATCATCTGAGCGCTGTTGATCGAGCGCTAGCCCCCAGCCAACACCACTATCGATAATACGCAGGTTAAGACAATCAAAGCCCCCTCGCTCCTCAACCCAAAACGATACTTCAATCCGACCCTCGTCGGTGGTCTCAGCCGACAAGCTGATGGCCGCTACCATCGCAGTTTGAACACTAAAGACGTGACCAACAACGGTCTTTGGCAAATCGTCTGATTGCAGAAACTTAATATCAACAGGCGTATCAATGGTAGAGACCTCCAACATCATCTGCCCAAGTGACATGAGCTGTTTTACGTCAATCTGCTCTGCAATAGAGGTTTTACTGCTGGATGTAGGAGGGCTCTCCAAGCGCAGCGTATTGAGGTTCAATTTGGCCTGCATGAACTCACTGATCGCGATATCAAAATATCGGCGCTCAGGCTCAGGAATATCACTGCCGCGCATGGCGAACGCGATTTGACTCATATTTTCAAGCTGAAGACTCAACACGTCATGAATCGATGTGTTAACCGAATCTTTAATCCGCAGTGAATCAGCGAGCGACCTCAATGTGTTCGCACTAGTTGCCCGATAACGCATATAAGCGGCTGTGGTAAAGAGCAGTAAAAGAGCCAACAGTAGAGGAATCGACGCCCTCCAATCCGAGGCAGGCATGGTTGTCGGCATCGTCAGGGCCCTATAAGCATCATTGGGCTGATAAAAGCTGTAGGTCAATGCATCGGTAGTATAGTTATCGTAGGAGGACCGGTAGTTGCTATTGTTTTCTAGATCAACTGTCGTGCAATCTGCGTCACCCACCCCCGCATCCCAAGCAAATAGGCACTCGTTAGTTCGAGCGTCCACGGTGATCATGCGCATAGGAATAGTCCCACCAACCATCTGCTCGCCAATGGTGTCAATACTTCGGTTCAAGTCACCTAAGCCAACACTAAAGACAACGAACCAGCGTGAACGCCCAATATCGCCGTCGAATATGAGTCGTGTGCTCACAAAAACAGTTTGTTGATCGAGGATGGATAGTAATGATAGTAATGAGTCGTCCTCGACCTGATAGACCGCGTTAGTCTTCTCAAACAGCTTGACTGCCGCGAGGTCAACGTGGTTGAACAGTGGCGTATTGGCGACAGGTATCCCTGTGATCGGTATATCTCTCGGGTAACGTCCTCGCAATATCAAATCGCCATCGGGGGTTTCCTGAACCAAGAACGTATTAAAAAAGCTGTAGCGAGAGTTCCTGAGCGAGATTCTCATCTGAGCAAAGGCCTCGTTTAAAATGACGGCACGCGCTTCATCTGTACCCGCATCTGCAAGCGGCGACAGGCTATGAAGCGAGAGTTGCAGTGAGCTTTGCAGGTCACGAAGGAGCAATTCTCGTATCCCCTCACGACGCGATGCATCTCTTTGAAAGGAAGTTTCGAATTGTTGGGTTACTTGCTTGTTAGAAACCTGAATGCGCGATTGCACATCCCAAAGCAATAGCCCGGTAAGCAGTATGAGCGCTGCGATATACCAACGGCCAGCAGGTCCGAATGTGCTCATACGCTCTATACCATCACTCGAGACAGGTGTTTGCAGAACCTCACCGTAGGTGTTTAGGTCTGAGAAATCAATGATCTGCTGCCCGTGGCGAGTCATACGCACCTCTTTATTCTGGCGCGAACTACCAAACTAGTCTGTCGAGCTCGCTACATCTTTGTAAAACGATGAAGCTCTTCTTCTGAATCGACCTCGCTATGACGGCTGTCGAAGCACGGGTGAGCACTTCATAGCGAAAGGAGTTACGCGAACTCCAATCAATTCAAAGTAAGTTACGGACGATCACAACCGAAGAAAGACCTATCCACAACGTATTGAAGGCCACCATGGTGGGGAGTAACTTTCTTTCCGAGACCCAAATCAACAGGGCCGATGTCAGCAGGGTCACAATATGCAATTGCCAGATTTCCTGCTGCCAAACTAAGCCTGGGATGATCACTGCCGCTTTAGCAATCCAAGCGATGGCCTCCACCACGTTGTAGTTAACCCAATAACCCTCATCGAACCACATCCGATAACTCTTTAGGATGTTTTCAAACCCAACATGGGCATAAACAAGGGTGGTTAGAGCAACGAATAAGAATAGCGCAAGAGCCATTTCAACCATGAGTATTTCCAAGGGAAGGTATCGGAGCCCATATATTAATACCCAAGAGCTGATGAGCCGCTGAATGCCTATACTTCGTCGCTGTTTCCAATGCATAAATACCGATTTCGCCCCTCTAAAGCGGCCTAGCGCTTTACTGATCGATAACCCGACTAATCTCCATTTCAACTAGGAATAAAGGGAAGAGCGATTTGAGCCTTGCATCCTTGCGGTTTAATAACTCTCGCGAGATTAGTGAGTTCGCCAAAGGGAAGTTTAGATGGGTGTCGCTTGATGGAATAACGATTGGCAGAGCCACATCTCAGCTTGGCAGTAAACTTTCTGAGGTGGATGAGCCCGCCATGTACACGGCCTGTTACCTTGTTGAACCTATCGGCATGGTCTTCTGTGGCTCCGCTACCAACCCTATGCTGAACATCAACATCGTCGAAATGAAGGGCAGTGATCTTTTCTATCTCCCACCTCTGTCCAATTAGGTGAAATGTTTTGTCTGGCTATTGCCTCACTGAGAACCCATCGATTGACGCGAACATCGCCCCACCTTGTGCTTTGACATTGACTACGGCCCGAGTGGTCGCTGGACGACGGACTCTGGTCACCCAACAAATATTTACTGGAAAAAGTGTCCAGATGTAGGGTCTAAAGTAGCTTCAATCAGTCTCGACTTAAGCGAATCGCTCTAACGTCGGCTCTTTAGGGTGCACGCTTTCTTTTATGCTATTCCCCGCTCTGTCGCACGGTGAATCTCCAGGGCTGTAACATCAAATACCCTGTCCAATATCGCAACAAAACCAACACGAAGACCCACGCTAATACGATCCAGTGCGTGTCGGAAACTAAGTCTAGAGACCAACGCAAAGCGACCGTAGATGTTGTACTTTTAACTGATTGGGAGCTCACGTAAGCGAGAGGGATAAACTTCAAAACACCTGCGAGCACCGAAAGAAAGTTCATCCACGCAACAGTAAAAGGAAAAAAATGTACGGGTTTCATTGGGGATCCCCACGGCCCATGGAAGCTTAGTAATGTGTCATCTCTCTGCGGCTTAGACAATTGGTGGCAATGACGATCTATTCACCTTCAAGCCAATCAGCTGCCACCCGGGCGCCTTACGACAGGCCACTTGCGGATAGGTCACTTGACTCGGTGATACCAGCACCGCAAGGTAGGGAGCCTCAGAAAAAAATGTCACCACAGGACGTCAGCCGCTCTTATGGACAATGAAAAAACAGAAAAAACAAGTGGCCCGCAAGGATTATCGCTAGGCCTTGGAATCGTTTTCGGGGTGATTCTTTACGTTTTGACTCGCGAGGCGTTTTGGATACCCATCGGTATCGCTCTGGGCGCTGCCCGTGAGATGCGCGCAAGAAAGTAGATTCACGGAGTAAACTTTTTTAATAGGACACCTAAATGGATTCACGCTCATCGGTGATCCTTCCGATCAACCTTGCCCTGCAAGACCGCAGTAATCGGGGTGCTACCACAACCCGTCGAAAAGTATCCGTTTACAGCCATAAATCTTTATCCGTGAAACGCAATAAGTAGAAGGAAATCGTGATGAATAGGCTCGCCGATGCAATTGAAGGCTTCTTGTCACCCATAGCCGCGGCTTTGTCGCACTTCGTATTTTTCTCGGTGACCATTTTGGGTGTCGAGGTGCCACTAGTCGTTGCATGGCTTGCCGCCGGTTCATTGTTTTTCACCGTTTATCTTGGCTTTATCAATGTACGGGGCTTCTGGTTGGCTATCCGCCACGTTAGGGGCGATTTTGCGGCGCCCAACGCCAAAGGTGAGATTAGTCATTTCAGAGCCTTGGCCACAGCCATCTCAGGAACGGTCGGTGTTGGCAACATCGGTGGTGTTGCTATCGCCATCAGCATTGGGGGTGCCGGTGCAGCATTTTGGCTTTTCGTAGCAGGTTTTCTCTCTATGTCTACCAAGGCCATCGAGTGCACCTTGGGTGTCAAATATCGTCGAGTGCTTGAGGACGGTAGGGTACTTGGCGGCCCCATGTTCTACCTCGATAGCTACTTCAAAGACCGGCGAATGCCGAGACTAGGAAGAGTCTGCGGCGGGTTCTACGCGGCGGCCCTAGTGATAGGCTGCCTCGGCATTGGAAATATGTTCCAGTCCAATCAAGCGTTCTCGCAGATGGCGGTGGTGACAGGAGGTGACGAAGGCATTGTCGGCACTAATCCCACCCTGTTTGGACTAGTGTTGGCGGCAATCGTGGGTGCTGTGATCTTGGGTGGTATTAAATCAATCTCACGCGTTGCGGGCGTCATCGTGCCCATAATGGCCGGGGTTTACATTCTTGGCTGCCTATACGTTATCTCAATGAGTTGGGAGCATATTCCGTTTGCGATTCAATCAACCGTCGCCAATGCCTTCGGCCTTGATGCAATGGCTGGTGGCGGTATTGGCGCATTGATTTATGGTTTTCAACGCGCGGCATTCTCGAATGAAGCAGGTCTTGGCACGGCGTCCATCGCGCACTCGGCAGTTCAGACCGACGAACCTGCCTCAGAAGGTTTGGTGGCGTTGCTCGAACCCTTTATCGATACGATGGTTGTGCTAACCCTTAGCTCCCTTGTCATCCTCACTACGGCGATTCCAAACGGGATGATGGACGGTCAACTTGCTGGCATCGAGCTTACGTCCGCAGCCTTCTCGCATCACATTTCATGGTCGCCCTACCTCATCGCATTTGCAGCCGTACTCTTTGCCTTCTCCACGGCCCTAGCCTGGTCCTATTATGGGCTCACTGCCTGGAATTACCTGGTAGGTGTGGGTCGTAAGCGCACTCTATTTTTCCAGCTTCTGTTTCTAGGCTGCTTGGTACTGGGATGTATTTTGGAATTGCGCGCAGTCTTGGACTTCTCTGACGCCATGGTTTTCATCGTAGCGATACCAAACCTTATTGCGCTTTACCTATTCGCGCCCATGATCAAGCGTGAACTCAATGAGTACGTGGCATCACATCAGGGGTAATCAGTAGGGTCGATCGCCTTCGCTCACAACTCGATGCAAAGCGCGACGCGCAGGCAGGAAGTCGTTTACTGGCTTGTGTTGGGTACTTCTATTGTCCCACAACACGAGGCTATCGACGGCCCAATTAAATCGACAGGTATATTCCGGCAGTACTGCGTGCTTGTACAAAAAGCTGAGAACCTCCGCAGATTCGAGCGCCGACACACCCTCAATATGGGAGGTAAAAAGTGCATTCACGAAAATCACCCTCTTACCCGTCTCTGGGTGGGTCTGTATGACCTTGTGACGAACGGGTGGATTATCGGCCAATGCACCTGCCAGTCGCTCACGACCACCAGGCTCAGCAAGACTCTCTTTAAAGCCTTGAGAAAAATCATGAACCGCCACCAAAGGCTCTAAGTAACGCTTCATGCCCTCAGACAAACCATCGTAAGCCGAAGTCATACTGGCAAATAACGTATCGCCCCCTACTTCCGGTATGGTAACTCCCTTCAAAACAGTGACCGATGGTGGATGTTGACGGAACGTCATATCCGAGTGCCATACCTCGATTTTCGAGGGATTTTCTGGTGTGCTCTCGAGCAACATAACTTCGGGAATGTTGTCGACCGTGCCATAAGCAGGATGCGTTTGGAGCGGACCGAACAGGGCAGCCACATCGCGCTGATCACCGGGTTGGAGTTGTTGATCACGAAAGAAAAGCACTTCGTGTTCGTTCAAAAGCTCGCGAATAATAGCCCCTTCGCCCTTTGCAATCGCGCCAGCGACATCGAAGCCCTGAATCTCAGCGCCCAATGCGCCTGCAACTCGAGATACTTTCATATTTCCCCCGGGGCCTTGGACTTGGCCGAGCGCTCGGTCGCCGCTCTTCGCCATCTAGACCCGAATTTATGCGTCACATTTCACTCGCGCGAGATTATCAGCAGATTGCTGAGAGGCGCCATCCTCCAAACCGGTTAAAGTTAGTGTCAGAAAATACGCTAACTCAAGTCAATGGCGTAGGGCTTTAGCACCTCGAGAGGGATGGCCCTCAAGGTGACGATATTGGTTGACCTCAGAAAGAGCTTGGGGGCTTTTCCTGCTTGATGGGCTTGC
>Ga0181561_10003150_pt1 | contig 14521 bp, 14 predicted proteins | sample 011ome_19_FD_133760 | JGI IMG/M metagenome (GOLD analysis project Ga0181561, IMG submission 133760) | Coastal salt marsh microbial communities from the Groves Creek Marsh, Skidaway Island, Georgia - 011510BT metaG (megahit assembly) | ecosystem: Environmental > Aquatic > Marine > Intertidal...
CCGCGGGCGCCGCCGCCGCGGGCGCCGCCGCCGCCCCCGGCACGTACGCCCCGCCCCCCGTGAACGGATCGAAGTTCCCAGCCCCACCCCCACCACCGCCGGTCGTCGCGCCCGTCCCGGGCACGTACGCGCCCGCGCCGGTGAACGGGTCCGCGCTGACGCCGCCCGCGCCGACGTTGGTCTCGCCGACGTTTTGCACGATGAAATTCACGACTTGCTCTCGATAACCGGCGGGGAGATCGTTCGTCTCCAAGAACGTCTCCGCGGCCGTGTACGGATTATCCCCGACGTTAAACGGCAGCTTCAGCGGCGGGACGCCGTCCTGGAAGTCCACGTCGAAGACGTAGTCGTACTCCGCGCCTTGGAACGATTTCTTTCCGCCGCCTATTCCGCCGCCGCCGACGCCGGTGACCTCGCCGACGCGTTCCCAGCTCGCCGTCCCCGCGGACCACGCGTACGCGGCGATCGTCCCGCCCTCCTCTCTGATGACCTTCGTCACGCCGTCGCCGTGCCCGGACTGCAGAAGCGCGCTCGGTTCCTCGGTCTTTATCTTCGACTGCTCCTCCGCGAGCGTCGCTCTCGCCCTCGCCTCCGCGGCGGCGGTCATCGCGTCGTCCATCGCCTTGGGGTCGAGGGTCCATACGAAGCATCGTCGGGGTGGAGTTGAAAGGCGTCAGAAGCGGAGTTGAAAGGCGTCGAGGGTGGGGATTGAAAGCGCGGGACCCTGGGCGGAGAGTAACGCCGGGAGAGAAAGTCCTTAAGCATCGGCGTTCACCACGCGAACGGGGTCGTATGGGGACCAGTGTCATGAATAGAACGCGCCTTGGCCGCCGCCGCGTCTTTCTTCGCGTCGTCCGTCGTCCACACCCGCGCGACGCCGTCCGCGCAGCACGAAATAACGTCCCCACCACCGCCGTTACCATCAACACCGATCGGAAACGCGGCCACGGACCAGACGCACCCGGGGTGCGCGATCGTCTGCGCGCACGACGCGTCGCGTGCGCTCCATATCCGCATCGTGTTGTCCTCCGAGCCCGTGAAGACGCGGTCGCCGGCGGCGGCGACGGCGTACACCAGCGCCGTGTGTCCGACGAACGTCAGGACCGTCTCGTGCGTGACCAGGCTCCACATGCGCGCGGTGCAGTCGTGCGACGCGGTGAGAAACGCATCACCCGCTGGCGTTACGCATATCCCGCGGACGGTGTCCGCGTGCCCCGTCATCGTCGTCGTCGGCTTCCACGACGCGCCGTCATATGGCATTTGACCGTCCCATCGCTTGACGCTTCGATCCGCGCTGCCCGAGAGGAACCCGCCGTCCGCGAGCGCCGCGAGCGCGAGGACGGACGATCCGTGCGCGTCCTCGATCGCGCGCGCGCACGCGCCCGTCTTCGGATCCCAGACGCGAACGCTCTTGTCCATCGCCCCCGACACGACGACCCCCGAGGCGAGCACGCAGACGGCGGTCACGTCGAGCGCGTGGCCGCGCATCTCCGCGACGGCGTCGCCGGTCGCGGGATCCCACGCGACGACGCGCGCGTCGCGCGACCCGGAGACGAGCGCGCCGAGTGGGGGAAACGAGGGGACGCGCCCCGGCGGCGCGAAGGCGAGCGACGTCACGAACGACGCGTGGCCGACGCAGACGACGGATTGCGCGAACGAGACGTCGGAGCCGATCGCTTCGCTCCAGACGCGGACCGTCTTGTCGCGCGACGCGGTCGCGAACGACGCGGGGGAGAGGACGACCGCGGCGCGGACGTCGTCCTCGTGTTCGCGGCATTCCGCGCGAAGCGCGTACGACGTCATGACGCTGTCGCGCGCTCAGATCTCTGACGGCCGGGGGAGGGCACCCACCGCGACGGATTAATTTCTGACGACCGACGCTCTTCTGACGACGGACGCGCGCTCGAGTTGACGTTCGCGAGCAGGCGACCTGACCGCGATCGGGAATCCTCGGATCGCGCCGCCCCCCGCGCCATTCCGCGGGGCGCGATCCATCCGATCCCCCCCCTCACGCGCTTCACGCGCGCGCGTCGATCGCCGCGCGAGGAAGAAGAACCCGCGGCGCGTCGCCACCCATCATGGCGGACGACGACGAGCTCTACGGCGAGCTGTACGGCGACGACGACGACGACGTCGCGATTCCCGCCGCGCCACCGCCCAAGCCGGTGATTAAGTTCCAACCCCCGGCCCCGGCGGCGGAGCCGGCGCCGACGCCGGAGCCGACGCCCGCCGCCGACACGATCGGCGGCGGCGATGGCGGCGGCGATGGCGGCGACGGCGGCGGCGGCGACGGCGACGACGACGACTCCGACGACGACTTCGACATCGCGCTGAACGAGCCGGAGGAGGGCGATCCGGAAGATCCCGACGACTTCAAGATCGTCCTCGACGACACCGAGGAGCTCTACGGCGTCGGCGCGAGCGTCGGGGCGGGCGACGACGGCGGCGGCGGCGGCGGCGAAGGCGGCGGCGACGACGACGGCGCCGCGGGCGCGGACGGGATGCCCGGCGCCGGCGGCGCCGGACCCTCGGACCCTCGCGCGGCGGACATCCACTACCGAAGCAAGACGTACGTCAGGGAAGGCGCGCCCGGGGGTCGCCCGCCGCCGCCGGCGCCCCCGCCCGGCCGCCCCTCCGGGGGCCCGCCCCCGCCGGCGCCGCCCCCAGGCCGCCCCGGCCAAACCCTAAACACCGCTCCCGCGGGGGTGCCGCACGGGAGCGTCCTCGCGACCGATCTCGGCCGAGGCCGCCCGCCGCCGCCGGCGCCGCCGCCGGGAGCGCCGACGGTGCCGCCGTACCGCGGACCGAAAGTCGAGTACGGCCCGTCGCTCCAACTGGACACGGGCGAGTGGTGCACGTACAACCGACAGCCGCCGAACCTGAGGAAGAACGAGCGAGGGCAGGTCATGCTCCCGGGCGGCGGCGGCGGCGCGAGGTTCATCCCGCCGGACGAGTACAAGGAGTTCCTCAACCTCGGGCACGGCGGCGTCTTCGACCTGGACCTGGACGAAGTCGACTGCGCGCCGTGGCGGCTCCCCGGTGCGGATCTCAAGGCGTACTTCAACTACGACTTCGACGAGCACACGTGGCGGCGGTACTGCAAGGAGGTTCGAAAAGCTCGTTTGGAGCTCACGATGCAGGAGAGCATTCAGACGTTCGACGGCGACGACGCCGGCGCCGGCGGGCACGCGACGGCGACGTACCCGCACGGCGCGCCGCCGGTGCCGTCGTTGCCGCCGCCGTCGGGGCAGCGGATGGGCGGGTACGGCGGCGGGATGATGGGGGGACCCATGGGCGGCGGCATGGGCATGGGTATGGGGCCCATGGGCATGGGAGGGCCCATGGGCATGGGAGGACCAATGGGAGGCATGGGCATGGGAGGGCCCATGGGAGGCATGGGGGGCATGGGAGGGCCCATGGGAGGCATGATGGGAGGGATGCCCGGGATGATGGGGATGATGGCGATGGGCGGCGTCGACGGGCCGACACCCCCGGCCGGGGGGCCCGCGGGGGACGACGCGGAGGAAGACAGCGAAGAGGAGGAGGAAGACGAGGAGGATGACGACGAGGAGGAGGAGGAGGAGGACGCGATCGTCCTCGCGGGCGACGACGACGACGACGCGGCGCCGAAACCGCCGAAGGAGGAAAAGAAGAAGAAGAAGAAGAAGAAGAAGGGCGAGGGCGCCGAGGGTGCCGAGGGCGCCGAGGGTGCCGACGCGGGCGGCGGCGGCGGCGCGGACGGCGAGATGAACCTCGACCTCGACGCGCCGTTCACGCTGGACGACGCGAAGCAGCTACCAATGCCCGTCGTCGCGCAGCAGATGCAATTTCTGCAGATGCGTCACATGCGACTGATGCAAACCGCGATGGCGAACCCGGCGATGCAACCGACGTTGCAGCCGCAAGCCATCGCGGGGCAGCAGCGCATGATGATCCTTCAGCAGGCGGTCATGGAGATGCAAGGCGGCGGGATGGGGATGCAAGGCGGCGGGATGGGGATGTGGGACGGCATGGGCGGCGGCGGGGGCGGCGGCGCGGCGTGGTCCGCGGGCGATCGCGTGTGCCACGTGTGCGGCCAGCCCGGCCACATCGCGAAAGAGTGCCCCGACACCGCGTGCCACAAGTGCGGTCAACTCGGGCACATGTCGAGGGAGTGCCCGAACTTCACGTGCCACAGGTGCGGTCTTCAGGGCCACCTCGCGAGGGACTGCCCCAACCCGAACGCGCCCGGCTCGCGGCCCGACAATCGCGCGTGCCACCTGTGCGGCGAGCAAGGGCACATCGCGAGGGATTGTCCGACGGGCGCGGTGGACACGCGATCGTGCCACGTGTGCGGCCAGCAAGGGCACCTCGCGAGGGATTGTCCGAACCAGGGCACGAACAAGGACGTGCGGACGTGCCGGTCGTGCGGCGAACCCGGGCACATCGCGAGGGATTGTCCCAACGCGGGGTGGGGCGTGAGGGGTCGCCGCGACGCGGGCGGCGGCGGCGATAGAGGGCCGGAGCGCGGCGCGAGGGAGCGGACGCAGTCGCCGGAGCCGAGACGCGGCGGCGGCGGCGGCGGCGGGCCGCCGCCGGGGAGTGGAGAGAGAAGGCGCGTCGTCGTCGTCCGGAGGCCGGGGCGCGGCGGCGGCGGCGGCCGCGGCGGCGACAGAGACAGGGACAGAGACAGAGACAGAGACAGAGACAGGGACCGCGACAGGGACAGAGACAGGGACAGAGACAGGGACCGCGACAGGGACCGCGATCGCGGCGGCGCGCGGAGAGACTCGAGAGACCGCGAGCGGTCGCCGCCGCCGCGACGCGAGGAGCGCGACCGGAACGTCCGCGAGAAGCGGAAACCAGACGACGGCGACGACGGCGACCGCGACGACGACGGCAAGCGGGCGCGAAGGTAAAGGCGACGCGCGAGTCCTAGTAGCTACGTTGTACGTAGTCCATCGCGCTACCGGTATCGCTCCTTTCAAATCTACCACCGCACCGCACCGCCCGATCGCTCATCGGAACCACTCCGGCGCGGGCGTCACGACGTACGACCGCCGCGGCGTCTCCGCGTCTCTCGCGCCGTCCCCGGCGGCGTCCCCGGCGGCGGCATATTTATCGTCGTAGTGCCGGTTGCGCCTCAGGTGCGTCTCGAAGACGTCCTGCGCGGCTGCGCTCGCGCGCGCCTTGCCCATCTCCCCCGCGTGCTTCGCCTTCGCGGCCGCGAGCGCCCTCTTGTGCGCGCCGCTGCGCGGGTTCCCGCGAAGAAAGTCCACGACGAACACCGCGCGGACTTCGGACGCGCCGTCGCCGTCGCCGCCGCCCTTCGCTTTGCCGCCGCCGCCGTCGCGACGCCACCGTCGCACGCCGTCGCACACCAGCATCAGCTGGTGGAGTTCAAAGGCGTCAGTTGGCGTTGAAAGGCGTCGAGGGCGGGGATCGAAAGCGAGGGACCCTGGGCGGAGAGATGCGCCGGGAAAAGTCCTTAAGGAACGGCGTTCACCGCGCCGACGCGGTCGTATGGGGACCAGTGCATGGGACGCACCTCCGAGGTTTCGTCCTCGTCCGTGAGCGTCCACAGGACGTACTTCGCGTCGTGGAACCCCGCGAGCTCGCACAGCGCGCGCCTGTACTCCAGAGACGTGCTCGTCGCGGCGTCCTCGCCCTCGCCCTCGCCGTCCGCCGCGACGCGACGCGCGCGCTCGCTCGCGCGGAAGACGTTCGCGCTCAGATCCTCCGCGAGGTGCTCGCGCAGCGACGTCTCCGATGGCCACTCAATGAGCTCCTCGAGGACGAGCGGGCCGTCCGTCTCGTCCGGCTCGAGCATGTCGCGCAACTCCTTCTCGCGCGTCTCCTTGTTGAGCCTCGTGTTGAGCTTCTTGACGCGGTTCGCGGTCGCGAGCGACGCGACGCGCCGCGTCGCGCCGTCCGCGTCGTCGTCCTCCGCGATGGACGCGATCGCGTCGGCGATGTCCCGCGCGGTCGGGTCGGGGAGCGTCCTGCGGAGGTCGATCACGAGGTCGCGGAGCGCGTCGGCGTCGTCGTCCGTCATCTTGTCCGCGGGAGGCGGGGGGTCCTCCGCCATGGCGACGCGCGTGGGGCGAGCGCGGCGGCGCGCGCGACGAGATGAAGATGAAGAAGTCTCGGCAGCTTCGAGACGAGCGTGACATGATGTGTGAATGTGAACATGAACGAACCTCGGAGAGCCGACGACGGACGACGCGGCGACGGATTCAAACGCCGCGCAGACGACGACGATCGATGTGATTGATGATTTGTGTTACATGAAGACGCGTCGTGCGCGTTCTCTGCTAACGACGGGGTCGCCGCCGCTCGGCGACGACCCCGTCCGGCGGCGGCGCGTCGCGCGCCGTCGTCGCCGGCTACTAGGAATTAGATAAATTGGTTTTCTTCGCTGCGGGCGCGCGGGGGGCCCTCGAGGGCGCGTGCGAGTTCGAACCGACGCCAGCGCGCGGAGTGCGCTTTGAGCGTCGGTCGTCATCTGTGTCGCGCGCGTTCTCGGGGCGCCGCGCGTCGCGGCGGCTAGGCTAGGCGCGGGCGTACGCGACGGACGAATCGAACCGAATCGATCGACGCTCGGGCGTGCGCGGATTTCACTCGCGCGCCGCGTCGTCGTCGTCGTCGTCGTCGCTTACCCGACCTTCCTGCCGCCGGATTTGAAGCCCTTGGGCGCGTACTGCTGCTGGGACTTCGTCCCCGTGCGTCAGGGCTTTATGAACTTCTTCGCCCCGAACTCGCCCTGCGTCGCCGTCTTCTGGATGGTGACCTGCGACTTGGTGTGCGTGCCGTGGGCGAACTTCTTGTTGAGCGTGGCCGCCTTTGACGACGACGACCCGCCGTCGTCGTCAGTCGGGTCCGCGAAGAGGTCGTTCATCGTGACCTTGCGGGACATCGGGACGCCTCGGGCCGCGCGCGCGGCGAGGAGGGTCCGGGCGCGCGTGTCGCGGAGGGGACGGCGCGCGCCTGAAGAGTGGCGGCGGACGACTTAGGGCTCTCCGAGAGGGAATTTTCTCGAGGGCCGAGATCGCGTGCGCGTTTCCGTTTCCTCGCAGCCGACGAAGCGTTCGAGTGGTTCGAAAAGTCCGCCGCGCGAGGGCACACGGAAGCTATTGGCATGTCTGAACACGCTCGCTCGATCTTCGCGACTTCAACGAACGCGCGCGCAGCGCACACGATACGACTGAAACACGATACGATTTACGAATAAGTCTACGCGCTCGCCTCTCGCTTCTCGTCCTCCGCGCCCCCGCCGCCGCCGTACCATCGAAACACCTTCTTCGCGCCGAGCTTCCGCACGCTCAGTCGCAACGGCGACTCGTCCGTCACCGGAAACTCGCGCGGGAAGTCCACCGTCGCGGCCACGCGCACCGCGGCGTCGTCGCCGATCCGCAGCACGCGCTCGTCGAACTCCAACCCGCTCGTGTTGAGACTCAGCCCAAACCCGGGCGGTCGCAACAGCTGCGCGGATATCCGAGGCGAGTAATCCCCGTCGCCGTTCAACCACCGCAACGGCACCTCCACGCGGACGGGGTGAAGCGATCGGTCAGTCGAACGTCTTAGCGGTCAAACGTTGAAAGGGAAGCGCGGGTGAAGAGTGACGACGGTAAAAGTCCTTAAGGAACGGCGTGCACATCGCGAACGGGGTCGTATGGGGACCAGTCTCACCTCCACGCGCACGCCGAGGGATAAGTCCGTGTTGAGCAGAGGGACGCGGCCGCGCGCGACGATCTCTTGGCGCGGCAGCGCGCGGAGGTAGATGTTCGGGGAGTACTTGTCGTTCCCGAGCCGCACGCGGACGCGGCACTCGGGGAGCACCTGAGGGTCGAGGGTCCGTACGAAGCGACGAACGTCGGGGCGGAGTTGAAAGGCGTCAGAAGCGGAGTTGAAAGGCGTCGAGGCGTGTCGGGATTGAAAGCGAGGGGTGATGGGCGGAGAGAAACGCGCGCCGGGAGAGAAAGTCCTTAAGGATCGGCGTCCACCACGCGGACGGGGTCGTATGGGGACCAGTGTCATCAGGTATAGAACGCGCCTCGGCTTCCATGAGGCTCACGTCGAGGCCGACGCCCAGGTCGACGCGCGATTTCTTCGCGCCGCCGTCGCCGAGGCGCGTGAACGCGCCCGCCTCCCACTTCTGCGTCACCTTGAGTCGCGTCTGCTCGACGTTGAAGTTGTGACGCACGGGTCCGTCCGACTTCTCGCCGCGGACGTCCGCGGGGCCGTCGCCCCATCCGTTGTGATTGGTCTGTCGCGCGCGGTCGCGCGTGAACGCTGGGCGTTGCATGTCTAGCCTGACGGTCGTGGACGACGTCCCGAGGACGAAGCCGAAGATCTTCCCCGCGATGCCTTTGCCTTTGCCTTCGTTCTTTAAGGACGCGGAGGGCCCCGTCGACGGCGGCGGCTTCCTCGCGGGGGCTTGCACGCGAGGAGGCGGAGGCGGCGCGGAGGTCGTTACCGGCGCGTTATCAGATTCGGCGTTCGATGCCGCCATGGTTTCCGTCGTTTGTTTCTTCGAGTCGTTCCGCGCGACGTGCGAAGGATGCTCTCGCGGGCGGGGTGTCTACAGTAACTCGCGCGAAGGTCAACGAGCGCGCGCGCGATCGCGAACGCTCTCGGGTTCGACGCGGCGGCGTGCGTCGCGCGCGGGCGAGGAGTGAACGCTGACGTGGCGTGGATTTATCTCACATATTCCTCGGAACTCGTGACGAAAGAATTCGTCGACCGGCGCGACGCGTCGTCACTTCCACGCTCGCGAGCGTCGCGCGATCGCGCGCGCCTCGCCTCTTCCGCAGCTTTCTCTCCCGCGCCCGCGGCTCCGCCCGCGTCGCGCGTCCGCGACCCGCGCCGTCGCCGAAAAGGTTCCGGCGCGACGCTCGAGGAGGATCGATCGTCTTCTTCCATCACCTCCAGAAGCTAACAACGACGACGAGAGCGAAAAAAGCATCATGGAGTCCGTGTCCTTCGGCCCGGCCGACGCGCCCATCACCGGGTACGTCTGCGGCGACGCGAACGCGCCGGGCGTCGTCGTCCTCCAAGAGTGGTGGGGCGTCACCGAGAATATCAAGCTCCAAGCGCAGCACCTCTCGAAGCGCGGCGGGTACCGATGCCTCGTCCCGGACCTGTACCGAGGAAAGCTCGGCGTGAACGTCGAGGAGGCGCGTTCTATCTCACACTGGTTCCCATACGACCGCGTTCGCGTGGTGAACGTCGTTCCTTAAGGACTTTTCCCGGCGCATCTCTTCGCCTACCCCTCGTTTTGAATCCCCGACCTCGGCGCCTTTCAACTCCACCCCTGACGCCTATGAACTCCACCCCGACACTCGCTCGTAGGCGCACCACCTCATGACCAACCTGGACTGGCCGAGAGCGAAGGACGAGATCGCGGCCGCGGCGACGTGGCTGAAGACGACCGGCTCGCCCAAGGTGGGCGCGATCGGGTTCTGCATGGGCGGCGCGCTGACGCTGATCGCCGCGCAGCACGCCGACGACGTCGCCGCCGCGGCGCCGTTTTACGGGACGCCCGACGCGGGGATCTGTCAGGCGCGTTCATTTAACACTGGTTCCCATACGACCGCGTTCGCGTGGTGAACGCCGATCCTTAAGGACTTTCGCCTTCGTCTCTCTCCGCTCACCCCTCGCTTTCAATACCCGCCCTCGACGCCTTTCAACTCCACCTGACGCCTTTCAACTCCACCCCGACGTTCGCTCGTATGGAACGACCCTCAGACGGAGACCATCACGAAACCGATCCAGGCGCACTTCGGCGCGCTGGATAACCTCGCCGGGTTCTCCGACCCGGCCGCGGCGACGCGACTGCGAGAGAACTTGGCCAAGGCGGGGAACGAAGACTTCGAGGTCATCGAGTACGAGGGCGTCGGTCACGCGTTCATGAACGATCTGCCGGCGCCGTACGACGACTGGGAGAGCCGCGAAAAGACGCAAGGGTTTCCTCCGCGGAACGACGCGCAGGTGAAGCTCGCGTGGAAAAGAGTGATCGCGTTCTTCGACAAGCACTTGAAGTGAGTGACGAGGCGTGCGCGGGAACAGCAGCGCGCGCGTCCTTTGCGTGAGGAAGTAATAAGGAAAGATCTCGGATGAAAACGAACGACTCGCGAGCGTGGAAGGCTCCTAAACGTGCTAGTATATAGGCACTCGCGCGCGGTTCGATCTCGTCTCGCTTTACTTCTTCGCGTACGACAGCGTCATGCTGTGCGTGGGGTTGATCTTGAACCCTTGTAACCCTTGTAACGCCACGGAAGCTTGCGTCTCCGCGGTGAACTCCACGAACGCGATCCCGGGCTTCGCCTCCACCATGCGCACTTCCTTGAACCCGGGGAACTGTTGGAACAGCATGGACAACATCGCCGCCGTCGTCGCCTCTGCGGTGGTTGGCGAGCGTGAGTGGTGAGCGCGTGGTCAGCGAAAGTGATGACGACGGTAGAAAAGCGACGGTCCGGTCGGTCGCCGCGTTCGAGCGCCGAGGATCCCCCTCCGGGGTTCCTTCCATCCTCAGTCCTAACGGCGTGTTTTCGTCACCGTTCGATCCGACAGTTTTATCGGTGTTGTCGTAGGTCGATCACCGGACGGGGGCGAAGAGAGGGTCGCTCGAGCCAGCCGCGGACCTCGCGGCGACGCGCGGAAGAGATCGAACAGAGAAGCGTCGCGACGGACAGACGAAATCGAAAACACGCACCCGGTAACCCCTGCACGAACAGGATCTCGTTCGGCGGCGCGGACGGATCCGTTCGAATCGGCGCCGATCCGCCCCCTCTCGCCTCCGCCTCCGCCTTCGCCGCCTGCGACGCCTTCTCCTCCGCCTGACTCGCCGCCTTCCGCTTCGCGCGCGCCTCCGGGTCGCGCGCGGACGGGTCGTACGTCCCGTCCAGCTTCGCGGTCGCGTCGCTCTTCGCCTTGGCGTACGCGAGCTTCATCGGCTTGTCGAAGAAGGGGAAGCCCTGTACGGCGCGCATCGCCGCGGTCGCGCTCGCGACGTCTTGGAACACGACCCAGGCTTGGCCGCGCAGCTTGTACGTCTTGACCGCGACGACGTCGATGATCTTTCCGAACTGCGAGAAGACCGCGTGGAGGGACTTCTTGAGCTCTGCGACGAGGACGACGACGATGGGGTGGGGGGGGCGTCAGATCGGGCGGAGGGAGGACGCGGCCGCGATCGAATCGGAACGACGACGACGGACGGATCGGATCGCTCGCGCTTCGTCGTCTCGACGGATCGATCGATCGAATTTAGGGTTCGATCGACGGCGGTCCGCGCGCACCCTCTTTCTTGATCTTCTCGTTCAGGTTGTTGACGTAGATCGTCGGGCACGGGGGGATGTCACCCATGGTGGCCGTGGGTGGTTTACGCGCGTCTGCGGCGGTGCGCGCGAGACTGAGGACGAGGGAAGCGGGGCGGTGCCTCGCGCGCTCTCGCGAATTTGTTTTGCGACTCGCAGTGCAGCGATTTCCAGTTCGAGCTGAGAGCCTCTGCCGGAAACCCCCGCCACCGCCGGTCGAGGGCACTTACTGGCGCTCCGCGCGGCGCGACGATGCAGCGCCTCGCGTCGAGACTCGTCGCGCCGGTCGCGCCGCCGGCGCGGCCCAACGCGCGCGCGAACCGCGCGGCGTCGACGACGCGATGCCGCGCCGGCGGCGGCGGGCGATACCCCCCCGCGAACGGCCGCGAGCGCGGCGCGACGACGAGAGACTCGGCGTTCTTCTCCCGACGCGACGAAGACGACGATTATCGGCGCCGGGAAGAGGCGTGGCGCGCCGAGGAGGAGGCGCGCGCGGCTCGCGAGGAAGCGCAGTGGCGCGACGCGTACGACCGCAGACGCGAGGAGAAGAAGTCGCGGTGGAACGAGTGGGATCGGATGGCCGCGGTGGAGAACGAAGCGCGCGCGCGCATTGCGGCGGCGAAGGCGTCGCGTCGACGCGCGGTGACGCCGGAGCAGCGCCGCGCGTCGCTCGCGCGGTACCGCGACATGTCCAGACGCGCGGACCAGGAGTTCACGAAGAACGTCTCGCGGCGATTCAACGGCGACGGCGGCGGAGGAGGACCATCGGGGTCCCTCGCGCCGCGGGGGGGGACGGAGCGGTACGGGAGGGATCAGACGTTCGACGGCTGGCTGTTCCGCCCGCTCGCGGGCGCGACGCGACGCGTCAACGACTGGCTGGACGAGGACTTCTACGACGACGGGCGAGGAAGGGGGTGGGGGACGCCGCCGCCGCCGCCGCCGCCGCCGCCGATGCAGCAGACGCGAGAGGAGGCGCGGTCGGGGCGGTACCGGGAACGCGAACGCGCGCCGCCGCCGCCGCCGCCGTATCCGTATCCCGGGGACGAATACGAGTACTACGAATACGAATACGACCAGCCGCCGCCGCCGCCGCCGCGGCAGCGCGGCGGGAACCCGTTCGGGGAGTTCTTCAACGGGGGGAGAGGAGGAGGGATGTTCGACGGCGGCGTGGACGATCCGATCACCGCGGAGGAGTTTGAACGACTCCGAGCTGAAGCGCGACGGAGCGGACGACGATGAGATGAAAAAATTGAATCATCTATCTGTCGCGGCGCGTACGCCTCACGTCTTCTCCCCTCGACCCTAAACCTCCTCGAGCTCGCCCGCTAACGCTTCCCTCGCTTTCGCCGCGTCCGTGGCGCTCACGCTCCACGACGCGTCCCCTCCCAACCTCAGAACCTCGTCGTGGAACCCCAACAACGACGCCCTGTGCCCCACGCTGACGTACGCTGTGTCCGGAAGCTCTCTCAGCAAGCGGTACATCTTCGCCTCGTTATCCCCGTCCAACGCGCTCGTGGCCTCGTCGAGCAACGCGACGGGCGGGGCCGTCAACAGCAGCCGCGCGAACGCGAGGCGCTGCTGCTCGCCGAGGGATAAGATCGACGCCCAGTCCCCGGTGGCGTCCAGGCCGACGTTTTCGCCGACGTCGTCGCCCGCGCCCGCGCCGTTGTTGTTCGCGCCGCGAGTGAGCAAATACCCCAGGTTCACCCTATCGAGCGCGGCGCGGAGCTCGTCGTCGCTCGGCTCCGGCGGGCACCCCTCGATCCCGCACGCGATAGTCGTCGCCGCGTCGTCCGCGCCGGCGATCTCCAACGCCTTCTCTTCGAACGGAAATCTGCCCACCTTGGAGGCGCCGACGCCGGGCGCGGGCGTCGTCTGCACCCACGTCGGATACAGCAGCTGCTGTCGCAGCGTGCCGAGGACCAAGTACGGGCGCTGGGGGACGAAGTACATCCCGTTGTTTTCCGCGATGGACGCCGCGGTGGACGTGGTGGCCTTTTCTGGATCCAGGCGCTCCCGATCCTGTTTCCGGGTCGTCGTCTCCGGTTTCCGCCACATCACCTCGCCGTCGCCTTGCTCCCACAACCCGGCGACCGCTCGCAGCAACGACGTCTTCCCCGCGCCGGACGGGCCCATCACGAGCACGGACCCTCTCTTCGGGAGCTCGTAGTCGAGACCCTCCACGAGCGGCGGACGCTCCGCGCCCGCGCGCCCGGGCGCGCGCACCGTCAACGTGTTGAGCTTCAACCTCGCGCCGCTGTCGCCGTCGAGCCCTCCTCCGCCGCCTCCTCCGCCTCCTCCTCCTCCTCTCGCGCCCGGTCCCGCGCCGAGCGCGGTCGCGGCGACGCCCGCGGCGCTCGCGGCGCCGCCCATCGCGAACGCTCCCAAGCTTGGCGGCGTCACCACTACTGGCGTGCGCGTGATGCGTCGCTTGCCAATCTCCCCCGGCGCGGAGACCATCTCCGCGGCGCCGATGTCGAGCACCTCCGTCATCTGTCCCAGGCGATCCGTCACCGCGCTGAACGACGCGAGCCGCTCGATCTGATACACGACCAGCGAGACGTCGCCTAGGATGTGCGAGAACGCGCTGCTGCTCTGGTTGATGACCCCGAACTCGATCTCGCCCTTGAAGAACAGCGGCGCGACCACCGCGGCGGGGAGGAACTGAGGGCGATTCCATACAAAAATAGTTCATCGGTCAGTTGAAAGGGGACGCAATCAAGTGTTGAAACCGAGCTGCTGTATGGGTGAAAAGCTTTTGTAGAGAACGCACCTGGATGAGGAACCGGTAGCACGACGTGAAAAAGTCGACGTTTCGCGTCGCCACGAGCAGGTCGCCGAAGTTATCCAGCGTGCGTCTCAGGCGTCCGACGAGCGCGCTTCGCTCCGCGGCCTCGCCGGCGTAGAACGCGATGCTCTCCGCGTTCTCGCGGACGCGCACGAGGCCGTACCGGAAGTCCGCCTCTCGCGCTTCTTGCGTAAAGTTGAGACCCACGAGCGGCTTCCCGAGTTTCGCGCTGACGACGGTGCCGCCCGCGGCGTACACGAACAGGACCGCGACGAGGGGTTTGTATATCCCGAATAAGATGCCGCTGAAACTCACGAGGTCGATCCCGGCGTTCAGGAGCGTGAACGTCAGACCCAACGACGTCGACGTGAACGACGCGATGTCGTCCACGATGCGTTGGTCCGGGTTGTCGATGACGCTTCCGGTTTGGATGTGATAA
>Ga0181561_10003154_pt1 | contig 14511 bp, 4 predicted proteins | sample 011ome_19_FD_133760 | JGI IMG/M metagenome (GOLD analysis project Ga0181561, IMG submission 133760) | Coastal salt marsh microbial communities from the Groves Creek Marsh, Skidaway Island, Georgia - 011510BT metaG (megahit assembly) | ecosystem: Environmental > Aquatic > Marine > Intertidal zone...
CCAGCTCGACACGCTGGAGCCGCCTTCGCTCGACGATTCCAGGTCAATCTGTCACGTCTTCGACGCCGACGCGCGTTCGTCGCCGAGCGCCGCGGCGGAGACGCTGGCGGCGACTCTCGACGCGCTCGCGCGCGCGCGCGCCGAGTGGGACGCCACCGCTCGCGCGTTTCTGGACGACTGGTACGGCAGGTTGGAACGAATTCCCGGGGGGCTCGCGAACGCGGTGCAGTCACACGCGGTGCAGATCGACCACGTGTGTTTCCGGTGCGCCTCCGAAGCTTCGTACCGCGACGCGTTGGCCTCCCTAAAACGCGCCGGACACGTCGTCGCCGGCTCGAGCGCGGTGGGCGGTCGCGAAATCACGACGGTGCGTCTGCGCCCGCCAATCGAGTGGCGCGGGTTCGTCGTTCCCGCGGTGGAGGTTCCCATGCCCAAGCCCGGCCGGCCCAAGCCGGACGGCTGGGAGCACGCCGAGGTGGCGCTCATGCGCGGCGGCGTCGAGGGCGCCGAGCACTTGATTCGTCTGCGGGAAACGTACCCCGACGCGCCGTGGGACGCGAAGGGGCTGGGGAAAGCGCTCAACGCGGAGCTCTCGTGCTCGTTGCCGGGCGAACCCGCGATGTGTGTGAAGTTCCACCACAGGCCTCTGCTGGAGGTGGTGGCGCACGAGATCGAGCGCGGGATGGCGAAGGCGCCGCCGAGGTTGGCGAGCATCGGGTTCGCGAACGACGCGCGCTTGAGGCGGAAACGTGCGTCGGAAACGTACTCCGACGAGATTCATTCGCGGGCGCGCGATTTCGTTTCGAACGCCGGAACCGAAACAAACGCTTCTCCGCCCGACCTCACCGTCTTCGCGGACCCGCTCGCTTCGTTCGGGCTGGAGATGCGCGAGCCGTGGGCGGGGATGGTGACGCGCGGCGAGAAGACGACGGAGACGCGCGGGTACGCGCTCCCGGAGGCGCTGCTTTTTCGACCCGTCGCGCTCCTCGCCGCGCCCGCCGCGCCGAGACTCCCGGGTGGTGTTAAAAAGGCGTTCCTGCCGGACGCGGCGCCGGCGGGCGCGTTGACTACCGTCGCGCTCGTGACGTTCGGGTCGTGCGTGCCGTACGCGTCGAAGGAGGCGTTCGCGGACGACTTCGCCAACCACCGCGTCGGGCCCGAGACGTCGTTCGGGGCGTGGGCGGGGCCCGGGCCCGGACCGAGCGAATCGGGGACGCCCCTGTTCGCCTGGCGCGTCGCCGAGGTTCTGCCCCTGCCCACGCCGGCGCCCAGCCCCGCGGCGACGCGCGTGCTCCGCAGCCTCTTCCGGCTCGACGCCGACGCCGAGACGCCGCTCGGCGCGCCCGACGACGCGTCGGACGGGTCGGACGACGACAAGGGCCGCTGGGACGACGACGGCGAGAACGACAGGCCGTGGCACTGACGAGACGACGGCGCCGCGAGGGACTTTTCGCGCGCGTCGCGACGGTCGCCAACGTTTTTCTTCGTGATTAGTATGGTCTATCTACTGTTACTACTATTTTACCACCCCAGCTACGTGTGTGCTACGTGTGTATACGCGTACACACACACCACTCGAAAGGAGTATCTATCTCTGTCGTACGCGCACGACGTTGTCTCTGACGTTGTCTCCTGACGCATCAGGCTCCTCTCTCCCTCTTGCGCCGGGTCACCTCCGCCGCCGCCGCCGCCGCCGCCGCCGCGGCGCGCTCGGCGGCGGCGCTGCGGAACTGCACGACCCGGTTCGGCCCTTTTTCTTTCCGTTCCTTCTCCCTGCGCTCCGCGGCGAGCTTCTGCGCCGAGGCTAGGCACTCGTAGTAGTCTCCCTTCCTCGCCGCGATCTCGTTCGGGTCGAACACGTCGGGGGAAAACATCGTCGCGCGCTCGTCGATGCCGAAGCGCGAAACCGCGCTCTGCAGGAAATCGGGGTTGCGGAACCCCTTGCTCTCGCGCAGCGCGTCGTTGACCCGGACGCCGCGCGAGCGCAGCGCCATCCACTTGCGCATCTTCGCGTCCAGCGAGGCGCTCGGGAGCTCTTCCGCCGCGCGCGCGCCGAGAACCGCGCGCCGCTCGGGAACGGCGACGCCGCGCAAGTACGCCGCGGGCGCGCTGCGCGCCAGCCTGCGAGGGAGACTCGTACGCGTCGCCGCCGGAGGGGACGCCGAGTCGGGAAGGTCACCGCCCCGCGCGGATGGTCCGGCGACGTCAATTGAGCGCTCCGGAGGCTCAGATCGAACGTTCTGCGCGGTGTCGGCGTTCGCGCTCGTCTCCACGGAGGCGTACGCCGCGTGCGCGTTCGCGAGGTCGCCCGCGCTGGGCCTGGCAGGGCCCGCCGGCGGCGCGCCCTCGCCGGGATCCCCCGGGTGCCCTTCCTCGGGCCCCGACGGCGCCGCGCCGGGGGAAGGCGCGCGGGGACCCCGCACGGGGCCTGCGGGGAGAGGATCTAACTCCACCTCGCGCTCTTTACCGGTATCGGTAACCGGCTGAGAGGGCGGGTGACCGCTCCCGCTCGCCCCCGCGTCCGCCCCGCGCGTCCCCGCCGCGCTCGTCCCCGCGGGCGCGGACGCCTCCACGGGCGCGTCCGAATCCGAGCCGTACCCTCCGAGGAGCGCCCCGAGGCCCCCGCCTCCGTCGCTCTCCGAGTCGCGCGACATCCCCCGCGCGCGTCTGTCGCGGCGACGCTTCCGTTCGCTGCGCGTTCGGCGCACGCCCGGTCCCCGGTGTGTGCGCGCTGAGGTGACGGCCACGCGGACGCGAGCTGCGTTTTCGAGGTGTCTCAGATTTATTTCATCCGCGGACCGCAGTCCTCGCCGACGCGCGGTCGCACGGGATGTTGCCGTGAACTGACGCGCTTTTTTTTTCCGGCTGCAGCGAATCGGCCGTATCGCGATTCGTACCCGATTTTTTCCGCACAGACTCGTGACGCCTGACACGGAGTCAGAAACGAATTTTGAGACTGTTTGCCTGTGCTCTTTTGCGAGGGGAACGATTTTCGGCGGGAAAAAGCTCTCGGAATCGACGAAACGATGGCGTTCCCGAAACGAAAAGCGAACGCGCGAACGCGCACGCTCAGACCACCGTGCGCCCCACACGCGTGCCGGCGGTCGAAACAGCATAAGAGACGTCGCGCGAAGTACGCGCACGTGCACAGTCGCGCAACCACCGCGCGCGGGTCGAGCGTCTCCCTCGTCCCGAGCGTCGCTAACGCGGTCGCGACTCAATTGTCGGGCCACCGACTTTCGAGTCCGCGATGGTTGCCGCTTCCGCGAAGACTCGCTCGCCCGCTAAGCGCGGCGCGGGCAAGCCCTCGCCCGTGATCACCAAGGCCAAGACCCCCTCGAGTCCTCTCGCGTCGCCCACGCCGTCGCAGAGGTCCCGGGGCCGTCCCTCCATCAAGCCCGAAGAGCGATCCGCCGCGGTCGCGAAGTCGCCCACGTCGCGATCTCGCGGCGAGGCGCTCTCACCGCGCGGCACGCCGCGCCGCGGCGCCGCCGTCAAGGCCTGCCTCAACATGGAGGCGGCCGCCGCTGACGAAGCCGCCTTCGAGGACAAGCCCTCGCGCCGCTCCAAGAAGGACGATGGCGACTACGACGTGAACATGGACGCCGACGACGCCTTCGACGAGCCTTCCTTCGGCATGAAGAAGCCACCGAGACCGAGGAGCAAGCCCGGCACGCCGAGGTACGTTCCCGCGCCCTTCCCTGGCGTATCGCCGCGCATCTCGAGCGCATTCGCGAGCGGGACGACGCGATACGCGCGACGGCTCGCCTTTGAGCCTTCATCGACCGCCTCCCTGAGCCGGTTTCGGCCGCGCGATGGCGCGATCGGGGCGCGATCTTAACGGCCCCTCGTGTCGGACGTTCCGACTCGGCAGCGTCGTTTCGTGTGCGATTTTTTTCCAACTCGATATTTTCGCGATTCGCGCCTCGGCGCGTCGCGCGTCGCGCGCGACGCGAGTCAGTCCCTGACGACGTTCCCCTCACCCTTCTGCCCTTCTGCGCACGCAGCAAACGCGCGGCGTCCATGCGCACGCTGGACTCCGGCGCGGGCGACTCCCAGGACACGCAGGGCAAGTGCCAGCTGGCGGAGGACCTCCCGGCGATCCGCGACGTGCAGGAGATGTTCCACGACATGGTGAAGAAGCTCCCCGAGCTGCGCGACTTCATCAAGAAGCTCGGTCGCCCTCTGCGCGTCGCGACGATGTGCTCCGGCACGGAGTCGCCCCTCTTGGCGTTGGACAAGATCGGCGTCGCGACCGAGCGCGAGTACGGCTCGAAGCTCGGCGTGGATCACGTGTTCTCGTGCGAGATTGAGCCCTTCAAGCAGGCGTACATCGAGCGGAACTTCGCGCCGCCCATCTTGTTCCGCGACATCCGCGAGCTGGACGAGGACCAGGCCACGACGGCGTACGGCGCGCTCGTGGACGTCCCCGGGTTCTGCGACATGCTCGTCGCCGGCACGTCCTGCGTGGACTACTCCAACCTGAACAACGAGCAGAAGACCATCAGCGAGGCGGGCGAGTCCGGGCAGACGTTCCGCGGGATGATGACGTGGGTGCAGAAGAAGCAGCCCCCCGTCGTGATCCTGGAGAACGTGTGCGGCGCGCCCTGGGAGCAGATCTCGCTGGCGTTCCAGGCCAAGGGCTACGCCGCGCACTTCATGCGCGTGGACACCAAGCGCTTCTACATCCCGCACACGCGCACGCGCGTGTACCTCTTCGCCACCAAGGTGCCGCCCAAGCCGGGCATGGCGGCGCCGCCGCCCGGCGAGGACGTGCACGTCATCGTGAAGGACCCCAACCCCTTGAACAGACCCGAACGCAAGGACAAGGAGATGATCCGAAAGCCGACCGAGTACAAGGCTTACTTTGACTACCTGCAGGAGCTCTCCGGCAAGATCCCCTTCGATGACTCTGATTGCGGGAACGGGTACGTCTTCGACAAGAAGAAGGGCGGCCAGGGCACGCTGATCCAGCAGTGGAAGGACCAGGTGAAGCTGCTCGAGCGCCCCGCGTCGTCGACGCTGGAAGCGTTTCTGTTTGACTCGGACGACCCGCGCGTGCACAAGGGGCGCCAGATGCTGGCGCGGCCGGGCGAGGACAGCACGCGCGCCGGCACGGACTGGGCGCGCTGCGAGTCGCGCCACCAGCGTGCGCGCCTCGAGGAGGGCCTGGGCGCGCGTCGCCCGTTCACCAACTGGGAGGGCGGGTGCACGATGCCGGATTACGCGTGGAACGACTGGGGCAAGGCGCAGACGGACCGCGTGCTGGACCTGATGGACATCGACTACCTGCGCCTGGCGCAGGCGGACACCGACTCCACGCACAAGACGCTGGTGTGGAACCTGTCGCAGAACGTCGACCGCACCACCGGCAGCGGCGCGGCGGGCATCTGCCCGTGCCTCACGCCCTCCATGGTGCCGTTCGTGACCAACCGCGGCGGCCCGCTGGTGGGCATCGAGGCGCTGTCGCTGCAGGGCATCCCCGTGGACGACCTGCTCCTGACGCGCGAGAGCGAGGGCCAGATGTCTGACCTCGCCGGGAACGCCATGACCACCACCGTGGTGGGCGCGTGCATGCTCTCGGCGCTGATGGTCGTCAAGGACACCATCCTGGACTACTCCAAGGTGGCCGAAAAGGGCCTCGCCGCAGAAACGAAGAAGCGCCGCGCGTCCGGCGTCGACGTCGGCGCCGCCGCGACGTCGCTCTCCGTCGGCGGCGCCGCGTACGCGCAGGCTGCGGCGGCGAAGGTGGAGGGCGTGCCCGACCTGCTGGCGGACGACCTGGCGCTGTGCGCCGTCGTGCCCAAGGGCGACGCGAAGGGCCTCCAGAAGCTCCTCGCCGAGGCTGGCGCCGCCGCGCGCCTGTGCGTGTGCGAGGCGCAGACGGGCGTCGTCGCGGACATCAAGCGGTGCCTGGACTGCGGGCACACCGCTTGCGGGAAGTGCTGCGGCCGCCCCGAGCACAACTACGCCGATCACGGGTTGCGGCGCGCCGAGCCCACCGACTTCGCGGCGAAGCTCAAGCGGACGCTGCCCATGCGCGTCACGCTCGAGGGCCTGGACGTCGCGCACGCCTCCGCCAAGGCGAAGGCGCTCGCCGAGGACTCGCCCGCGCTCTTCGGGAGCCAGTCGTCCGAGGACGACTCGCGCGACGAGACCTGGCGCCGCTGGACCCAGGCGATGAAGACGATCGCCGCCGCCGAGTTTCTGTTCCGCGACGTGCGCCGCGCCGACGTCTGGATCGCGCGGTACGTGTGCCCGGGCGCGGACGAGGTGGCGCTCGAGCTGCGCATGGGCGCCGCGATGGCGCGCCCCGAGTGGCGCGTGATCGTGACGCCCGCGGCCACCACGGACGAGCCCATCCACGAGGTGTTCACGCACCCCGTGGCGCGCATGCGCGTCGCGCCGGGCGCCAAGCACCTGCTGGAGGGCGACTGGGCGGTGCTGGTGCCCGTCCGGCGCGCGTTCGAGCTCGAGATCGAGGGCCGCGGCCCTCTGGTGGAGAGCTGGCAGGAAACGTTGGGCATGCCCGCGGACGCCTCCAAGATCGCCGTCATGGCCAAGGACCGCAAGGCCTGGACCAGCGAGCGCTTCTCCGAGTACAAGGTTTCCTGGAAGCGCAAGGCGGACAAGTCGGCGCTGGACCTGGACGTGGAGGGCACGTACAAGCTGTTCGAGAAGTGCGGCGCCGCGCAGGCGTCGCTGCACAAGCGCGTGGGCGACGACAAGCTGAACAAGCACGCGGAGATGTACTTCTTCCTGGACCCCATTCGCAACAGCAAGGGCGAGAAGGACTTCTTCGTGTTCGCGGACAACCACCGCCGGCTGCAGTACGGCGAGCACCGCGTGCACGCCGCGCGCGTCTCGCCCGAGTTCCGCGCCAGCGACAGCAACGCCGTGACGACGTACGAGTGCTTCACGGATGGCCAGTGGATGAAGGTGGAGACGCTCGCGCTGGAGGAGCGCAAGACCGTCGCGACCTTGGCGGCGCCCCGCAACGCCGCCAGCCTCGGTGTCAAGGTGGGCGGCTGCGCCAACGCCGTGGCGGTGATGAAGGCGTCCGTGACCCTCCCCGACGTCGACGCCGCGGACTGGCCGGAGGGGGATTTCGTCACCCTGCGCAACGATCGCTCCAACGCGACGTTCGGGCGCCTGGCGTGGTTCACGTCGCGCCTCGACCTGCCCGAGGGCGTGCAGAAGTTCGTGCCGCTGGTGGCCGGCGACGCCAAGGCGTGCGCGCGGCTCTGCGACACGGCGTGCCCCCGCTGCGCGCCGATGCCCCCCACCCTGGAGTGGGTGCGCCGCGCCGACGAGACCAACGAGAAGAAGATCGAGTGCCGCGAGGACCCCGAGCAGGCTGCTGTGTTTGAGCAGACGCTGAAACGGCGCCCGGCGCCGTTTGTCGTGCAGTGGCGCAAGCGCGCCAACGATCGCGCCACCAAGAAGCAGTCCAAGACGTCCTCGGACACCGCCACCGGCGACGTGGTGATCGCCGTGAACCCCGCGACGCTCGTGCACCGCGCGCTGGCCAACATCACCGGCGGCGTGGCGCGCGAGCGCTCGGCGGCGCGCCTGTACGACGCCGGGAAAAACTCCTCCGCCACGCCGGAGATGGAGTGGCAAGTCGTGCGGCACGCGGAGATGGACACCGCCGCGCCCCTCGAGCCGTTCAAGCTGACGTCCAACCGGCGCGACCCCGCGGCGACGCAGCCCCCTGGATGGAACACCAAGCAGTTCCCGCTCAGGCCCGAACAGCTCCGATCGCTGCACTGGATGCTCGAGCGCGAGTCGAGCGCGCAGGCGCCTTTCGTGGAGGAGGAGGTTGCCGAGTCGGTGCTCCCCGCGCTCGGGCTGCGCATGGACGGCCGCGCGCGCGTGAAGAGGCTGGTGCGCGGCGGGATCATCGCCGACCAGGTGGGATACGGCAAGACCGCCATCACTATCGGCGCGATCCTGGCGAACCAGATCCAGTGGCCCGTGCCCGGCGCGCTCGGCACGGCGTCCAAGCCCGTCCCGGTGCGCGCGATTCCCACCAAAGCCACGCTGGTGCTGGCGCCGTCGCAGCTGCTCCGGCAGTGGCCGCGCGAGGTGGCCAAGTTCTCCAAGGGTGGCACTTTGAAGGTGGTGGCCGTGCGCACGGTGGCGGACATCACGCACCTGACGGTGGCTGAGGTCCAGGACGCGGACGTGGTCATCTGCGCCACCTCCGTGCTGCGCTCGCCGCTCTACTTCGAGCGGCTGGCGCGCCTCGCCGGCGCCGGGCGCATGCCCGACTGCAAGTCGAGCAACGCCGGGCGCCACTTTGCGGCTGCGTACCACGGGTGCCTGGCGGGCCTCGAGGCGCAGACGGAGACGCTCACCGGCGCGGGCGGCGCCGCCACCGCGTCCAAGCGCGTGCGCAAGGGCAAGGGCCAGATCCAGAACGTGCGCATCATCGCGCCCAAGCGCCTCAAGGGGCAGAGGCTGGTGCAGGCCACCAAGGCGGCGGGCGGCAAGGAGGGCTTCAGGTACATGGACAAGACGGCGGCGACGGAGCTGGCCAAGGCGGAGAAGGCGGAGAAGGCGGAAAAGGCCAAGGCGGCCAAGGAGGCGGCCAAGGAGGCGGCCAAGGCTGCGCAGGCGGCGAAGAAGAAGGCCACGCCCAAGTCCACGCCGGTCAAGAAGCAGAAGATCACGCCCAAGTCCACGCCGGTCAAGAAGGCGACGCGCGCGGAGGACGCCGCCGCCTCGCCGACGAGCGCCCGCCGCGCCACGCCCAAGCGCGCGGCGGCTAAGCCGGTGACGTACGCGGAGGAGTACGCCGGCGACGACGACTCCGACTTCGAGATGGACTCCGAGGAGGAGACGGACGAGGAGTTCGAGACGATGCGCCACCGCAAAGCTGCTAAGGCGCGCGCGGCCAAGTCCAAGAAGCGCACCAAGGCTGACGACGCGTCCGACGACGAGGATGAGACGTTTGAGAGCGTGGACAAGGACCACTGGGGATTCGACACGCGCGAGGTGCGCGCGGATTGGACGGAGATGACGTCGCCGCCGCTGGAGATGTTCCACTGGCGCCGCGTGGTGGTGGACGAGTTCACGTACCTCAAGCCCTCCGACCGGTGCGTAGTGCTCGGTCTGAAGGCGGAGGCGCGCTGGGTGCTCTCCGGGACCCCCCCCGTGGGCGCGTTCGCCGAGATCAAGGACACGGCGGCGCTGCTGGGCACCAACCTCGGGTCGGACGAGCAGCCGCGCTTCACGAAGAGCGAGATCACCAAGGCGGAGACGTTCCAGTTCTTCAAGGAGCGTCCGACGCAGCAGTGGCACATCAACCGGCACGCCGTCGCGCAGGGCTTCCTGGACCGCTTCGTGCGCCAGAACATCGCCGAGATTGACGAGATCCGCTCCGAGGAGATCCCGGTGGAGATCGCGCTGCGCCCGGCGGAGCGCGCCATCTACCTGGAGCTGGACCACTACCTGCAGGCGATGGACATGAAGGCGCGGCAGCAGAAGAAGGGCGGCAACAAGGGCGACCGCGACAAGAGGCTGGCGAAGGTGCTTCAGGGCTCCGCCACCGCGGAGGAGGCGCTGATCAAGCGCTGCGCCAAGTTCGAGCTGGACGACGACGAGGGCAACGCCTTGCGCACGTGCCAGGACATCATCAACGTGCGCCAGGCGCAGCTGAAGGAGTGCCAGGAGGCGATGGACGAGAAGATTCTGGACACGCGGTTCTTTTACCGCGAGTGGAAGGAGACGGCGAAGGTGTTGCAAGTGGAGCTTTTCGACGCCGAGGACAAGGAGGAGGACAACCAGTTCATCAAGTGGCAGAGCATGGTCCGCGGCGAAGGCGCGGGCGACCCCGAGGGCACCGAGATGCTCGTCAAGCTCCTGGACGCGGCGTCCGAGGCGCGCGCCGCCGACCACGTTCCCAAGACGCGCGTCCCCCCGGTGAACTCGGTCCTCAAGCTGCACATCGACGGCGCCTGGCGCGTGGGCGTGGTGCACGGCATCACCGGCACGCAGAAGCAGACGCTGATCATGACCTTCGAGAAGGGGTTCAAGCCCAACAAGTCCAACGACTTCGTGCCCGCCGCGGAGTCGGAGATCCGCATCGAGGTGAAGAAGATGAACCCCAAGCACGTCGAAGTGATCGAGGATGGCGGCGTGCTCGCGACGGAGCTGCGCAAGAAGGAGGCGGAACAGCGGGCGTTCGAGAAGGCGCTGAGCCGCGGCGCCGCCGGCGACACGCCGGGTACGCCCGCGAAGCGTCCCGTTCCCGCGTCTCCCGCGCTCGCCTCCGCCGCGAACACGCCCGCGAAGCCGACGCCCTCGCGCAAGGGCGCGCCCAAGAAGCTGGAGGGCGAGCTGAACAACCAGAAGTGGAACATCCGCGAGGAGGTGCGCGCGCTGCGCATGCTGACGCGCGAGCTCGTCGGTCGCGTCCGCTCGCTGCGCTTCTTCCGGTCGGTGCGCGACCTGCAGCGGCTCTCCGCGGACGACGACGTGTTGTGCGGCGCGTGCGCGGCCGCGCCGGAGAAGGGCGCTTCGGCCAAGAGCCCCAAGAAGCGCGCGCCGACGCCCGCGCACGCCAAAAAGCTCTGCGGCGTGCTGTCCACGTGCGGCCACGTCGGGTGTTTGTCGTGCCTGAAGCGGAACGCCAACCTGCAGGAGTGCGGCGTGCCCGGCTGCGAGTGCCCGGCGCGCTTCTCCTCGGTGATCGACGCCGAGTCGCTCGGCTCGGAGAAGCCCACCGCCGACGCCTCGCGTCCTCTCAAGAGCCCCGCGAAGAAGGCCAAGGGCAAGGCGGCGGTTACCGCGACGGCGCAGAACGAGCCCCTGGAGCTGGGCTCGCACGGCTCGAAGATGGCGCACCTCGTGCAGCGTATCCGCGACACCCCGCCGGATGAGCGCATCTTGGTCTTCGTGCAGTTCCCCGACCTGATGAAGCAGGTGGCGGACGTGCTGGAGCAGGCGAACATCAAGACGCTCAAGCTGAAGGGCTCCGTGCACCAGCAGACGGGCGCGCTGGACGAGTTCCAGAAGGAGGAGCTCGAGAAGGACGACGCGCGGGTTTTGCTTTTGCTGAGCCGCGACGAGTCGGCGTCGGGCGCTAACCTGACGACGGCGAACCACGCCATCTTCGTGCACCCGCTCCTGACCACCTCGCAGTACGAGTACGAGGCGTCGGAGACGCAGGCGATCGGGCGCATTCGCCGCTACGGCCAAACCAGGCTCGTGCAGGTGTGGCGGTTCCTGGTGAAGGACTCCATCGACGCGGAGGTGTTCAAGCAGCGCACCGACGCGATGACCGTCGCGGCGTGACGCGTTTCGGTTGTTTCGTTTCGGTTCGGCGAAGGAAGCGATGTTTGAGAAGGGACGACGACCGCACGCCACTGTACATACGAAGGTTGTGTCCGTTCCCACCGAAAAGGTAGTGTTTTGTCTTTTATTACGATACTACGATACGCAAACGTCGCTCGTCGCTCGCGTCGTCGCGTCTCGGTTCGCCTCACCTACAACATAAAGCTCCGTTCGCAGTCGCCGCCTCCGGAGAGGCGGCGACGCTGTGTGCCCGTCGAAAAAAGCGCTGGGACCGTCGTGCGCTTTTTCAAACGTCGACGCCCGGAAGACGAGACGGTCCATGGCGACGCGCGTGGCGTGCACGGCCGCCCCCCGGGCCGGGTTCTCCCCGACCCCGCGTATGGGGCGCGAGCGCCCCTCGCGCGCGCGCCGCGGACCCGTGCGCGTCGTCGCGGGCGACTTTCCCCTCGACAACGAGACGATCGCGCCATCGGAGGCGGAGACGCTGGACGCGTTCGCCACGCGCGTGTGCCAGCGCGTGGGCCGCGGCGAGGAGGACGCGCGCGCGATCGCGCGCACGCTCCGCGCGAACTGGTTCGAGACCGCCGAGGACGTCGCGTCGCTCACGGTGGACCAGCTCGTGGCGATGGGCGTGCCCGCGCGGTGGGGCCAGGCGATGCGCGACCTTTCTCGCGAGGAGACGGACGCCGCGCGCCTGGCGTCCGGCGGGGCCACCACGTCCGGCGCCGCGTCCGCGCGGACGCGGAGCGAGGACGGGTGGATCGGCGGGGCGTTGCCCGGCCCCGACGAGCGTTTGGAGCGCCCCACCACCGGGCGCACGGCGCAACTCGCCAGGGACTGGGGAAGCAACCAGATCGTCTCCGCCGGCGCGAGCGGGACGCGCGAGCGCGCGTCGGCGTACGGTCCGCCGGCGGTGGCGTTGTCGAGCGTCCGCGTCACGAAACGTAAGCGGCTGCCTCCGTACGCGCTGCGCGACGCGGAGGTTCCCGCGACGCTGCGTTCGGAGCTGGAGAAGATGCGGCGGGACGTCACGACGCGCCGCGTGGGCGGCGGCCGCGCGCCCGTGCGGATGGCGACGGCGGCGAATTACGAAGAGGTGGCGCGCGGGCTGATGGGGTGGCTCGTGCGCGTCAAGCGCGGCGGGTGGGACGGCGTCAGCCGCCTCAGTGACACGAACGAAATCGCAGACTGCACGAGACTGGGGAGCCCCGTCGTTAGGGGCGAACACGCCCCCGCGTCTCTGTCTCTGCTGGACGCCGTCCCGTCCGGCGACGCGGAGGGCGCGGCGCTGGCCATCGAGTACCTGCAGTGGCTGTGCGAGGCGCGCGGGATCGCCGCCACCACCGAGGCGTTCCAGCTCCGGAGCCTCATCGCGATCGCCAAGTGGCTGCACCCGCCGCACGCGAACGGTGCCAGGGAGGAGAAGTACGAGCGGCCGGTGGTGATGGAGCTCGTGCGCGTGCAGCGGGGCGGAAAGACGCTCGCCGCCAAGGGCGCGCACGTGGCGGACGAGGCGGCCAAGTGGCTGGACTGGCCGGCGTACCTGGCGCTGGTGGAGACGCTGCGGCGCGAGTGCGCGCCGCTGACGCACCTCGGGGACCAGCGGTCGGACGGCGACGTGGCGTGCGCGGTGCAGCGGTACCTGCTGTTCGCCATCCTGGCGAGCGTGCCGGACCGGCAGCGGACGCTCCGGGAACTGCGGCTGGGCAAGACCCTGGTGTGCGAGACGTTCGACGAAGTCGCGGACCTCGAACTCGACGGGACGCTCGGAGACGCGGAGACGTCTCGAATCGAGCTCATCCCGCGCCGCCGCTGGGTCGTGCGGCACGCCCCCGAGGACTACAAGACCGGCAACGCGTACGGCGCGCGTCCCGACCTCGAGCTCGACCCGAGGCTCTACCCCGCGCTCGAGCAGTGGCTCTTCGGCGTGGACTACGACTTTGCGCGCGACGGCGCGACGTCATCAGGCTTGGACGTCGCCGACGCCGGCTACAGCGACTGGGGGCACCGCGCGGCTCTGGCGCCGACGCACGACTTTGTGTTCACGCGCCCGAACGGCTCGCCCTGGACCGTATCCGAGCTGAGCCGCACGTTCAGTCGCACGTCGCTGCGGCTGACGGGCAAGAAAACCAACCCGCACCTGGTGCGCGACATGGTGGTGACGCACGTGCGGGGCGCGGGCCTGGCGTCGGACGCCGAGCTCGAGGCGCTCGCGATGTACATGGGCCACTCCGTGGCGATGCAGAAGGGGACGTACGACAGGCGGACCACGCAGCAGAAGGTGGCGCCCGCGGTGGGGCTCATGTCCGCCATCAACGCGCGCGCGGGGGGGGGGGGGAAGAAGGCGGTCCGACGAGACGCGGAGGGGTTGACGATGACGAGAGGGGCCGTTTTTGTGAGTCCAGTACAGTAGCGGTTTTAGTGTATTTTGACTTTTTTTATTGGTGATGCGATGAACTCGTGCCGTCCAAGAGGAGGGACGACCACACGCGCGCGGCGCGGCGGTCGAGGCAGGCGCGTCGGCGACGCGTCGGACGACGCGTTTCGGGTCTCCCGTCCGCGGGCGTCCGAGCGGCGTGGCGTCCGCTCGGGGACGCGGAGCCTCTCTCTCGAGCGTCGACCCGTTCGATGGATCTGTTGCGGAAAGCGCTTCGCGAGGTGGAGGCCAGGGTGAAGCCCTTCACCGCGGCCTCGACATCGCGGAGCGACCCGAACGACCTCGCGGGCACGCGGGTGGTCGTCGCGGGCCGGACGTTCCGCGTCGGCGCGATGTTCGCGGAAGGAGGCGCCGCGCGCGTGTACCGCTGCGCGAGCGTCTCGGACGGACCGGGGAAGCGCGACGACGGTCGAGACGGAACCGTCGACGCCGCGGAGGCGTCCGCGCCGCTCGCGCTGAAACAGTGTTTGCTTCCCCCCGAGCTCTCCGACGCGGAGGCGCGCCGTGAGGGCGTCGTGCACGCCTCGGTGTCCGCGCACGACGACGTCGTGACCCTCCACGCGCACGACGTGCTCGTCCCGCCCGAGACGCGAGGCGAAGAAAAAAGAAACGCGCGCGGCGAAAGCGCGCGAGGACGCGCCCGCGCGGCGCTGCTGGTGATGGACCTGTGCGAGGAGAGCCTCGCCGAGCGCGCGCGGCGCCTGGGAGGCCTCGGCGAGGCGGACGCGCTGCGTGCCTGCGCGTGCGCGGCGCGCGCGGTCGCGCACATGCAC
>Ga0181561_10003166_pt1 | contig 14486 bp, 14 predicted proteins | sample 011ome_19_FD_133760 | JGI IMG/M metagenome (GOLD analysis project Ga0181561, IMG submission 133760) | Coastal salt marsh microbial communities from the Groves Creek Marsh, Skidaway Island, Georgia - 011510BT metaG (megahit assembly) | ecosystem: Environmental > Aquatic > Marine > Intertidal...
GCCACCATCAAGAGCGGTCCCGGTCAGGGGCCATAAGTTCGCGTCAATAGTGACGTCGCCCCCCGTGTCGGTAGTGGACTCGCCGGCAACTTCCGACTCGCCGAAGTCCAGTGCCTCGTCGGAGCTCGCTCCACACCCCGCAAGAGCAAAGCTCAGCGCAACAGCTCCAGCCACAAAAACCTTGGCGGTGTTCATCGCACCTCCTCGTCTACCACCCTCACACTATCGGCGGGGGCTTAGTTTCCGGTGAAATCGGCTCCCAGTAGCACCGTGATTCGCGCGCCCGGATAGTTATCGGTTTGGACAACTTCCTCAATTCCGAGAATTTGAGCGACTCCACGGGCGAGACCCTCGTCGTCTTCCGACTCGTAGGCAACAAGACTGCTCTCGACACCCTGCTCATCGGCATTCGTGCGAGTCTGCTCCGGCCATCCTTCACGGTCGAGAAGATTGCCCGCCCGAGCCGCCAAACCGGTGGTATCCGTGCCGTTAAGAATGGTGATGGTGAGGCCGTCCGCTTCTTCATCTGACGGGTTCGTAATTGCCTCCACGGGCTCCGGCTCGGGTTCTGGCTCCGGCTCGGCAGGCGCCACCTCTTCGGGCGGTGGCTCGGTAATCGCGATTTCTTCGGGCGAGAGCTCAAGACGCTGGTCCGCCCGAGAGACCATGAACATGCCAATGGCGGTCAAGACCACGCTCACGCCCAACACAATTCCTATTGGGACAAGCCAGAAGGTTTTCTCGCGCTGCTGGCGGCGCAATCCGATGTAGCCAGCCTCCCGTTCGACATCGTCAAAACGGTCTGGAAGAAACCGCGACACCTTAGCCATTTGGCTCACCGCGATTCAGTCGTCTGCTTGTCACGTCATCCGCCACTTCGCGAATATGCCGAACTAGCACAGGGTCGTAACGCCAGGCGGCTTCGCTCTCGCAGATTCGATAAAGGCGTTGGTAAAAGACCGGAAGACTGACCCCAAAATGATCAAACACGGTCTTCTCTTTCTGTCCCGCAGGGCCCCAGTTCTCTCGCTCGCATTCGAGATACGCGATTTCCACCTCAGTGAGAGAGGACGCGGAAGAAGACAAAGCGTGTTGAGCCATCTCCCCCATGATAGGTGGCACGACCCTCAATCTCAGGTGGCGCGCGTAGGCTTGAGCTACTGTGCTCACACACATTTCTCGCGCTCTTCGAGGCGTGTCAATTGCCCTGACCCTTGGCCTGGTCGCCGCTGTGGCTGCCTGCCAACCAGGTTCCTATCGCGCCGCAATTGAGCCAACACTCGTCGCGACTGATCGACCTCCACTCAGTGAGATTGAGTGGCTCGATAACCCCCGGGACTGGCAGGGTCCGAGCACTGCGGTTCTGGCTACGAACCTGCTGGATCCCCTGGATGCGAGTGACACTGCCCCGTCTTTGCCGGTGACCGTCACCTCGGATGACCCAGCCGGAGCCCGCGAGGTCACAGTAGAAAGTGCTGAGCGAATTATTGCCGTTGACTTGTCCGGTTCTCTCGCGCAGACGCTGTGGGGATTGGGTTTGGGTGATCGCCTGGTAGGGCGAGACATTTCGACCACGCTGCCGGGGACGGAGGATCTCCCGGTTGTCACTGGAACAGGTCACTCCATCTCGGTGGAATCGGTGTTGGAGCTTCGGCCCGACCTGGTGCTGACAGATGGCACAGTAGGTCCCATCGACGTCATGCTTCAGCTTCGTCAGGCAGGAATCACCCTGGTCTTTATTCGTGAACCGGCGGGTCTCTCTCAGCCGGCAGCTCAGGCACGTCACGTCGCCGAGGTGGTGGGACTCCCATTACTCGGGGAGCAAATGGCCGAGGTGGTCGAAGAAGAGATTCAGCGTGTTGTGAACACGATTGAGAGCAACATTCCGCCTGACCGCGAAGACCGACTGCGAATGGTCTTTTTGTACCTGCGCGGGGCCAATGGCATCTACTACCTCTTCGGCGACGAATCTGGCGCGGGAGACCTCATCGAAGCCCTGGGAGGCATTGATGTCGCGGGGGAAATTGGCTGGGAAGGTCTGAGACCGATGACCGACGAGGCACTCATTTCGGCCAATCCTGATCTCATTCTTGTCATGTCCCACGGCTTAGACAGTGTCGGAGGGGTGGATCAACTTATCGAGAAGAAGCCGGCAATTGGCCTCACCACAGCAGGCCAAAATCGTCGATTTGTCGACATGGCCGACGCCGTCGTTTTGGGTTTCGGGCCTAGGACTCCCGGGGTGTTGGACGCGTTGGCCCGCGCGATTTACGCACCCACGCCGTAACGGCGACCGCCAAGGCGCCTGCCAGGAGAGTGCCGCTCACTACCCAGGCAAGGGGCTGAACAAAAAGTCCCGAGGACGTGAGGCAGCCGGGTTCAACAGCAACCTCGATAGTGACCGGGTCGAGGGACTCGCCTGCAGGGTAGGTGCCAAAGGCCGCCGCCCCCTCAGGGGTGAGAACAGTTGGGGCCTGAACAATTCGCCATTCACCCAAGTCCGGATTGACGTCGACCCGCCCAGTCGCTGCGGCAAACGGCACCGCCTCGCTTCGAACGCTGACTCCCTCTTGAGTGTCACCTTCGACCTCGAAAATGAGGGTTGCCCCATCTGCACTGATTTCCACCGACGGCGAGGAGAGGGTCTGGTCCAAAATTCCGCCGTGCCCAACGAAGCGAATCGAACCATTTGCCACGAGCTCACCGGATCGACCATCGCTTCCCAACCATCCTGAGCTGCCGGTGACCACAAATTCAGGAGTGGAATAGGTGACGTCACCGTCAGTGAACCACTCTCCGTTGGCAATAGCTCCTGAAAGGTAGGCGCGGAACGATTCTTTGACGCCCCACGTCATTGTCCACGAAGACACTTCGCATCTATTCGTGCTCGCCCTTTCGTCCGCGGCGAGCACGGGGGCGACGCTTGAGACAACAACAAGCGCCGATAGAGCCGAGGCGGAGAGCCAGGTCACCGCGCACCTCGTCTGATCATCCGGCGGTGGCGAATACTCGCTTCGTCAAATGACTCGCCAAATATTTCAAAGCCGTGTTGTTCATAGAGTGCCGTCACATACTCCTGAGCATGAAGCACAACGTCTTCATTTCCAATGGCATCAAGACACCTTCTCATCAGTGCCCCAGCGATACCCCTTCCGCGATATTCCTCGTCCACGACCAACCGACCAATGCTGGCGGTCACCCCCAAATCAAGAGGATCAGCCTCGTCTTTGAATAGAGCGCGGGCGTAACCCACCATGCGCTCGCCGTCTTTGCACCAGAGGTGGAGGGTGCGCGAGTCACGATCCCAGTAATCGAGCTCTTCCTCGTCACAGTGCTGTTCGAGGAAGAAAATGTCGGTGCGCAGTTTCGCAAATTCAAAGACATCATCGGCAGAACACTGAGAGAACGTCTTTACTTCCCAGGTCATCTCCACCGAAAAAGTCTATTGTCCGTGTCTAAGTGGCTACTGGAGGAAAAGATGACCTACCCCGTCAACAAAGATGACAGTGAGTGGAAGGCTGAGCTGAGCCCGGAACGATTCCATGTCCTTCGACAAGCAGGAACTGAGCGGCCGTGGACGGGTGAGCTCTTGGATGAAAAACGCTCTGGCGAGTTCGTGTGCGCTGGCTGCGCAGCGCCTCTATTTTTCAGTGACACCAAATTTGATTCGGGCTCGGGCTGGCCATCTTTTTGGGACGCGGTGAACCCCGATGCCATCGAGGTTCACGAAGATCGGTCGCTAGGAATGGTGCGGGAAGAAATCGTGTGTGCCAACTGTGGCGGCCACCTCGGTCACCGTTTCCCCGATGGCTACGGCACCCCCACTGGGCAACGCTACTGCGTCAATTCATTGTCGTTAGAGTTCACGCCGCGCGACGGCGAGTCAGCGTAACAAGAGCCGAACCGGTAACTGTCAGTACCGCCCCAACCACCGTCCAGAGGGTGACCGGGTGATAACCCATGGGCAAGGTGAGGTCTAACACGATTGACCCCAAAACTTGACCTGTAACCAAGCTCACGCCCAAGCCCAAGACGCCAATTGTGTTGACCGTGACGGTCTGAATCGCAATAAAGATGGTCCCGACGAACCCACCCAAATAGAGCCACCATTGCATAGGCAACGTTTGTGGAATCGTCGCCCACGGAAGAGTGACGACCGAAATCACGAGCAAGACAAGTGTGCCCGCCATGAAATTAATGAATGTGGCGGCAAGCGCCGAGCGGCTCACTCGTTGGACTGAACCATTCAGCGCCTGCTGGAAGCCTGCCCCGATACCAGCGATTAGGGGGAGCAGAAACTGCCAACTCAGCCCGCCGGCTTGGCTATCAATGCTCACTGTGGTGGCGATACCCACCACAACCAACAGTGCACCTGCCACACGAGTGGCGCCAATGGGAATCCGCTGCATGCCCAGTAGCCCTCGGGTATCAATAGCGAGCGCCCCGAAGGTTTGTCCGGCAACCACAGCGACGCTAAAAAGCGCCACACCGAGGAAGCCTGCGACCAGGCCTTGAGTGAGCACGAGGAAGCCGCCGCCAACTCCTCCGAGGACACTCCACCACGGAATCTCTCGTGACCGAACACCCAATACAACCGCGCGAAACCCTTCGCGAGCTCTGGCCGATACCGCCAACGCGAAGCTGAGGAGTACCAAACCGGATGAGAAGGAAAACAGCGCCGCCAGTGACCCGTTTTCAATGACCAGACCCAATTCGCCGTTCAGCCGAGACTGAATAGACACCATCACCCCGGAGAGCACGCTCGCAAGAACCGCCGCAATAGGTGCGAAGCGTTTAGCCCGGTCAGTCACTCCGCCACACTATCGACCGCCGCACCTGTTACTGGGCGTGAGAGCGTCCAGAGAAATAAGAAGGTTGGTTACAGAGCCACCTGTGACTATCAGAGCGAGGCTACTCTTCCCGGGAAGACAAAACCAAGACCACTAACCGAGCCGCCTGAGGGAATCGAACCCTCGACCTTCTCATTACGAGTGAGACGCTCTGCCGACTGAGCTAAGGCGGCATTCACGCAAGCGCGAACCCCTGCAATGGTAGCGGAGGTTTATCGGCGTGGTTCGATCAGATCCATCGGAATTCGGCCCGTTATGGCTATCAGCATCGCTTCAAGGGCGAGCTGAGGGGGGGTATTTCCGGCAATCCGATCGCGGGCAACCTGAATCTGATCGATCGCGTAAAGGGTGTGCTCCGCCGTGGTCTTGGCGGCACGCTCTTCTAATCCCGCGCGGAAGCGCTCATTGACGAGCTCCACGCCGGTCTGGAGTTGAATCATCAGCACATCACGCAGGACTGATGTGATGTCCGTGGCAACCCGGTCCACACCATCACGTAAACTTCTCGTCGCACGGCGCTTCTGGTTTTCCTCCAACGCCTTCACGCTTCCCCGCAAGCCCGCGGGAACCGCGCCACCCGGGGCAACGCCAAGGGTTCGAAGTGTTTCTTCGCGCTCTTCTGCGTCAAGCTTTTCCAGCAACGCTTTTTGGTCTGCCGTGGCAAGAGAAATTAACTCTGCTGCCGCTTTGACCGCTGTCGACACGGTCTCTAACCCCAACACCGTCTGAACGGTGTGGTCGCGCCGCGAGCGCGCTTCCTCGTCAGTGGCAAGTCTCATCGCCATACCGATGTGGCACTGAGCTTCGCGAGCAGCTTGGGTGGCGAGGTCCGCATTTACTGTGTGACGCCTAACGATGAGCTCTGCTACCTGGTCGACAGTTGGCGTGCGCAATGTGATGGTGCGCACGCGCGACTTAATAGTGGGCAGGACATCCTGAACACTCGGAGCGCACAAAATCCAGACTGTCCGAGGGGGTGGTTCTTCAAGCGCTTTCAAGAGGACATTGGAGGTGCGCTCGGTCATCCGGTCTGCGTCCTCAATGATGATCACGCGGTACCGAGCCGTCGAAGGGGCGTAGTAGCTCTGTGTGACGAGCTCCCGCACCTCGTCAATGGAGATACTCACGCGGTCGGTAGCTAACACCGCCACATCCGGGTGCGAACCTGACACCACATGGCGGAGGGTCTGGTCCACATCCCCCTCGTTCACCAGTGTGGCTGCAAACGCGTGGGCCAGGGTGGAGCGCCCAGAGCCAGCCGGGCCGACAATCATCCAGGCGTGAGTCATGGCATCGGAGCCCGGCTCCGCAGCGCGACGAACCGCCTCAATGGCCGCTTCTTGGCCGACTAATTCGTCCCAAAGACTCACAAGAACACGTTATCGAAGCAACGCCGACACACGGCTGACGACTTCGGCGTGAATATCGTCGACGGGGCGTTGCCCATCAATCATCAAAAAGCGTTCCGGCTCCGCATCGGCGAGCCGGTGATAGGCCTGGCGCACCCGTTCGTGAAAATCATCGGCTTCGGCCTCTAACCGGTCAAAGACCCGGTTATCGCTGTCGCGTCTCTCACGGGCAATGTCAGCGGGGATATCCAAGACGACGGTGAGCTGGGGCATCAAATGTTCTGTTGCCCACAGTGATAGATCTCTCACTTCTTCTTCCGACAGCACCCTGCCCGCCCCCTGATAGGCAACTGAGGAGTCAAAGTAACGGTCTTGGACGACAACATCGCCCCGCTCCAGAGCGGGCCTGACGACCGTGTGAATGTGGTGGGCCCGGTCGGCGGCGTAGAGAAGTGCCTCTGCCCGAGGGGCCAAGAAACCGCGATGGTGAAGAACAATGTTTCGCAGTTCAACCCCGATGTCGGTGCCACCGGGTTCACGAGTCACCACAACGGTGTGGCCCTGGCGCTCCAGCCAGTCACGAAGCATCTCAATTTGGGTGGTTTTTCCTGCCCCATCACCACCTTCAAAAGTGATGAACACCCCCGCCATTTACTCGGCCTCTTCCTGAGACTTCGGCAGACCCGACTTGGAAGGTTTCTTCACCGGAATCTTCTTCGCCGCTGTTTTCTTGGCGCTGGTCTTTTTTGCCGGCGATTTCTTGGTGGCACGCTTTGGCGCGGGGCCCTTCGCGCGTTTCTCGGCGATCATCTGAACCGCCATGTCCTGATCAATCGACACGGGGTCGATTCCCCGCGGAACCGTCACATTTGTCTCGCCGTCAGTCACATAGGGACCAAACCGACCATTCTTGATCGTGATCTGCTTGCCGGAAACAGGGTCGGCCTCCAGAGTCTTGAGAGCCTGCGACTGTCGTCGCCCACCGTATTTGGGTTCACTAAACCGCTGAAGCGCCCCGGCAAGATCGATGTCGAATATGAGTTCTTCCGAGTCGAGGGAGCGGGTGTCCGTCCCCTTCTTCAAATACGGCCCATAGCGGCCATTCTGGGCGTTAATCATCTCCCCGCTTTCGGGGTCCTCCCCTACTTCGCGCGGCAGAGAAAGCAGTTTGAGTGCGGTGTCGAAATCGATGGTTTCGGGCTGCATTGTGCGGAAGAGTGAAGCAGTTTTCGGCTTTTCCGCAGTCTTTTTGGTGGCCTTGGGCTGGTCACCTTCACCCTCAACATCGGGGATGACCTCGGAGACGTAGGGGCCAAAGCGACCGTTTTTCACCACAATCTCACGCAGCGATTCAGGATGAACACCGAGCACTCGGTCTTCGACCGGTGGTGCGTCTACTAACTCTTGCGCCTTCCGAGGTGTGAGTTCATCGGGGGCGAGGTCGGGGGGCAGGCTTACTCGGCGCAGTTCTCCCGACGCCAAGTCGACCACCTCAAGGAACGGCCCGTATTTGCCCACTCGAAGAGAGATGTCATCGGTGATGGAGATGGTGTTGAGCTCGCGAGCATCGATTTCCTCTGTCGCCAGGCTCGCAACATCACGGAGTCCTCGATGGTCACCGTCTCCGAAATAAAACTTTTGTAGCCATTCGCCCCGCGAGTATTCGCCGCGGGCAATTCGGTCCAAATCTTCTTCCAACTCTGCGGTGAATTGATAGTCAACAAGCTCATCGAACCGCTCGGAGAGTAATCGAATAACCGGGAAGGCAATCCACTGCGGCACGAGTGCCGAGCCGCGACGCGTCACGTAGCCGCGGTCGATGATGGTCGAAATGATTGAGGCGTAAGTTGAAGGGCGGCCGATACCACGCTCTTCTAGCGCTTTGACCAAGCTCGCTTCCGTGAATCGCGCCGGGGGTTGGGTTTCGTGGTCCTTCCACCACGCGTCAGTCACTGTAAGAGGTTGTCCCACGGTCATTTCGGGCAGAACTTTTCCTGACGACTCGTCGTCTTTCTCCTCGTCGTTGCTCTCTTCATACGCCTGCAAAAAGCCACGATCAAAGAGGACCGTGCCCGAGGCGGTGAGCTCGATTTTTTCGCCACCTTCACCCAGAACCACTTCGGGGCCGTCCACTGTCACAGTGACCGTTTGGCCCTTGGCATCGACCATTTGGCTAGCAAGCGTCCGGCGCCAAATCAATTCGTAGAGTTTCAGCTCATCTGCACGCAGGACACTCGCAAGCTCGGAAGGTTTTTTGAAGACATCACCCGCGGGCCGAACTGCTTCGTGGGCTTCTTGGGCATTTTTTGACTTGCCCTTGTAGGTACGAGGCGTGTCAGGAGTAGAAACCGCGCCAAACATTTCGGATGCCTGGCTCCGTGCCGCACTTACCGCCTGGGCAGAAAGAGTCACCGAGTCGGTGCGCATATAAGTGATGTATCCGTTTTCGTAAAGCCCCTGCGCGATGCTCATGGTCTGTTGAGCCGAATAGCGAAGTTTTCGTCCGGCCTCTTGTTGAAGGGTCGAGGTCGTAAAAGGAGCAGCAGGCCGACGGGTGTAGGGCTTCGCGTCGAGAGAGGCCACCACAAGGGTAGAGCCGGTAGCGAGAACTTGCACGATTTTTTCCGCATCAGAGGTGCTCAGCAGAACGACGTCGTTTTCGAGCACGCCATCGCTCGAGAAATCTCGCCCTTGAGAAATACGTTTTCCACCCACCCGAGCAAGCGAAGCGACAAATGATTCGCCGATTTCGGTTTTCACCTCGACATCAACGTCTGCGTAGTGGGCAGGAATAAATGCGCGTCGCTCAATTTCCCGATCAACGATGAGGCGAAGCGCAGGAGATTGAACTCGACCAGCCGACTTAGCTCCGGTCACACGTCGCCAGAGCACTGGTGATACTTCGAAACCATACAGTCGGTCGACGATTCGCCGGGTTTCTTGGGCGTCGACTAAGTCTAGATCGACCTCGCGGGTGCGCTGCGCGGCTTCACTGATTGACTCTGGGGTGATTTCGTGAAAGACCATTCTCTTCACGGGCACCTTCGGCTGGAGCACCTCAAGGAGATGCCAGGCGATGGCCTCACCCTCGCGGTCTTCATCTGTTGCGAGATAGATTTCGTCAGCCGATTTCGCAGCCTTCTTCAAATCTTGAATGGTTTTGCGGCCGCGCTCGGTGGTGACGTAGTACGGCTCAAAGCCGTTATCGACGTCAACGGCAAATTTGCCCATTGATGTTTTCTTGAGTTCGGCTGGCAGGTCACGAGGTTGGGCGAGGTCACGGACGTGCCCCACGGAGGCCATCACCTCGTAGTTGTCTCCGAGATACTTGCCGATTGTCTTTGCCTTGGCAGGCGACTCGACGATGACGAGCTTCTTACTGTCAGACACCCTGTTTCCTTACCGAACCTCTAGCCGCTTTCTGTCGCGATGATTGTGCGGGGTTCGAGGGCTCACGATACACAACAAATGTCGTTGGTCAACAAAACGGCACTCACCGGGTGTGCACACGGTCACTCCACGGCGGAGTGGGGTGAGGGCCCGCCTTCGAGGTTCGAGAGAGGGCTATCCCCCACCACTGTGTGCTGAGCGTGATAGTGGCATCTGATTCCAGCAGCTCGCAGCTCACGCGGTAGTCGGTAGCTTGAGCCAGTATCGCCCGGGCAATCACACATGGCTGACCGGAGGCAACACCCAGTGACACGTCACTGGCCGCAAGTGACGCGAGGTCCGCAGCAGATTGCAGTCGTTGCGTGAGATGAAGAACTTGGCTTACGCCGATGACCACGGCGGATAGAGACACCATCGAGGCGACAATCCCCACTACCACTACCGTCGCCGAACCTGCCTCCATGCCCCTACTCCGTCGGAACATACAGCCCACAGTGGGTCGCTGCTCGCCCGGGCCGAGGAAGGAAAGACCCAGGCGGTCTCATCATTCACCGCGCCAGAGTGTCACAGTGGTGGCGAGAGTGGCGGCGATGAATCTAAGCTGTGGAGAACGTAATCGTGTCGCCTGGCGTGGGGTGGCACACCGGATCCCTATCAACCGCAATGTGGCGGAGGAGAACATACCGTGAGTGACACGACCATCGACAGCTTGTTGCATGAAGAGCGCCGTTTTGAACCGTCCGCTGATTTTGTGGCCCAACGGGTCGCCCAACCACAGCTGTATGACCAGTCTTCGGCTGACCGGCTGGGCTTCTGGGCCGAACAGTCACGAAACCTGTTGCACTGGCATAAACCATTTACCGAAGTGCTCGATTGGTCGAACCCACCCTTTGCAAAATGGTTTGCCGACGGTGAACTCAACGTCTCCTTCAACTGCCTGGATCGCCATGTGAACGAGGGCCGCGGTGATCGGATCGCCTTGCACTTTGAAGGTGAGCCCGGGGATTCGCGGGCGATGAGTTACGCGGAGCTCACCGGGGAGGTGCGACAGGCAGCAAACTTGCTCATGTCCCTTGGTGTGAACAAAGGCGACCGGGTCATTATCTATATGCCTCTGATTCCTGAGGCTGTCGTCGCCATGTTGGCCGTGGCCCGTATCGGCGCCATCCACTCTGTCGTCTTTGGTGGCTTTAGCGCCGAGAGCCTGCGGGCGCGCATCGAAGACGCCGACGCGTCACTCGTCATCACGGCCGATGGTGGTTACCGCAAGGGTTCCGTGTTTGCTCTAAAGCCCGCTGTCGATGAGGCGCTCACCGGTGGCAAGCACAACGTGCGCAACGTGCTGGTGGTAAAGCGCGGTGGCAACGACGTCACCATGGAATCGGGGCGGGACCTGTGGTGGCACGAAGAGGTGGCCCAGATGAGTTACCTCCACGAAGCAGAGGCGTTTGACGCTGAAAATCCCCTGTTCATTCTCTATACCTCCGGCACCACCGGAAAACCCAAGGGAATCTTGCACACGTCGGGCGGCTACCTCACCCAGGCGAGCTTTACTCATAAGAACGTCTTCGACCTTCACCCCGAATCCGACGTGTATTGGTGCACGGCCGACATCGGCTGGATTACCGGCCACAGCTACGTCGTCTACGGGCCACTCGCGAACGGGGCCACCCAGGTGATCTACGAGGGCACTCCCGATAGCCCCGAGCCCGGGCGGTGGTGGAAGATCATCGAAAAGTATGGCGTCACCATCTTCTACACCGCCCCCACCGCCATCCGGGGCTTCATGAAAGCGGGACGCGAAATTCCTCAGAAATCGGATTTGAGCTCACTGCGCCTGTTGGGGACGGTGGGGGAACCCATTAACCCTGAGGCCTGGATGTGGTACCGAGACGTCATCGGCGGAGGCACCACCCCCATCGTGGATACCTGGTGGCAAACCGAGACGGGGGCCATCATGATTTCGGCTCTGCCGGGAATTACCTCCACCAAGCCCGGCTCGGCACAAGTGCCCCTGCCGGGTATCAGTGTCGATGTACTGAGCGAGGACGGTGTCCATGTCGGTGCTGAAGCAGGCGGATTGCTCGTAGTGACAGAACCGTGGCCGTCGATGTTGCGTGGCATTTGGGGCGACCCCGAGCGTTATATCGATACCTACTGGTCGCGATTTGGCGACAAATACTTTGCCGGAGACGGTGCGCACCTCGATGGAGACGGTGACATTTGGTTGCTCGGTCGAGTCGACGACGTGATGAACGTCTCGGGCCACCGCCTCTCGACAATGGAAATCGAGTCAGCACTCGTCGCCCACGAAATGACGGCCGAAGCCGCCGTCGTGGGTGCAAGTGACGAGACCACAGGTCAAGCAGTGGTCGCCTTCGTGATCATCAAGTCGCGGTTCAAGGGGAAAAAAGACGACCACGAACTCATCGCCGAATTGCGAGCGTGGGTGGGTAATCAAATCGGCGCGATTGCTCGGCCCAGAGACATTCATCTGGTCGATGAATTACCCAAGACTCGCTCGGGAAAAATCATGCGACGCCTACTGCGCGATATTGCCGAAAACCGGGAAGTGGGCGACACCACAACGTTGACGGACACCTCCGTCATTCAGACGATTCGAGGAAACCTCGCCGAAGAGGACTAAGCGAACTCGAGAATGAGCTCGACTTCCACCGGAGCGTCGAGCGGCAACACAGCGACACCGACAGCAGCGCGGGCGTGCTTTCCGACGTCACCAAAAATCTCACCGAGAAGTTCCGACGCACCGTTGAGCACACTGGGCTGGCCAATGAAGTCAGGAGTGGAGGCCACGAACCCGTTGACCTTCACGACTTGCTTCACCCGGTCGAGTGAGCCCAGGACACTCTGTGCGGCAGCCAGAGCGTTGAGCGTGCAGACTCGGGCAAGCTCAACGGCATCTGTTGGGCTCACTTCGCCTCCGACCTTCCCTGTCGCAATCAACGCCCCGTCAAAAAATGGCAGCTGGCCGGCGGTGTACAACAGGTTGCCGGTGACCTGCGCCGGCACATAACTTGCGACCGGGGTGGCAACTTCTGGAATGACAATCCCCAACTCTTTGAGGCGCGCGTCGATGTGTCCCACTATTTTCCTTCCACGGGGCGTTTGAAGTAGGCGACGAGACCGCCTTCGGGCCCGGTCACAATCTGGACCAGCTCCCACCCTTGCTCACCCCAGTTATTCAAAATGGCGGTGGTGTTATGAATGATCAGTGGTGTGGTGGCGTATTCCCAAACCGTCACGATCAACCCCTCACTTGTGAGTTAGCTCTTATGTCCATCGCGTAGCCTACTGCTATGGCAGTTTCTTCGCGGAAGGTCGGCGGTGTAATCACCTCGATCCTCGGTCTCGCCGGGTTATTCGGGCTCGCTGGTGTCCTTATAAGTGCAATGGTGGCACCCGCCGTCGCCATCGCAGGCGTCGGCGTGAACAGTGGGGTGGGGGTCTTTGACGCGCTGCCGGAATACATCGACATTGGTGAGCAGGCGGAGAAAAACACTCTGTGGGCGTATCGCGGCTCAAAGCCAAACGATGGCTACGTCAAAATCGCCGAGGTGTACTGGCAAGACCGCGAAGAAATTCCGATCGAGCGGATGTCTCCGCACGTGGTGAATGCTGCGGTGGCCGGCGAAGACCGTCGCTTCTTTGAACACTCGGGGGTGGACGCGACCTCACTGGTGCGTGCCGTAGTCGGCAACGTCTTCAGCGGTGACATTCAGTCGGGTGCGTCGACACTGACGATGCAGTTAATCAAAAACATTTTTGTCCAGCGTTCGTTGTATCTGCCAACAGAAGAAGAGCGGACAGAGGCTTACAACCAGGCAACAGCCACTGACTTCGAGCGCAAGCTCAACGAAATGAAGTTGGCAATTGGATTGGAAAAACGCTTCACCAAGGAAGAAATCCTCGAGGCGTATTTGAACATTGCACCCTTCGGTGGCAACACCTATGGCATTCAGGCAGCATCGCAAAAATACTTCGGCAAGCAATCGCTCGACCTCACACCGTCTGAAGCCGCCAGCTTGATGGCGATTGTTCAATACCCCACCACCCGTAACCTCGCCTCACCCGAGAACTACCAGGCGAACCAGGAACGTCGAGACGTCATCCTGCAAGCCATGCTGGCCGAGGGCTACCTCACGGAAGACGAATACACCGAGGCTATTTCTATTCCGGTTAATTCCAACTTCGTGAATCCGGCTGAGCCTACGAACGGCTGCCTCGCGGCCAACGAGTATGCGAAGTTCTTTTGCGACTACGTCGTGAGAAACGTTGAAAACTTTGAGGGACTGGGCGCTACTCCAGAGGAGCGCAACAGCCGCTGGCGCCAGGGTGGACTTGATGTGTACACCACCCTCAACATGGAGCTGCAGCAGGTCGCTCAAGACCGAGTGTGGGAGCTCGTGCCGAACGACGTTGAGACGTTCGAATTGGGAAGTGCCACGGTCAGCGTCGAGGTTAAGACCGGTCGCGTGTTGACCATGGCTCAAAACAAGCTCTTCAACGACACCGAAGAGGGCGGGGGAATCACCTCGACTGCAGTGAATTTCAACACGGACCGCGCCTACGGCGGCTCGAGCGGGTTCCAGGTTGGATCGACCTACAAGATATTTGCTTTATTGGCGTGGCTGCAGCGCGGCTTTGGTTTGAACGAAGTGGTTGATGCGTCGAAGTTTGAGCTCGACCAGGCCGAATTCCTCGACACCTGTGCTGACGGTGGGGGTCCGTGGGGTGGATTGTGGGAGTTCAAAAACTCCGGAAACCTCGAAATTCCGTCGGTGACGGTCTACGAGGCGACTACGCGATCCATCAACTCGGCCTATGCATCGATTGGGAAAGAGCTCGACCAGTGCGAGATCCGGAGAAACGCGGAGGC
>Ga0181561_10003167_pt1 | contig 14478 bp, 9 predicted proteins | sample 011ome_19_FD_133760 | JGI IMG/M metagenome (GOLD analysis project Ga0181561, IMG submission 133760) | Coastal salt marsh microbial communities from the Groves Creek Marsh, Skidaway Island, Georgia - 011510BT metaG (megahit assembly) | ecosystem: Environmental > Aquatic > Marine > Intertidal zone...
GGTCGAGCGTTACACCGAAAGCGCTTTCGGGAGTCGGGCGGTCGTCGTGGTTCGCGCGCGGCGCGCAGCGCGCGCACTTCCCCACCGCGCACGCCCCACGCCGCACGCCCACGCCATGCCCTCGCTCACAGTCAAGCCCTGCGCGCAGCGCCACGAGTGGAACCTGTACCTCAACGCCGCCATGTTCACGTCCACCACCGTGCTGGACCCCGTCCGCGCCGAGGTGGATGCGATGGCGAAGGTGGGCGAGACGGTGGACTTCGTCCGCTCCCGAGCCGGACGCGCCGACCGCGCGCCGCCGCGTCGCGTCGACGGGTTCGAGGAGAAGTGGACCAAGGTGCTGTACCGCGGCCAGGAGCTGGACCAGTCCATGTCCTGGGACGAGGTCGGTCTCTTCGCCGCGCGCGGAGACGAGCGCGACGACGAGGAGCTCGCCGTGACGGTGGTTTGGAAAGAGATCGCCGCCGAGGGGTACAAAGTCGCGACCGACGCGATGGACGACGTCTCCACGGACGAGGACGAGGGCGAGTTCTGAGTTCTGAGGCGAAAAGAGAGAAGTCCCGAACGAAGACGAAGAGAAGTCCCGCGAACGTCATACGCGAACGTCATACCTACGTTATTTAAAATGTCGGGAGCTCCCGAACGAACGCGCGCCTCGCCCCCCCCGTTCGTACCGAACACCCCGCGGGGACCCGCACGTCTCTCTCCGTCAGATCTTGGCGAGCGCCTCCTCGAGCAGCGCGGTTTGGTCCGGTCGGCCGACGGAGACGCGCACGCACCCCGAAATAGACGCCGGCTTCGTGTAGTGTCTGACGCAGATGCCCTCCTTCGCGAGCGCGTCCTTCACCTCGAGCGCGTCGCGCCCGTCGCCCACGCGGCACAGGATGAAGTTCGCCGCCGACGGGTACGGCTCCAGGAACGGGCACGCCGCCAGGACGTCGAACAGGTTATCGCGCTCGCTCACGAGCTTCTCCTTGACGTCCTGCAGGTACCCGGGGTTGCTCAGCGCCGCCAGCGCCGCCACCTCCGCGGCGACGGAGACGTTGTACGGCTGCTTGGCGCGCCACAGGTACTCGATGATGCCTTCGGGGAAGGCGCCGTACCCGACGCGCATGCCGGCGAGCGCGGCGCGCTTGGAGAAGGTGCGGAGCACGATCAGGTTCTCCCTGGTTTCCACTTCCTTGATGCGCGAGCTGGCGATCCCGGAGAACTCGATGTACGCCTCGTCCAGCACGACCAGCACGGGGAGCGCGAGCAACTCATCCAGGTCCTCGTCGCCCAGCACCGAGCCGTCGGGGTTGTTGGGCGACGTCAGGAAGAGCAGTTTCGGCGCGTGCTTCGCCACGGCGGCTTTGATGCCCGGCACGTCCATGCGGAAGCCCTCCTCGGGGCCGTGGCGCGGGACGTCCACCACGACGCCGGCGTTCACCGCGCAGTCGAACGAGTACATGCCGAACGTGGGCGGCGTGTTGATGATGACGTCGCCGGGGTCGAGGATCACGCGCATCAGCAGATCGATCAGCTCGTCCGCGCCGCACCCGACGAGCAACGAGGAGGCGGACACGCCGCACTCCTCCGCCAGCGCCGCGCGGAGCGCGCGCGACTCGGGGTCGGGGTAGATGTGCGGGAACTTCAGGTTCCCGAGCGCCTCGCTCACCTCTGCGGAGATAAACGGGCGGTGCGGAGGTCGGAGGTCGGAGGTCGGAGGTCGGAGGCGAGAGGCGAGAGGCGAGAGGCGAGAGGCGCGGGGCGAAAGAGCGTCGAGGTCAGTCGACGGATGACGGAAAAAGTCGCGCGGGGGATCCCGTCGGTTCAGGCGCGTGAGACGTCGGGGACGCGATGCGGCGCGCGTTCCTTCCCGCCGCGCGCGGTCGCGGCGTCCGTCGCGACCGCGGGTGCGCTCGGATCGACGCGAAAGGCACCGAGCGCGAGGCGAGAGGCGAAAGGAGAGCGGAGGCGGACGCACCAGGAGGCGGCCCGTAAGGGTTCTCGTTCGCGTCCAACTTCACGATGTCCTCCGGGGCGCGGCCGAGTTGCTCTGCGGAGGGAGGCGTCGAGGGGGGGTGGGTCAGAGGCGCGAAGAGGATCGAATGCGCACCGCGAGCGATCGGAAACGCGAGCACCGCGCGTGAAGCGGCTCGATCGCGGAGCTGACACGCACCGGACAGGATCTCGAAGGGCACGATGGGCGTGTACGGCGCCAGGTCCAGGATGTGTTTTCTGACGTAGGACGAGTTGGCCGCCTGCGCGGCTACGCGACGCGCGGCGCCGCGGCGCGCAGTCCTCGCGCCGGGCGCGACGGACACCCGGGAGGCGGACGCGGTCGATGCCATCATCCTACACTCGGCGTGCGGATGCGACGCGCGAGGTGTTGTGACGTCACATTATCCGTGTGCGCTGCAGCGATCTTCGGCAGCGACGCGTTTTCGAGCGAGATTTCGCGTTGCTTCGCTCCGAGACACTGTCGAAGCGAAGAAGCCGCGGACGAGAGGGCTGGAGAGGAAGGCTGGCGTTCGTCGCGCACAGACACCCGGCGCGCGCGTCGCGACGGATCGTCCCCGAGCGACACCACGCAGCGCTCGCTCGCGCGCCCGACTCGAACCGCCCGAGCGGGGCTCGTCTGACCCACCCGCCCCCGTCTCGGAACACGTCGTCGATCGTCATGGACGGCACCGACGCCTTGTACGCCTCCTTGAAGTCCGCCTCGCCGTTCTTCCTGATGGCCGGCCCGAACGTGATCCAGTCCGAGGAGCACATCTTCCGCATGTGCCGCTCGATCAAGCGCATCACGGACGAGGTCGGGATCCCGCTCGTGTTCAAGTCCAGCTTCGACAAGGCGAACCGGACGTCCGCCAAGTCGTTCCGCGGTCCCGGGGTGGACGAGGGGTTGAAGATTCTGCGCGCCGCGAAGACGACGTTCGACGTGCCGATTGTCACCGACGTGCACGACGCGTGCCAGGCGGAGCCGGTGGGCACGGTCGCGGACGTGATTCAGATCCCGGCGTTTCTGTGCAGACAGACGGATTTGTTGACCGCGGCCGCGAAGACGGGGCGGATCGTGAACGTCAAGAAGGGCCAGTTCTGCGCGGCGTCGGTGATGCGCAACTCGGTGGAAAAGATCCGAGCCGCCGGGAACGAACGCGCGATGGTGTGCGAGCGGGGCGTGATGTTCGGGTACAACGATCTCGTCGTGGACCCGCGGAACTTGGTGTGGATGCGCGACGCGAACGTGCCGGTGGTCGCGGACGTGACGCACGCGCTGCAGCAACCCGCGGGTGTGGCCACCGACGATTCCGGCGGCGTCGCGTCCGGCGGCTTGCGCGAGCTCATCCCCGCGGTGGCGCGCACGTGCGTCGCCGTCGGCGTCGACGGTTTGTTCATGGAGGTGCACGACGACCCGAGCTCGAGCCCGGTGGACGGCCCCACGCAGTGGCCCCTGCGCAACTTCGAGCGGCTGCTCCGGGAGCTCAAGGCCATCGCGGAGGTCACCAAGGGCAGGGAACCGTTCGACATCGACCTCACGCCCGCGGGGGACGAGTTTTGAGATTATTGATATGACTTTCATCAGATACAGTGTACGCGTCGCGTAAAAGGGGACGTTTCGACGCACGAAAAACGTCGCGACCTACGGCTCCCAGGTGGGCGGCGCGCCGTCCGCCCAGGCGACCAGCTTCCTGCGGTTCTTCTTCGCGCCCGCCTGGCGCGAGGGCGGCTCGTACGCGCGCGCGACGGTGGCGTACTCCAGCCCGTTCTCGAAGTCGCGCACGAGGTCGTCGGCGACGTCGCGGCGCGGCACCCACTGGTCCCCGAACGCGTCCAGCCACTCCACGAGGTACTCCTTTTCGCCGCTCCCGTCGTCCGCCGCGCGGACGCGCTTGATCGCCGCGGGGGGCACTTCTTCGAACACGAACTGCTCCAGGGTCTTCGCGATGGACTCCAGCACGGAGCGGCGCGCGAACGTCACGGTCGTGGCGGGGGTGTTGATCGTCAGCGTCTCCACCAGATCCAGCGGCGACCGGCCGGTGGAGTCCTCCAGCTCGGGGTTGGCGCCGCCGCGTACGAGCGTCTCGACGATCTTCTCGTGCAGATACCCGGCGGCGATGTGCAGAGGCGTGAACGAGTCTTTGTCCTTGGCGTCCACCTCCGCGCCGCGCGCGATGATCGCGCGGACGCACTCCTCGCTGCCCACGCCGCACGCGTAGTGCAGCGCGCTGCGTCCGTCGTCGTCCCGCGCCGCCGCCAGCGCCTCGCCGCCGCCCCTCAGCATGCGCTCCACAACCTCGAAGTCACCCTCGCGGCACGCTTTCCACCACTGCGCCTCGTAGTCGCGCTTCACGTCGTCCGCCACGAGCGCGGCGGGCACCCAGACGTCCTCATCCAGACCCTTGACGCGCAGAAGGAACTCGAGCGCGAACGCGTCGTCGCCCCCCTCGACGCCGGAGCGGACGATGCGCAAGCCCTCCGCGCTCTCCACCTCGCGCGCGTTCGCCAGATCGGCGGGCTCGCTCTCGGTGGAGGCCTCCGCGGTCGCCTCGGCGGTCGCGGTGGCGCTCACGCGCGCCGACTCGCGCGCGCGACGGGGCACGCGCGCGCTCTGCGCGGCGACGTGGCGTCTCTGCGCGCCGCTCGCGTGCGCGAGACGCGCGAAGACGCGCCCGGCGCACGGCGCGGCTGCGGTCGCCATGTGCATCGCCATCTGCGAGCTGAGCTGGATACGATCAGGAGATCGCGACGAATCTCGTAAGGGTCAAATGCGCTGGGGAAAAAAGCGCGTTTTACACCTTTTGCAGACTGATCGATCGTTCACTTTGACCCAAATGTGAGGTCGGGTAGTAATACAAATCCCCGGACTAAAATCTGCGCTTTCGAAAAGCGCGCCACGAAAAGGCTTGCGCTTTTTCGCGGCGTCGTCGCGCAAACGAGCGCGCGTTCGTCTCCTCTCGCGTCCCGCGACCCTATCCATGATCCCCCCTCCGGCGGCGCGTCACCGTCTTGTCACGCTGTCTCGTCACGCCGCGCTCGCCATCGGCTTTATCAGCGAGACGCACTTGAACTTGACCTGCGCGTACTTCTCGCGCACGGCGCTGAGCGTGGATTTCTGCGCGTCGCCGTGGCACCGCCGCAGCGCGTCGACGCACGCCGCCAGCTCCCCGCTTTCCAGCGCGGTGTAGTGCGTGAGCGTCGCGGACCATGCCGTGTGGCTCAGCGTCTCGAGCGCCAGGTAGACGCTCGCGGCGGCCACCACCGACGGCGCGAACCGCAGCATCTCGTACTCCAACAGCGACAGCTCGCAGAGGTAGTTGGCGAGGAACTCAACCTTAGCGTCCGTCTCCGCCGCGCGCAGCGCCCTTCGTAAGAACGTCTTGATCGTCGGCTGCGTCAGCTCGAACTCGAGCGCGTCCAGCACCGTGCGCTCCATCGCCAGCACGTCGTCCCGCGAGTACGTGTTGTCCGTGATGTAGCAGAACTCGTCCACCTGCGGCGCGTAGATCTCCTCGTACTTGCTCGCGATGAGCATGCACGTCACGCCGAGCAGCTGCAGCTTCGTGCGCGCCACGGGCTGCACGGACAACACGCGGTCGATGTACCCGACGCTCAAGTACAGCGTGTCCGCGCTGAGTTTGTACTCCTCCGCCACCTCCACCAGCCAGTCCACTAAGATGCCGCGCATCACCGCGTTGACGTCCTTCTGCGTCGTGGACGCGTAACTCGGATCCGGGCGCTTCGCCCGCTCCGCTTCGCGCAGGTGCGCGTAGATGTCGTCCACGTAATCGACGCACATGTGCGGGTCGCCCGCGTGCGCGGCGTCGATGTCCTGTGTTAAGGGATTTCGGGATTTCGGCGGGTGACGTCAGAGACGGCGTGGCGTTCGTGTCGGCGTTCGTGTCGGCGCTCGATTCGTCGCGCTCCGCGACGCGCGGATGAGAAACCACATATGGAGGGACTTTCGCGAATCGCGGGCAGGACCACCGCCGTGAGACGTACCCTCCACTGCTCGGTCTGTTTCGGCTCCTCGCGCTGTTCCTTGACGGGTTGGCGCTGTTGCGCGACCGCCGCGTTCGCATCGCGCGGGCGCAGCGCGTAGCCCTTCGACGAAGCCCTCGTCTGCGCCTTGGCGTTCGTCAGGTCCGCGAGCGCCTCGCGCCTGGCCGCCTCTTGCGCATCCGTCTCCAGCGCGGCGGAACGTCTCGTGGTCTGCGGGGACGGGGAAGGGAATGCGGGCGATGAAACGGAGGTCAGCGGAGCACGATCGGGGGTGAGAGGCGTTCGCGGCGCGCGTCGCTTCGTTCGTTCGGAGACGTCGCGGCGAGAGACGTCGGGAGACGGAGCGTACCCTCATGATTTGAACGGTATGAACCACAGGTGCAGTCCCCGAGGGTCCGAGCCGCGACTGGCGAGCCCCGACTGCGCGGTCCACGCGGCGCTTTTCCCGACTCCGAAGACGGCGCTTCTCCCAGAAGTGACCGTGTAAGACGCGCTGACCTGACGCCGAGAGCCTGGAGCGCGCCGGGACACGGCGACGACTGACCCCGTGCGGGGACGGCGGAGCTTTTTCAAATGAGCCACGACACAACGGTTCGAACTGCAGGTATTGGACGGGCCGAGAGCCGAGACGAGAGCCGAGGGCGTTTCATGGGTTATGACTCGCGGTAGAGAAACATCGACGTGCCTCGCGCCATCGTTTTTGGCGATTTGTTTCGCGGTATTTAGTTGCTCGATTTCTCGGCCACGCCGAAAAAAATTCTGAGTGCATACCTGTGCACGCTCACCAGCTACAGCCTCTGTAGCTCAGTGGATAGAGCGTTGCTTTCCTAAGGCAAGGGTCGTGGGTTCGATCCCCATCAGAGGTATCCTTTTGTTTTTTCTGCCGCCGCGCCCCCTCCTAACATGTCCGCGGGCGGCGAGTCGACGCACCCGACGCGCCGATCGCGGTGCGAGAGCTGGAGGGCATCGGGAGACACGTCGGGTTCTCGCGACAGCCCTGTCTGTTTTTTGTTTTTTTTCGTTTTTCGTTTTTTTTTCGTTTTCCGGCTGCGCGACGCGCGTCTCGCGCGAGAAGCCCTGTTTTCGCGTCCGTCCACCGTCGGGTGGTCGGGAGGACACGAGTGAGGCGTGATCGGGACGTAGAAGCCACGGGAAGAGCAGGTGTGGTTCGCGGGCGAGGCGAAGACGGGGAGGCGTCCAGCGGCTCCGCCGGCGCGAAACGCGAAACAAACAAAAACAAACACGCGAAAGGCGCTGAACGTTTGTTTTTTACAGAGGTTTCTTTTACGCGTCGTCGCGTCGCGCCGACGCGTCGTCGCGTCGCGCCGTCGTCGTCGCGCCGCGTCGCTCGTCCGTTTCCGTTCGGGTGTTCACTCCACGCCCATGACCGGCAGCTGGATCTTTTCGATCTTGGCGAACTCCCACTCCTTGTTGCACAGCGGGCAGTTCGAGCGCGTGCGCAGCCACTTGGAGATGCAGTCCAGGTGGAACACGTGCCCGCAGTTGCCCCACGCGATGGACAACCCCTCCTCCGAGGCGCTCGTGGGGTTCGCCTGGTACTCGATGGACGGCTCGTGCAGGGAGTTGCGGCAAATCGCGCACGTGTCCGTACAGATGGACCACGACCACACCGCGACGGCGTTCCACTGTTTCGGGAGACGGAATGGGGGTCAGCGTGGAGGGGAGGCTCGTCGTGGGCGCGTCGCGTCGCGCGAAAGAACGCGCGCGGGATTTCGGTTTAGGGCAAGGCGCCGGGAAGACGCGCGCGGCGCCGCGTGAGAATCGTCGAACGCGGGTCGTGCGCACCTTCTTCACCTCGAACCGCTTCTTCTCCGCGACTTCCGCCATGATCACGTGCGAACCCGGCTCCCGGGGGCGCGGCGCGACACACACTGCGCGCGGAACGGGCGAGATCTTGAAACGCGTCTCGATCGAGAAGAGAGGAAACGACGGTCGATTGTGCCACTCACGCGGGAGTTTTTCTTCCGACGTTCAAACACCGGCGGATGGCCTGCGTGACGATTACGAAGACGGGCGCGTGTGTATACACTCCCGCGCTCTCGCACTCCCCTACCCCTCTACACCAGCGCGTCCACGAGCGACGCGCGCATGTTGGTCACCATCGCGCTCGCGTTGGCGTCCTTGAGCTTGAAGATGTTCTCTATGACCTGCAACTCCGTGGACGTGGTGTCCAGCCCGCAAAACGCCGCCCAGTCGTTGACGATGAGCCCCGCGCCGATCACGTCGCTGCCGCGGTTCACCGTGCCGGCGACGAGCGGCACTTGCAGCAAAGAGGAGAGCTCGTCCAGGTCCTGGATCGTGGTCTGCGGGTGCACGATGCCCCCTTGGTTGGAGAACTTGCAGTACGACCCGACGAGGATCTGCCCCGCCACGGTTTGGCGGAAAACCTCCACGCCCAACACGTCGGCGACGATCTCCTCCGTCTCCTCGTCCATGTCGGGGTGGATGAGCGCGACGTAGTCGTTGCACGCGATGCAGTTCCCCAGCGCGGACAGCCGCTCGTCGATGCGCTGCACGATGATGTCGTCCGGCAGGCTGTTGCGGATGTGCAGCGCCTCCTGGTCCGTCACCGAGTTGGGCAACAGCAAGCCGTTCTTGTTCCCCACCGTCATCCTCCCCACCAGCCTGGTTCCGGCGATGGACGTCTTCACGACCGGAATGTCCGCGGAGAGCTCGTTCTGGAACACGCTGTAGAAGTTTTCCGATCCCCCGATCGCGGTCAGGCAGTACGAGTTCGTGAGGTTAGCGAACACGCCGATGTCGTTGCTGTTCTCGTACTGGTGACGGACCGCCATCGCGAGTCGCCGCGGCGCAGATCTACCCGCCGACGCTGTGAGTTTTCTTGTGGAAACGCGACGTCGTCACCGAAGTCGACAGAGATTGGCGTCTCGACGCGGTCGACGCGGTGGTCCCTCGGGTCGCCGCCGGCGGTCGCGCGGTCACGAAACGAGCGCGTCCGCGTGCGCGCGCGAGAAGCGAGGGGAGAGCGTGCCTTCGAGGCGCGTCTCGCAGTGCGCGAGCGGCGCGACCGAAACCTGATTTTCCCCAGCGGCGGCGGCTTTCGGTGCGGCGGCGGTGAAGTGTGAACGTCGATCGTTCGAGGTTGATCGTCGAGAAATCCGCCAGCGTGGGTGTTGACGAAATTGGCTTTCCTGTCCGCGTCTCGAACGTTCGAGGCACTCGTCGCGGCGCGGGCGAGTGGCCCAGCCGGGATGCCGGCGCTCAGCCTGTTCGGCCGCACATGGCTGGTCGCGGCGGATGACCTCCCTATCCCCATGATGTGCCTGATGGTGGTGCACGTCGTGTGGTGCGCACCCCCCACCCCGCGACCCACACATCTCCTTTCCTCGGGAACTCCTCCGTCTCTCCGCGAAGACCCCTGGCAGCTCGCGGCTCGCGTCTGACCCCGCTACCCCCCCTCATTCCCGCGACCGCAGGTGCACTGTGATTTTGTTCGTGTACGAGCGCGCGCACCAGGGTCTCGAGGCTCGGTGCGCGGCGGGGAAGACCGCGATGACGTGGTTGTTCGGCACGTTCTCGTGTTTCTTCCTGAGCATGTGCCTGGAGGGCTTGATCTTGCGGCAGTCGCTGAAGGGCACCATCCTGCAGCCGAACAAGCGCACGCACATCAACACGCTGCTGTACATGCACTTCATGCTGACCATCGCGGACGTGTGCTTCACCGCGCTCGGCACGCTCCTGGACTACCACGTCGGGAACAGCTGCTACGTGCGCAACCACGTGCACACCGCCATCGTCGTCGTCATCGTGGGCAACTACTTCATCATCGCGTGCAACTTCCTGGGCGTCGCGCTCATCTTCAGCGTCTTCGCGCACTTGCCGTCCGAGGAGCGCTGGAACAGGATGTTCGGCATCCTGGGCTGCTGCCTGTGCATGCCCGTCGGGAGCGACCGCGAGCGCGACAACCAGGGCACGCTCTCGCAGATCGCGACGTGCTTCGGCGAGGTGTTCCAGGGCGCCGACCTCGTGCCGAGCGACATCGCCGCCGGCCTCGCGCTGCTGGCGCTGCAGCACAGGGGGAAGCTGGAGGGCGAGCCGATCGGCTGGAGCGTGACGGAGGGCGCGGCGCGCGGGAGCCGCGGGAGCCGGGGCGCGAGCGAACGAAACGAAAAAGGCCACCAGGACTCGCCCGGCGGCGTCACCGCGCCTCTTCTGGCTGGCGCGGCGCCGCGACATCGCGAGACGGACGCGATACGCGACGACGACGAGGAGGATGACCCGACCGCATCGACGCTGGGCGAGCCCATGTCCCCCGAGGCGCTGTCGGACATGCTCGCGGAGGCGGCGCACTACGCGCGCTGGGCGCTCGCGGCGTACGGCTGGATGCTGTACACGTGGGCCAACCCCTCGGGCGGGCTGGCGCTCGCCTGTAGCGCGCGCGGGCTGCGCGAGTGCTGCTGCTGCTGCTGCCCCGCGGAGGCGAAGGGCGCGCCCTCGGCTACGGCGCGCTTCGACCCCGAGAGCGGTTTGCCGGTGACGGACGACGGGAGGGACGCGCCCGAGAGCCTGGACCGCGAAGCGCTGAAGACGTGCGCGGGGATCCGGGGGGAGGATTTGTTTTACGTCTCCTTCACCAACGGCGTCGGCGAGCAGCCCTACTTCATCGCGCGCGACGCCGCGCGCAAAGCGATCGTGGTCTCCGTGCGCGGCACGATGTCCATGCAGGACTGCATCACGGACTCCATGTACAAGCCCGTGCTGCTCAACGCGGAGGCGATAGGCATGCCGCACCTGCGCGGCGCGCAGCTGCACTGCCACGCCGGCGTGGTCACCGCCGCCAACTTCATCCTGTCCGACCTCGAGAGGCACCGCGTGCTGCACCAGGTGCTCCTCGGCGAGCAGCCTCCCGCGCCGCGACCCGGGGACGCGCCCAGGGGCGCCGCCGGGGACCAGCGTTTGGAGTACGACCAGGCGCGCGGGCACGAGGGCTGGACGCTGGTGCTGTGCGGACACTCTCTCGGCGCGGGCGTGGCGACGGTGCTGTCGCTGCACCTCCGGCGGACGTTCCCGGACGTGCGCGTGTGGGGTATCGAGCCCCCGGGGGGTTTGCTCAGCGCGGAGCTCGCGCGGAAGTGCGGCGAGTGGACGGTCAGCTCCATCCACGGCAACGACCTCATCGCGCGGCTCAGCGGGCCGTGCCTGTTGAAGCTCCGAAAAGATCTGGTGGACGCGCTGGCGCGGTGCAAGGTTTCCAAGTTTTCGCTCCTGGCGCGCGTCGCGCTGGGCGCGCGCGACGTCGAGGAGAGCGACGTGCTGTTCCCGCGCGGGCACGAGTCCGCTTTGCCGCGCGAGGCGACGCGTCTGCGCGAGGCGTTCGAGCGCTTCCACGCGCGGCAGGTGAGCGAGCGCCCGCTGATGGCGGCGGAGCTGTACCCGCCGGGGCGGCTGCTGCACCTGCGGCGCCTCCCGGTGGGCCGCCGGAGGCCGGCGTCGCTGGCGGAGGCGTACGAAGCGCGGTGGGTCACCGCGCGCGAGGTGATGCGGCAGGGCCTGCTGGTGACCAACGACTTCTTCACCGACCACTTCCCGGACAAGGTGGTGGCGGTCCTGTCCGAGCTCGCCATGAAGTACAGCGCCGCGAGCTCGAACGCGATGACCAGGCACTACTCGTTCAGCTCCGGCGCGCTCGGGGGCGCGCGCGAACGGAAGAGCGACCACACGCTCGCGGGGACGCCGGGCGGCGGCGGCGGCGGCGGCGACCGCGCGCGGCGCGCCTCCGACGGCGGCGGCGCTAATTTGATGGAGGACCTCGTGAAGGAGCAGAGGAGCGAAAAGGGGGTGCTGGGGTTGGCTTCGCGAGACGACGATTGAAACAGCGCGTAGTTTAGATACGAGTACGTGCGACTGATGTGCCTGATGTGACGTTCCTTTCGCCGCTCTCCGGATGAGGTGTCGCGGGAACGTCCGCGCGTTTTGTTACAATCGCTCGTGCGAGCGCTAAAAAACCCGTCACCGTGAACATCACTTCTCCTCTTCCTTCGCAGGAGGCGCCTCCTCGTCGTGAATCTTGATGGTGTGGTCAAACACCCACGGCTTCCACTCCGCCATCTTGGGGATCAAGCCCAGCTCGTCCTTCGCCTGCGCCACGAGCTCCTCGAGCTGCCCGGAACCGATCTCCGCCTCGATCGCGGCGGGGTCCTCGTTCGCCTCGATGATCGCTAACCGGTGTTCGTAGGTTTGCTCCACCACCTTGCGGTAGCCCGCATCCTCGGGGATGGACGCGCGGACGTCGAACAGCACCTTGCGGACCAGGTCGCCCAGCACCTGCCGGCCGTTGGGGATCACCTCGAGGCCGACGATGCCCGTGGTCTGTTTCAACGACTGCAGACAGGGAGCGCGGAGGAAGAAACTCATCGTGGCGCGCGGCGACGTGCGATCAGGTCTGGGGAACGCACGGACCCAACGGGGGATTCGTTCGCGTTTTTCGCCACACCACTCGTCGGTCTCTTTTTCAATCTCTACGTAACTAGTCTACGGAGTGGATAAAACTAAAACGCTCGTACCCTCTATCTACGACTCGAGGAGGTGTCACCTCCTCGCGCCTCTGCCTCTGCCCCTCGCGTCTCTTCCGTCCACGCGCGCGCTCAGCGCGCGCACCGCGCCCGCCAGGCTCGCGGACTCGGCCAGCGCCGCCTCCACCTCCTCCAGACTCCGCCCGGCGGTTTCCGGCACGAAGCGCGCGACGAAGAAGAGCGAAAAAAAAAGCACGCCGGCGTACGCGAGGAACATGACCCGGATCCCGGGCTCGTCCTGTACTTTCGGGAACGTCCAGGCGAGAAAAGACGAGAGCGCCCAGTTCAGGAACGACGCGGTGGCCATGACGGTCGTGCGCGCGCGCATGGGCGAGATGTCGGCGACGATGGGCGACGTCAGCGACGCGAACCCGGCTTGGAACCCGATAAGGCACAGAAACACGGACGCGTCCGCCAGCCGCGCGCGCCAGGGCGGCAGAGGTGTGGCCCTCAGGTCCTCGTCCCAGCCGTGGTCGCCGAACGCCAGCGCGAGCGTGACGCACGCGGCGAGCTGCGCGGTGATCCCGAACGCGAAGAAGAAACGCCGCCCGTACGAATCCACGAAGGCGGCGACGAAACCGGTGGCGGCCACCTTGAAAAAGCTCGTCCACACCGTGAGCGACGCGGCGGACATGAGCTCGTGCCCCGCGAGCTCGAAGATGTGCTTCGGGAAGTACTGGATCACCGGCCCGGCGCTGAGCTGCCCGAGGACCGTCAGCGTGAGCGCCACGAACAGCGCGCGCCGAGCCGCGATGGACGCGACGTCGGCGAAGAGCCCTTTCTTCGGTTTCGACGGATGAAACGATCTCGAAAACGATCTCGCCGCGCCGACGGACGTTTCCAGAGGCTCGTCGCCTCTCGCGACCCGCAAGATGGACTCCAGCTCGCGGTCCAGCGCCGCGCGCTGTCTCGCGCCGGGCACAACCTCCGGGAAGCCCCGCCAGAAGATCTCCAGCGCGCTCCGGCGCGAAGGCTGCGTGCAGTGAAGGACAGTCAGCGCTTGCCGCGCCTCGGCGACGCCCTCGAGAAACGCCGGCGGGGCGGAGGCGTTTTTTTCGTCGCCGGAGAGGTCCGACAAGCCCGCGGTCGGGTCGCCGCGGCCGCGCGCTCGGCGTCCATCGCCGCGCGCGTGCGTGGCGACGGAAAGCGCGAGCCACCTGGGCGAGTCCGGGACGACGGCGGCGACGTGCGCGAGCGCGAGCGCCGGCGGCGCCATCGCCGCCGCCGTGAAGCGCCACCCGAACGCGCGTGTTTCGAACGCCGCGCCGACGGCGGCGCCGCACAGGTCACCCACGACGACGACCAGGGAGAGGAGCGGAAGGTAAAATCCCCTCGTCTCGTGCGACATCACCTCCGCGACGTACTGCGAGGTGGCCTGGAAGTTGAGCGCGCCGCCCAGTCCCCACAGGAACCGCGCGAGCACCAGAACCGCCGCGGTGGCGGGCTTGTCGAACCCCCTCTGCCCGGGACAGGGGCAACCCGCGGTCAGGAGGCTGCCCGCCAGGAACGCGTGCGCGGAGGCGCGGATGATGCGCCGCCGCCCGAGCGTGTCCCCGAGGCGCATCAGCAGCAGGCACCCAGCGAGCGCGCCCACGCAGTTGGCGGCGATGAGCCTGGACTCCGTGTCCGGGTCGGCATCTTCCGAGAACTGCCCCGCGCACTGCTGCGAGAGCGTGACGTTGCTGGATCCGACGCTGTACCCGGCGAGGAGGCACCCGATGGAGAAGAACCCGAACAGGTACCGCTCCACCGCGGGCGACGGGAGCGCGGTCGTCATGCCGACGACGCGACGACGCGCATCTCGCGTGTGAGCCTTCGCCGTTAATCGCCCTCGCTGAAAAAACGGCAGCGCGCGCCGTGGTTCGAGCGCTGCGTCTCGGCGCGTTTCGACGGTCTAATTCACGGTTCCGCGGCGTTCGATTCGCAGAGAAAAACCCGA
>Ga0181561_10003168_pt1 | contig 14477 bp, 4 predicted proteins | sample 011ome_19_FD_133760 | JGI IMG/M metagenome (GOLD analysis project Ga0181561, IMG submission 133760) | Coastal salt marsh microbial communities from the Groves Creek Marsh, Skidaway Island, Georgia - 011510BT metaG (megahit assembly) | ecosystem: Environmental > Aquatic > Marine > Intertidal zone...
CCCTGCGTCATCGGAATGGCGCGCTCGATCATGTCGGGGAGCCACTTATCGTTGACCAAAAACTCGCGGAACTTGGTGTTGAACGGCCCGGCGTAGGACACGAACGAAGAGCCGACGAGCACGTCGCCGACGAGTTTCGCCTCGGCGACGCCGAAAGCCTCGATGGCTTCGCCCCAGCGCTTGTTCTCGCCGGAGAGCCCGTTCACGAGACGGTCCGCGAGGTTCGCCTTCGCCTGTGTTTTCTCCGCCTGCGCGATGGCGTTGTTCTTGTCCTCCGTGGCAGCCATCAGGTTTTCTTCCAAGTGCGCCACCCTCGCCTGCAGCTCCGCAACCTTAGCGCGGATGCCGCTCAGCTTGGTGTTGGCGGCGTCCAGCTTTTCGTTCGCCTCAGCCAGCAGCTTGCGCTTGGGCGCCACGACTTGGTAGATGCGGAAGTACTTGCAGATGTTGATCACCCACGAGCACAAGCCGGCGGCGGCGCTGGACTTGCCCATGATGATCTCGGGGTTGAAGTTCTCCTTGCCCAGGTAGTCCTTCTCCACCTTCTCCACGCAGTTCAAGGGCGTGTTGTCCTTGTCGAAGTTGATGAGGTCGGACAGGAACTTGTCCACGCTCCCCATGAACTTCTTGCACGCGTTCCAGGACGTGTCCTTGGGGATCTTCCCCTTGGGCGCGCACAGGATCATGCACGCGGACGCGACGTCGTCCACACCCGCGGGGGGCGTCGAGAGCGACTTGAGCTCGCCGAGCGCCTTCTTGTCCAGCGAGTTGAGCGCCGCCTCCGCAGCCTGGATGATGGGCTCGGCGGCTTTCAAATCCTCCTCGCACTCCGCTTGGAACGCCGAAACCTCCTCGGCGATTTGCGCGCACTCGGCTTCGTCTCCAGACGCGCTCTCCACGGCTTCGTCGACGATCGCCTTCTCCTTACCGATGCTCACGATGAGCGCGTCGGTGTTCGCCTTCTTCTCCTCGACGATGATCTGCTCCTCTTTCAGGTTCACCTGCAAATCAGCAACCTGCGCCGAGGCTTGCGCGATCTTATCGACGCCGTTCTCGAGGCGCTCCTTCGCTTGCTTCAGCTCGGATCGCTTCGAGGCGAGCATGTCCTTGTACAGGCTGATGAGCTCCAGGTAACTCTTCGGCGTGGTGTAGTTGTACCGGCGGTCCTCTTCCAGGTACTTGATCGACGCGTCGTTCACCGCGGTGTGCGTGAACGCGCAGTGGAACTGCAAATTCTCCAGCAGCTCGGGTTCGATGTCGGGGATCTCGGCGAGGAAGCGCCCGGCGACGGACACGAGCGCTTCGTGCGGCCAAGGCTGGAACCAGTCGATGACGGTGCAGTTGATGAGCGCCGGGAAGTTCCTGGCGCGGATCCGGAACTTGTCCCCGACGGGAGAGAAGCACAGGCACACGTGCAGGTATTTGCGCACCTTATCCAGGAAGAAGTCCCACAAATTCTCAGGGGAGTCGATGATCCCCGCGGCTTTGCACTCGTTGCGCACCGCGTTGCACATCTCATCCTTCTCTTCGTTGGTCATGAGGTCGGGGATGTACCCGGACGAGAGCAAATCGTTGATGTACACCAGGAACCGCTCGTCGATGATCTGCCCGTCCGTCATCAGGAACGTCACGGGGTTGCCCTTCACGCCGGCTTTGATGTACAGGCTCAGCAGGTCCGCCTTGAAGTCCGCCATGCCGTACGAGCTCGTGACCGAGATCTGGAACACGTCGTACTGGCAGATGAACGTCGCCAGCTTCGCCAGCGACTGCTTACCGGAGCCGCCCACGCCAACCAGCATGGCGTTGCCGCGCGGGAGGTTCAGGATGCGCGTCACTCGCGTCACGTGGTCCATCGCCTGCTCGAAAAGCACCAGGTCCATCACCGCGTTGGACTCGTTGTGCTCGTGCAGCTTTTCAACCAGCGTCTTGTTGAGCTTTTCGTACGTCGCGCACTCGCAAAACGCCCCCTCGTCGTTCGAGTCAAACTTCATGAAGGCGTTGTAGGAGATGGGGCGCGCCTCAATCTCCTCCTGGTTCTCGTCGGCGAAGTACTTCTTCGTGACCGCGACGCGCATCTCGTCGAACTTGGTGATGTCCGTCTGGTGCACCATGCGGTCGCCGAACACGCGCTCCGCCTCGTGGATCCACAGCCGGCACAGCGTGACGGGGTTCGTGTAAAACTCCGGAAGCGCGCGGCACACGCCCTGCGTCACGTTGGAGAGCTCTCTTAAGTTCCACTGATAATGAAACTTCACCGCCGACGGCAGGAAGGTGTTCGCGACGGCGCCGTGCAGCTCGATCATCGCGTCCGTGATTTTCCCGCCGTACTTGCTGACGTCGGGGTCGAACGACGAGAGATGGCCCTCGATGATCTGCGAGAACACCGTGCGAATGACGTCTTTGCTCGGCATCTGCACCGCGAACGTCACGAAGTGCCTCTGCATGCGCGGCGTGATGTTGAACGAACCGGCGGTGGGGTTCATGCACGCCATGTACTGCGAGTTCTGGATCTCCTTCAGCACGATCTTGTTCTTGTCGTACCAGCCGTGGTAGTCCACGAACTGCCGCGCGAGCTCGATGGGTGACTGCGTGTCGTACTTGTCCACGAACGGCATGTTCATGTCGTCGAAGAAGTACACCAGCTTTTTCGACCCCGGCGGGCCGAAGCGCACGCCGGATTTCTTCTCCAGCGGCTGTTCGATAATCACCTGCAGCGCCGGCGCGTCCATGAAGTTGTTCATGTTCACGGTGGAGAACGTCCACGCCTCGCCGTCGAGGTTCTTCAGCGATTCCTTCATGAGAGCGGTCTTACCAGTGCCGGCGTTGCCCACGAACATGCAGTAGTGCTTGTTCGCGATGAAGCCGTTCAGAAGGAAACTCAAACGCGTGCTCTCCACGCTCGGCACGAAGATGTTGGCGAAGGCTTCGCTGGTGTTGTACCCGAAGGACTCGACGCGATCCGTCCAGGGCGCCATCTGTCCAGTCGCGTCGTCCACGTAGTAGTCGAACACCAGCCCTCCCTCGGGGAACAACACGTTCTTCCACTCCGAGAGCCACCACTTGCTGAACTGCGCGCGGTAGTCCACGGTTTTGTCAACCAGCATGGCGCCGCCCAGAGCCCACACCGCGGCGAACACGAATTGCATCTCGACGATTTTCTTATCCGGCGGGGGCGCGCCGCGCACCTGCTCCGCCGGGATGAGCCCCTCGAGGATCTTGCACACCGTGCCCGCGATGTTCATGGGCACTAAAGGAACGATCGTGCGGAAGTTCCGGCGGCAGTGCTCCAGGGACTTCTCCATGTACCGGTCGAAGAGCTCCACCAACAGAGGGCGGTACTCCTTCGCCTCGCGCGACTGGATCCACGACTCCACCATGGGCTGCCACCCGATGTCGTCCTGGTTGAGGTAGATGACGCCGCCGCGGCTCACCGTCGCGGGCGAGCAGTGCAGCATGTGGTTGATCTCCAGTAACAGTCGCATCGTGCCGGTCAGCGGGAGGCGCTCGTTCGATGCCAACGTCAGCATCTTGTTGTCGTCCATCACCGTGTTCATGCTCTCGATCCACTCGGCGTCGATATCGCCGTCCAGCACGATCCACTGGTGCTGGTACGTCTTGTTGTTGGACATGTCGCGGAAGTTCACCGACATGAGGCCCTCCTTCCACTCGCGCGTGCTCGGGTGCAGGAACCCGTACAGCTCGTTGCGCGTCACCGCTTTGGGGTTGATCGGAATCGACCTCGATTTCTCACCGCTCTTGTTCTGCGCGTTGAGCAGGGTTTTCCACACCGCGGTTTTGCCGCACCCCGCGGGTCCGAGCAGAAACACCGACCAGCGGACGGTGAAAATCTCGCGCAGCTGCGTGATCTTCAACACGAACGTGTCCTCGGGCTGGTACCCGAGCTCCACCGCAGACTTCGTGATCTGCTCCTCGAACGGCATGTCGCGCAGGCGCGGGACGAGGTCGAGCATCTTCGGGAACAAATCGTTCAGCAGACCCATGAAGATCCCGTGGTCGTCCGCGGTGAGCTTTCCCAGGTTGAAGTCTCGAAGCGCCTGCAACAACACTTTGTCCTCGCTCAACTCGGGCTGGTCGCGTTTCATCCCGCCCGCCACGTACAGCGTGGTCTTGATCGCGCGGAGCTTCCAGTCGTAGTGCGGCGCCTTGGAGAGCAGGTCCTCGCACAGCTTGTACAGAATCACAAACTTCCGCGCCAGAATCTTGGACATGTAGAAGCCCTCGCCCATGAGCATGTTCTCGCAGATCATCTGCAGGTCGGGCACGCACATGGAGACGGGTCGGAACAGCGCTTTGAGCGACTCGGGGAGCTCGGCGCGCCCGGGGTACCCGGGGTTCATGGTGATGAACGCCATGATGGACGGCCGCAGGGAAATCTCCACGTCCTCGAACATGAACTTCTGTTTCCGCGCGCGGATCGCGTCCAGCACCGTCTTGTACTGCGTCGAGCACACGGATAACACCGAAACCGGAATTCGGTTGAACTCGTCGAAGCACCCCCAGGCGCCCGTCTGCGCCAAACCCTTGTACGTCATGCCCATCGCCTTGTAGTCCATCTGGTCCGAGCAGTTGAACACGTACACCTGGATGCCGAGCGCGCGCCCGAGGTCCTTCACCGTCTCCGTCTTACCCGTCCCGGCGGGGCCCGCGGGCGCGCCGCCGAGCACAAGCCGCTGCGCCTGCGTCAGGGTGATGACGCATCGGTCGGTGAGCGGCGTGATCACCAGGCACCCCGGCGAGCCGATGTACTCGTACATGTAGTCGATGTCGGCGTCGCAGACGTTGATGAGCAGCTTGCCCGTTTTTTCGTGCACGCCGTAGCGCAGCTGCGACTGCCACTGGAACGCGCTGCCCTCGTCAACGCGCTCGTCCAGCAGCTTCTGGCACACGTCGCGCGCGTGCACGTCGATCGTGCACAGCGTCAACACCTTCTTGCGGTCCAGCTTCTCCAACGAGCCGTTCACGACTTCGATCAAACCGGCGAGCTGGTCAACCTGCTTTTGCCACATGTCCTTGATGGCGCCGTCGTTGCCCTCCTCGAGCTGGTCGAACGCCTCGTTGATTTCTTGCGTGAAGATCATTCGCGAAACCGTGATGGTGTTCTGCGCGGACTGCTCGAACATCCACTTCTGCCGCGGCATCTCGTCGTACTTCGGGAGCGACGTCTTGAACTCGGCGAAGAGCGCGGCGCGCATGGTATCCACCACGCTGCCCAGCCACGTCTCCACGGGTCCGTCGCAGACGCACCCGCCTTTGTCAAACGCGACGTTCTCCTTCTCCCCGGACCACATCGAGATGGCGGTCTTGCTCGGGTTGCCCTTCTCGTCCATAGAGAAGGACAGGTTGTGCACGTTGTCGAAGCACTTCGACAGGTGGCGCAGGATGAGCTGCGGGTTGGTGCCCTTGGACAAGATGTCCAGCAGATCCGCCGCCGCCACGAAATAGAAGCGCGGAAACGCGATGCGCTTCGTCTCCAGGTAATCCTGCAACGCCTTCTCGCACTGCTCGAGCAAACCGAGCATGGTCTCGAGGCGCTCCAAGCGGCCTTCCATGTTGCACGCCTCGACGCAGTTCAAGACGTCGGGCGCGTCCTTCATCAGGCTCTGGAAATCGCCGTTTATGCCGTCGAATCTTTTGGAATCCTCCGGCAGCTGCACGCGGATATCCGCCGAGCCCACGAAGACGGATTCGAGCATGGACCACTTCTTGGCGACGTCTTGCCAAACCCCAAGCACGGAATCCACCGTGCCGAGTTTGGTTTGCCACTCCGTCACGCGCTCCAAAAACACGGGGTTGCCCTGCACGTACTTCGAGCCGCCCAGATTTTGCAGCGCGAGGTTGTCGTTCTCGAGCGCCTCCGCGATGAGGTCGTCCACCACCAGGTTTAAAACCTCCGAATCCGGAAACGGGGCGAAATCCAGGTTGAGCGCCGACCACGTCTCGTCGAACTTCGCGAGCTGCTTCTCGATGACCAGCTCTTTCTGCGCGCGCTCGACGATTTCGGAGACGGCGTCGACGCACGTGTGCAGCTCCAGCGCGAGCAGGTCCCCTAAGTTGAACGTGTCGTCCATCACGAAGTGCTTCCCGGTGGCCTTCATGAGCTGCTTCCAGTGCCGGTCGCGCATCGACGGGTGGTGCAGCTCGGAGACGAGCGGCAGCGACGTGAGCAGCGCCTTCACCTGGTCCTCCAGGATTTTGTACAAGTCGTACGCGCGGCACCCTTTGTGCAGCATCTTGATCTCCTTGGCGAGTTTCTTGCACTCGTCCACCAGAAACTCCACGTCGATCTTGTCCCACAGCGTGATGTTCCAGCTGTCGAAGGTGTAAATCACCGAGCTCGCCGTGTCCCACAGCATCTTGAGAAACTCCAGGTCCTCCGCCGAGCGCTTCAGCTGGATGTACTCCGAGACGTGCAGCTCGAACAGCTCCTGCTTCTCGTTCAACGCCTTCGCCTGCGCCGCGATCGTGCTCAGCGAGCCGTACACGAACGTCTTATCCTCCACGCCGTGGTGGAAGTGGTCGAGGATCTCGTACGCGGGCGCGACGTCTTCCGTCGCGATCTTCGCGCCCGGCACCGTCGTCGGCGCGATGGCCAAAAACGTCTCGCGGAATTTCTCAACCTTCGCCCCGAACGCGTCCGAGTCTTCCCGAATCTTGCGCGCCTCCAGCTGTTGCATCAGCGAGAGCTTCTCGCGGACGTTCAGCACCTTCTTCTTCATGCCAGACCACGCCAGCGGGGCCTCCTCGAGCTGCCGGAGAATCTCCTCCGAAACCGAGATGCCGTACGTCTTGAGCAGCGCCACCGTCGCCGTCAGCGGCTCGAACATGGCATCCGTCTTCTCCTGGCGCTTGCGCACGTCCCGCATGAACCCCATAACCTCGTACAGCGTCTCCTGCTTCTCCTGCGCCGCGGACTTCTTCTCCGTGACTTTGCTCTCGGGCGCCTCAGCGCCGTCGCCTTCCTGGCTCGCGTCCCCGTCTCCCTCGGCGCCGTCGCCCGCGGCGTCCGCGGCGTCCGCGGCGATCTCCGCGGCGGCGTCCTCCGCCGCGGCGTCGTCCCCGGCGGCGGAGGGGTCCTTCTCCAGCGTTTTTTCGCCGGCGGCGCGGAACGCGTACAGCTCCCGCATGGAGTCGGTGAGCTTGTTGCTCAGGTACTGCGTGAACAGGAACACCCACTTGGTGACCCACGTCGCGAGCGCCTGCTTGATGGGCTTGGCGTCGATCTTGATCCAGCCCACCACGCACGTCGCGTGCAGCTGCGCGATCTCCTCCTGCGTCTTCTTGTACTTGGCAATCTCGGCGTCGAAGAGCTCCAGGGGCGGGTCCTCGCCGTCCTCGCCGTTTCGCTCGATGAAGTCCGCCAGAGTCTGTTGCAGATCCTCGCGCCACAGGTACTCGTACTGCACGAACGACGCCTTGAACGCCGCGCACTCGGCTTCGTTCGCCAAAACCACGGACTGGATCTGAGACACGCCGTCCAGGATGCGGAAATCCTCCTCCAGCTCCAGCGCGTACGTCCCTTCGCCGATATCCAGGCGCTTCATCAACGTCCCGACGTTCGCGAACCCGCCGATCCAGCCGTTGAAGTAATCGCGCGTTCCCGGATTTCGCGCGTCTCCGGATTCGCCAACCTCGGGAGACCACCGAATGTCAGGCGCGACGAGCTCCAGCGAAACTTCGATGAGCGGCGCGGTTTCGTTCGCGGCGACGATGGCCGGATCCACCGCGTCGGTGAGTTCGGACACCGACGCCAGAATCGCGTCGGAGAAGCCGTCGACGACGATCTCGTTGACGTACTCGGTGTACTCGCGCCAGGCGTGCGACGCGCGGGGCACGGCGATGATCTTGTTCGACGCCGACAGAAGCTTGGCGATCTTCGCCGCCGCCTCGGCGATGGCTTTGTCTCTCGTCTCCTGGAGCGTCTTCTGCTGCTCGGCGAATTCCGCAACCTCGTACGTCTTGCCCTCCTTGCGGTGGAACATGACGTTCTCGGACCACTCCGCCAGCAGCTCGCGCGTCTTCTCGACGTTCCCCTTGATCGTTTCCAGGATGTGGTTCAGCTCCTTCACCGCGCTCATCACCTCCTGGATGTAGTCGTTGATCTTGTGCGAGTTCCAGTTCAACGAGTGGATCGCCTTCTGTAACATCGCGTCGATCTCCGTGAGCCGCTTCCCGACGAGCGGTCGCTCCACCGGCAGAAGCGTGCGGAGGATGTTGTTGTACGTGACGACGATCAGGTCGAGGTTTCCCGTCTGCTGCCGCAGCGTCTCGCCGCGCTGGTACGTCTTCATCGCAGCCTCCGGGACGTCCACGCCCAGCAGCAGAAAGTATTTCACCTCGCGCAGCAGCTTCACCAGCATGGGGTCGAAGTTTACACGCAGAATTCCGGGCGTCTTCGACTCGCGCTCATCCGGCCGAAGCAGGTTCATCTTGAGCTTCTCGTCCGACGTGCTCTTCGTCTCCGACGTCCACTTGGCCACAGCCGCCGCCTCGTACGCGCGCAGCTGCGCGAGCGTCGCTTCGTACTGCCGCGTGATCTCGATGGACTCGTCCGTCTCAATCACCAGCGGGTTCAAACCCGAGATCTTCTCGAACGGCTGCGTGATGCGCTCGGCGAGCCCGCGCACCCACCGCACCGCGCCCGCGTACGGCGGCGCGTTTTTCGCGATGGCGGGGGCGTCTTTTTGCGATTCGAAAATTTTCGAAACCTGCGCGACGTCGGCGCCGAAGTCGCGCACGAGCTCAACCTCCTTCTTCTCCAGGTCCGCGGTGATGATCTCGCGCTCGAGCAAGCCCTCGAACGAGTCGAACAGCTTGAACGCCATGGCGACGGTGGAGCAGTCCTCGAACCCTTGGATGATGATCGACCCGAGCCGACGCTCGAGCTCCTTCACCGTCCGGCGAAACTCGTAAAAGTCGTCGTCGAACTTCTTAACCTCGACGTCCAGGATGTCGTACTCCAGGGAGTGGAACTTCTCCGCCGCGGCTTGGAAATCGGCGAAAATCTGCTGCACCGAAGCGGTCAGCGTCTTACCCCGCGTGCCCCCCACCTCCACGCGCTCCAGCTTGTTGAACTGCAGCACCGTCTTCGTGAGGTCCAGGATGTCGTGGCACCGCTCCAGAAACGCGTCCAGACGCGCGAAGAGCGCGGCGTTTTGAAACTTCCACGGGTTCTTCGGCGTTTCTTGCCCGGTGCGGCTCTTGTACGCGAAGTACTGCGCCTTGAACGCGCCGCAGACGCGCAGCGTGGTTTGCAATTTCGCCACCGCTTCGGGGGGCTCGACGTTGAAGATCTCCTCCGCCTGCACGAACGCGCGCGACTGCGCGATGAGGTCGTTGCAGATTTCCCGCACCAGCACGACGACGCGCCCGGGCGCGTTGTAGTGGCGGCTGTGCTTCCACACCAACAAAACGCTGTGCATGATTGGCCGGAACAGCTCCGTGAGCGCGGGGAACTCGTCCCCGAACGACAGCTTCTGGAAGTACGGGTCGAGCGGTTTCAGGAACCGCACGTTATCGTTCGCCTCGACGCGCGCTTTGCCGACGTCCTCGCACAGACGCTTAAACGCCGGGAAGTAGGAGGATTTCGTCAGCTCGAGCACCTTGACGACTTTCAGGATGCGCGCGCCGCGCAGCTGCTCGTGGATCGCGTTCAAGTTCGCGGCTTTGTCCGACCAGAACTCCAGTTCCGCGAGCGGACCGGGGTGGTTCCCTTCCTTAAGCGCCGTCTCGGGGTCCGTCTTCAGGACGCCCTTGATCTGGCGTGTCCAGGTGACCACCGCCGACTCCAGCGCGTGGATCTGGTCGGCGTCCGATTTCGCCTCAGACTTCTTCCCGGGGCTCGTCGCGTCGGCGACGGCGTTTCCGGAAACGCCGTCGTTCTCCTTGCCGGGAGAGGCGCTCTCCACCGAGCCGCCGTCGCTGGACCCGGAGCTCATCCCCCCCGCCTCCGCGGGGGGCAGCGGGAGCAGCGTCTTGCCTTTGGTCTGGCCGATGGTCACGTACACGTTGGCGATGAACTTGTGCAGGTTCTCCACCACCTCCTTGGTGATCACCTCCGGCCACCCGACCTGGTTCGCGGGGTTGGTGATCATCGGCAGGAACACCTCGTTTGCCAAAACGGAGAGGTGCTCCAGCGGCACGTCGCCGAAGTCGCCGTAAATCACCGTCTGGTCGACGTTGTCGGGGCTCAACTCCGTCTCGGTCAACTTTAGGAAACACAGCGTCTTCTTGCGGAACTTCTCGGGGGGGTTCAAGGCCTACATGCCGTGGACGTGCGTGAGGTGGGTTTTCGGGTTTTCGGTAAGGATCGTGCGGGTGTCAGAGATGCTTTCGGTCGCGCGGCGGACGACGAGACGGGAGCCGCGGACGCCGCGGACGCGTCTCGAAATCCGAAGAAAGTGCGCGGTCGCGATCGTGAACGGATCGGAGCCGACCGCGTGGACGGACGACGATGGAAGACGCTCTCGCGAGGCGGCGATCGTCACGCGCGTCGCCTCGGAGAGTCGCATCGGATCGGCACGCACCGCCATGAGGTCCGGGTTGGAGAACACCAGCAGGCGCTGAGACGTCTCGTTGTTCAGGAACGTCTCCACCGCGACGCGCGAGGCTTCGTTGTTCACCAACGCATCGGCCGCTTCCGGCTTGCACTTGAACGACGACACCACGCGCGCCTTGAACCAGTCCTTCAGGATGTCATCGGGGTCACGCTTGACCTCCTTCGGGGCCTCCTCGTCAGCCATCGCGGACGTCTACGCGCGCGCTGGCCGCGCGCGTTCGATCCCTCGCCGCTCGGCGACGCACTCCGCCCCCCGCCAACGATTCCACGCCGCGGTGCTGTTCCTAAATTAGCACGTCGAAAACGCAATGCGACGCCGCGTCTCGCCTCCGGAGATCGCGGCGCGCGACGCGTGCGAGGGGATTCACGCGGTACAAGCGCGTTCTGTCCCCTGCGCACGCGTGCGTGCAAACGTTCGACGGCGCACCACACTCGGTCGCAGGCGTTCACCGGCCTGGACGCGCGCGTGCTATGCTCCGCGCGTGCGGAAAACCATCGTCGACCCGTTTGGGAGGAGGGCGAGTCGAGCAGTACGAGCACTCGACCTCGGAAAAATTCAAGTCGTCAAGATCTCAACGTCCGAAGTTCGCCGGTCGAGCGCGACCGGTCGACCCTTTCGAACGCGCGAGTTTCACCGTCGGTTTCTGTCAACGAAGCCGGTCTGAAACGATTTCTGTGTTTAGTCACCCGCGAGACACGAGCACGGAAGGTCTCCCGCTTCCCGCGTCCCGTCACATCGCGTCGCGCGAGTGAACGCATCGGGCGTCCTCCTCGTTACGATGGGTTCCACCATGCACGCCACGCAGGAGCAGCTGCGTGCTGCGAAGGTGGACCTCGCGTACCGGGACTTCTGCGCGCACCTCCTGATCCCGCTCAACGATTGCAGGAAGGCGAACTACTTCCTCCCGTGGCGGTGCGGGCACGAGAGGCACGTGTACGAGAAGTGCCAGTACAAAGAGTGCGTAGAGCGCGTGGCTCACGAGCCCGGGGGTCGGACGTGACCCTCGCGTCCTCCCCGGCCCCGATCGAACGGCACCCGCGCGTCGAACGGCCGCGCCCCTCTTCGGTCGAACCCCAAAACCCACGAGGACGATCGCCAACCCGACCGCGCGTGAAAGGAACGACGAGAAGTCGCTCCGAACACAGGCAAAAGCCGGCGCGTGGATTTTTTTTTTTTCGCGACGAGCGAAAGACCGTCGCGACTGACCCCTGAAGAACCCCGTTTCTTTCCACAGGTATATGATGCGCGTCGCGCAGCAGAAGGCCGCGTCGGGCAACTGAGCGTCGCGGCGCGGGAACGCGCGCGGCGAGTCAGTCAGCCGCCGAAGCGGACGGCGCGGCGTTTGTAAAAGAAAGTGTCTCTGCGAAAAAAGCTCGCTAACTACGTATCCCGACGCCTCCGGTTGTTCGCCGCGTCCCGCGACCCGCGCGTACCCGTTCCTCGAGCCGCTCTCGAAAAAGAAGCGGCTTTTCCGTTCAGCGCGCGCGTCTCGGTGAGGGCGCTCACCGAGTTTGAGCGCGCGCGCGTCATGCCACGAGGAAGAGGTACGCGCGTTCGCGGGCGCGGCGTCGACCGGAGCGCCGAACGGAAAAAATACCTTTTCGGAGAAAAGAAACTCACGGCGCTTTCGCCACCTTTTCGCGTTCGGACCGCGGCACGCGCTCGACCTCTCTGCCCAGGGGCTCGAGCCCGGCGGCCACGAGCATGTCATCGAACGGCGCGCTCACGCCGGTGGACGGGTCGTAGAACCGGTACAGTGTACGTGCTCCGCGCAGGAGTTCGATCTCGCTCGCGTCGCCGCGGGTCCCATCCGAAAACGCGAAGACGAACGCGCCCCCTTGCTGGAAGCCTTGTTCGGGCTTGGGCGGGATCCACGGCTTCCACCGTCGCAGGACGCCGAGCAGGTCCGCGGCGCCGTCTCGCTGGATTCGCGCCATGATACCCTCCGGCGTGCTCTTCTGCGAGAAGTTCGCCAGCGACTTGTTCAGGCGAAGCGCGTCGTAGGCGGCGGACTCGGGGTCGGCGAAGAGGCGCTCGGCGGGGAAGCCGGTTTCGCGGACGAAATCCTTCGCTCGTTCGCTCGTCCCGATGGACACCGCCACGAGGTCCACGCCGTGTTTGTCGAGCGTGGGAATCAGGTCGCGTCGGAGTTGTATGGCCAACTCCCAGCAGAAGAATCACCCGAACGAGCGCATGAACACGACCGCCGTCCTGCGCGACGGCGTCGCCGCGGCGCGGCGCGCCACGAGCGCGGCGAAATCGGACACGCGCGTGCCGTCCGACGCGCGCGTCACCGCCACGCCGGCGAGCGCCGCCAGGGGGTCCGAGGGCGCGTCCGCGGGGAGGGAGCTCAGGGGGGAGGTCGCGGGCGCGGCGGCGACCGCGGCGCGGCGCGGCGCGGCGCGGCGGGGTCTGTCGTTCGAGAGGGGGGGGCGAGGACGAGGCGTCAGCGCGTGGCACGCAGGGCGGTGCGCGAGCGCGTGACACGTGGTGCTCTCGGGATGATGGGAGTGTCTTGTCGGGCGCGGGCGACGAAGAGGAAGGGGCGAAGGCGCGCGACAAAGAAGACGGGCGCACGCGCCTGCGAGCGGTGGCACGAAGCCGGCGCGCCGCCGGGAGGGCGACGCACGCGCTCGTCGCGGCGGCCATGGCGAGTGTCGTAGTTTCGAGTTTGGAGGAAAGGAAGGCACAAACGATCTCTGCGGACTCTCCACTGCCGACTGCCCTAGGACGTCTTAACGCGCAAAAAAATACAACGACGCCACATAACAACCAGTCATACGTTTATGCTGCAAAAGTTGCATATGAGTAATTAATCTGCAAAAATACACCAACCCGGGTTCGAACCGGGGACCTTCTGCGTGTTAAGCAGACGTCATAACCAACTAGACCATCGGTGCCTCTTTGATCGAGGCTGAGCATCCAATTTTCATTAGACGATGTATTGTTTCATTGTGTCCGTTATGCGCTTTCTTGAAAATAAAACTTGCCATTGTTTTTGGCGCGTTGCACGCATCAGGTTTACTTTCTTTGAGTCATGGACCGTCGCTTTTCCCGGTTCGCGAAAGCCTTTCAGAGAAGGAGTTGTTTCACGAAAGGAGACGTGATTGCTGCTGAGCTGCTTGACGGGCTCGACGCTTCGCCACACATGTGGCGCGCCTCGTGTCTGGCGCGGCGCTCTCGCGCGGCCGCGTCGACGCGGGCATCGCGCGCGCTCAGACCTCGCCCGACTCCCCAGAGTGCCAGAGCGCTCGCCGGCGGGAGACGCGCCGAGCATCGGCGAACCGCGTGGACACCGACGTCGTCTTCCACCTCCGGCGCGATGTCGACGCGCGCCGTGGGCTCCACCTCGGCGTCGACCTCCTCCTCGCCGGACGACGCGACATCCTGGACCGGCGGCTCCCCGGACTCGCTCGCGGCGTGGTTGCGCGCGCACGGCGTCGACCCCGAGTTCGCGTCCGCGGCGAAATCCATCTCCACGAAATCGATCTCCGAGCTGGCGACCGAGGTGCGCAGGGGTGAGACGACTCTGTTGTCAGACGCGAACGGCGCCGTTATTAGACGCGTCCGCGTGCTTCGGCTGCTGATCCGAGACGATCGTGATCGGGTCCTGATCGAAGCCAGACAAGAGTGGAGCGACGGGCGCGTCCGCGAGCGCGGCACGCCCCTCAGCGAAAAAATGCGTAGGGACGAGGACTGGCGCGACGCCGCGCGCCGCGCCGTCGTCGAGGAACTCGGAAGCCGTCTGACGTTTTTTTCGACGAAAAAAGATCCGGCGCGAACGGCGACGCCGACCGCGCCAGTCGTAGAACTAAACGGAAGCACTACGGGTGACGAGTCGCGGTTGACGGACGACTTCTTGACTCTTGACGAGTCGTCCGTCGCGTTTGTCTCCATCAC
>Ga0181561_10003170_pt1 | contig 14476 bp, 12 predicted proteins | sample 011ome_19_FD_133760 | JGI IMG/M metagenome (GOLD analysis project Ga0181561, IMG submission 133760) | Coastal salt marsh microbial communities from the Groves Creek Marsh, Skidaway Island, Georgia - 011510BT metaG (megahit assembly) | ecosystem: Environmental > Aquatic > Marine > Intertidal...
GTGTGGAAATATTTTCCGTCGAAAGAGTATTACTTGGGGAAACGCGCGGCGTATCCGGATTTAACGCGGATATTCGAGGAGTACGAAGGGAGAGAGTGTACTTCTCCGAAGAACGTTCGCGTGCACGCGAATCCGGGAACCGGATTCGGGGCGATCGTGATGTATTCTATTTATCAGTTTGGAGATGCGGTTGGAACGACGACGACGGGAAAAGGGCCGAACGTGTACGACTTTTCTGCGGGATCGCTGCAAGGCTTCGCCGGTAAAAGTTGCGGCAGCCGCTCTCTGCGCTGTTATCTCAAACCGCTCTCGAAATGCGATATTCAGACGATAAATAGGGGCCAAACGGCTAAGCTTGATCCACAACATCGCGCTAAGCAGCACGTGCCGGCAGAAGCGCGAAGTTTCTTCTCTTGGCACGCGGCTTTGAGCAACAGACTGTGGAGACCGAACGACGAATTCGCGCTTAAAATAGCCGAATTAAAAAAGAACATGAATTGGCCGGACGGAACCGACGACGACGAGAACAGCCGGCATCGCGTTATTTCTATTCACGTTCGCAAAGGCGACGCGTGTGCGACCAAAAAACGGGTTCAAAAATCTGGATGTGCGAATTTCGCAAAGTACGCCGAGCGCGTGGAGGAGCTGAGAAACGAGTATCCCAACACGTTCACTCACGTTTTCCTGGCCACCGACGACGAAGCGACCATAAAAGAGGCCGAAGCGTATTGCGAAAATCACAACCTCTCGCTGATGTACGCTCCGGTCGAACGATCGTGGTACCATCCGAAAACGTGGAGCAAAACCAGGGGTAAATTTGCAAAGAAGCTCAACCATCGCCAACAAAACGAAGAACACTTCAAGGCGGGATTCATCGAGCGAAGACTCCGCGCCGGAGACGGCGATCCGGCTCGCATAGGCATGGAAACCGCCGCGGACGTCGAACTTCTCGCCAGCGGCCACGCTTTCATCGGCACTTTCACCTCGAACATGGGCCGACTCGCGTTTGAAATAATGACAGACCGTCTCAAACGCGTCCCGCCGTACGTCTCCCTCGACGGCGTCGGTTGGAAGTACGGCCAATCCGACTTTGTCGAGAAGAAGGAAAATTCGTAACGCGCGCAGCCAGGCGACGTCGTAGGGAATAGCGTTTTATTATGCGCACAGCGAAAGAGCACGCGGAAACATCACTGCATATGCGCGAGAGTTTGTTGGTGTTGGTGTTGGTGTTGTGGTGGTGTGGAAATAGCAGAGAAAAGCCTTTGAAATGGTACCGTATGTGGTAGTTTGTAGCCGAACGTATTCTTACTTTACGCCCTCTTCGCAAAAATCCTTCTTCGTGTCATATATGACAAGATACGAATTTCCTCACGTCAGTTTTGAACCTGAAAAGAGAGAGAGAGAGGGAGAAGAAAGAGAGAAGGAAGAATCCTCGCCGCGCGTGAAACGATGACGACGACGACGACGACGACGACGACGACGACGACGACGACGACTCGCGCCGCTCGACGAACAGGAACATCAACAACAACAATCCACGCGCACAAAAAAGTCCCGAAATGGAAACGAACGAGAGGAAAAAGCAGCGCGCTTTTCGCGGCTCGAAGAACGAGAACAACGACAACGAGAACGAAGGCTTCTTCTTCTTCTTCTTCTTCTTCTTTTTCAAATTCTGCTCTGGTGCGCGTCGAAGACATCACGCACGTTCCTCCGGGTTTGGCGCGAGCGACGCTGACGAAATGCACCGTCCAGTTCCCTACACAGGGTTTAGTGTTGCTCGTCGGGAGGAGCGGCGCCGGGAAGAGCACGCTGTTGCATCTAATCGCCGGTTTGAGCGAACCGTCGGAAGGCGGGATTTATATTCGCGACCACGACGACGAGGAGGAGAACGACGAGGTTGAAGAAGACCAGGAAGAAGAAGAAAAAGAAGGAATGTCTTCTTCTTCTTCTCCTTCTTCGGCGGCGGTTATGCCGGCGCGACGACGAAAAAGCACGCCGGCGGCGGAGCGGACGAAGAAAGTCGGTTTGTGCTTCCAGTTTCCCGAGCGACACTTTCTCGGGAGGACAATTTTGGAGGAGCTGACGTTTGGGTGGCCGCAAAATGCCAAGTCGTTTCGGATGCGCAGAGAGCTCGCGGAGACGACGAAGAGAGCGCTGAGGGCGGTGGATATGCAAGAGTATCCGTTGGAGAGCGAGGTGAAGACGTTGTCGGGAGGATATAAGAGACGGTTGGCGTTGGCGTGTCAGTTGGCGAGAGACCCAAAGGTTTTGTGTTTGGACGAACCGTTAGCTGGGTTGGATTGGAAGTCGCGTTCTGACGTGGCGAAAGTTTTAGAAAAGTTGAAGAGAGAAAGGTTGATCGTGGTCGTCACGCACGACGTGGAAGAGATGAAGCGCATCGCCGATTTCGCGTACAGAGTGAGAGATTACGGAAAAGGCATCGAAGAAGAAGTAGGGCTGGCCCAAGGAGGAGGTTTTGGCGTTGGAAACGCGTTGGGAGACAGCGCGGCGTTGAAGAGCGAGTTCGGCGAGTTTTAAAAAAATGAAACGGAAAATAGCTTCAGTGACGTAGCGCCACCAGTAGACAAACCCGCTAGCGGGCTTAGGAATAGTATATTCATAGGAGAAGAAAAAAAGTCGTTCGTTCATTAGTAGTAGTAAATAGATTTGAATAGTGATGATGATATAGAAATACAAAGTACGCGCGAGCCGAAGAAGAAGAAGAAGAAGAAGAGAAAAAAGAAAACCCCTCTTCTCATCCTCGCGGAACGTTTCCCCAACCGCAATCTAAACACTGACCGTTCGGATCTAGCAAATGTTCCAACGTCCAAAACGACGACGACGACGACGATGACGACGACGCGTTCTTTTCCTCCTCAAACGCCTGCTCCCACGTCTCTCTCGTCTTTGCTTCTTTCGTCTTCCTCAAACACGCTAAACTCGCCACGTTCATCTCCACGTCGCTCAACCCGGTGAATTCTCTCACCGCTTCTTCCAACCCTCGATTATGCCCGCAAATCAAAACAACCTCGTCCGTTTGTTCCTTATTGAAAGTCTCGCTCTCCCCGACGATCAGCTGCTTCACGTGCGACCCAAACACCCCGTCCATCCCGGCGTAATGGTAAATCGATCCCAGAAACAGCACCGCGTTGCCGTCGTCGGTTTCGCTCTCCTTTTTCTTCATGCACTCTAAATCCATCGCCAGTAACGTCTCCTTCGTTCTCTTCGCGCTCGAACAGATGATCCTCGTCGGCGCCCACTCCTCCCCGGCGATCGTCTTCAAGTTTTCCCCGAGCTTCTTCGCGTACGAGACGCCGCGCTCCGTCAGCGGCCGGTCGATGTCTCTCGAATATTTAGGGTTTAATGCCTCCTCCGCCTCCGAGTGTCGCATCAGAATCAGTCGGAACGAAGAAGACGACGACGACGACGACGACGACGACGACGACGATAAAGAAGAAGCTCGAACGACGACGACGGGAAGAGCTGCTCGACCGCGGAAAAGTGATCTTCTTCGCGTTCTTCTTCTGGCGGCTATTCCTTTATCATCGTCGCCTCTGCGAGAGATCGATCTCGTTGTTGTTGTCGTTAGGGAAAACATTTTTTAAGGCGCTTTGCGCTCTAGGAGAAGAAGAAGACGACGAAGAAGAAGACGAACGCGCAGCTCTCTCTCTCTCTCTCTCTCTCTCTCTCTTTCTCGCGTCTTTCCCAAAGACGTCGTCGTCCGCGAAACCGCGCGTGCGCGCTTTATTATCCGATTTCTGTGGACACATTTCTTTCCCCAAACACGCTTTTGATGTTTAGGGTTTGAAGAACCGTTACAAAGCGCTCTTCTTCTTCTCCTCCTCCTCTCGCGATAATAACGCGCGACGAGAGAGAGACGGGAGAGAAGAAAAATGATGCGACGCTTTTCTCGCTCTCCCTCTGTCTTCGCCCTCGCTGTTGGACCTCGATTCTGTTCTTCTTCTTCTTCGTCTTCGATTTCTTCGATTTCTTCCGCGTTTTTTTCCCGACGAAGATGCGAATCCCCTAACGAGAACGAGAACGACGACGACGACGACGACGCCAAAAGACGAAACGACGGAACGAGACTGAACTACGCCAACGTCCTCTTAGTCGCGAAAGAAACCGCGCTCGCAAAATACACCTCCCTGGCGGATTCTGGAAACCAACCCGGGTACGAATATCGAGATAACGTTCGATGGGACCGGCTGAAAGTGAGACACGAGGCACACGAGAAGGCTGTTTTGAAAGGTACGCGCGCGCGCGCGCTCTCGTCGCTCGACTCGACTCGAACGTATTATTCGCTCGCTTTTTTGCCTCGCTCTCTCTTTCGTAAAAGGTACCACTCTCTCTCTCGACGACGACGACGACGACGCTCACTCTTGCGTTCTCTTTTATGCGTATTTGTACTACGAAACGCGAAACGCGAAACGCGAAACGCGGCAGTGCGAACATTTTTGAAGGAGTGGGAACGGGAGACGGGCGGGCGGTTGCGACACTCGCTCGTCAGTCGGGATTCACTTTCGGAGAAGGACGTGCGAGGGAAAGATTTGGTCGTCGCGTTGGGCGGAGACGGGACGACGTTGATCGCCAGTCACTGGATTTCTTCTTCTTTTTCTTCTTCGCGCGAGGGAGATGAGAATGAAGACGACGGGGGAGAGGACGCGTCGTCGTTCGCGAGGCCGAAATTGATTGGAATAAACACTGATCCGGCGGTATTAGCGCCATGCTTGACGTTCACGAAAAAAGCGGAAGACGAGCGGCGATCTACGGGTTGGTTGTGCGCGGCGGACGCGAACGACGTGGAGGACGTGTTGAGGGAGATTTTGTTCGCGTCGTCGGAAGCCTCGCCGCTTCTGCCGCAAAATGTGAGCAGCGAAGGCGTTAGCGACGGCAAAGGAAGTAGTAAGAGTAGTAGTAGTAGTAGCAGCAGCAGCAGCAGCAGCAGTATCAGCAATAGCGGTAGTTTGAAACGACGTCCGATTCGAGCGAATCGCATCCGGGTGAAAGTAAACGGCCAAACGTGGAAGACGATGCCGTTGGCGTTGAACGACGTGTTAATTTGCCACAACTCGCCGGCGGCGTTGTCGAGATATTCGGTCTTGTTAGAGGAAAGCGATTTAGTCAACAAACCGCCGCCATCGCCGCTTTCCGACGGAACGGCACCCTCCTCGGAGGTTTCCAAAGCCTACTACCACATCCGCTCGTCGGGCCTCCGCTTATGCACCGCGCTCGGCTCCACCGCCGCCATGAAATCCGCCGGAGGCTTCGCCATGTCCCGAAACGACCAGCGCATTCAATTCCACGACCGGGAACCGATATACTACGACCACGAACCCAAACCTCCCGGTCGCGGTCGAGGCTTTTACGACGCAAACAAAACCACAAAGTTCCGCTGGAACACCCGCGTCGGTAAAATCTTCGTCGACGGCGCGCACGTCTGCCACGACATAAAAATCGGCGACGAGATTGAAGTCGAAAGCGCCATCGGCGAAGAAATTGAAATTTACTGTAAAAACTTTAGGAACATTGCCTTGACGTGACGTGAAGACGAGATAAAGAGAGATAGATGTTGTCATGGCGTATAGAATGTTTAATGTTCTTTTAAGTAATTGTATTTAGGGTTTCTAAATTCGTTGAGTAAAACCGCGATTGTGTACCTTTTTCACAAAACCGACCGCGATTGGGTACCCTTTCTCCATTTTTACCACGCAAAAATAATAAACATCGATATACTGCTTCTGTGGCGTTCAGTATCGAGTACAAAAGCATTTCAGGTAACGAAAATACATATACGAATACTTATGAATCGTTTTATTCAAAGTGAATACACCCAAGAAATTGTTTGTTTTTGATAACTCCACTGTTGAAACTTATTATGAGCACCATTTACAAGTGAAGTACACCAAATCCAAGCACACAGTTGACAACATTGTCCACGTTCAAATTGAGCAGAACTTCACCAGACTACACATTATTAATACTAGTTTCGTTCATGTCTGACTAGGTTTGTATTAAGAGCGTGTACGCGACGCATATCGATGTTTATTATTTTTGCGTGGTAAAAATGGAGAAAGGGTACACAATCGCGGTCGGTTTTGTGAAAAAGGTACACAATCGCGGTTTTACTCAAAAAAATAAAAACCCTAAACTCACTTTACGCAAGATCTTTCTTTCCAAAAGCGTTCCCTCCTCCAGAAGAAGAAACGCTCTCTTCCATCATCGTTTCGCATCGCCTTCGTCTGAAAAGAAGAGATGACGTCTGTGATCGCAGATAATAACAACACCAACAACGCTCAAATAGGTCTCAAACCGTTCTTCAAGAGCAAAGTCGAGGCGTTGGAAATCGCCGTTCGCGATGGGACGCAAAATCTTCGTCGTTTGGAAGCGCAAAGAAACGAGTTAAACTCCAGAGGTAAACTCTCTCTCTCTCTCTCTCTCTCTCTTGAAAAGGAACGAGAACGAGAAGTTCTTTTTTACTCTCGTCGCCGCAGATGTTGCCTCGCTCTTTGTCGTCGCGTTTTTCTTCTTCTTTATTCTCTCTTTCTGTGCGTTTGAAAACAAAACAAAGCGTGTTCTTTCCCCAAGAAGATGATGTTTGTGAGATGTGATTTGATTTTTGCCAGAGGAGGAGGACGCGGCGTCTCCGACGATTGATGAACTGCCCCGATGGAAGATTCGCATCGTTCAGCTGCGCTCTCTTTTCTCTCTCTTTCTCCCTCTTAATTCTCTGTGTTATTTTGCGCACGCGCTGACTTGATTTCTTTTTCTTTCGAACAAAACGCGCGCGCGTTTATGTGTAACAGTTCGAGCGTTGAAAGAGGAGCTCTCTTTGCTCCAGGAACCGGGATCGTACATCGGCGAAGTCGTGAAAGTGATGGGTAAGACGAAGGTTTTAGTGAAGGCGCACCCGGACGGGAAGTACGTGGTGGATTTTGATAAGTCCATCGATTTAGCGAAGCTGACGCCGGGAGTGCGCGTGGCGCTGAAGAACGATTCGTACGCGTTGCATTACGTGTTGCCTTCGATGATCGATCCTTTGGTTTCGCTGATGAAAGTGGAGAAAGTGCCGGATTCTACGTTTGATATGATTGGAGGTTTAGATCAACAAGTGAAAGAGATTAAAGAAGTCGTCGAGTTACCGATTAAGCATCCGGAGTTGTTCGATTCGTTAGGCATCGCGCAACCGAAGGGGGTCATTTTGTACGGTCCGCCGGGGACGGGGAAAACGTTGCTCGCGAGAGCCGTCGCGCACCACACGGATTGTTGTTTCATTCGCGTCAGTGGTTCCGAGTTGGTGCAGAAATACATCGGCGAAGGCGCGAGGATGGTTCGGGAACTTTTCGTCATGGCTCGCGAGAACGAACCGGCGATTTTGTTCATGGACGAGGTCGATTCTATAGGTTCCGCTCGAGGCGGCGGAGGAGGATCCGGCGGCGATTCGGAAGTGCAAAGAACCATGTTAGAACTCTTGAATCAATTAGATGGTTTCGAGGCGTCGAACAAAATTAAAGTCATCATGGCGACGAATAGATTGGACATATTAGACCCGGCGTTACTTCGCCCAGGAAGAATCGATCGTAAAATCGAGTTTCCAAATCCAACCGAAGAATCTCGCGTGGACATTTTGAAAATTCACTCGAGGAAAATGAACTTAGTCAGAGGCATCGATTTGAAATCGATCGCGAGTAAAATGGGAGGAGCGTCAGGGGCGGAGAGTAAAGCGGTGTGCACGGAAGCTGGGATGTACGCGCTGAGAGAGAGGAGAGTGCACGTGACTCAGGAAGATTTCGAGATGGCGGTGAGTAAAGTGATGACGAAGGATACCGATAAAAACATCTCGATCAAGAAGCTCACGTTGTAAAATAAACAAGAAACAAACGTATATAGTAGCGTAAATATATAACAACAGTATCAGGCGTTAACGTCGTTTTTGTCTTTGTCGTCGTCATCGCCTCACGTTCTCTCTCTTTTATAACTTTGTCCCTTTTTCTCTCAGTTTAAAAATGAATAAAAACAACTCCTTCACGCGATGCTTTTTTCGTACGCCTCCCATCCGGCTTTTCGGTACTCGCTCGCCGCTTTCGCCGGATCTTTCGCTTTATAAATACCTCTCCCGACGATGATCACGTCCGAACCGTTGTTGCAAATCACATTCATCGGCGTGTTGTATTGTTGACCCATGCTATCGCCGCCAACTTGTAACTGCACGCCCGGCGTCATGTTGATCAAGCCTTTGGACCATTCGACTTTCCAGGCGTTCGGGTTGGTCGCGATGAAACCCATGACGAAGTCTTCGTGTTCTTTGGCCATTTTGATGGCGGCTTCGGTGTACGCACCGTTCGCCATGGTACCTTTAGAGCTCATTTCCGCGAGGAGAAGTAATCCTCTGTTCTTGGGCAAACCGACTGATTTCAACCCGTCGATGATCCCGGAACCGGGCACGATGTGCGCGTTGGTCACGTGCGACCAGTCGGCGATTTTATGCACGCCGGAGGAGTACTGCCCGACGACCGTGTTGCCGATATCGGCGAATTTACGATCTTCGAAGATTAAAAAGTCGTGTTTTTTCGCAATCGCTTGCAACTTTTCCCCGAAATCTTCCGTGAAATCCGGGTACAAATCGCAGTGCGTTTTCAACATGCAAATTTCTGGGCCTAACGTTTCCGCGAGTTCGAGCAACTCTTTCGCCGTGTCCACGTCCGCGGCAACGCACAAGTTGGATTTCTTCTTATCCATCAAGTGGAACATGTCCTTCGCGCACTGGTTGGAAGCAATCTTCGCTCTCTCCGTGTACGTTTCTCTCTTCTTCTTTGGCGCTTCTTCCGTCTTGGCCTTGTCGCCTCCGGTTTGGTTCGCCGCGATGAACTGTTGCACCTCTTCCACCAACTCTTTGCTCATCTTCCCTTCCTTCTCTAAAACTTTCAACACTCTGCTCAACGGCAACACCGCGTGCAACTTCAACCCGTTCTTCTTCAACGTTTGCTCTCCGCCTTGCTCTCGATCGATCAAAACCACCACGTCCGTCGTCTTCAACCCGACGTGTTGCAACGGATGCACCGTCTCCATCACCGACATCCCGCTCGTCACTAAATCCTCAACCAACAAACACGTCTGCCCTTTCTCAAACGCGCCTTCGATCGCTTTCTTCGTCCCGTAATCTTTCACCTCTTTCCTTCGCATGAGCATCGGGCAGTCGTGGTTCAAAGACATGCACGTTGCGATCGGAAGCGCCGTGTACGGAACCCCGCACATGTTGTCAAATTTCGCGTTATTCGCCGCTAAAACGTCCCACATGCACTCGGCGACCGAAGTCAACACGTCCGGATACGAAACGATCACGCGCAAATCGATGTAAATTGGCGATTGAAGGCCGGATTTTAACGTGAATGAGCCGAATTTTACCGCTTCAATCTGTTTTTTTTTTGCAAAAGAGAAAAAAAGTTTTTGCGTCAATTTTTGTGACCAATACCCTAAACAACAAAAAGGACATCGGTGGCCCATCGTCGGGAAACCATCTCTCTCTCTCTCTCACCGGCGCGTCTCTCCTTCTCCTTCTTCTCCTTCTTCGACCGTCGAAAGCCTCGCGCGGACGAACCAACAAAATTGCGAGACGAAGAGAGAGAAGTAAAAGAAGAAGAAGACGCAGAAAGAGAGAGAAAGAGAGAGAGTTTTTTGTTTACATTTTTTCAAACTCTCTCTCCGGGGAAGAAAAGAAGAAGCGCGACGGCGCGCTCGAAGAACGCGTTCAAAAGAGAAAGAAAAAAAGGAAACGATACCTCGTGTAATCTCAAAACCAACGCGTCGATGCGTTCGTCCATGGTGCCGGTTTGAGCTTTGTTGTTGGCACCGGGGACGCACGAGCGACTCATCTTGTTGTTTGCGTTTCCCATGTTGTTTTTGTTTTTTGTTGGGGAGAAGAGGCAAAACTCTGAAGAAATTCAAACGTCACGCGCTTTCCAACTTTTTACGCGTTACGCGTACGTTTTATTACAAGACGTTACATTATAGAGGTGTCTCATGGCTCATGAAAAAAAACTCTCCGTACTCGTACCGGCATCCCACGGCGCTCGGGCGACCTCGGGTAAGTACTTCAAACAGTCTGAGTGACCATTCTCGGCCGCATACGCACACGCGTATTCATCATATTGATCGTATTTACGCTCGACGAGATATTCAAGGGATATGGAGATGACCATTTCGAGCCGCAAATGAGGCAGTTTTCGAATCCCACGGCGCTTTAACGTCTTCGTGTAAGTACTTCAAACAGTCCAAGTGACCATTCTGGGCCGCATACGCACACGCATATTCGTCATATTGATCGTATTTACGCTCAACGAGATATTCGAGGATATGGAGATGACCATTTTTAGCCGCAAATGAGGCAGTGTCCACATCCCACGGCGCTTTGGCAACCTCGTGTAAGTACTTCAAACAGTTTAAGTGACCATTTCCAGCTGCTAGAAAACACGCATTTACGTTATATTCATCGTATTCACGCTCAACGAGATATTCGAGGATGTGGAGATGACCATTTTCAGCCGCCCAGGAGGCAGTTCTCGAATCCCACGGCGCTTTAACGTCTTCGTGTAAGTACTTCAAACAGTCCAAGTGACCTTTCTCGGCCGCATTACGACAGGAAAACGCATCAATAGGACACTGATTTGCAACACAATACTTCACCATTTCCAGATTACCTTGTTCTGCGGCCACAGCAATCGTTTTTTTGTCCCACTCACACTTTTTCACCTCTCGGGCCCATTTGAGCAACTCGAGTTTATTCGTTCCAGCGACTTTCTCGCAGAAGTCCGTTTCGTCCCACCAAATCGGCCATAACCATCGATTCTCCCACGCAAACTCTAAAGACGATATCGATGACATTTCTCTCACTCTGAACGCCTTTTCTAACTCTCTTTCACGAGATGAACTTTTAATCAACGCTCTCGTCTCCGTATTCACGTCGTAAAAGAACTTGACATCGGTCTGATTCAGTTTCGGAAGCACGTGCCTCTCCACGATATCTCTGCACTCGCCGCCTTCACACAAAGCCTCCCGAAACAACCGCCGCCACAAAGGCGTTGGGGTTTGTCCGAGCTCGAGCTCTTCGAGTCTTTCCAAAGCGCTCCTCCTCGCGTCTTCCAACCGCTAGTATTCCTCGCGAGACAAGTACGCGTCCGAATCCATTTTTTTGTGTTACGTTCCTCTCGTCATTTCGCTCGATGTGTGCGCGCGCATGTGTGTATATATATATATATATATACTATGCGTGGATGCTCGCACGAAATGAGGGCGAGCGTGAGGGTGCGTCGTGTGTGCGTGTGAGAGAGAGAGAGAGAGAGAGGAACAGTGAGAGAGGATACGCGGTTTTACCGGTTTCAGTCTCATCGTTTCCGGTCCCCACCAGTTTAGGGTCTCAGACCCTAAACGTTTGTTTTTGCAGCATCGCGGACTCCGCTCGAAATCGCCACTACGTAGCACCCACGCGAGCACGAAAACAATGTCGTTCTCATTACACGCGTCGACTTCAGCCGTCTCCTCTCGAGTTTTAACGTCCTCGGTGGCGTCCTCGAACAAAAGAGTCGCTCCTGCGCGAGCGGCGTTTAGCGTTCGCGCTGCCGATGCCGGTGCGTCGTCCAAATTTTTTCCTTTTTTTTTCTTCCCTTTCAAAGCGCGACCGACGACGACGACGGCAACGACGGCATCGTCGACCGCGCGCGCGCTTGTTTGGGCGATTCAAAAAGCGACAGAAAAAAGAGAGAGGAACGGATAATTCTCGTCTACATTGGCGCGAACGAGACGTTTCCCGGGCGTTTCTGTGTTCGCGCGAGCGTCGTTTCTCGAGCTTTCCGAGCGCGCGCGTTAAAATTTCTTTTTTTTTTCGCCCTTTTTTGTAGGCGTGAAAACCTGAAAAAAAATGGATAAAATGTGGATATTCGCGTGCTCTCTCTCTCTGCGTTTTGCTCTGACGCGCGCGACTGCGCGCAAAGAGCGCTCGCGTTCCCGCCAGAAGAGAGAGCGCGCGCGAACCGTCCTCGTTTCTTCGTCGTCTTCGTTTCCGTTTCACCCATTCATTCCTTTCTTTGAGTGGATAAAATCTCTCTCTCGAAATCATCGCATTTCGGTGTGTGTGGGCCTCTCTCTGACTCGTGTTGTCTCTCTCTCTCTCTGCGAAAAACAGCCGCCGCGCCGGTCGCCGCGTCAAAGATTAGAATCCGCTTAAAATCGTTCGAAACGTCGCACATGCAAGCCGCGTGCGACAAAATCATAGAAGCCGCGACGGCCACGGAAGCGAGAATCAAAGGTCCGATCCCGTTGCCGACGAAGAGACGCATTTACTGCGTCCTTCGCTCGCCGCACGTGAACAAGGATTCGCGAGAGCACTTTGAAACGAGAACGCACAACAGAGTGATTGACGTGTACGAGCCGACCGCGCAAACGATTGACGCGTTGATGGGTTTAGAGTTACCGGCGGGGGTTGACATTCGCGTGAAGTTGTAAACGTCTTGATTTTTTTTGGTGCCTCTCGTCTCGAAACACGCGGGAGGTTTTCGAGAGAGTCGCGCACAAAAAAGAATTCGCGTTTTGTTTGTTGTCCGTATTTTATATGTTTTAGCCGAGATATACGTTTTGTTTCAATATCATTTTGTTAGTAGACACATCACACGATCCACGCGCACGCGCGCGCGATACGTTTTTTAATACATCGTACACGGAACGGAAGAAGGGCGACGAGATGGTTTTCTTCTTCTCGGTCAACTATCGAAGTCTTCGTCCATTTCCATGTACTCGTCGACGCTCATCGCTTTGCTCATTCTATTGTTACTATCTGCTGCCGCTGGTTGTCTATTTTCTTCGTCGCCTTTCGTCGCCGCCGCCGCTGGCGCCTCGTAATTGTTGCTCCCAAACGAGCCTCCGCCCGGGTTCTCTCTCGCTTTCTCTACGATTCGCATCAATAACTCTCTATCCATCGGTTCGAATCCTTCCGCGTCTTGCGTCGTCGCCGAACTTCCATCGAACAACTCGCTCGGTAAATTCACGTTGAACCACTCGCTTTTTTTGATATCTTCCATCGTTAACCGCTTCGCGACATCGACTTGGAATATCCCGGCTAACAATTCTCTGCACTTTTCCGACAACGCGACTTTCGACGGGAACCCGTACTCGCCGTTTAATATCCTCTTCACCGTTTTTCGAAAATTCTTCGGGTCGTCTTTATCTTCAAACGGATACCGTCCGCACAACATGACGTATAACGTCACGCCGCACGACCACACGTCGGCGGCTTTCCCGTCGTATTGGCCTTGTCTTTTGAGGACTTCGGGCGCGATATACGCCGGCGTTCCGACTGCCGATTTCGGCGCCGAATCGATCAAAGAGTGCTTCGAGTACCCGAAATCGCAAATCTTCAACCTCGGAGCACCATCGCTACCGCTACCACCACCACCACCTTTGCTATTATCATTATGACTGTTATCGATCAACGCGTTTTCTAGTTTCAAATCTCGATGCGCCACGCCTTTACTGTGACAATAATCCACGCCCGAAATCAACTGCTGGAAGAAATATCTCGCCTCGTCTTCGCACATGCGACCGTTCGTCAACACTCTGTCGAACAACTCGCCTCCCGAAGCGTATTCCATCACGATGGCTAAATCTGTCGGCGTTAACAACACCTCGATGAACCGCACGATGTTCGGATGGTTCAATATCGCGTGATTATGGATTTCCCTGAAAAAAATTATGTACGCGCGTACGAAAGCGGCCGCGGTTCGGACGACGACGTCGAATCGAACGACAGACAGACAGACAAGAATTGAGCGCATAAAAACGGTGAGCGCCAACATAAAAGAAACACAACATATTGAATTCGAAACGCATCCTCGCGTTGGAAAGATACGAGATAGAGAGATACAAAAGCGTTGTTTACGCATCGTCGCGCGGCGCGCGCGCGCGTCTCTCAACACAACATAACAAACAACACATAACAAAAATCATCATCATCATCAAATTCGAAACACATTTTCTCCCCAACCTCTCCCGCGCGCGTTTTGGAGCGATGATGCGTGAAACGATCTCGCTCGGCGCAAACGAACGAACAAACAAACAACAACAGAAGAGAGAGAGTTTAAAACACACACACAAAGAGAGAGAGAGGAACCGGGAGAAAAACAACTCACCTGACGACGTTTTCGTCCAACTTTTTCCCCCGTGGGATGTATTTAATCGCGACTTTTCTTCCGGTTTTCTTCTCTCGCATTAATCGCGCTTGGCCGAAATTACCCTCGCCGAGAACGTGCGGAACGTTTGGAATGGGCGCGTATTTAGAGTCGTGCAAGGTTTCGTCGTCCATTATTTTATGTGTATCTATCGTTTACCTTTGTGTCGCGCGCTTCGCTCTCTTTCCCCCCCAAGAACGAGAAGGCAACTTTCTCTCGAACGGTGTTTAGGGTTTAGGAAGCTAAACCCTAAACCCTAA
>Ga0181561_10003180_pt1 | contig 14451 bp, 18 predicted proteins | sample 011ome_19_FD_133760 | JGI IMG/M metagenome (GOLD analysis project Ga0181561, IMG submission 133760) | Coastal salt marsh microbial communities from the Groves Creek Marsh, Skidaway Island, Georgia - 011510BT metaG (megahit assembly) | ecosystem: Environmental > Aquatic > Marine > Intertidal...
AGCGTATGAAGAAGATTTAGACAAGGCGACGCATGAACGCGTACTAAAGTTTGTTCAGAACGTCTCGACCAATTATAATATTCCTCTTAAACTATTGATGCGTGACATGCCAAATCCACGTGGGTATTGTATGGGTATCAAAAAAGGTGGGGAGCCATGTACGCGAAAAGCGAGTCACGATGGTTTTTGTCTATCACATGCAAACACACCTAAACTTCATGAACCAGTTAATATATCTACGACTGTCAGACATAATCATACGTTTCCTCCTATGTATAGTCCTACCTGTCCCGCGTGCGAATCATCTAGCAATAACCAATTTAGAGATTTGAGAAGTATGATGTAGTATGAGGAAATCAGATATTCTGTTAAATTCCATAGATGCGTTTTATGGTACCCCTGAAAACGGTAAGACGCTCATGCAGATACTCACCAAAACAGGTGGTATTTCCCTCCGTAACCTCGAATGGTTCATAACCAATTATTCTAAAAAGACGAACCTAATGTATAAAACGATTGATGGTAAAATATTTAGTGTGCACTGCGCCTATAAGTCTACACTCGATGGATACAGCAAAAAGCTATTTGATCCATTCTGTCGTTCAGACAAGATATCTTATAATGTACCGGGTACATCTGATGAAATAAGCACGACTGTGGCTCAACTCAATTTCATCAAATGGTGTATCAAAAACGGTGTCATAGAATACATAAAAGAAAACAAAGATAGTTTATTTGGTAAGTAATTCTCCTTCTACGGGTAGAAGCTCTCTCGTGCTTACGTACCCATTTTCAAATATGAGTGTTTGATAACACGTGTAGTAGATGTGACACGTGAACTCTTCGCTCGTACCATAGTATCGGTTCATTACGAATTCTATGAGAGTTCGATTATTTTTTATGTTTGTGAAATCCAAACTTCCCGATGGGTCTACATTTCTTGGATTCATCGAGAAAGTATACGTGTATATATTTCTAGGTGTGGTGTGAAACTTGTGATTGAGTGGTGTAAGATACCTGTAATAATGAGAATCCACGTAATTTATGAATGGGAGTTCTTGTCCGTTGATGAATAGCTTTGCTTCTGTCGCGATATCATCTGACAAAGAATCCAAAGCTCTCGCGTAACTCGGGAAAGGCGTGAGATTGAATCTGTTATGATAATAGTGGTATTTTTGATCCGATGTGCTGCTATTCGGTGGAGAAACACTCACATTACTTGAAACACTTTCGTCTTCAAACAACTTGTTTCTGAAAAAGAAGTGGAGCGTCTTTACCCTGTTTTCGGGTGTAAGTTCAATTTTTAGCTTCTCGTCTCCGGGCGTTGTATCAACTTTTGGGTGTGTTTTGAAGATATCGGTTATCATTTCGTATTTATTAGATGTGTAATACAAGCGTTCTTCTGGTGTGAGTGTGATCTCTTCTGTGACTATATCGAAATCATCAACTGTAAGTGTACTCACTTCGTCTGTAAAGAATGACTGTGGTCTGAACTCTATGTCAAATTCAAGCTTTTGTTTGTTTATGGCACACAGTGGAAAATAAGGTCTGTTGTGTACATTTGTTTCGTAATCGGATGATTCATAGCTTCTAGAAAAGAAGAATGGAATGGGTACGTATACGAATGTGTTTCCTGTCTTTATAAAGTTGAATGTTGAACTCAGAACTGTTTCTCTGTAAATGAAACGACCGTCTGTGTATATTCTACTCACGCTTTCAGATTGATCCAAGTACATCTCATCGTAGATGAATCCTATGTCATCTCTGTATACTTCTAGCACGGTTTCATCTACACGCATAGTTATCTTCTTAAAGATGTGTCTACCAACCCGGTCGGCATAATTGTAATTTGATGAACTTAATCCGGGTAATTTGATCTTTATATACATATTACATAATAGGTCTCCCATGTCTTGTGGTCTAAGTGTAACCTTTATCGATTGATTAAAAGGCCAGCCATTCGCGGCATTTGACGGTTTGTTAACCTTAAAATTTCTATGAAATTTCCTAAAGTTGGAGTGTCTCTTCTCTTCATACTTAAAGGGTGATTCACCACCTAATAGGTATGTGTCCTGTTGACCTATGGCAGACAGGCAAAGTGCAGCACCGGTATCTGGACCAGATCTATCGCACATACTACTTATTGCTTATATATTTTTAAATCCATTTTCCACATGTCGAGGTGACTCGTCGCATTCAAGTCTTCGAGTTCCTTCTTTGTTTTGTGAGTCTCTTCATTGAGTGTCTGCACTGCTTCTTTCGTGTATTGGTATGTCTTGATATTGAGCAAATAATCGTACGAGTCGTCTATCTTATCAAACGTCTTCGAAATCTCAGTTTCAAGTTCAGCCTTCTTACGCTTGAAGACCACAATCTTTTCGTTGATGACTGCGTCTACAAATCGAGACATGTTTTCAAGCTTCTTAGTCTTCTCTTTGAGAACCTGCAAGAGGTGTTCCTTGCGTTTCTTGTATGTATCCATTCGAATCTCCAGGAAGTCAACCAAAATCTCTTCTGGACTCGCGTACTTTTTGATTCCCTTTGTCGGGTGGAACAGGTGCATGTTACTCACGTGGAACGACTTTTGAAGCTTAAAATCCTTGATGATGTCTTTGCCTGTGTATCCAGTGATGGTAAAGTCCACGTCTTCAGTGGTACTGTTATTCACGAAACTCGCAATGACCTTCTTGTCGACGAGACCATCGAGGTACTCTTTGTAATCTTGGGTCCAACGACCCGGTGGAAGCTCTGTGATCTTGATCTTGTTTCCAGTGCTCGTGGTAGACCAAAGACCTTCTGTGACCCAAAACCCATCAGTGTTTTTAAACACCCTACCTTTGAAGTTGTTGAACCAAGGCTTCATTTCCTTGAGCGGTTGATTGGAAATAGCTCGTTTTATGTTTTCACAGATATCCTTTGGATTAAAAGGTGGTACGTAACAGCTGAATCCCGTACCGATACCCTCCGTGCCGTTGACTAACACGGTGGGTAAAATTGGAACGTAGTACTCCGGTTCGATAGGCTTACCATCGTCATCGAGGTATTTCAATACGGCGTCATCCTTTGCGTCAAAGAGCTTTCTCGCATCCTTCGTGAGTTTTGTGAAGATGTACCTCGTTTGACTCGCATCCTTACCGCCCATGAGTCTCGTACCGAATTGACCACACGGCTCGAGAAGATTGATGTTGTTCGAACCAGTAAAATTATGTGCTAATTTTACGATCGTGTCTGCGAGAGACACCTCACCGTGATGGTACGCGGAGGTCTCTGCGACGTATGCAGCCAACTGCGCCACCTTCATTTCATTGGTCAAGTTCTTCTTGAAACACGAGTACATGACCTTTCTCTGCGAAGGTTTGAGACCATCAGATACGTGCGCGATGGAACGCTTCAAGTCCGCGAGACTGAAATTCACGAGATCCTTGTGTACGAACTCGGTGATGTTGATTCTATCCACGTTTCCGTATGCAATCTCTAGATCAGAACCCTGTTTCTCTGTGCTTTCCAGAAGCCAGGTCTTACGAGAATCAGCCCTTGTTTTATCGAATGCGAGAATGATAGAGTCATCTGTCTTCTCATCCGTATCAAACTTGACCGTGAGCTTTTCGATGTTCTTGAAATACTCGCGAGCCTCTGCAGATGTGGAGGTACCCAGACCCTTATAGTATTTGATCTTCCATCCGGGTCTCCCATTTCCATACCACATTCTAAACATGGAATCTGTGTAGAACGACATGGTTTGTGAACCTTTGGTTGCCTTGATTATAGGCGTGACCATGCTCACCACGAAATTTAGGTCGAGTAAACTCGGCCAAAAGTAATGAATCATGTTGAGTACAAGACCCTTGATGTGACTTCCATCTGTGTCTGCATCGGTCATGATCATGAGACGACCGTAGCGAAGTTCACTGAGCGAGGTATACACCTTGCCCTGTTGAAGACCCAAAATCTTCTTGAGGTCGCTGAACTCTTTGTTCTCGGTGAGCTGTTTCACGGACGCATCTCTCACGTTCTTACACTTTCCACGAAGGGGAAATACCCCGTAATAGTCGCGACCAACCACAGAAAGACCCGCGACCGCGAGAGATTTCGCAGAATCCCCCTCCGTGATGATGAGCGTACACTTTCCAGATTGTTGCGTCCCAGCCTTGTTTGCGTCATCCAACTTTGGGATACCAGTGATTTTAGACTTTCGCGCGCCATCGGACTTTTGAAGTTCTTTCATCTCTTTGAATTTGGAGAGCGCCATGAGTTCTGATTGAACGCTCGTCTTAAGAATATCTTTGATGAGCTTCTTCGTGGGCTCGAATTTGCTCCCAAATTCCTGTGGCTTGAGAGTACACTCCGACTTGACCTGACTACTGAAGGTTGGATTCACGAGTGTGGCTTTCACAAATACCATGAATGCGTTCTTCACTTGTTGGGGTTTGAGCTTGATCTTCTTGGCCATATCCTCGATGATGTTGGACGCGAGTATGCCCGCCACGTGGTCTACGTGACTCCCACCTTTTGTGGTACAGATACCATTGACGAAAGAGATTTGTTCGAATCCATCTTCGGATGGCGCGACACACACGGACCATCTATCCGACGTAAACAAACAAACTTCGTCAGATTTTGTGTGCATCTTGGCGTATTCATTGAATGCGGTGTTTGGAAGCGTTTCGCCTTGAAACTTGACTTTACATCCTGTTGTGGTACAGATGTTCGCATCATAGACACGCTTCTCAAAGATTTTGAAGATGTGTTCGTCCATCTCTTTCATACCAAACCGAGACCAGTCTGGTGTGAACGTGACGCAAACACTAGAGGTCGCCCCTGAGTAGCTACGCATCTTCGGCTTTCCACACGTCTTCATGTTATCCGTCCACTCTTGTGTGTACGTCGTCTTGTTTTCGGAATCCTTGATTTTGATGGAGAATTTGCTCGAATACACATTCGTGAGCTTCGCACCGTACCCGTTTCTACCACCGACAACACGCTGTTGCGAATCGTCGTAGTTGGTACTCGTGAGAAGATGTCCGAACGTGAGTTCTGGATTCCAAATCTTCTCCTTTTCGTGTTCCTTGACCGCGATGCCCCCGAGAGGCCCATTGTTCTCGACACTGATTTCACCTTTCTCGCGGTCGATGTTGACGGAGATGGACGTTACCTGTTTTGGATAGAGTGAATTACGATCGATGGCATTGACAAGAATTTCGTCAAAAATCTTGAGAAGCGCGGGTGCGTAGATGACGGTTTTCTTTTCGAATCCATCGCCTTCTTTGACCCAATACTGTTCACCAACGCGAGCAACAGGACCAACATATGAGTCAGGTCTCTTCAAGATGTGCTCCACGTGGGTAAGCTTTTGGATGCTTTCACTCATTTTACTTGATTTTTAATAAACGAGGCTCTCACTTAAGCTGTTTTCTGAAAACAAAGGTAGGGGTCTTTGATTTGAACCTAAGTGATGAAATTCTTACCAATATGTAGTAATAAACATGGGGAGAGGTTCTATTCTACCCCGTATTATCGATTGGGAAAAGAAAAATTTGAGATCGTGGCCCACATGCATAAACATTGGGTGTACACGACCATGTGCTACGAGAGATTGGAAAGCATCTGGTATCCCGTCGGTTAGAACGGAGTGTTCTAGGTGTCAAAACGCACGTGGTAAACGCAAGACACTCACTGGTGTTACGTGGCACAAAAAGTCATTCTGTGAGAACGTGGATGGACGTTTGGGTTTCAGGTGTTGCTTGAACCTAAACGCGGATGATTGGCGAGACTACGATATCCACCACCTTCTAGATATGGACCACGTGAACGGTTCTGGTGTACTGTTTGACAATACACCGGAGAATGTCATCACCATATGTAGAATGTGTCACGGGAGAAAAGGTAAGTCTCAAGGAGACTTTGTGTCTAAGTCTGTCCGCAAGTAAGATTTTAAGGTATTTACTATGTCATTTTTAGGCATGGTTTTTTTAGCCGTATTATCATACGTGGATTTTAGTATGTCATACAAAACTTTTTTAGAAATCTTGTTTAGTTTTTTTGTACATTCCTCTGCCGTTAAATTTTCAAAATCACCCGGTTTTAGTTTAAGTTCGCTATTGATACGGTTAGGTGTTATCTTTTTTACACTTTTCATATACATGTCTATGTATTTACTGTGAATTTCAAAACCTATACAGTTTCTGTTTAGTTTTTTACAAGATAATCCAGTTGTACCTGAACCAAAAAATGGATCCAATACAGTGTCACCCACAAATGAATAATAGCTTATGAGTTTGTCCGTCAATTCAATTGGATATGGTGCAGGGTGTTTAGAATTGGTCTTTGGGTTTATTTTCCACACATTACTTCTTTCGTATTCCCCTTCTACCCGACTGTTTTCGGATACTAGACTATCGTAACTTCTCACAACCTTATCTATTAAAAATCCACTTGGTTTCTTAAACACGAACACGTATTCATTAACTACGTTAGGTTTGTATGCAACGGGCTGTCTGTGTTGAAAAAACCCACCGTTTCTGTTTTTAGCGGCACCCTCTGGTTTCACCCACACGATATCCTCTAAAAAATCCCAGCCAATTTCTTCCATGAGTGATACAAAGTGAAACGATAGAGGAATTCTTCTACTTTCGCTATTACGATTTTCGCGTGTTATGAGGATATTGCTAATGTTGACCGCACACAATCTACCTGGTTTGGTTATGTGCATTATTTTTGTGAACACTTCTTTCAAAAAATCCAAATATTTCTTATAGTTATCATAAACTACGTAATCTTTTACATTGAAATATGGGGGAGACGTCACAGTTAATTCTATTTCAACGTTCTCTGAAATGAGCTTATTTAAACCATCTAGGCAATCGCAGTTATACACTGCATTTTGCATCTTATAGATTTATGTTGTGTAATTTTTAAGCGTGTAAATCATAAAAATATATTAATAAATTACCTAAGTCACACAGAGCCACCCTTGTAATTACAACATTCTAAAGATGTCTTACGAACAGTGCCTCTCCGACGCCATGCGCATGCACCGAGTGGATTCACCAACCGATAGATGTAAGAAACTCGCGAATGCGACTTGGAAGATGAAACAGAAATACGCACAACTCAGAAAAGATAAACAGACTCGAGTTATCCAGGTCATAGAAAAAGCCCCTGAAAAGATTGTAGAAAAGCGACACACAGTACACACTTGTCAAGCAGTGACTCTGGCTGGCAAGCCGTGTGGATTTAAGGCTGTGTGTGGTGGTTTCTGTAAGAAACATCAACCAAAGATAAAATATTAGTTTACTATAAATGTTAGATCAAGAGACGTTACGTCCAGTTGTAATATCGATGGCCTTGTATGTCGCCATAGCTAAGATTATTCCCGAAAACGTCAAGAAGCCCACAAACATTGGGTTCATTGATGACATCGTCTCCATGTTGATCGCTCAAAAGGGTGCCATCGCCTCAGGTGCTATTCTCACGGGGCTCATCGTTCTCCTTACCAATTACATCATCGATGAATTGTTGTGAGACGTGTTCTTTACCAACCAATTGTTTCGTGTGTGAGTGATCCATGTATCTCAAGCGTTTTTCGTACGCATCATTCATGAATTCCAAGAGTTGTTCTTTGTTTGGTTTGCCCCACTGCATACCTTTCTTAAACAAGAAGTCGTCATTCTGCAACTCTTGAAGTTCACAATCGATCGTGTACGGTGTTTTTACATATTCGGGTGCACCCCCGTAATCCGTAATGATCACAGGTTTATCGTGCATGGCCGCTTCTACGGCACCCATACCGACGCCTTCAGAACTCGAAAAGCTCACGTAACAGTCTGAGAGCCTGTGTATCTTATCCATCTCTTCGTCAGAAATGAGACCATTGATGACTTCCACATTTGGTAACTTTATTTGAACTGGTTGATTACACGTGGCTTTCACGATGAGTTTGGCATTCGGTTTATTGAGACGCACAAACGCTTCTAAAATGTCCCTAAAATTCTTACGTTGGTCCATGATGTTTCCTATGTGGTAAAACGTGTATTTGTCCGTGTGAGGAATGTGTGCCCGTACGACATAGAATTCCGTGTTTGGGAATTGTCTTGAAAACACTTTTTTACAGAATTCACTCGGTACCGCGATTCGGTCAAATAATTCAAAGAGTTTTCCGTAGTCTTCGTGTACTGTTTCGGTTTCACACACGGTCATACAGTGGAGGTGTTTGACTTTACGTTTTAAATCCGGAATCTTGTTTAACCAAAAGTCCGTCGGTAAAGCAAACATAAAAGCTCGTTCACACGGAGGAATTTCTTCTTGAATTTGAAGATATTTCCAATCTGGGAATAGATCCGTGTATTTCTTTGCATGTTGTCCGATTCCACTCAGTAAAGTTGGTCCAATCACCAGCATTACATTTAAAGATAATATTTCCTTTATGTATATTATAATGGAATCTCTCAGGCAAGAAATCCGCGATGAAATGAAGTCCCTCCGTATCAATAAGAAGCATGTCTACGACATCTTGTTGCGATTGGTCGACGAATTGGACAGTGCTAAGCCAGCTCCAGCTCCAGCTCCAGCTCCAGTCGCTGCCCCAGCTCGAGTTGCGACTCCCGAACCAGTTGCCGAAGCTCCAGCTCCAGTTGAAGAAGCCCCAAAGCCAGCGCCAGTGAAGAAGGTCGTCAGACGCACTAGAAAGAAGGTTGTAGAGGAACCGAAGTTGTCTGCTTAGATACGTAATAAAATCCTCCTAATATGATAACTATCAATAAAACAAGATAGCTAAAAGGGTATTTCTTAGTTTCCTTTCTAGCTTTCTCTAATTGATCTGCATCGGGGAGTTTTTTCACGTTGTGATTGAGGTTATCTATCCTCCCCATGAGACGATCGAGTGCATCCAGAATCTGCAATTCTCTGTTTCTTGGTTTTTTCTTTACATCTATGGTCGTGATTTCTATGATCATGTAAAAAGACACGGATGGTTTAAGAAGTTCATAGTCTCCATCACCCTGTGACTCATAGAGTTTGAAATGTGTTTTTTGGATGGATATTGGATTAAACAGAGATGTTTGTCGTTGGAACGATCTCCATTGTTTGTCTCTCAAAATGAATGAATTGCTTCCGGAGAATGTACGCTCCAATGGTACGCGCGCCAGTATTTGTCCGTTTCGTTCGTCGAGTATTTGGGCTCTTTTGGGTATGTCCTCGCATACGACATCTATGTATTTGGATACATCTGTGTTACCAGCGGAATCAGATTCGCCCACTTGTGTCACGTAAAAATCAACCACTTTGAATCCTATCACTTTTGTCATGTCCTCCATGTGTATGTTTGAGTCGAGTGAAAAATCAATCGTAAATGTGTTGTTAGACCCATTCACGAATTCGGAATCTACTGTGACATACTGGACTTTCTTCGGTACTTCGTGGAGATCCATCTTGTATTTAAGATAGATAAAAAAAGAAGTCGTTAAACACGTAATGTGGTGGCTTTACCCACGCGCTTTCTGTTACGCTTTTGCTACTACCTGGATATACAGGTACATCAGAGGGACGTTTGTCGTGATTGCACACGTCCCAGAATACATCGAAGATTTTATGGACGAATTCTCTTGGTCTAAACTTGGCGACAAACCAAAGAGATTTTTGAGAACTATTCAAAGTGAACATAAAAAGCTTGAAGAATATCATCTAAGTAAGAAGAAGGAAGAATGAGTTTTTACACAAGATTACTTAACTACTTGTCACCCAGACAAGAGGACCCTAAGTACATATACGATCAAGGTGATTACGAGGTAGTCATCGCAAAAAACGAAGTCGGGGAAAAGATAATTCTCCATTTTAAAAAACCTTATAAAGGTGTGGTGCGTGTATAATGCAAGATGACTGCTTCTCTCTCACGACCGATGACTACCGCCTCGCGTTCTGCCAAGCGACGAGTTCGCTCTGCAAAGACGTACAAATCCTCATATGGCAAGGGATTGTCCATTCCAATGAAACACCGAAGTGTCCAGATGCACCAAAAAAGCCGAGAACATTCAATCAATACACTGAACATCGGGGAACTAAATGTTCTCCTAAGAAACTTACGTATGAACCAGATTTATGGTGATGGACACTCTCAAATTTATCAACCCGCCATTGATCTCGTTAAAAATCGCCTTTATGAATTGAGGGCTGAAGAAAGTATGGAAAATGTGAATGAGTACATTTACTGTTGTTCTGAACTTGAAAGATACAGGGATATCGAAAATCGCAACATTGAAAAGGAACGTTTTTATAGTAAGTTCAAGCACTGGACTCCAAGTGAAAGACACGATGAATATGTTTCTGATGATAAATTGGCGGAAGTTCAAGTTCGACTCTATGAAATCAGCGAGCGATGCCGCGATTTTGAAAATCGTGAACGCGTTTTTAAGGAGAAGACGTTTGGTAAAAGTCTCGCGAGTAGGATAGAGTTTTAATAAAATGTGCTTAAACAAATGAAACGTAAATGATACAGATAACCAAATAAGATGTTCCTCTCTACCGAACTCGTGAAGAATGCGACCTTTTTGGAAAGAATGCAACATATGGATTCGTTGTCGAGCCGTTTCTGTGGTAAGGCGTGTGAAGTGTGGGGCCTATCCTCCAAGTACTTTCCGGACAAGTTTATGCCCGAAAAAACAGACGGGTATTTGTGTTTCATGGGTATTTCCCCAGAAAAGTTGAAGACGTCTTATGGTCACGTACACTTTATCGAATTTGGGCACGAACCACTTCCCGATACGGAATACGAAGACGAAGTTGGACTCCTCGATCACATGTGTTTGATTTATGGTGAAAAGATTTCACATGAAGAACATGACTCGGATGAAAACATTGTCTACGTGTACCCAAAAGTTATCAAGGAACACGATGTCGATTATTGGCTTGAAATCGCCGAAAACAACTGGGGTATCAAGGACCGAAACGGACTCAACGAATTCATCGAAGATAACGAACTCGAAGATCACGTGGACTGGCAAGTGCTTTACGATAATTTACCCAAGATTTACTACCCAAGTGAACGTGTCTACTCGGATTATGAAAGTGAATCCGAATCTGAATCCGAATCCGAATCCGAAATCGAGGAAGGTGAAATCATATCCGATGACGAACCGGAAAACTACGGTGAAACCGAAACTGACAGCGACAGTGAATCATACACAGACATCGAGCCGCCATCAAAAAGAAGAAAATATGTCGACTATTCGGACACCGAATCTGAGAGCGACGAGGCCTAATTGCATATTTCAACTGTGTTTATGTAGAGCTGGCAAAAATGGATTTTGTGTTAAACATAAACAAGAGGGAGATGCAGTAGACGCATTAGTTAAACTTAAATCAAGCTTTTAATAAATATTTACAGTATCTTTCATTCAAATTCCCCATAGGTGAATACTCGAAAAATAGGTGGACGAGTGCTCCCGTAAGAACGAGTGCTCGTGTATCTTTCACAAATTTGGTAACACCCGTATATATAAGTAGTGTCAAAATACCTATGAGAATAGCTTCGATGAGAACGAGTGAGAATGGACGCGCAATCATTAAAGTTCACTAAGAAAAAAATACCTAAGTGGTCACTCGGTACATTCTAAATTATACAACAATCATCATCATGGCTGAAATCGCGTACCTCACCGACCTTGTTAAGTCTCTCATCGATGAAGTGAAAACGCTTCGCGTGGAGAATCAACAACTTCATGAAGAAGTCAAATCTATCCGTGAAGAAATGAAACCAAAAAAGCGCGTAGCAAAACCAAAGGAACCCACTGAAAAGTGTGTTTGTAAAACCATCAAGGGAACGTCGTGTAAAAACAGCCGTTTACCTGGAAAAGATGTGTGTGCGAAGCACGTAAACGCGAAAGAACCTGTGGCGAGTACGTCTACGGCACCCCCACCTCAAAAGAAAGTGAGGACAAAGAAACCGATTGTCAAGAAGGTCGTCCCTGTACATAATCACCCGATTGGGCAACCACCTGAAGAGGGTGTCATTTGTGAACTTTGTGAAACACACGGAGATCTTTTAGATCCAGATATGCCCGATGCAGAATTTGAAGTCGTACCCGTGAACGGACAATCTTTAGAAGAGCGCCTACGTATCATGTTAGAGAGTGAATGAGAATAAAAAAATAACGTGTAATAAGTAAAAATGAGCGACCCTGTACGTAACATGATGTCCCTATTGGATGAGCACAAAACTGCTCTTCCAGAAAATGTATATCTCGAGATGTGTAATGAACTGAAAAGGATGTACGCATCTGGAGACACGGTCCGTGATAATTATATATTGAATCTTACAAATGATTACCTAAGTCTCATGGAGCAGAATGAAACACTCCGAAAGGAGATCACACAAATGAAACGTGATCTCGTGCGCGCGAGAATGGCACGTTTCGATGATGTATCCGTTCCCGTGTCTAACTCTCGTACGTTTTTAGAAAATTTATTGGGTGCTTCTAATGTAAATCAAACAGAATTGACACACGAAGACATTCCTTTACCACCCCTTCGTATTAGATTTTAGCTACATAAAAGTCTTTAATAATATTAAGATGCATCGCCTCGTTAGAATGTTCTACTTTGAGATGAAGAGACAACTTGCGCATACGATAATCACGGAGGGTATAGGAAATTTCTTGAAACGAGTGTTTTCGTTCAACAAACATAAAGCTTTAGCGCGTGATATTGGTAAGTAATAATGAGAACGAGACGAGTGCGAAAAACACGAAACGACGATCCGGACTACGTGGTTGAAAACGACACGGATGATGAACTCGAACAATACTACGAAGTTCCACCGAAGCCGTATTACGGAAACGGATTCAAGATCACGTTTGATAGCCGTGCTGAGAAACACCGATTCATGCGAACTGTGGGTTCTAAATATTTGAGTAAGCTCTGAGTTTACATGTTATACATGATGGGTGGTGGCGTGTAGTTTTCCATCTTTCGGGTAAACGCCAAGTAAAGGGCGAGTACGATGACAAACACTATGATGGCTACGTCCCACGCAGGTTTGCTTTTTCTACCCCAGCTCACGGTGAAGAAAACGCCGAGGAATACACCGAGTGCTCGCAAAAGTATTTCGAGGTAAATATTCATTTAGTATAAATATATATTTTAATTTTGCCTAAGTCACCTGTCGACATTGTAATATTCATATCAAAAATGAACAACTTCACATTCGACGAGTGTAGATCTCGTGCTAACGATGCCCTATCTACACTCGAAGGACAATCTACTACGAAAGAAGATCTAGAAAGATGCTTGAAAGACTGGTACGACCGCGGAAATAATTATTGTTTGGGTATGCGTAATGTTAAACACGCGTATCGGCGAATGCCTAAAAAACCATGGGCAACCAAAGAATGGGTGGCTATGAGAGATATCAAGTTGTACAAATTTATGATGGACAAGTTTTCAAATGTATTTTGGGAAAAGGTTTGGGACAAGCATTCACTCATCCCACGTTCTCCCAAATTCAAAACCTTTCACGATGTAGATGAAACTTTGCGTTCCGAAAAATTCTACAAGATGTGTCGGTGTGAAATAGATAAAATGTAATATGATGAGTATGACGAATATGTTGAAAAATTAAAGAAAAAGTGTACCTAAGTCGGATTAAAAAGATAGAAAAGTTACTTCAAAAAATCAAGAACTCATGCGCTGCCAAGACTGCAAAACCTGCTTATCTGCTATCAAGAAGGGACACTTCGGGTGTATGAAGACCTTCAACTACGAAAAATGCAAGAAAGCTCCTGAAACTGCTGCTCTCTACAATCACCTGGAAATCTACAACTTTCTCAAGACAAATCCAAGACAAATTTCTCTTGAGAAAGAAATAGAATTTTGTGCCAAGAATAAGTGGTTGGATGAATACTATGCGTTTTTATATAGTTATACCTATTTCGACAACGAGGCCAGATTTAGCACCATTCGTTACATGATGTATGCCGCCATCAAACATGGTGACTTGACTATGATGAACAGTGTGTATACATATGGAACTACAACTTTCCACGAGGCTTTTGCCGAGATTCGATCTATGGATAATGCTACTTCCATCGCCGTCAAGACTGCTGACCCTGAAAAGATTGAGAGTGTTTATCAGATGTTCTGGGACAGATCCGAAGATTGGTCTCCGAGTGATTTTAATGATGCTATCATTACTGGAAACCTCGATGTTCTCGCCAAGGTTATTCAAATGTGGAAGGAATCCCCCACCGGTTTGGTGAGTGTTGAAAACACAATTAAATTGGCTACTATCACGAATAACAGGATTGATATGCTCAAATTGCTAGACAGAGAAATCAATGGGTATCCGCCAGGCATGTTGCATGAAATGCGAAACACGAGAGGTCACTCTACACGAGCTCGCCAGGAAATGAACGCATATGTTTGGGGAAAAATGTTTCCCACGCAACGTGGGAACGCTACGGG
>Ga0181561_10003181_pt1 | contig 14448 bp, 14 predicted proteins | sample 011ome_19_FD_133760 | JGI IMG/M metagenome (GOLD analysis project Ga0181561, IMG submission 133760) | Coastal salt marsh microbial communities from the Groves Creek Marsh, Skidaway Island, Georgia - 011510BT metaG (megahit assembly) | ecosystem: Environmental > Aquatic > Marine > Intertidal...
CGCGGAGGGCGTTCGCGTTCGCGTTCGGAAGTGGTTACAGGATTTAGAACGGACGTTTTACGGCAATGCGGTTTCGTATGATAAGGCGTTAGAACTTGGAGGTCTGGAGCTCGTCAAGGCGCTGCATAGAAATGTGTTTGATGGGCAAGGGGAGGAAAAGCGAGCCAAGGCGTTGGAGCGGTACGTTAGACATCAGCTCGCGTCGTTGGCGCTCACGCCGAGCGAAGCGGTGATGGAAGGACGTATAACGTTTGCCCCTTACGAAGGTCGATAGCGTGAAATATTTAGTGTTGTATTGTTTCATTTGCATTTAATTTCGAACGTGTCCGTGGTCTCGCGTGGTCTCGCGTTGTTGCTGTCTCGTCGTATCATATGCGTGCGTCTCGCGTTGTCTCGTCTAGTACGGTCGTCCAAATCGAGGACGGTCACCGCTTGGGGGCGCATCGCCGCCACCAAAACGTCCACGGTCGGGACCACCGCGACCGCGTCCACCGCGTCCACCACCACCGCGACCGCGACCGCGGCCAGGACCGCCTCGCCCACCGCCTCGGCCGCCGCCTCGCCCACCGCCTCGCCCACCGCCTCGCCCACCCATTGGACGGTCACTCACCTTGCCCACGTACACGGGCTCTTGCGGTGGCGGAGGTGGTGCGTCTGGGTCTTCGCCACGTGCGATGGCTTCCTCACGCATCTTTGCCTTGCGCTCAACTTGCTCGGCGCGCTTGTTCGCCAAGTAGTCGTTCTTCATCATGAGCTTCAACGTCGCACCGTCAAACACCAAATCCGTACGCTCGGAAATCGCTTTGGCTTCTTCGACGGTACCAAACTCGACAAAAATACTTCCACGGAAATCCTTGCTCGCCATGTGACGACGCAAACGAATGGATTTCACCGCCCCCACGGTTTCAAAGAACTCCGTCAACGCCTCGATAGTAGACTCCATGGCGAACGGCGAAGCGAACACGCTTCGAGTATCCAATTCCGCGAGCGTCGCATCACGGTACGCCTTTAACTGATCCGCATTGGTCATATCCGGCTCTGCCTCCCCACTAAACGTCACCGCCTTTCTCTTCACACGACGTTCGTGGACTATTTCCAACGTTTCGCTCGCCTCGCTAATCGCCTTTGCAATTTGTTCCACATTTCTCACGCTCGACGCCTCGCCATACGCCTTCAAATGCTCACGCATGCGCGAAAACCCAGCAATAATCCCAAGATCCACCGCCCCATCGAACCCATCCGCCTTCGCCCGAGTCACCTGCTCCAACAAAAACGCATCTCTCGGCAAGTTGGAGTCGCACAGGTAAAACTCAATCTGCTTCACCACCTTGGCCTTCGTGTCGTCGGTGAAGTCCGGATACGCCCCAGCGTTCGGATCGCGACGAGACGTATCCGCGCGCCACTGCGCGCTGCCAAACATGATCGCCGTGTGCGCGTGCGTGCGTCGCGATGTGTCGCAAACCACGACGTGTGCCCAGAGCCGCCATTTAGGCGCGTTGACCGAACCCCCCCGATTTGGGGGGGGGACAACGACCAATCGCGACCAGGGACTATCGATCGCGCACATTATATCGATATCTCGCATCGATGAAACGCGCGATTGATCGATAACGCACGTCGATCGATGACGCGCGCGGTGTGGGTCGAGGTCGCGCGCGGGTCGAGGTCGCGATCGCGAGGATGCATTCGGATCGCACGTTGTGGTGACTTTGCGGCGTGCGCGCGACGATGGCGGGCACGCGACGCACGCGCGGGGGCGATGCGCAGGATGGTGCGAACGGTGACGGTGACGCGGCGGCGGCGGCGGTGCGTGCGAGCGCCAAGGCGCCGTCGTCTGCGAGCGGTAAGGGTGGGAAATCGTCCAAGGACAAGGCCAAGGAGCGGAAGAGCGCGTCCAAGGGTGGGAAGAGCGCGTCCAAGGGTGGGAAGAGCGCGTCCGTGACCGCGGCGCCGGTGACGGAAGAGAATAGATTGAAGCGCGAGACGGCGTTTCTGTGTCACATGCAGTTTAAGAATGATTTACCGGCGGTGCCATTGGATTGGAAGATGTTGCAGACGCGCGTCGATCGTCGGACGTTTACCGACTACTCGCACTTGTCTTTGTACGATGGGTTGCGTAAGCGCGGGGACTTTAGCGATGATTTGGGGATTCCGCTTGATCCGGCGTTGATGCGGGCGTATAGGGTTCCGGCACAGCGCGCGACGTTGGATCCGGAGGACCACGATATATTGTTGGACGCGAGCGAGCGCGAGAGCAAGCGCGCGGGCGGAACGGCGACGGACACACGGGCGGCGTCTCGACCGGATGCCAGCGATGCGTTGTGGTTGATGAACACGCAGTATATTTCGGGCGGGACCATCAAGGCTAGAACTGGCTTGAGCGAGAAGGAGATGAAGCGACGTAAGGTTGAAGCGAGCCGCGCGGGCGAGGCACCCGAACGCGAGCTCTCGCAAGTCGAGCAAATCGAACGTTCGTTCGAAATGGCTAAGAAGCCGTTAGTGCACCCGACGAAGAAGGGCCTCACCGTCGTTGAAGTATTGCCCGTGCTGCCTGACTTTGAGCGCATGCCGCTCGATTACGTACGCATGTTGTTTGACGAAAAGCAAGAGCTCGACGTACCGTCGCTCCAGGGCAAACCGCGCGACGTCGTGGACAAGGTTTTGGATTTGGGCCTAGTGAAACCGTTTAGTATCGTAAACGACGACAATCAGACCGAAAGGTTTTTGTCGTTAATGTTGCCGCACGATGTTGACGCGGCGACAAAGGAGGATTACCTCCCGTTGGATGGCGACGAGCAGCCGTACGACTACGTGCGCGAGTACGTGTACAAAATTCAGCAAGACGACCCAGCCATGGGTGGCGGGAACATGTGCTTCTTCTTCAAAAAGGATCGCGTGACATACGTCGACTTGCACACGAAACTGACGCTGAGTAAAAAGACGAAACACTCCAAGGGCAAGAACTCCATGGAGCACGTCCCGGTGTCCGTCAGCCTCAAGCGACGACGCTTAAACGACGAAGAACAAGCCGCGTTCGACGCTAAAAAGGCGAGCGTCATGGCCTAGCCAACACACAGCGATATGACAAAAAAGTGTAGTAATTAATTGACGAAAAATAGACATATACATATCGACACTCGAGTCTACTCCAACATCGCGCGTTCAATCTCCTCCTTGAGCGACCCATCCTTGTACGCCTCCATCGTGATATCGCACCCACCAAAAAACTCCCCACCAATGTACAACTGAGGATACGTCGGCCAAGAACTGTATATCTTCACCCCTTGACGCAAATCCTCGTTCGCTAAGATGTCCACATCCGCGAACGGCACTTGCATCGAGTTCAAAATCTGCACGCACGTGTTTGAAAACCCGCACCTCGGCGCATCCTTCGTCCCCTTCATGAACAGCACCACCTTGTTCGACGCGATGAACGCATCGATCGAGGACTTGAGCTCGGGCCCGAGCTCAGCGCGCACCGCGCTCGCGCACCGCACCGCACCGCGCCGCGTCCTCGCGGTGCGCACCGACGCCCCGCGCACCGACGCGCGGCTCGACAGCGACGGCGTCATCGCCAAAGATTGAGCCATCGCGCACGGGGGTGTTGACGAAAGAACGCGCGTAACGACTGTGTGTGTGTGTGTGTGTGTGTGTGCGTATATATATATATATATATACACACGTCTCAGTGCTCGCGACGCACACGCACGCGCGGTGTCGGCACACAATGCCGACGCGCGACGACCGATGCCGACGCACCGCCCCATGTAGCCGTATGGGTAAACAGTACAAAGCGCACCCATGGCCACACACCCCACCGAGGCACCCCATTCGGCGCCCGTCGTCGTCACACACGCGCGCGCGCCGGTGCGTCGCCGTCCGACCGCGATGCGCGCGTGCGCGATGACACCACCGACGTCGACGTCGTCGGCGGCGCCGGCGCCGGCGACCGCGCGCGCGGCGCATCGCGCGGCGACGCACGGCGCGACGCGGCGATCGATGATGCCATCGACGTCGTCGTCGGCATCGGCGGCATCGGCGTCGATGCGTCGGGGGGTGACGATCGCGCGCGTGGCGATGGGGCCCGAACGCGCGAACGCGACGGGTGGTGGTGGTGCCGGTGCTGGTGTGGTGGCGAATCGCGCGGTGGTTGATGCGGACGTGGTGGCGTCGGAGGAGGACCAGAGAGACGGGGGGAGGATTCTATCCGCGAGGCGTCGGAGCGCGGATGGCGAAGACGCGAGCGTGGTTCGGGTGGTGAATGCGAGCGAGGATTGGCAATTTGAGATTGCGGCAAAGTTGCGCGCGACGGCGTTTTATGATGATTTGAGCGCGCGACAGGCGTTGCCGTTTCCACCGAGGTTTACGGCGACGTTTCACCGCGAGTTTGCGCAGCGCGAGCGCAAGGCGTTGCGAGAACGGACGACAAAGCCGGTGGGTTACGCGCGTGAGTCCCGATGCTTGATGACGGATATCGGGGCGTTAGGATTAGTTGGTTGTTTAGATGTGAGCGTGCGTCAGGGCCCGTGCGCGAGTCAGGTGAATGGGATTTGCGTCGCCGAAGGCGCGACGTACGCGTACGTGGACAACGTCGCCGTGGACGCGTCTGCTCGCAGACGCGGTGCGGCGAAGATGATGCTCGAGAACGCGAGTGATTTCGCCGTTGAACGTGGGATGACAGAGATGTGGACTCACGTGCACTGCGATAACGTCGCGGCGAGACGATTGTATCATCGATTTGGCTTTCGCGCGCCGAGCGGGACGTTTCCCCTCGAAGGGTCGGCAAAGCACTTCGCCGGCACACGATTAAGTGGCTTGGTACTCATGCGCGCCCCGCTCCCACTCGTCTACGTGGTCGATCGCGTGGACAGAGAATGTGGCTGCGGCGCGTGCTTTGATCAAGTTGAAAAATGTATCTGCTTACAATGAGTTCGCTTCGGCGTTTCAACTACGCACGCTTTTGTAAATTTCGCGCATTATTAGACGCAGCAGAAAGATCAGCAGCATATAAATATCACGTATATTAAACGTACGTATCATACACGCACACCTCGCCGTTGTTTTACAAAGTTTATCTCTCTCACGCTATTACAAAGTCTAAAATCACTGCAACGAACCGCCGCCAAAGCTCGGCATGGAGGCGAAGTTATCCTTTCTCGCAGCTCCCTTGTCGGCGTCATTCACAGGTAAGCTAAGCGGATCTCCTGCGTTGATGGGTGGCTCGAGTGCCTTTTCTACTTTTGTTCTCGTCTTCTGCATCAACGTATCGACAGTGGAGCAAATCGTCACCGGAGCCACCGCCGTTTGCTCCTTCAAATTCGCGGCGACGTTCAACGCGCTCGTGTACTCTGACGCACTCTTGCGCATATTCTCAATCTCTAACGACAAGTCCCCGTGTAAAAGATGTTCTAATGCCTCATGCAGCGTACTATGATCGTGTTCAGCCTTAGATGCGGTCTCTTCAGCCACGGCGTCGCCCATGCGCGTGAGCGCCGTCTTGGTCACGTCCCGCGTGCCGAGCACGAACGCGTCCGAGTCGAATAGCGCCTTCATGCACTTTGGCACCGCGTGCACCCCAATATCAATCGCCTCAGCAATCAATGCTTTCATCGCATCTAACGCTGGTGGGCATATGTATATCCGCACCGTCGGTCCAACCAATTGCGTCTCGTACAACGCGTACAACGTATACGCCCCCGTCACGCGCGTCGCCAACGTCGGCCCCGTCCTCGCAAACCTCAATGCCGCATCATACGCACTCTGCACGAACGCATTATACGTCTGTTGCTGCAGCTTGCCCAGATGCACGTTCGAAAACGCGCGCGTGCGCCATGTATTTTTAAAGTTTTGAAACGACAACGCATCCACGTACTCGGCGCTCGCAAACTCGTGCGCGTCGACGCTTGAGGCGTGAAGCTCGACGAGCTCGATGATATCGATTTCAACACCGCGAAGCTCGCGTTCGTCTCGAGCGGACATCATGGTGCCGCTGACGAGGTGCGAAGGCGGATTTCGCGAATGCGCGCGCGCAATTGTGACGCCCCACATCGGCGCGCGGGACGACCGCGCCTGTCGCATGTCCGACGCATGTCCGATGCGAACGAGCGAGATGCGTTCATGGACGACGCCGCGGTCGCGCGCGTGGTACGTTCGAGCGCGTTCGCCGCGCTGGAGGCGGGTGCGAAATCGTGTGGTGCGAGCACGGCGATTGGAGTCTTGCGCGCACCGGCTGTAGATGCGAGCGATATCGACGCCGTGCGCGCGCTCGCGCACGAAACGCTACACGTTGGCAATTGGTGCGATGCGCGCGTGGAGTGGCGAGGGGTGTACGCGGCAGCGACGCTGATGTGGGTGTGTAAGGGCGGCGCGAAGACGCGAGCCGAGGCGACGCGCGCGTTGGACGTCGCGCTGATGCTCGGCGGGCCAGCGTTTGAAGATGAGTTGCATCGCGTAATCGCACGCGTGCGTGAATACAACAGTGCGTCAATGTTGGGTGCACCTGTGGCAAAGCGCGCGAAGCGTTCGGGAGTGATGTGGGACGCGTCACCGCGGGAGACGGCGGCGGACGATACGGTTGCTCGACAAAGAGATGTGTCGTTGGAGGCGTTTTATCGCGATTACATGGCCAAGAGCGCGACGTCGACGAACAGAGAACGTTACGTAAATAATTACGGGACGCCAGTAGTGTTGCAAGGTGCGGTGTCACATTGGCCAGCGATCGAAAAGTGGCGCGACAGAGGATATGTCGTCGAGAAAATCGGCGACCGAACGGTACCCATAGAAGTAGGCGAGACGTACGTCCACGACGCCTGGTCGCAGAAGCTCATGACCGTGCGTGATTTCATCGATGAATACGTCGATGACGTTGGCGAACACTCGCGCGATGACTCGACGAAGAATGTCGCGTATTTGGCGCAACACGAGTTGTTCGAGCAGTGCCCAGATTTAAAACGCGACATCGAAGAGCCAATGTATTGCGTCTTGGGCACCGGAAGCGTGTGTGCCGTGAACGCATGGTTTGGCCCAGCGAACACGGTGTCTCCCGCACACACGGACCCTCATCATAATCTACTGTGTCAAGTCGTCGGCGCCAAGCGCGTGCGTCTCTTCGCGCCGAGCGAAACGTCTCGCATGTACCCGCACGACGAACGCAAAATGGCCAACACCTCCCGCGTGGACGTCATGCATCCAAACCTCGAGGAATTCCCAGATTTTGCCTCAGCGTCTTTCGTCGACGCCACGCTATTCCCAGGAGACGCGTTGTATATCCCACCGGGATGGTGGCACCACGTGCGCGCGCTCGACGTGTCGTTCTCCGTGTCGTATTGGTGGGATTGAAGAGTCGACACTCGCACGACTCGACTTCATTGCATAGCCGTAGCGCGCGCGCGCGTTAGCATTCACATAGCGTCGCGCTTTGTAGTCGTAGCATCAATTAGGACGTAGCCCAAAACACGAACCGCGCGCGAGACGGTTTCAAATTTCAGTTGGAGACACGTCATCACGGCACCACGTGCGCGATCTCGTCAAAACACGCCGCGTCGACGCGTCACGCGCACAGGACGCGTCGCACAATCATGAAGCGACCATTCTCGTTCGCACTGTTGCTCGTCATCATCGCTGCGCTCGCGCTGAGCGTCAGCGCGCGGTCCATCGCGCCCGCGCGCGAAGGGTCGCGCGGACTCGGGCTCGGACTCGACATCGCCACCTCTGCGAGCGCGTCTGCAGACACCACGCCCGCACCCAAGCGCTTTAACGAGTATAAAATTATGCCCGGGCACACGAAGCGTTCGGTGGTGCGATCGCCGTTGGCGCACACGTACGTGGAGTCGAAGGCGTTGCCGAAGACGTTTGTGTGGAACAACGTCGGCGGACACAACTTTTTGTCCAAGTCGTTAAATCAGCACATTCCGCAGTACTGCGGGTCGTGCTGGGCGCACGGAGCGATGAGCGCGTTGGCGGACCGAATTCAAATCGCCAGCGGGAAGCATCGCGGGCAAGACGTGAACTTGGCTATTCAGCACATTTTGAATTGCGGTACCGAAATCGCGGGGTCGTGCCACGGCGGATCCCACACCGGGGCGTATCAGTTCGTGCACGACACAGGGTTCGTACCGTTTGACACGTGCTTGCCGTATGAGGCGTGCAGTGCGGAATCCACCGAGGGCAACTGCGCAAAGGGTGGAGATTACACGTGCACGGCGATGAATACGTGCCGTACGTGCAGCACTTTTGCCGAATACGGCGGATTCTGCAGCGCATTGAGCACGTTTCCGAACGCCACCGTGGCAGAATACGGCATGATTTCTGGTGAAGACGCCATCATGGCTGAAATTTACGCTCGTGGCCCCGTGTCCGCTGGTATTGATGCCGACGGCTTGCGCGCGTACGTCGGCGGCATTTACACCGACACGCCCGACTTTGAAATCAACCACATCGTCTCCATTGTCGGCTGGGGCACTGCGGACGACGGGACGAAGTATTGGGTCGTGCGTAACTCTTGGGGCCAATATTGGGGCGAGATGGGATTCTTCCGCATCATTCGTGGTGTGAACTCGCTCGGTATCGAAGACGAAGTCGCTTGGGCGACGCCAGGCACCTGGACGCACATCAACTACGCGTGCTACGAAGACGGTAGCAACTGTATCAACAAGAAGGAATACATCGATCCTTCGACGCATGGCAAGCCCTACGGTCAAATTCACTTGGAGAATTAAGCGCTTGCCAACATGTACTACTCGGAACGACGCACATTTGACGCACGTTGTAAAAATCCACATTATTCATTCACTTTGTCCAAGGCCAGCGTTTTACGCGCCTCATTTCATCGCGTGCGGTGCGTGCGGTGCGCGCCATGCTGCGCGCTTGCGACAAAAACAGTTCTCGGCAGTACGCGAGGGAGAAAACATCGAACACAACTGGGCGTCGACTCGTGTTCGTGTGCGCGTGTTTCATCGCCATGGAGGTGCTCCTACTTCCGTCGCGTACGAATGTGTGGGTGAAAACGGTGGGGTGTCATGGATTTGCAAAACCAATTCGTGGATACGATGGTACTATGATGTCGCTTTCGCGCAAGTCAAGTCGATCGTTCACGTCGGAGAGTGGCTTTTGTGTGTGCGCGTTTACGTCGGCGCGTCCCATCGTCGTAGCGAATCGGCACTGCGGCAAATTCCCAATCGACTGCGACCTTGAATGCGACAAAGACGCCTCGAAAGCGCGAGTTGATTTGAGTAGTGGAGTAAATAGTTCTAGCCATAGACCGAGGCGTTGGTTATTCCGTCGTCGGCGCACCGAGTGCTTCACCAAAGGTAAGCGTCGATTCGGCGGGCACCGGCGCGAAATAGTCGATGTCTTTCACCACGCAATGCTGGCGACTGGAAAGACTGTACGAACAATCAGCGCACCGAACTCGCGAAAAACAATCACGAATGACTTTGTGTATCAAGGCAAACGCATGCGTGCCGCCGATGTTGCGCAAGTCCGCGTGGCTATTCAAGAGTTTCTGCACGAGGCGCCAGCGTACCCGACGCACACGTTTCGCGGGCAGGGTATCGTCATCGTCGGTGGATCTAGTTTGAACTACGCCACGACGTATTGGATTGCACTGTTATCTATTCGTCGCGCAGGCTGTGCGCTTCCTGTCGATATCTGGTTTCCGAAAGGGGAATTTCCAACCTGTCGTCAGGTGCGCGAATTGGGGCGTCTCGGCGCGACGCCTCGATCCTTCGCCCCTTTCGCGACGCACGGTTGGCATTCAAGATTTGCATATAAACTTGTCGCCACGATTTTCAGCGATTTCGAGTCGGTGCTGTACATGGATGCCGATAACATTGCGCTCAGGGATCCATCGGTGGTGTTCGACAGCGCTTTGTGGCGAGAGCACGGCGCCGTGCTGTTTAAAGATTTTTGGCGCTCAAGCGCCGCGCCAGATCTTTTCGACATCTTGCCAGATTTAGCGCACGAGAGTGTGCTTTACAACGGCACACATGAAACTGGACAGGTGTTTATCGACAAGCCTCGAGTTTGGCCGGCGTTGATGCTCGCGCACTTTATGAACGTCAACGCGCACGCTTTTGTGCCGCTCACGGTCAACTACATGGGCTGGGGCGACAAAGAACTATTACCGCGCGCTTTACAGGCCACACATGGGTGCTCGTATGGACTCGTGCGTACACGACCAGAACACGTCGGTGTGTACACGACGCAGCATCGCGTCTTTGGAAACAGCATGCTTCAACGCTTTGACGACGGCGAGCCGATGTTTCTCCACGCCAACGTCGGCAAAATAAACCGCTTCGATCGCACCACCGCCCCTTGGCGCACGCACGTGCGGCGATGGCAATACGGCACGCGATTAAAAACATCACTCCCAAGCGCATTAAACGCCGCATCAAACACCACAGACTTTGAACGATGGGTGTTTGACGACGCCCTCGCCGTCGCCGTCGACGTCGCCGACGACGCCGACGACGCGCGCCATTCGCCCGCGCCGTGGTACGCATCCTCGCTCGACATCCACATCCCTCGCCCCGTGCTCGATGGCATGTACGTCACCGACCATCCAGGTCTCATCCACGACGACGAGTAAACGACGACGAGTAAACGACGACGAGTAAACGACGACGAGTACACGACGAGTACACTTGGAACGTCAACCGACACAAAAAAGTACCCATACGTTTCGCCACGACACCCCGCACCGCGACCTCGACGCCGTCGCGCGCGCGCCCGTGTGCGCATGTATTGATGACCACACACGCTCGACGTTCTTATTTTTTATGCGCGCGCGCGTCGCGCGCCGGGTTCGGGCACACCCGCGTCGGTGGACGAGTCCACGCCCGCGCGACACCGACGCCCGCGACGCCCGCGCGACGACGACGACGTCGACGCCTCTGTCGTCCGAACCATGGCGGCGCCCGATCCGACCATTCGTGACCAGGGACCTCGAGCACCCACAAGCCCGCGATCGTCTCGGACTCGTCTAGGCAAACAGTGTGCGCCGCGTGTCCCCCATCGATCGATCGATGACGTCATCCTCCGCGTCGACGTCACCCATACCCACGCCGACACCCATCGACGTCAAACCTCGCCTCACGATGTCGACGACGACCTCGACCGCGATGCGCGCGCCGATCGCGGCGCACAGTGCGACGACGAAGATGACGAAGATGCGTGCCGCGCGCGGTGCGACGACGACGACGCGAATCGGTACGTGATGAGCGATGAGGCATGATGATGGGTGATCGATCGGGGTGCGAGGGCACGCTGGGCGCGGCGATGGATTCGCGCGCGGGGGAGGGGGGCGTGGGGCGTGCGTGCGGGTGTGTAGCGGACGCGTGCGTGTGTGGTGGTGTGTATGTCTCGCGTGTGTCTCGCGTACTGACGCGTTGGGTGGTGTTTTTTTTTTCGCGCGCGTAGGCGACGCGCTCGTGTGCGCCGCGGCCAAGTTTGGCGCCGAGCACCAAGCGGAAGTGCGCCAAGTCGTGGAATCTATTGAGAACTCTGGACGACGCGATGCGTTGAAGGGTGCGTTGATGGCTGCGGCGACGATGATGCCGGGGTTGGCGATGAAGGCGAACGCTGCGGATGACGTCGCGTCGAGCCGCATGTCGTACTCGCGCTTTCTCGAGTACTTGGATATGGGTCGGGTGAAGAAGGTTGACTTGTACGAGAATGGCACGATTGCGATCGTTGAGGCGGTGTCTCCGGAACTCGGTAACCGCATTCAACGCGTTCGCGTGCAACTTCCGGGCACGTCTTCTGAGCTCTTGAAGAAATTCCGTGAGAAGAATGTGGACTTTGCGGCGCACAACAACACCGAGGATAACGGGCAAGTCTTCTTGAACTTACTCGGCAACTTGGCGTTCCCGTTGCTCCTCGTCGGTGGCTTGTTCTTGCTCACCCGCCGCCAACAAGGTGGTGGTGGCGGCATGCCGGGTGGCATGGGCGGCCCGAACAACCCCATGGCTTTCGGCAAGTCCAAGGCTAAGTTCCAAATGGAACCGAACACTGGCGTGACGTTTGACGACGTCGCCGGCGTCAATGAAGCCAAGAATGACTTTATGGAAATTGTTGAATTCTTGAAGCGCCCGGAACGATTCACCGCGGTTGGCGCGAAGATTCCGAAGGGTTGCCTTTTGGTCGGCCCGCCGGGTACGGGTAAGACGTTGCTCGCCAAGGCTATCGCCGGCGAAGCTGGCGTGCCCTTCTTCTCCATCTCTGGTTCCGAATTCGTCGAAATGTTCGTCGGTGTCGGTGCCTCCCGTGTGCGTGACTTGTTCAAGAAGGCTAAGGAAAATGCCCCGTGCATCATTTTTGTTGATGAAATTGACGCCGTCGGTCGCTCCCGTGGTACTGGTGTCGGCGGTGGTAACGACGAGCGCGAGCAAACGTTGAACCAGCTTCTCACCGAAATGGATGGTTTCGAAGGTAATACTGGTATCATTGTCATCGCGGCGACGAATCGTGCCGATATCCTCGATCCGGCGCTTCTCCGTCCGGGCCGTTTCGATCGCCAAGTCATGGTTGACGTCCCGGACCTCGCTGGTCGCATTGAAATCTTGGGCGTGCACGCCAAGAACAAGCGTTTCGAAGAAGAAGTCGACCTCGAAATGATTGCCAAGCGTACCCCGGGTTTCTCTGGTGCGGACTTGTCCAACTTGCTCAACGAAGCGGCCATTCTCTGCGGTCGCCGTGGCAAGACTGCCATTTCTCTTTCTGAAGTCGATGACTCTGTCGACCGCATCGTCGCCGGTATGGAGGGCACGCGCTTGTCCGACGGCAAGGCGAAGAGCCTCGTCGCGTACCACGAAGTTGGCCACGCCATCTGCGGTACCTTAACGCCGGGCCACGACCCGGTGCAAAAGGTTACTTTGATCCCCCGTGGTCAAGCTAAGGGTTTGACGTGGTTCATCCCGGGTGAAGACCCGTCTTTGATTTCCAAGCAACAAATTTTCGCCCGCGTCGTCGGTGCCCTCGGTGGCCGCGCCGCGGAAGAAGTGATCTTCGGTGAAGCCGAAGTCACCACGGGTGCGAGCAGCGATCTTAGCCAAGTGGCGTCGATGGCCAAGCAAATGGTTACCACGTTCGGTATGTCCGACGTCGGTCCTTGGGCGACGGATGACGGCAGCGCGTCTGGTGGGGATATGATTATGCGCATGATGGCGCGGAACTCCATGTCGGAAAAGCTCGCCAACGACATTGACGTCGCCACCAAGCGCATTGCTGACGAAGCGTACGAAGTTGCCGTGAAGCAAATCAGAGACAACCGTGAAGTCATTGACGTCATCACGGAGGAACTCCTTGAAGTCGAAACCATGACTGGTGAACGCTTCCGTGAAATCCTCTCCCAATACGTCAAGATTCCGGAGGAAAATATCCCGAGAGAAATCGCCATGGTTTAATCAGCGCGCCGTTTATAGTCAATGATTTCTTTAGGAGAAAATAGTCGCCGGCGCTAGCGACATGTAATTTCATTTCAAAAGCATTTCAAAAGCACGTTCCGTAAACGCGCGTCACGAGCTCTCATCTACAGACCACGTAGCCGTCGTCGTTTTTTGTCAAAACTTTTCTCTTATCTACTAACAAATCTATCTAGTACACGCTACTACCGACGGCGAACACACACACGCCGCACTCTTCACTTCTTCGTCAACCGCGCTAAACGATTCAAATGATAATTAATCGTATTTCGATTCTTCGGCGCCTGCGCCTTGAGCTCCAAGCAACTCTCCAACGCGCGTCTCGCGCTCGCGCACTTCCCCTCATCAAAGTTGAACGACTTGTAGCACGTCAACAGCGCAAACATATCCTCCAAACACGCAACGTCGCGTTTACGTCCACGCCCGCCGGCCGACGTGTTTACGCGGAGCCGGGGCTCGCTGGGGGTTTTCGCCATGATTGCACCGTCGTCACGGCGTCGCTCGACGTGTTTTCCGCGATCGCGCGACGACGACGACGGCGACGACGGTCGCGGAACGCGTGCGCGCAACCTACAGAGGTTCGACTATACAGACGCGCGGATGTGAACGCACGCGCGCGCGTAGGGGTCACCGCACACGCGTGGGTAAGTGTGACGCTCGCGAGGCGGACGCTCGCCAGGTATCGACGTCGACGCGGGACGCGGGTTCGCGGCGTTCGCCTGACGCGCGAGATGAGCTTTGCGGGACGCACGCGCGCGCACAACACAATGTATGTACGATGTGCGATTGAGTACTGTTAATGGATGTATCGTTTACATGCGCCCCAGCTTTGAGCTAAGCCGACGCGAAGACGCTCCTCGCGTGAAGAAAAAATCGAGACGAATGAAAAGATTCAAGCGACGCTGCTTAGTAGAAGCCGAAACCCTTGGCCGCGTTGGTGAGGACGTTGGAGTGAACCGGGTCCGCAACGTGGGATTGCCAGTTGGCGATCGGGCCTTCTTGGGTGGCGAGCGCTTGGAAGATGCAG
>Ga0181561_10003186_pt1 | contig 14438 bp, 14 predicted proteins | sample 011ome_19_FD_133760 | JGI IMG/M metagenome (GOLD analysis project Ga0181561, IMG submission 133760) | Coastal salt marsh microbial communities from the Groves Creek Marsh, Skidaway Island, Georgia - 011510BT metaG (megahit assembly) | ecosystem: Environmental > Aquatic > Marine > Intertidal...
AAAGCAGCGTGTCGCGATCGCCAGGACGCTGTTGAAAAACCCACCTTTGGTGATCTTTGATGAGGCCACCTCCGCGCTGTACTCTGCCAACGAGCGCGCCATTCAAGAAGAAATCCGCACCGCGGCCCAAGGTAAAACCAGCTTGGTGATTGCCCACAGACTCAGCACTGTGATTCATGCTCATGAGATTTTGGTGATGCGAGAGGGGCAAATCGTTGAGCGCGGTACGCACCCCGACTTACTCGCCCAAGGCGGTGTGTATGCAGAGATGTGGGCCCTGCAACAGCAGCACAGTGAGCAGCGCTGAACCACAAGGATCAGAGGTGAACAATGGAAACTCGATGGCTTGAAGACTTTGTCTCATTGGCTCAGACCCACAGTTTTAGCCGCTCGGCCCAATTGCGCCATGTCACGCAGCCTGCTTTTTCTAGGCGCATACAGTCGCTTGAGGCATGGGCAGGCACGGACTTGGTTGATCGCTCAAGTTACCCCACGCGGCTGACGCCCGCTGGGCAAGTGCTGCTCGAGCAGGCATTGGAAATTTTGCAGAACCTACAGGCGACGCGCTCAACGCTGCGCACCCACGTGAAGTCGGTCAAAGGTGTGGTCGATTTTGCAGTCCCCCACAGCTTGGCGGTTTCATTTTTCCCACACTGGATGGCAGATTTGAGAGCGGCCTTTCCGCAACTCAAGAGCCGCCTGATGGCCTTCAATGTGCACGATGCGGTTTTGCGTTTGGTGGAGGGCAGCTGTGATCTATTGCTGGCGTACCACCACCCGTCACACCCCCTAGCTTTGGATCCCGTGCATTACGACATGCTGGTGCTGGGGCATGAGCGAATGACAGCCTATGCAAAGCCTTTGGGTGGCAAAGATGCGGGCTGGTCATGGCGCAACAAAGGGCAAGCGAAGATCCCGTTTTTGGCTTATGCCTCGGGTGCCTACTTGGGACTGGTGGTGGAGTCGGTGCTGAAACGCAGCAATGATTTGGCGCATTTGGAGCGCGTCTATGAAACCGAAATGTCAGAGGGCTTGCGCGCGATGGCCATGGAGGGACAGGGCATCGCCTTTTTGCCCAGCAGTGGCGTCCAGGGCGAGGTGGCGAGGCGAAGTTTGGCCGCGGTCGCCGATGCGCCAGTGATTGACCTAGAAGTGCGAATTTATCGCCAGCGCCCGGCGCAGAGTTCGGGTAAAACGCCGACCACAGCCGCCAACCAATTGTGGGACCACCTTGCCCAGTCTGCTTCAGCGAGCGAAGCCGCACCAGATCGTGGAAAATCGAAACTATGAACTCAATCACTTTGACCCAAGCAGATGACTGGCATTTGCATTTGCGCGATGGCGATGCCCTCAAAACGGTTGTGCCCCATACGGCACAGCAGTTTGCTCGTGCGATCGTTATGCCGAATCTCAAACCACCGATCACCCGCACGCAAGATGCCTTGGCTTATCGCGAGCGCATTTTGGCAGCGGTTCCTGAAGGGCTGGCGTTTGAGCCTTTGATGACGCTTTACCTCACCGACAACATGCCGCCCAGTGAGATTGCTGCGGCCAAGCGCGCCGGGGTTATCGCTTGCAAGCTTTACCCCGCAGGTGCGACGACCAACAGCGATGCAGGGGTCACCGATGTCAAAAAAATATATCCCGTGTTGGAGGCGATGCAGCGCGAGGGGATGCTGCTGCTGGTTCACGGCGAGGTGACCGATGGCGACATCGATTTGTTTGACCGTGAGGCTGTTTTCATCGACCGCGTGTTGAAGCCACTGCGCACAGATTTTCCGGAACTCAAAGTGGTGATGGAGCACATCACCACACAAGAGGCAGCGGCTTATGTGGCGCAAGGCGACCCGCGGTTGGGCGCTACCATCACCGCACACCATTTGCTCTACAACCGCAATGCCCTGTTCATGGGCGGCATACGGCCGCACTACTACTGCCTACCGGTGCTCAAGCGAGAAATCCACCGACAAGCGTTGTTGCAGGCTGCCACCAGTGGGTCACCTCATTTCTTTTTAGGCACCGACAGCGCACCCCACCCCGCTCACCTTAAAGAACATGCTGTGGGGTGTGCTGGTTGCTACACCGCGCACGCCGCCCTTGAGTTGTACGCCAAAGCCTTTGACGCGGTGGGGCAGATCGACAAGTTGGAAGGCTTTGCTTCGCATTTTGGCCCTGACTTTTACGGGTTGCCCAGAAACACGCGGCAAGTGGTGCTGCGAAAAGAGACGTGGGTACCACCGGAGAGCTTCGCCTTTGGTGCGGCCGAGCTCAAACCTCTGGATGGTGGCCTTGCCTTGGAGTGGCGTCTGGAGCCAGCCGAGAGTCCGTGAGGTCGGCACGAGGTCATGGTTCAACCACCTTTGTGTGCGCAGGATGGCAAGCCTGACTTGACTGGCTTCGCGCGGGTGGACTGGCAAGCTCCATGGCTTGCGCCAATCGCGCAGGCAGGGCAGGCGGTTTGGGCCGACTGGACAGCACATGGCGGCGCCTTGTGCGACAGCTTGAATCGCCACCTAAGCGCCCCCGTGGCGTTCGTGCGTCAGGACGCCTTGGGGGTGCAAATGCCCTATGAGGCTCACGTGGCGCGCCTAGGTCAGGTACCGACGCGCGACAACGTCCATGACTTCTTCAATGCGCTGATCTGGTCTACGTGGCCAGAGACCAAAAGCCAAATCAACCGACTGCACGCGGCTGAGATCGCAGCGCAAACTGGAGCCGCCGGTCCGCGCGGTGCGACCCGGGACGGGCTCACCCTTTTGGATGAAAACGGTGCCGCATTGGTCGCGCCCACTGAGTTGTGGCGCGCCTTGGAAGCCCACGACTGGCATACCGCTTTCGTTGCCAAGCGTGCGCTTTGGGCGCAGTCCTATTTGTGGTTGTTTGGTCATGCGTTGCTGGAACAGTTGGCCCAGCCGAGAAAGGGCTTGACCGCCCATGTTTGGCTGATGGATAGCGCGACGAATCAATGGGCAATTGACGCTTTGGCGAGTGGCCAAGACATCTGTTCGCTGCAGCGCGCCTTGGACAAGCGCTGGTCCAAAACACTCACCGCCAAAAGCGTCGCTGCCAAGCCATTTACTCCCTTACCGGTATTGGGGGTTCCCCATTGGTGGGCCGCGAACGAAGAGGCGGATTTTTACGCTGACAGCAGCGTCTTTCGGCCGCCTCGACAGCGCCGTCGGCCGGCTTCGAGTTAGCGCTCAACGCAGGTCGGGATGGCGTATTTCCCTCAGCTGGGCGAGGGTTTGCATTGCAGATAACATTCGAGCGCTGGCGTGTGTCAGTTTTTCGTGGGAGATGATTAGTATGAAACGCATTGCATTGTTCGTGATGACCAACTTGGCGATTGTCTTGGTGTTGGGTGTGACGGCAAGCATCTTGGGTGTCAATCGATTTTTGACCGCCAACGGCTTGGATTTGACAGCGCTATTGGGTTTTGCGTTGCTCATCGGCTTTGGGGGCGCATTCATCTCACTGCTGATCAGCAAGCCTGTGGCCAAGTGGAGCACGGGGGCTCGAGTCATTACCCAGCCTGCCAACTCCGATGAGGCGTGGTTGTTACAAACCGTGCAACGCCTATCGGCAAATGCAGGTATCGGCATGCCCGAAGTGGCCATTTACGAGGGCGAGCCCAACGCATTTGCGACGGGTGCGTTCAAAAATTCTGCCTTGGTTGGCGTTTCGACTGGTCTGCTGCGCGGCATGACGCACGAAGAGATCGAAGCCGTTCTGGGCCACGAGGTGGCCCATGTCGCCAATGGCGATATGGTGACCATGGCGTTGATCCAAGGTGTGATGAACACCTTCGTGGTGTTTCTTTCCAGGGTCATCGGCTATTTGGTGGACAGCGCTTTGCGTCGCGGTGACTCGCAGAGCCAGGGGCCAGGCATGGGTTACTTCATCACGACCATCTTGATGGACGTGGTGTTGGGCTTTTTGGCCGCCATGGTGGTGGCGTGGTTCAGTCGGCAACGTGAATTTCGCGCCGACGCTGGCGCCGCGAAATTATTGGGGCGCAAGCAGCCAATGATCAACGCGCTGGCGCGCTTGGGTGGTATGCAGCCAGGCGCGCTGCCTAAATCCATGGCCGCCATGGGCATCAGTGGCGGTTTGGGTGCATTCTTCTCGACCCACCCGCCCATCGAAGAGCGCATCCGCCGCCTGCAGGCCATGTGATTCAATGACTGGCCTGCGGTTGAGGGGTCTATAAAACGCGTATCATCGACCCCGAAGCTGGCTGGACCACCGCTGGTGCAATCGCCGAAAGGCCGCACTGGAGGAACGTCCGGACTGCACAGGGCAGCGTAGGAGGTAACACCTCTCCACCGAAAGCCGTCAGGTATAAGGTGCGGATTAGAGCAACAGAGACGAGCCGATTGAGTTCGGGTGAAACGGGCAATCTCTACGCGCAGCAATACCAAATAGGCCAACGAGCAGAGCTTGCTTTGCGAACTGTGTGTCCCGCAGTGCGTTGGCGGGTAGGTAGCACCGAGCCGTCGGGTGACTGGCGGCCCAGATGAATGGTGGTCACAACGGGGCGACCCGTTGCACAAAATCCGGCGTACAGGCCAGCTTCACTTTTTCAATTGCCTTGTGCCACCTTGCTCGCGCGGCTCCGCGCAGGCTGGTCACCTGACCCCTAGCCTTAGGGCAGCACGCGCACCGGTGCTTCGCCCTCAGCCCGTGGCACGATTTGCCCGATTTCAAACACCTGCTCGCCGCACGCCTTGAGGGTTTGCATGCAAGCCGCCGCGTGGGCTGCATCGATCACCACGACCATGCCAATACCATTGTTGAACGTGCGATTCATTTCGATGTCATCAATGCCAGCTGTGGCTTGCAGCCAGTCAAATAGCTCGGTGCGCGGCCAGCTTCCCCGTTGCAAGTCAGCGCCAGCGCCGGCCGGCAGGACACGGGGAATGTTTTCCAACAGTCCACCACCTGTGATGTGCGCCAGGGCCTTGATGGGGTGCGCCTGAAGGGCTTCAAGAATGGGATTCACGTACAGGCGCGTGGGCGCCATGATGGCCTGTTTAAATGGCTGGCCATCTAGTTGAGCGGGGCAGGCGTCGCCAGCGCGCTCAATGCATTTGCGCACCAGGGAAAATCCGTTGGAGTGAACGCCGTGGCTGGCCAGACCCAAGACCACGTCACCTGCATTGACGTTGGCACCCGTCAAGATTTTGGACTTTTCAACGGCCCCCACTGCAAAGCCGGCGAGGTCGTACTCGCCGTCGGGGTACATGCTGGGCATTTCAGCGGTCTCGCCGCCGATCAGCGCGCAACCCGAGGCTTCGCAGCCAGCTGCAATGCCGCCCACCACCGTCGCGGCAATGTCGACGTCGAGCTTGCCGCAAGCAAAGTAATCCAAGAAGAACAGCGGCTCTGCGCCCTGCACCAACACGTCGTTGACACTCATCGCGACCAAGTCGATGCCCACGGTGTCGTGAATGCCCCACTCAAAGGCCAGACGCAGTTTGGTTCCAACGCCGTCTGTGCCGCTCACCAGCACGGGCTCTTGGTAACGCTTGGGGACTTCAAACAAGGCCCCGAAGCCACCAATGCCTGCCATGACGCCTTCGCGCAAGGTCTTTTTTGCCAAGGGTTTGATGCGCTCGATCAGGGCATCGCCAGCGTCAATGTCGACACCAGCGTCTTTGTATGAAATAGGAGTTTGAGACATGGGGGGCAGTAAAATGAGGGCACCAAGCCAGTTGGCATGGACGCAAGTGGGCGATCCCGCTATTGTACGTAGAGAAGCTTTATGAACCTTTCCCCCGGCAGCCGACAAGCTTTGATCTGGATCGCTCTTGGCTTGGCTGCTTTGTGGGTGATTCATGTGATGGCGCCTGTGCTTGCCCCTTTTTTGGTGGCTTTCGTGGTGGCATATGTGCTGCACCCCTTGGTTGAGAAGCTGTCAGATTGGCGGGTGCCACGCACGCTGTCTGTGAGCATCGCTTTGGCCTTGCTGTTGCTTGCCATGGCTTTGCTGGTCTTGCTGGTCGTGCCTGTGGTGACACGGCAGTTGCCTTTGCTCAAGGAGCAAATTCCCCTTTGGGCCGAATGGTTGAACTCTCAATTGGTGCCTTTGAGTGCACACGTTGGCACCCCGGTTGCGGTCGATGTAGAGGCCGTACGAGGCATGCTAAAGGCAGCCCTGTCTGGTCATGAAACCGATGTGTTGCAGTCGCTTTTGGCGTCTGCCAAAGTGGGCGGTAGCGCCTTGGTTGCGTTGCTGAGCGGTTTGCTGTTGACGCCGGTGTTGGCGTTTTATTTGCTCTTGGACTGGGACCGTTTTTTGGCTGGCGCTTTGGCGTGGGTACCTGTTGCATGGAAAGAGCCTGTGACGTCGTTTTGCACCGAAACCGACCAAGTGCTGGGACAGTACATGCGTGGGCAGGGGGCGGTGATGTTGGCCTTGGCGCTGTGGTACAGCATTGCTTTGTCGCTGGTGGGGCTTCAATTGGCCGTGCCCATAGGGCTGTTCACAGGGCTTGCGGTGTTTGTCCCGTACCTGGGCTTTGGTTTGGGCTTGTTGCTGGGGCTGACCGCCGCGGCTCTTGAGTTTCAGGCTTGGACGGGTGTGGCCTTGGTGGGCGCGGTATACCTGCTGGGTCAATTGATTGAGAGTTTTTGGCTCACCCCGCGCTTGGTGGGCGAGGCCATTGGGCTGACCCCCCTGACAGTGATTTTTGCTTTGATGGCATTTGGTCATTTGCTTGGCTTTTTAGGGGTGTTGATTGCCTTGCCGGTGAGCGCGGTGCTGGTGGTCGCATTTCATCGCGTGCAAGTGGCCTACACCACGAGTGCTTTGTACAAGCCATGAGGCAGTTGGCGCTTGACCTCAGTACGGCGCCGGCGCCGGCTTTTGATCACTTCGAGGTGGCTGAAAACCAGTTGGCGTGGCATGCGATTCAGGCGCTGGTCGCGCGACGCATGGGTGTAGAAGAGGCTAGCCCATTGTTGTTGTGGGGCGAGTCTGGAAGCGGCAAATCGCACCTCTTGACAGCCTGGCGCAACCAGGTTGAGTCGCTGGGCGGTCAATGCGGTTGCCTAAGTTTGAATGAGGTCGCCGATTTTGAGTTTTCACCTGAGTGGTCGGTGCTGCTGTTTGACGACGTTGATGCATGGGGAGACGCTTTGCAAGCGCAAGCCTTCAATTGGCTGGCCCTCACACAGGGTATGCCGCCCGCCGCCCGCCCCACAGTCGTCGCAACGGCACAGTTGCCTCCCAGTGACTGGAACTGCCGCGACGACTTGCGCACCCGCTTGGCCCAAGGTTTGGTGTTTGAGCTCAAACCCTTGAGTGAAGACCAGCGCATCGCCATTCTGAAAAAAGCCGCCGAGGTCAGGGGGTTGACGCTGAGCGATGAGGTCATCGCCTACATGATGCGCCGGTTTTCTCGTGACTTGAGCAGCTTGATGCACTTGCTCGATCACTCCGATCAATATGCCCTCGAACACCAGCGCGCGTTAACTGTGCCGTTGATCAAGTCGATGCTGGAACACACATGAATCTCGCACTCTTTGATTTAGACCACACCTTGCTTCCGATCGACTCAGACCATGCATGGGGCCACTTCATGGTCAAGATGGGGTGGCGTGATGCGGCCACCTACGCGGCAGCCAGTGACCGTTTTTACGCCCAATATCAGGCAGGCGAACTGGTCTTGGAAGAGTTCGTGGCGTTCACCACTGCGCCGCTGCGCGAGCACACGGCGGCAGAAAATGCAGCCGCGCATCAGCGCTTCATGCACGAAGTGATTGTCCCGGCCATGCGGCCACAAGCCTTGGCTTTGGTCGAGCAGCACAGGGCGCAAGGCGACACTTTGATTTTGGTCACAGCGACCAATTCATTCATCACGGCACCCATCGCGAAGGCGTTTGGCATCGAACACTTGATTGCTGTCGAGTTGGCCTATGACGAGGTCGGCTTGCCAAACGGTAAGATAGCGGGAACGCCCTCTTTTCGTGAGGGGAAAATTGCGCGTGTCCAAGAGTGGTTGGCCGCAAGGGGCTTGGATTGGGGCGACGTGCAACGCACCACGTTTTACAGTGACTCCATCAACGACCTTCCCCTGTTGGAGCGCGTCACTCACCCTGTCGCAACCAATCCAGACGCCAAATTGCTACCCATCGCCCAAGCACGCCAGTGGCAGATACTGAACCTATTCGATGATCAATAAACTCATAAATCGTTGGTGGAAATCCCCCGCAAAGGGCGCCTCGGCGCGCTTTGGCCGGCGCGAGGAAGTCCCCGCCAGCGTCCACAAAATCGATCCCAATCTGGTCGATGACCGAGCGATTGATGTGGTTGACACCCTTCAAGCAGCGGGCTTTGATGCCTACATCGTCGGTGGGGCTGTGCGCGACTTGTTGTTGGGCAAGCGCCCGAAAGACTTTGACGTGGCGACCGACGCCACGCCTGAACAGGTCAAACGGTTGTTTCGCCGCGCTTTCATCATTGGCCGTCGCTTTCGGATTGTGCATGTGGTTTTCGGTCGTGGCAGAGACCACGAGGTGATCGAAGTGACCACGTTCCGTGCTTTTCTAGACTCAGCTGATGCTGCTCAAATCACCGGCAATGAAAAAACCAGCAAACGTCAACTCGAGCATGTGGAGCATGCCGTTGATGCTTCAGGCCGTGTGCTGCGCGACAACGTGTGGGGCACCATTGAAGAAGACGCAGCACGTCGCGACTTTTCGATCAATGCGATGTATTACGACCCTTTCACAGGGGTCGTAATTGATTATCACCACGGTATACGGGACGCCCAAAAGAAGGTGTTGCGCATGATTGGCGACCCTTTGACCCGCTACCGCGAGGACCCGGTGCGTGTGATTCGAGCCATTCGGTTCGCTGCCAAACTCACCAGCCTTGGGTTCAAGATTGAAGCCAAAACCCGCGCACCCATGGGCGATGCGCTCAAGTTGCTGGCAGATGTTCCGCAAAGCCGCATGTTTGATGAAATGCTCAAGCTGCTGCAGACCGGCCATGCCATCGATACCGTTGAGCAAATGAAGAAGCTCGGTTTGACGAAGGGGCTCTACCCATTGCTCGACTTGGTCGTCAGCCGCGCACAAGACCCTTTGCTGCGCACCGCTTTGCAAGATACAGATCGCCGTGTCTCAGAGGGCAAGCCCGTGGCGCCTAGTTACTTGCTCGCCTGTTTGCTTTGGGCTGACGTGAGACAAGCTAACGAGAAGCTGCGTCGCGCCAATCCGCGTATGCAACCCATGATGGCGTTGCAGCAAGCAGTCGATCAAGCTTTCGATGCCCATATCGGTGATGTTTCTGGACGAGGGCGTTTGGGTGCGGACATGCGCGAAATTTGGATGATGCAGCCACGCTTCGAGCGTCGAACCGCGCGAGCGGCCGCTGCCTTGGTGATGCAAAATCGCTTTCGCGCAGGCTTTGATTTTCTGCGTTTGCGGGCCCAGTGTGGTGAAGTCCCGCTTGAGCTGTCCGAGTGGTGGGAGGCGTATAGCCTTGCTGATGAGCACTCTCGCGAGTCGATGATCGATGTGCTGGCTAGAGAGCGGCGTCAGTCGCCCAGCCGAAAGGCGACGGCTGCTTTCGATGAAGAAGAACCAGTCGAGGTGAGTGATGGTGTTGAGCCGGCTCGCAAAAGACGCCGCAGGCGCCGCAAGCCCCGCACGGGCGAGGGCTCAGGCACTTCACCTGAAGCCTGATCGAGTGATGCGGGACCCTGCAGTTGCGGTGATCGCTTTGGGCGCCAATTTGGGGGACCCAGTTGACCAAGTCGAAGCGGCGATCCAAGCCCTCGCCGACCAGCCTGAGATCGAACTAATCAAGGTTTCTGGCTTGTACCTCAGCCCGGCTTTTCAGTGTGATGGTCCCGATTTTGTCAATGCTGTTGCGCAGGTGCAGACCACGCTGACGGCGTTTGCTCTCTTGGGCGCAATGGCGGATATAGAGCAGCGTGCTGGCCGTCAACGTCCACACCGCTGGGCACCCAGGACCTTGGATTTGGATTTGATTTTTTTCGGCGCGGCTTCTATCGATGGGCCTAAGCTGAGCGTGCCACATCCGCGATGGGAACAGCGCGCTTTTGTCGTTCAACCGTTGATGGAAGTCGAACCCAACCGGGTGTCTCAGTCAGTGGCCCAAGCCGTCTCTCAACAGTCCATCCAGCGCATCAAGGGGCGAGCCTAGATTTCTCCCATTCGCCAGTTGCTGACTGTTCATAGCAGATGCGATCGTGCAAACGGCTTTTGCGCCCCTGCCAAAACTCCCAACGCTGCGGCCTGAGTCGGAAGCCGCCCCAGTGGGGTGGGCGAGGCGGGTGATGCAAGTACTTGGCCGCGTATTCAGCTGCGCGCGCCACCAACACGCCGCGGTGTTCAATGGGCTGGCTTTGTGGGCTGGCCCATGCGCCAATGCGCGAATCAAGCGGCCGCGAGTGAAAGTAGGCATCACTTTGTTCATCTTCTATGCGTTCTACTGTGCCCTCTATGCGCACCACACGCTCGAGCTCAACCCAATGGAATTGCAGAGCCGCAAACGGGTTACCAGCGAGCTCTTGGCCTTTGCGGCTGTTGTAGTTGGTGTACCAAACGACGCCTCGAGCATCATATTCTTTGATCAGTACGACACGGGTCGAGGGGCGCAAATCTGGCCCAACCGTTGCCAATGTCATGGCGTTGGGCTCAGGCACTTTGGCCTCAATGGCTTCACGCAACCACTGCTCGAACTGTTGCATGGGCAGGTCGAGCAAATCAGACTCGTTGAGCTCCGATCGCTCGTAGCTTTTTCGCATGTCATTGATATTCATGCCGCTAGTATAGGTCTGAGACTGAGCTGTTGCGCAGGCTTGTTTGGTCTGATTGAGTTGCCCAGTGGGTCTGAATCAAGCGTTGGAGAGCACGGTCAGGGATGCCCAATTCCTCGAGTGCTTGTAGGGTCTCGAGGGCATAGTCGGCGGTGCTGCCATAGCGCCCCGAGCTGTGCTGAAAAATTTCTCTGTACTGTGCAGGTGAGAGGTCGCCAGCGAACTGAGGGTGGTGGCGCGAGAGCGTGAACGCCAGCGCACTTACCAAGCCCTGCTGGGTGTGCGCGCGCACCCACTTGGGGGTGTATGTGTCGAGTGGCATCTCGCGCGCCCAGAGCAAATCAATGATTTCGATGGCATTTTTTTGGGGCAACTTCAAGACCAACCCATTGCAACTGCCGCCACTCAGCAGTGCAAAAACAAGCCCGGGTCGCTCAGGTGTGCCGCGGTTGATGCGACTCCACATTTTGAGAGCTCGGTGTAGACCCAAGACCCGCGCAGGCCTGGACTCCTCAGGGTTGAAATCAGGGCGCCAAATCAAAGACGCATAGGCAAACACCCAAACGTCTTCGCCGGCGCGGTGTCTCGCAATGACGTCCTCTTGGGTCAGCCCTCGCGCACCTAAAGCAAAGCGTGTCATGAACCAATCTTAGAGCAAACGCTCTGTGTCACCCTGCTGATTCTGCCCTTGGCACAACGCCAGCGGGCATCAAGCGTCGCGCTGGATCAATTCGATCTTGTAGCCGTCGGGGTCGCTGACAAACGCAATAACAGTAGAGCCGCCCTTGACAGGCCCGGCCTCACGAGTGACCGTGCCACCTGCCGCCTTGATCTTGTCGCAGGCTGCGTAACAGTCTGGAACACCAATGGCGATGTGGCCATAGGCTGTGCCCATGTCGTACTCCGTCTGGCCCCAGTTGTATGTGAGTTCTAGCTCGGCTTGCTCTGGATTGGATTCGTAGCCCAGAAACGCGAGGCTGTATTGGTAGGCTTCGTTGTCACGCTGGCGCAACAACTTCATTCCCAACACTTGAGTGTAGAAGTCGATGGATCTCTGCAAGTCACCGACACGCAACATGGTGTGCAAAATTCGCATGGTTAACTCTCGGTCTGTTAATCGGGGACCCCTGCACCAAGCATGTGGGCTTATCTCATCAGAGGTCAGGTGTTTAGCTTACTCGCGGTGTGATCTGCGTTGAGTCGCAAACGCGAAGAAAACAGGCTGCATCAGCGGCCTTTGATCTCAGGGGCACCAACAGGTGCCTCACGCTTATTTGATTCTGCCAAAAGATGTGCGCAGCGGATCAATGGTGCCGCGCTCTCTGTTGCCACCGCCGCCGCCGCCACCGCCAGAACGGTGTCGGTTGCGACCACCGCGGGCTGCAGCGTCGACACTGGTGCGCAATGGGTCAGCCGAACGTGGTAGTTCATCACCGTCTCTGCGGTTGGAGCGTGGCTGCTCTTGGCGTTGACCTGCCGCTGGCGCGTGGCCTGGGATCTGCCCAGCAGCACCACCTCTGCGGCGGTTGCGGCTGCGGCGGTTGCGATTAGCGCCTTCGCCGCGCTCGCCACCATCAGGCCCTGCTGTTTGGCCCTCTGACCGTGGCCGGCTTTGGCGAGCAGATCCCTCAGTGCCTTTGCGCTCTCGCATGCGTTGCATCATCTCTTGGCGAGCCGCCTTGGCAGCGGCAGACATCACGTCACGTCCAGGCGCTTTGCCCAGTCCACCCCACAACACTTGCCGGCCCATGGCGATGGGCTGGGCCACTTCACCCTCGGCGGGGCCAAACTCTGGCAGCAGTCGCACATCGAGGCGCAGCTGGATGAAGCGCTCAATGTCTTGCATGAAGCCTTCTTCGTCGAGGCTGACCAAGCTGATGGCTTCACCAGTGGCGCCTGCACGACCGGTGCGTCCGATGCGGTGCACGTAGTCTTCGGTGATGTTGGGGATGTCAAAGTTCACAACGTGTGGCAGATCGTCAATATCAATGCCGCGAGCGGCAATATCGGTCGCCACCAGAGCGCGCACTTCACCCGTCTTGAAACCTTGCAGCGCTTGCGTGCGAGCGGTTTGGCTCTTGTTGCCATGCAGTGCCATGGCCGGAATACCTTGCGCCGACAAAAAGTCAGCGACTCGGTTGGCGCCAAATTTGGTGCGCGTGAAGACCAAAACTTGGGTCCAGTTGGCCTCTTGCATCAAGTGCAACAACAAGTCCTTCTTGCGCTCACGCCCTACGGGATAAATGGCTTGCTTGATCAATTCAACCGTGGTGTTGCGTGGCGTGACTTGAATCTGCTTGGGGTCACGCAGCAAGCCGTTTGCTAAGGTGCGAATCTCTTCGCTGAAAGTTGCCGAGAACAGCAGGCTTTGCTTGGTGCTAGGCAACAGGTTGAGAACTTTACGTACATCGTGGATGAAGCCCATGTCGAGCATGCGATCGGCTTCGTCAAGAACCAAAATTTCTATGTGCGACAAGTCCACAGCGCCTTGCTGGGCCAAATCTAGCAACCGACCCGGCGTCGCGACCAAAATATCAACGCCTTGTTTGATGCGTTGAATTTGTGGGTTGAGGCCAACGCCACCAAACACAACGGTGGATTGCAGAGGTAACTTGGCGCCGTAGGTTTTGACCGATTCTTCGACCTGTGCGGCAAGTTCACGGGTGGGGGTGAGCACCAGTGCACGGATGTGGCCACTGCCAGCTCGCTGGCTGAGCAGTTGAAGCATGGGTAGGGTGAAGGCGGCGGTCTTGCCGGTGCCCGTTTGCGCCCCAGCAAGAATGTCGTGGCCCTCGAGGATGGCAGGAATGGCCTGTGCCTGCACGGGAGTGGGCTCGGTGTAACCCTCGTTTTGCACCGCTTCTAGGATGGCGGGGGCCAAATTCAATGAATCAAATGTCATGTTGGAGTCTCGCTACATGGAGGTAGCGTTTTCGGAGGTGAGCCACTGAGAGGAAATCTTTCAGGGCCAGTCAAGCACCGCCAAGTAGTGGAATAGAGCGTCACCTGCTTGTAGAGAGTGAGGCGTGCTCTTCAGCGTTCCTGCTGTGTCTGAGCGACTGGAGGCTCAAACAGCCAACATTATGGCACGGTCGCATCGCCAACGATGCAGGCACACCACAGCAGGGCGCCATAATAGAGAGCTTGTACTCTGTTAATTTGGAATCGCTCAGCAATATGGCTCAATATGTTTTCACGATGAACCGGGTGGGGAAAATCGTTCCCCCTAAGAAGCACATCCTCAAGGACATTTCGCTGTCCTTCTTCCCAGGCGCGAAAATCGGCGTGCTGGGTTTGAACGGTTCAGGCAAATCAACCCTGCTAAAAATCATGGCAGGGTTAGACACCGAAATCGAAGGTGAAGCCACGCCAATGCAAGGCATCAAGATTGGCTACCTTCCCCAAGAGCCGCAGCTCGACCCTGAGCAAAACGTGCGCGAGGCTGTGGAGTCGAGCATGAGCGGCGTTCGGGCCGCACAGGCGCGCCTAGACGAGGTCTACGAGGCTTACGCTGACCCCGACGCTGACTTTGACGCGCTGGCGGCTGAGCAAGCCGAGTTAGAGGCCATCATTTCGACTTCAGGAGCCGATGGCGAGCACCAGCTCGAAATTGCGGCCGATGCCCTTCGGTTGCCGCCTTGGGAC
>Ga0181561_10003193_pt1 | contig 14405 bp, 6 predicted proteins | sample 011ome_19_FD_133760 | JGI IMG/M metagenome (GOLD analysis project Ga0181561, IMG submission 133760) | Coastal salt marsh microbial communities from the Groves Creek Marsh, Skidaway Island, Georgia - 011510BT metaG (megahit assembly) | ecosystem: Environmental > Aquatic > Marine > Intertidal zone...
ACCCTAAATACGCATACGACGCCGCGGCGGCGACGGACCCGACGGCGGGCGCCGCGTCAGCCTCCGCCGACGATATCGGGGATGTCGCCGCGGCAGATGTCGCCGCCGCGGATGTCGCCGCGGACGCGGCGACATCCGGCCGGGAACCTCCGGGAACCTCCGCCCTCCGGGAACCTCCGCCCGCCGAGAATCCGCATTTCGAGAAGCGAAACGCGGAGGAGGCGGCGGCTGACGCCGAGACGGCGGCGCTGCGGTCGCTCTCGGGCTCGGCGGCGGAGCCGAGCGCCGCCGCGCGCGAGGCGTTTCAGACCGCCAAGGACGCGTTCAAGGCGGCGTCCGCGGCGCTCGACGCCGACGCGAAGACGGCGTCGAGCGAGATGGCCGGCGAGGGCGGCGACGCCGACGCGAAACGCGCGGCGGACGCCGACGCCGGCGAAGCCGGAGGCTTCGCCTCTTCCGGCTTCGCCTCCGACGCGGACGAACCGACTTCACGCGAAACCGAAGCTTCGACCGCGAAAAGCGCGAAAAGCGCGAAGGACACGGACACGGACGCGACGACTGGAACGCTGCGGTTTATCCCCGCGGACGCCGACGTCAAGCTGGACGACGAGGGCGTGCCGTACGTGGAGGCGGACGCGAGCCTGGACGAGCTCGAGCCCCCCGGGAAGTGGCCCTCGGAGAAGGAGCTCCCGAAGGAGGGTCCCGAGGATCGGCCTGCGGACGACGACGACGACGCCGACCGTGACGTGCCCGCGAGCGCCGTGGACGACGCCGCGCTGCTCAACGCCATCTCCGCGGTGGTCATCGCGGAGAAGGAGGCGGAGGCGAAGGCGCAGCAGCCGTCGCCGCCGCCGCTGCCGCGGGAGGATCTCCCCGCGATCTACGCCGCCGCCGAGGGCCAGGGCTTCGCGACGGACCAGGCGTTCAAGGTCTCGAAGGGCATGGCGCGCGGCATCCGCAAACCCAAGGTGGACCCGGAGAAGCAGGGCATTCCGCCCTCCGAGCGCGTGCCCGCGCCGAAGCCCGAGTTCGCGCCGGAGCCGGAGGGTCCCGGCGGCGACGAGGGCGAGCAGACGTCGGAGCGCGAGAAGACGGCGGACGGCGACGAGGCGGAGAAGCGATCGGACGACGACGCGTCGGAGGAACCCTCCGAGAAGACCGAGACGGAGCTTAAGGAGGAGGAGCTCGCCGCGCGGACCAAGGCCAAGGCGGCGGAGATGGCCAGCTGGACCACCGGCGTGGAGAGCAAGGCGCCCGCGAAGGCGCCCGAACCGCCGAAGAAGGATCCGGTCGAGGCGAAAACCGGCGGTGGCGACGGCGACGGCGGCGGCGGCGGCGGCGGCGGCGGCGGAGGGGGAGGTGGCGGTGGTGGCGACGGCGACGGTGACGACGACGCGGAAGACGACGACGAAGTCGACCCCTCCGAGCTTCCCGTGCCGCTCAGCGCGGTGGCGAAGGCTGCGTGGGCGCAGATCATGAAACAGGCGGAGCAACTCGTGAAGGCGGCGGTGCGGCTCTGGGTCACGCGCGACCCGACGCTCACCGGCAATCTCTTCGGCTTCACCGTGCTTTTTTTCGCCTCCTTGGCGGGCGCGTTGTTTCTGGGCCCCCAAAACCCGCTCGAGTTCGGGCGCGACTCGCTGTTCAGCACGGTCATGGGCGTCACGCCGGAGTGGGTGTTGAACCGGGAACAAGGTCCGGTGCAGGCGACGTTTCTGGCGTGTGCGGCGGCGGCGGCCTCCGCCATCATCAAGACCCGTCTCGGCAGCCGCATGGCCCCGCTGTCGCCGTTCATGCACGGCGTGCTGGGTCTGCCCGTGGGCTTCATGCTAGTTTTCCGGTGGAACAACGCGTACGAGCGCTGGTGGAGCGGCCGCACCGAGCTCGGCTTGTTGCTGATGCACGCCAAAAATCTGGGCGGGCAGTTCTGCACGTGGGTCGCGCCGGACGACCAGCAGCTCGCGACGCGCGCGTTGGCGCTGATTTGCGCGCTGAAGGAGTGCGTCGCCGATCGGCTGAACGGCACGGTCTTGAAAGACGGGACGGTGATGCTGAACGCGACGTCGCTCTCGACGCCGCTGCACCCGGTGGACCTGGAGGGCCTGTTCGCGGCGGAGAACAAGGTGATGTTCTGCATGGAGAAACTGCGGGAGTGCATCTACCACGCCTCGAAGCAAGGGCTGTTGCCGCCGCCGATTCTCGGGGGCATGGTGAACGAAGATCTGTTCGGCATCATGGAGGCGTACGGCGAGTGCGAGAAGGTGGTTAACCAGCCCCCGCCCGGGTGCATCATCACGCACCTGAAGAGCACCCTGATGGTGTACGTGTGCACATTGCCGTTCATCTTAGTGCACGAAGTGGGCATTTTTTTGGTGGTGCCCACCACCGCGATCCTCAGCCTGGCGCTCTTCGGCACGGAAGCCGCCGCCGAGCAGATCGAGCAGCCCTTCGGGAACCGGCCGTACCACCTCCCGGTGCGCGGCCTCATCATCAACAACACGCGCGACCTGGGGCAGACCTCCAGGCCGGTGCTCGGATTCGCGGGCTACGTCAACTCGCCTCGCGACTTCTCGCTCGCGCAGAACGGGCTGGCGGGCGCCGGCGAGGCGGTCGGCGGGGGCGCCGAGTCGCCGTACAACAACGGGCTGGCGGGCGCCGGCGGCGACGCGCCGCCCCTCAGCGCCGCCGGGCCTCTGTTGTTCGGCTCGGCGGACGCCTGGGAGCGCGACGCGGAGCAGATGACGCCGATGCTGGCGTCGCCCAGCGGCGTGAACCCGGACTTCGAGCAACAAGTCACGGAGGACGGGGCGACGGAGGACGAGCCGGAGGGTTTGGAAAAAAACGCGCGACGGGGCGAGAGCGGAGACAGAGCGCCGGGCGGCGCGCTCTCGGAGTTCCAGCGACCGCCGGAAAAAGTGTCGCTGCCTTCGCGCGCGGAGGACGACGCCGGCGTCGTGGAGATGGGCGGCGGCGACGGCTGGGTCGGCGACGGTCTCACCGGCTGGGTGGCCTCCGCCAAGCCCGGGCTCAACAGCGCGTCCGCCGCGGCGGCGGCGTCCGCGGCGGCGTCGCAGCGCCCGGAAAAAGCCGCGCCCCGGCCCGCCGCGCCGGCGCCGGCGCCGGCGTTTAAGACGGGCGCCGGCGTTCAGAACGGGTCCGGTTCCTGGTACCCTGGCTCGCCGGGAAAAGCGAACGGAGTGAACGGAGTGTTCATGCCCAAATGGAAGGCGCAGACCCCGATCGAGGTGTTCGAGGACAACGACGTGTCCGTGGACGCGCGCAGCGGCGCCGAGCGTCTCGGGAACAAGCACCGGTACCACGTCGGGGACTCGAGCCGGCGCAAGTCCATCGACAAAGCCGGGTTTCGGGACGACACCGCCATAGACTCGAGCGGCTCGAAACGAGCGCAGGGAAAGACGTTCCCTTCCGCGTTCGGCGGCTCGGTGCCGGTCCCGAGCCCCCTAGGCCTGGCGTCCGCGCCCGGCTCGCCCGACAAGTTTTTCCCGGGCGGCGCCAAGGAGTTCGGCGCCGGGGGGGGGCTGAGCGCGCTCATGCGCCAGAGCTCGGCGGATGAGCGGGATTTGGCGCGCGACTTGCTGGGGCCGCCGCCGCCGTCCTCGCCCTTCGCCGCCCGACGCGAACCATCGGCAAACCATCGGCCGGGCACTCTGTCGCCCCCGCGCTCGCCGACGCGCGCGCGCGCGTTCTCGCACGTCGACGACGACGGCCCGTCGCGCCCGTCGTCGCCGGCGTTTGGGAGTTCGGCAGCGGGAGCGGGAGCCCGCGAGGAGAACCCCGACTCCGTGCGCACCTGGGGCGCGAGCGACGACCGGAGGATGGGCTTTTCGCCAAACCGCTCGGTCCCCGCGAAGGCCCCTTCCACGCTGCAGCGCTCGCAGAGCATGGGGAGCTTCGCGGACGACGTGCTCGATCTCCAGGAGGTGGAGCGCGGCGCGCCGTTCGCGGCGGCGAAAGAAAACGGTTCCGCCGCGGCGGGGAAGAAAACGGCGACGAAGGCGAAGCGGCCGCCGCCGCGGCGATCGACCGCCTCCTCCGCCTCCGACGGCGGCGGCGGCGAGGCGAGGCCGGCCGTCTGGGATGTATTCGGCGGCGATCGCAACGGGGGGGCGAAGAAGTGATGCGCTCTTCTCGATTCTTTCGTTCCGAGTACGTAGCTAGTAGTCTCTCATTCTTCGTGTGTGATGACACAAATGCTGTGATCGCGCACAATTTGGCACGCCGGGTTTCCGAAAGATATCGGACCGCTAAAAGCAGTCGACGTCGTCCACGACAGTTGGCACGTCACTCTTCCCCGCGCGCGTCGACTTCCGGTCGCGCCGCTCTCGCACGATACTCGCGCGCCTCACGATGTCCGCCGTTCTCGCCACGCGCGCCGTCGCGCCCGCCGCGCACGGCGCCGCCGCGCGCCGGCTCACCGCCGGCCGCTCCGCGTTCGCCCACGCCGCCCCGCCCTCGATCAAGCGCGCGTTCGCGGCGCGTCGCGCCTCCGCGTCCCGCGCGACGCACGTCCTGACCACCGCCGGGTGGAACGACTTCGAGTGGGGCACGGCGACGGTCGTCAGCAACGAGCCCGCGGCGGCGGAGGGGGGCCTGCGCAGCGTGAAGGTGTCCGTGGACGAGGCGTGCGCGGAGGCGTACGGCACCCCAGGCCAGTTCGTGCAGATGCGAACGAACGCGGATGCGAAGCCCGCGTTCCTCGCCATCGCGTCGCCGCCGGGCGCCGAACCCAAAACGGTCCTGGAGCTGCTCATCAAGTCCACCGAAGGGACGGCGGGTGAGATTTGCGCGCTGAAGCAGGGTGCGACCGTGGACGTCTCGCCCCCCATGGGCGGCGGCTTCGACCTCGAGGGCAAGGCCCCGGCGGCGGCGGCGCCGAAAGCGCTGCTCTTCGCCACGGGCTCGGGCATCTCGCCCGTTCGCGCGCTCATCAAGAGCGGCGCGCTGGACGGCCGCGACGTCTCGCTGTTCTACGGCACGACGTCGGAGCGCACGTGCGCGTTCTTCGAGGAATTCGCGGACTGGAAACGGACGCACGGCGTGGCCGTGACGCACGTGCAGTCGCAGGTTGGCGGGCCGCCCACGTACGTGCAGGACGCGCTCAAGGATGTCGTCGCGGCGGGCGCCGTCAACGCCGACGCGACCTGCGCGGTGCTTTGCGGGCAGAAGGAGATGACCGAGGCGGTCATCGCGATCCTCACCGAGGCGGGCGTGCCCCAGGAGAAGTGTATCATGAACTTCTGAACGGCGGACAAGAGGTCCTGAAGGTGGTGCGGTGAGTCACTACGTACTACGGAAACGAGCTAGCTACGTTAATAAGAAACGACGTCCGCGGTGTCGTGTCTTACTCCTCTGGTTTTCTGCCCAGGAACTCGGGAAGCATCTCCCCCTTGAACTTGGGTTTCCGCTTCCTCTCCTCGAGCGGCGCGGCCGCCGCGGCGAGGCGCACGCGCTCTCGCTCGGCGGCGCGCCGCAGCGCGCGCGCCGCGCCGAGCAGATCGTCGGGTGCCACGCCGCCGTCGCCCGAACGGTCGACGGCGACGCTCTTCGGAAGCTTCGACGTCGGCTCTTCGTCGAACCCGCCGTCGCTTTCATTTCGCTCCGCGAACCCCCACGCGTCGGTGTCGCCGGTCTGCTCGCCCGCGCCTCCAATTCCCGGACTCGGCGCGCCGCTGGCCCACGCCGCCTCTTCCCTGCGCCTGGCCATCTCCAGCGCCTCCGCGCCGAGCCGAACGCCCGCGATGGACGCCACCTTGATCGCGAACGGCCCCTCGGGCTCCACCTCGCCGCCGCCGGCGACGGCGATGCCGAGGCCCACCACTCTGGACGCGCGCATCTCGTGCTCGTGCTCCATCACGCGCCCGCGCCAGGTTTTCAGAAAGCGCTTCATCGGCACGTACACGTCCGCCCACCGCCCGGCGGGGGAGAACAGAAAAGCCTGCCACAGGTCTTCTTTCTGCCCGGTGATCCAGTTTTCCGTGCGAATCGACACCACGTACTTGCGCCCGTCGGAAAGCACGCGGTACCGCAGCGCCGTGAACGCGTCCAGGTCCAGGTACTCGCCGACCGGAAGGTCCACGGTCGAGCACCCGGCGAAGCCCGAGCGGCGCATGCGCAGGCGCGCGACGGGCGGAACCGCGGGGGAGGCGGCGAACCCGAAAGCCGCGGACCTTGGACGTTCGTTCGCGGCGGCGACGACTCCGTCGGCGGCGGCGCCGCCGCCGAGGCCCACCGCGGCGAGCCGAGACTCGTACCCGGACCGCGCAGTCTCGCGCTCGGTGAGCAAAGACTCGGGGTCGAGCTCGGAAGGATCCGGCGGTGTTACGTTCGTGGCGATGCATTCGTCCGAATCCGCGCGCGCGTCGCGCAGCGGCGCCGTCGTCTTCGTGCTCAACACGCCGCGAAGAAACAACGCGCCGTTCCTTCTCTCGTTTCGATCCGTCTCTCGAGACGCGTCGCGGGCGTCGCCCCCCGCGTGCGGCGCGCCTGTCTCCACGAACGCGACGCTCGACGTGGACGTGCCTCCGTGCGGCGCGTCCGACCAGGCGCGCCACCTCTCCGAGACGCACCGCTCCGACTGGAACGACGCGACGGTCTCGTTGGACGCGCTGATCGGGGAGACGTCTTGCATGTCGCGCGCCAGGCGCGCGGCGCGGCGCGCCCAGCTGCGGAGCAGAGACGCCATGCGTCGCGGCGACTCGGGATCCGCCGCGTCGCGCCCGGTCGATCGCGACGCGCGTTCGCCCCGGTGTCGCGTGGAGTGAGGCGGGCGGCCACCCGCGGAGGCGGCGAGACACGGGAGAGCCCTCCGACGCTCCGAGTGCGAAGAAACAAAAAAGTTTCGGCGCGACGCGCCGGCGGGAAATCCGGGCGTCCGCCGACATTCGCGATCATTGCCGCGCGCACTGTCGGTGTCTGTCTCAAGGCCCCACACGCCCGCACATCCGCGCGCGTCGACGCGACACGACATGGCGGACATGGACGGCGACTTCGAGGGCGGCGACGGCGGCGAGTACTACGACGAGCCCGGGGGTGTGGACGAAGAGCCCGCGGGGGAGGAAGAGGGGGAGGATGCGGAGAACGGCGTGGAGATCCTCGACGGCCCACGCACGGGCGGCGGCGCGGTGACGGACCGCACGACGACTCCGTACATGACGAAATACGAGCGCGCGCGCATTCTCGGCACGAGGGCGCTGCAGATCAGCATGAACGCCCCGGTGCTTGTGCAGCTCGACGGCGAGACCGATCCGCTGGAGATCGCGGGGAAGGAGCTTCGGGAGAAGCGCATCCCGTTCACCATCCGGCGGTACCTGCCCGACGGGTCGTACGAGGACTGGGGGGTGGACGAGCTCATCTGCGAGGACCCGGACAGACGGAGGGGGTTGTGACGGACGCGACGCGCGAAGGGGCCACGGAGAGACAGAGACGCGAGAATCTGTTCTAAAAAAAGAGAAGTCCTAAAAAAAACCTAGAAGAGGTGTGTACAAAGGGCTCTTACGTTACGTACGGCGGCGCGGACGACCGACCGCCGATTCCCTCATGCCTCACCTCCCACCACTCTCCGCGCCCAGGTCGACGCGCCGCGAAAGCACCGCGAACGCCACGGCGTCGTCCAGCGCGTACACGCCGACGGCCTCCCTGGCCTCGGCGGCGGCGGCGCGCGCCGCGACCGCCGCCGCGGACGAAGGCGCCCCCGCCTCGCCCCGGCGCGGCGCCGCAGCCCCGGACCCGGGATCCGACTCGGCTTCCCTCGCCGCCGCCGCCTCGGCGGCGCCGCACGCCGCGGCGACTTTCGCCGCCTCGCGCACGTCGAGGGTCAGCAGCGCGGCCGCCTCGAGCGCCTCGGCGAGGCACGCCGCGGGCCGCCGCAGGAACCGCTGGAAAACGAAAAGGAGCGCGTCGACGTCGGCTCCGAAGCGAGCCGCGCCGGCTTCGGAAAACGCGCGCGTCGCCAGGACGACGTCACGCAAAAAGCGCCGCGCCGCGAGCCGACCCACCGTCCGCGTCGCGGCGTTCACGCGAAGCGCGTCCGAATGCTGGAGCGCGCGTCGGAGACCCGCGATGTTGTTCAACAGCGTCTCCGCCGGCGCGCCGAAAAGCGCCGAGCCTTTTTCATCGCCTCCCCCGCGCCTCGATCGCCGCGCCTCGTCGTCCGACGCCTCCGGGACGTTCGCGAACGACGCCAGGTGCGCGTCGCGCTCGTAGGGCGCGCACGAAACCGCGTACGCCCCGAACGCGGCGTCCACCAGCGCGTCCGTGCACCGGTCCGCGCACGTCTCCAGCGCGGCGATCTGGTCCGCGAACGTCAAGCTCGGGCCGAAGCCGGCGAGCGCCTCCGCGGATTCGGCGGAGGCGCGGAGAAACGACGCGACCCGCGTCGCCGCGCACGCGCTTCGCCCCGCGACTGACTGTCCATACGTCGCGTTTCCAGCGGCGTTTCCCGCGCCCGCGTACTCGGCGCACCTCTCCGCGCACTTCCGCGCGAACGCGTCCGCGAGCGGGTACGCCACCGAGCCGAGGAACGCCTCGCGCGCGGAGATTTCCGCGGAGATTTCCGCGGAGCTCGGTTCCTTTCCGTTCGGAGCGTTCGGAGCGTTCGGAGCGTCGTCGCGCGTCTCGCCGTAGAAGCGCCCGACGAGGTCCCCGAGTCCGTCCCTGGCGACGCGCGCGTCCGCGGGGAGCGCGAGCGCGCGCGCGGTGGCGCGGCGCAGCGCCTCGCACGCGGCGTCCGCCGCGGGGAGCGCGACGGGGACGTCGTCAACGCGCGGGTCGCCGACCGCCGCCGCCGAGGCGTCCGCGTCGCCCGCCTCGTCGCCGAGCCCGAGCCCGACGGGGACGGGGACCCAGCCGGCGTCCGCCGGCGCGTCGCAGACGGCGGCGAGCGCGCGCGCGGCGTCCCCGAGCTCGGCTTCGAGCCACCGCTCACACCACGCGCGGTCGGTGGACGCCATCCGCGCGAATGAGCTGCATGCCGCGGGGAGACCGGCGTAATACGCGCATCGTTGTGACGCGGATTGATCGTCGTCGCGCGAATCGTCCGAACCGCGCGTCTCGCGAATCGTCGCGGCGACGGCGGCGTCGAACGACGCGCACTCGTCCGCCAGGTGGAGCCAGGGAACGTCGAGGCGCGCGGCTTCGTCACGCGAAGCCGAGTCGTCGTTCGCGCCGCCGTTCGTTTTCAAACGCATCGAGACGGAAAAAACACCGCCTCGCGCCGAGCTCGCCGCCGCCGCCTCCGCCGCCGCGCACGCGGGCAGGTACTTGGCCGCCGCCGCCGCCGCCGCCGCCGCGGCGACGGTTTCCGCGAACCGGACCGACGCGCGGCGCGCTTCCAGCGCGGACGTCACGCGCCGCTCCTCGCCGAACGCGTCCAGGGACTCGAGCGTCGCGCACACGAGCGGCGTGAGTCTGGCGATCGACCGCGCCGCGCACGCGAACAGGAGCTCCGGCCTCGACGGGTCGGCGAGGGGGTTCGCGTTTCCGTTTTCGTTTCCGTTTCGTTTTTCAATCGCTTCGGTTTCTTCCGGGCGGAACAGCCGGCGCAGGTTCGCCGCCACCGGCGAGGCCAGCGCCTCGCCCACCCAGGACAGGCTGGGCGACGGGAGAAGAACGCCGCGCGCGTCCGCCTCGGGGACGTGCGCGTGCGGCGAGCAGTCAGACTCGGTCTCCGCCGCCGCCGCCGCGACGGCGCGAAGCGTCGCGCACGCGGCGAACGACCGGCGGAGGGCGTTTTCGACGTCCACCGTCTCGTCCCCCGCCAGCGCCCACTCGAAACGCGCCAGCGCGCTCTGGTCGAAGTCGCAGGGCCAGCCCGAGGACGCGGCGGCGTTCGCGAAGAGCGCCACCGCGTGGCGTCGCAGCGCACCCGCGGCGAGCGCGTGTATTCGACGCGCCGCGACGCGCGCGAACCGAGGCGCCTTCGGGGGCGCGCGCCTCGACGCGCGCCGCGCGAACGATTCGGCACCGTCGTCCACCGCGTCCTCGTCGCGGTCCGCGGCGAGCGCGCGCGCGGCGGCGCGGAGCGCCTCGACGCCAGCCTCGAGGGAGTCGAGCGCCTCCGCGGGGCTCTCCACGAGCGCGTCCGGGGAGAGGGCCTCGAGCGCGGAGGCGGCCGCCTCCGCCTCGCGGACCGCGCCCTCCAGGCGCATCTGCGACACGCACGCGTCCCGCGCGCCGTGCAATGCCCGGAGACGGGTCACGAGCTGGTCCACTGACGCGGAGGGGTCGGGGTCGCCGTCCTCGCCCTCGCCGTCCTCCCCGTCCTCGCGGTCGCGGTCCGTCTCCCCCGCGTCCGCGACCGCGTCCGACGCGGCGGCGGCGACGCGCCGCGCGAGGTCCGCGCGGAGGCCGGCGACGTCCGATAAAGCGCGCTCGAGCGCATCCTCGCCCTCTCCCGGAGGATGCCCCGAGCGCACGGCGGGCGCCGCGACGGACATCGGCTCGGCCTCGCCGTAGCGCGCGCTGACCGACGCGCGGGTCTCCGGCGGGTCGCGCGCCGCCCGCGCGGCGTCGCCGAGATCACGCGCGCTGAGATCTGACGCGCGCGGGGACAGGTACAAGTGTACGTAGACTAACATCGTCGTGGGACGTGGAGTCAGAGCGACTGCGCCGAGACTGAGACAGAACGAGAAACGACGAACGTGGGAAAACACGCGCGCGAGACGAACCGAACGCGACTCGCGATGCGTACGACGAACAAACGCTATCGTGCCTACTTCACCCCCCAGCTCATCATTCGCGCCTCGAACGAGGGTATGGGTGGGAGGTCCTTCGCTTTCGGCAGCGCCGGCATCCCCACGAGCGCGCGCACCGCGTCCGGCACGGGATCCGACTCGGCGCGACGCGACGGATTCGGTTCTTCCCGGGACGGCGCGACGTCATCCGCCGGGGACGTCCCCGGAACATCGTCCCCGGGGACGTCCCCGGGACGCACGGACGCGTCCCCGGGGATGTTCCGCGCTTCGAGCGCGTCGGCGAACGCGTCCAGCGTCTGCATACGGAGACGACTCGCGAAATCCTCGTCCGACTCGAGCTCGCTCGACGTCAGCCCAGTCGCCGCCGTCGCCGCCTCCATCGAAGATACGAGCGTCGCCGCGGCGTCGAGGCGAGCTTCTTTTTCTTCTTTTTCCGAGGCAAAGGAGGACGTCGAGGCAGAGGATGTCTCCGCGTTTCGCCTCTCGCGTGCCTCGCGCAGCCGCGCGCGCGCGTCGTCCCGCTCGCGCGCCACCCTGGTCAGGTCCGCGCGCGCCGCGGCGACGTCCGCCTCGCGTCCCCTCGCCTCGAAGTCGGCGACGAAGGCGTCCTGCTGGATCTGAGACACGCCCTCGTTAAACGCGCGGCGGTCACGCTCGACATCGCAGATTCGTGTCTTGACCCTCGCGATGGATCGCAGTAACTTCTCCGTGCGTTTGTTCGCCGCCGCGTTGAGTTCGCGCGCCGCGTCTCTTCGCGCGCGCGCTCGTACGTTTATCGTACGCGCATCTTCGTGCGCGCGCATCTCGCGCTCGCGCCGCGCCGAGGCCATCGCCAGCGCGTCCCCCCGCCGTTCGTTCTCGATGATGGCGCGTTTCGTGGTCACCACCAGCTGCTGGTCCGTTCTGCGAATCAAACGCAGACTGGTTTCGCGGATGACCAGCTCGTGGCTCCGCGCGAGCGCGGCGCGCTCCGAGAGCGCCTCGCCCTCCAGGAGCGCCATCCGATTTCGATCCTCGCGCGACTCGAGCGCCAGCGTCTCGGAGACGCCGTCGATCGCGGCGAGAAGGTTCGTGCGGTCCATCTCGCGTTTCCTGCGCTTCTCCGCCTCGAGGTCGTGTCGTTTCAGCGCCGAGACCAGCGCCTCGTCGGCGACGGCGTCGGATTCGCGCGCCCGCTCCAGCGCGGATTCGAACGCGTCCGCCTGCGCTTTGACCTCCGACTCGCGCTCGGCGACGGACGCCGCGAGCGTGTTGACCAGCGCCTCCGCGGTGATGAGCTCGCGCCGCAGGTGCGCGCGCACGTCCCCGGCGTCCGCCTCCTCCGAGGCCACCGCGTCGCGAAGCGTGTCAGTCTGGATCTCGAGCACGGCGCTCGCATCCTGAAATGCCCCGAGCTGCGTCTTCAGGCGCCCGATGGCGAACTCGCGCTCCTCCACCTCGCGCGCGCCCGCGGACACTTCCGGCTCGGCGGAGGGGTCATGCGGCTCCAGGGGAGGGACCGAGCTCGAGCTCTTCGCCGCGTCGCTCTTCTTGGGAGGCATGTTGACGTGAGGCGCCCGCGCGCCTCGAGTGGGACGACGACGCTATGGGGATTGCCAAAACAAGCATTTTCGGTGTCCATCGATGCGAAAGTGGGCCCATAACCTCCTCGAATCGCGCCCGGTTCGGCGCTGCCGCCGACCGCTTTTCTTTATCCACTTCGGTTTCGATCGCCTCCTCTCCTCATACACCTCCGCGCTCGCCCCCGCGACGCACCGCCTCCGAAGCCTCGCCTTTCCCTCGAGTCTTCGCATACCCGGCGACCTTTCGCCCTTCGTCCACGCACGAAGACGACACTCGCGATGGCTGCCAACGCCGCGCTCGCGCGCACCAGCCTGGTCCCGCCGCCGTCCGCGCTCCGCGCCGGGCGCGCGCGCGCGCCCTCGCGCGCCGCGCGCGCGGTCTCCGTGCGCGCGGGCGTCTCGGAGATCACCGTGGAGAAGGTGGACCTCGGCGACTGCAAGGTGCGCCTGGACGTGACCGTCCCCAAGTCCGTCGCCGGCGCCGCGCGCCAGGAGTGCCTCGAGGGTTTCGCGGAGAAGTGTCAGATTCCCGGCTTTTCGTACAAGAAGGGCGGCGGGCGCAAGAAGGCGGACGGCAAGCTCCCCCCCGCGGACGTCATCATCAACTTCGTGGGCGCCACCGAGTTCAAGCAGAGCTGCGTGGAGGAGATGCTGCAGCGTTCGATCCCGCGCGCCATGGAGGTGGTGGCGGCCACCGCGCTGCAGGATTCCGAGCGCATCGACACCCCCTTCGCGGAGATGGTGAAGCTCTTCGACAACGCGCTCGCCGAGCCGAGCGGCGACGCGACGTACTCCATCACCTGCGAGGTGGTGCCCACGATCGCGTGGACCGCGGACTACCGCAAGCTCACGGTCACGGTCACCGCGCCCGGCGACGACGCGTCCGACGCGATGGAGGCTGAGTCCCTGTTCAACCAGCAGCTGCGCCAGCTCGGCACGATGCGCGTCGTGGTGGACCGCGGGCTGGAAGTCGGCGACCAGGTGGTGATGGACCTCGATGCGCGCGACGCCGGGACGGGCGAGGCCATCGAGGGCATCAAGCAGGAGAAGTTCTCGCTGGACACCGGCGCGGCGAAGATCAACCTGCCCGGCTTGGTGGACGGTCTGATCGGCATGAAGACGGGGGAGACGAAGACCTTCCCGATCACCATGCCGGAAGATTGGCCGCAGGCGTTTATCCGCGGCGTCGAGGCGGAGTTCACCGTGACCATCAAAGAGCTCTTCGACAACGAAGTGCCGGAGGCTTCGGACGACATCGCGGACAAGATCTTCCCCGAGGCGACTTCGGTGGAGGACGCGCGCGCGAAGCTGCTGCAGATGCAGAAGGACAACACCGCGGACGCGCTCGAGCGCATCACGGATGAGGCGCTGGTGGACGCGCTGGCGGCGATCTGCGACGCGCCGTTACCGCCGTCCATCGTCGAGGAAACGGGGCGCCAGATGTACTCGGAGCAGATGCTCTCGATGCAGATGTCCGGGAGCATGGACATGAAGACGGTGGAGCAGCTCGCCTCGCCGGAGATGGTGGAGAAGTTCCTGGTGGAGTCGCGCGAGGAGATCGAGAAGATCGTGCGGCGCACGGTGGCGTGCGAGGAGCTCTTCCGCCTGGAGAACATCGAGGTGACCGAGGAGGAGTTCAAGGCGGAGGTGGTGAAGGCGAAGGAGGAGTTCGAGCGGTACGGCACGGAGTACGACGTGCAGAAGCTGGTGGAGCAGGCGGGCGAGACCATCGAAGCGAGGAAGTCGGTGGAGTGGCTCAGGGCGAACGCGGAAGTGGTCGTCAACCCGCCCGTCGCGTAGAACGGCGGGGGGACGAACGACCGCGTACATCGCGAGCGATGTGATGTGTTAATGTGCTAATAACATCAGCTCTCAGGCGTCGGGCATTGTCGCGGACACGGAAAAGAAAAACGACGACGTCGTCGCTCGCGTCGCGTTGTGATGTGTTCCGTGATTTGCTAACATCAGCTCTCACAGGCGTCAGGCGTCGTCGATGCGACACGAAAATATAAACGTGTGACCGTTGCGATCCGAAAAACGTCTCTCGGAGGCGCCGAGACTCTCGGAACGCCTCGGGTGGGGGCCGCGGCTCGGCGCCTGTCATTCCACCATGAACGCTCCCCTTCGTCGG
>Ga0181561_10003200_pt1 | contig 14394 bp, 17 predicted proteins | sample 011ome_19_FD_133760 | JGI IMG/M metagenome (GOLD analysis project Ga0181561, IMG submission 133760) | Coastal salt marsh microbial communities from the Groves Creek Marsh, Skidaway Island, Georgia - 011510BT metaG (megahit assembly) | ecosystem: Environmental > Aquatic > Marine > Intertidal...
GCAATTTGAATCATACTTTTCTCTCCTTGGCTGCTTTACGAATTATATCAAATGTGGCTTGCCCTTTTCCTCCTTGGCTTCATTGGCGTATGCGCAAACGAAGGTTTTCATCTCTTAGAACGCCGAATCATGCCCTGGTACTTCAAGACGAGGGAGGCCGGAATTTAGTGACCGGATATTCAGTGCACCTCGACTTGGTCACAAAGTCATTTGGGGAATCCGCTTCTGTAATCAGCGGACTGAACCTCCACGTTGAACCAGGTGAGTTTGTGGCAATCGTGGGAAAGTCGGGAATAGGGAAGACAACTCTGCTTCGAATCATTGCCGGGTTAGAGAAAGCCGACTCGGGTCACGTGCAATTAGATTCAAAAGAGGTCAGCCGCCCACCGGCTCGCCTCGGATATCTGGTTCAAGACTATTCCCAGTCTCTATTTCCGTGGTTGACTATCGCTCGCAATCTTGCTCTCGCGACACCACGTGAAGGCCACACAAGGTCGGAAATTTTATCGCGGGTCTTGAACGCTCTGAACTTAGTCTCATTGCCAGATGTCGCGAACCGATACCCATGGGAACTCTCTGGGGGAATGCAACAAAGAGTGGCACTCGCCCGCGCATTTTTACGCGAGCCGAGGCTTCTCTTGCTTGACGAGCCGTTTGCCTCTGTGGATGCACTTGTGAGGATGGAGTTAGAGGACCTCACTCGGACCCTAGTAACCAATAACCGTGTCACGGCAATTCTCATTACTCACGACGTTGATGAAGCTGTCTACGTGGCCGATAGGGTCGTAGTGTTGGGTGGTTCACCCGCAGCGATTGAAGCCGAAGTGAGACCACGATTACCGCGGTCTCGGCAGCACCAGACGACCCGTTCAGACCAGAATTACCTGGAGGCCAGAGATGCCATTTTGGAGCTCCTCACACGTAGAAAATGAGTTGTTTCTGCCGAGAGATTGGATCGTCCAAAGTAGCCATGTTGAATAGCCCGCACTCTGAATTTCGAGGAGGCCTTTTGTGTTAGGCGCGCGCCGCCGGGCGGCCAGATTATTAGCCAACCTCACCAGCCTCATAGTTTTGGCTGGCTGTTCGAGTGTTCCGATTGAGAGTCAAACCATTCGCTCTCCGAGTCCAGGAGACTGCGGTCTGGAGGAAACGACTTCAGGTACCTCGCTGAGCGACGTAACCGTGCTCGCAGGTGCCGGGCCCAACACAGAGCCATACCTACTGTGGGGAATAGAAAAAGGGTGCTTCCAGCACTTTGGTCTTAAAATCACCAGTGGCGCTGTGGCGAATCAGTCAGAGAGAATAGCCGCCCTCAACGGTGGCTCGGCCGACATCGTGATGGCTTTGAACACCACCCTTGTACAAGTTTATTCAAATTCCGGTCAAGCTTTGCAAGTGGTTGCTCCCATTTATTGGTACTCCGATTCAGAATTACAGGCCGCGAGAGCAGCAACATCATTTGAGGGCAGGCTTCTGAGCACCACAGTGCTGGTAACGCAGCCCACGAACAATATTGATTCACTAGAAGACCTCCAAGGACAATCCATTGGCACGATTTCCGGCGCTGGGGCCGTGACCTACGGCTTATTTAATGCTCTGGGGAGAGTGAATCTTGGAAAAGAAGACGTTGAATTAGTTATTTTGAGCGCCGATTTATTGGTACAAGCGTTCGAGCGTGGTGAGCTGGATGCTGTGATGGTTGGCGGAGCTTATGCAGCCAAACTTATCAACGGGGGCGGTAAGCCGCTCCTGTATCCAGCTGTGTTTTTCTATGAACCTGGCCCAGCGACCATGTGGGTCACAAGCGAAGAAAAACTGGCCGAAAACCCGGAGCTGTACAAGAAATTCTCTAACGCTGTGGCTGCAACCACTGAGCTTTTGAGTTTGCCGGAAAACCGCAAGGATTTCGAGGATTTTCTCAAGCGTGAGTATGACCTTAGTCAGGCAGACATTGACTTTGCGCCAATCCAAACTCTCAGCAACCAGCCCATTGATGAGGCAGATTTGAGTTATGTAGTTCCTGCCTTAAAGGCCCACGGTGTGATTGAGACCGATGTTCCCGTCGGGCGGTTCTTGGAAATGTGGGATGCAGATAGCCCAATGACTGACCACGACTTGAGATAACTGTTGCTTTAGATCCCCCTCGACTGACATTTCGGGACCATCGCGACATAAGAAGTTGTTTTTCTCGTCCTTGTGTGTGGTCATCGGGTGTCGAGCGTCCGAGACAATAGGTGGTCGGCATAACGCTCAACCATCTCTATGATTAGGTGGGCTCGAGCTGTTGAAAGCACACTCTGGGCCCTCCAATCCGCTTGAAGGGAAACTTGGATGCGCATTATTGAAAAACTAGGGCTACTCAGTGTTGGAATATTAATGAGTGTCTCGGGCTGTGTTTCTCCAAGCCAAACCGATCTGGCCCGCCCCGTTGAGTCAAGCCCTGTGTGTGAAGGGTCCGCTTCCGGCAAAGAGCTGGAGCCTCTCGTCGTGAGCCCGTCTGCGGGCGTCTCTTCCCTTCCCTATGTTCTCTGGGGAGTGCAGTCGGGTTGTTTTGCATCACACGGTCTAGAAATATCGATTGAAACAGGCACATCAGATGCCTTCCAGAAAGTTGCCTCAATCGTTGGGGGAACAGTCGACATCGGCATAGACGGAATTGTTGAACTGGTCGGCATCGCTTCTGGCTCAACCAGTGAACTAGATCTTCGCCTGATATCGAATGGTTATGGATTCTCCACTGAGCAATTAGAGCAAGCGAAAACGTCTCAACTGCTTGACGGAGACCTCATTCTTGAAACGGTACTTCTTGGGCAGCCAGGATCCGAGTGGTCGGGCTTGTCAGACTTGGTAGGCAAGAGTGTCGCAATGAATGTTTCTGGCAACAACGCAGGCGGCCTTCGAATAGCTTTGCGGGAAGCAGGAATAAGTCCCAAAGACGTGGAGTTCTTCGACATGGGTTCTTCAGAGAGAGCCGTAGCCTTTGAACGGGGGGACGTTGACTTTGTGATGTTGAGTGGGCTGGAAGCGAGAAAGCAACTGGAACGTGGCGCTACTATCGCTCTGTATCCAGGTGCCTTCATCTACCAACCTGGACCCGTACTAGCCTTTTACACCACAGAGGGGGTCCTTCAACAGAAGAAAGATGAGATTGTTGCTTTTCAGAAAGCAATTGCCGAACTTAATCTGTGGCTCTCAAATCCAGAGAATGTAGGAGTGTTCCGAGAGTTCATGGTCGAAGAATTCGACTATGACCCCCAAACTGCCGAAAAGTTTAGAATTCCCAATTTCACACTGGGGCCTCCAAGAGATGGCCTGATTGAAGCCTACGCAGAAAAGCTATTTGAAAACGGATTACTTGACTCTCCCGAGGTTCAGGGCCTTTCCGTGTTTATTCCTTAAGTGGGTTGCCAGCCAGAACTTCTTGCTAGCGGCGAAGAGCAAGAAAAAGCTGCGGCGAATGTCTTGAACGCATAGATTGCTGTGATTTTCAGGACTCGTGTCGGTCGAATTATTGCCCAAGAAGTAAGGCTTTCGCTTTCTAGCCAAATTGGTTCCAGTGTCGGTGGGGTAGACACGCAAAATTGACAGCGGTACCGGTGGGATTTGAACCCACGGTGGGCTTTCACCCACACAACTTTTCGAGAGTTGCACCTTCGGCCGCTCGGACACGGTACCGCCCGCAATTTTACACATGGATTCAAGTCCCAGAATTCGGCCAGTGTCAGGCCCGCTCGTCAGTAGAGCCGGCTACCCTCGACTCATGGCCCCAAAAACTGCCGCCCCCTATCGCTGTGACGAGTGTGGTTGGACAACCCTGAAGTGGGTTGGTCGCTGTGGTGAATGCCAATCGTGGGGAACCGTTGTGGAAGCAGGGGCGAACCCCAAGCGACTTCGCGTCGAGGCTGCCACCGTGGCTCAATCGGATAAGGCCCGCCCGATCACCGAAACCACAGGTGAAACCACTCAGCACACTCCCACTTCAATCGGTGAGTTTGATCGGGTTCTGGGTGGCGGCATCGTGCCAGGTGCCGTCATTCTCCTTTCTGGAGAGCCTGGGGTGGGTAAATCGACTCTGCTGTTGGATGTGGCTGCTCGGGTCGCGTCTCGCGGATCAACTGTTCTTTACGTGAGCGCCGAAGAATCAATCGAGCAAGTGCGTATGCGCGCCGAGCGCACAGGAGCCCTTCATGACTCTTTGTTGCTGACAAACACGACCGATTTGGCCACAGTGCTGGGCCATGTCCAAGACTCAACGCCCTCATTGCTTATCGTGGACTCAGTTCAGACAGTTGCTGCTGACACAGTTGATTCGCTCGCAGGAGGACCAGCGCAAGTGCGTGAAGTGGCGAGCTCACTGATGCGCCTTGCGAAGCAACAGAACGTCTCAGTCATCTTGGTCGGACATGTCACTAAGGACGGCCAAGTGGCAGGGCCACGGACTCTTGAACATCTGGTCGATGTCGTGTGCAACTTTGAGGGAGATCGACAAAGCCCTCTGCGCTTCATTCGTGCGTTGAAAAACCGTTTTGGGCCGACTGACGAAGTGGGGTGTTTCGACATGAGCGGCGAAGGCATCGTCGAAGTCCTGGACCCGAGCGCTTTATTCCGCTCGGGAAGCTCACAACCCGTCAGCGGTACGGCCACCACCATTGCGATGGAGGGCCGTCGAGCTATTCCTGTCGAAATTCAGGCTCTCGTGGTCCCCACCTCTGCTCCCCAGCCTCGGCGGGTTGTCAATGGTGTCGACTCGTCTCGTGTGGCGATGGTGCTCGCGGTGTTAGAGCGCCGGGCAGGACTCAAACTCTCTTCGGCCGATGTGTATGTCTCAACCGTCGGTGGTATCAGGTTGTCGGAACCCGGTGCTGACCTTGCAATCGCCCTCGCCGTCGCGAGTGCCACAAAAGACAAGGCACTCTCGAACCACATGGCAGCTATTGGCGAGATTTCTCTGGCCGGTGAAATTCGTGCCGTAACCTCCAGTGGTCAACGCGGGTCCGAAGCTAAACGTTTGGGTTTTCACACGGTCATTGACACCGGCGTGAAAACGGTGAAGCAGGCACTCACAAACGCGTTCAGCTCAACACAGAGCGAAAAAGCGCCGTTTTAGCTAGTCGAGGATGAACTGACGAGTCTCGGTCGACTCAAACGGTCCGAGCTTGACCGAAAGGTGATAGCTCGTGCCGCTAACCGCCACTTAAAATCACCACGTGACACGGGTGTGAGATAGTCCATTGTGACGAACCTTCCTAAGTGAGTCTCAGCCATTTGCTAAGTCGCGTGAGGGCACGTCGTGCAGGTGACCGCAATGCCAAGGCCGAATCAAAATTTTGCAGCCTGTACTAGATTCGGAACCAACCTCAACATTTTTGAGCGCGTCCAAAACACCAACGGCCTACGAGGCTGCTCTCTTGAACCAGTCGAAAAACTTCCCGGACCTCAGCAAGCCCCAAATCGGAGTGTGCCCCTGGTCTTGAATTAGCTCAAGCGTACCTCCAAGGTGCTCTTGAGCCATCTTGGAAAACTGGATGTCAGCTGGAGCAGCACTTCCGGCAGTAATGGAAAGTGAGGGACCCTCGGACCGGCTCCAGAGCCGAAAGACTTCATCCCATTTAGGTAAGTACGGACTGCGTTCGATATCGGTAAGTCCTACGACTACACACTTATCGGCTCCCAATCGAGGCGCCGACACAAGCGCAGGGCCACTGCCAAGACTTGTGCCTAAAACAATCACTTTTTCGTATCCAGAGGAATCTCTGAAGCGACTAAGGCCATCAACAAGCCCGTTGAAGTCTGCTCCAAATCTGGGAATACCCGAACCGTAGCCACTCGCTCGATCTGGTTGCAGTAGAAGTAGGTCGTGTTGCAGACTGCTAGCGACCGGAAGATAGTTGGCAATAGGCATCATCAACCGACCTCTACTTCCAGACCAGCCGATCAGTAACCCAGTGTTTCTTCCGCTGAATGCGCGATAGAAATGAGCTTTTCGGTTACTTCGCTCTCGAATCATAGGTTCAACAGACGGTATGTCGGAAAGGCGATCATGGACGGATAGATGAGAAATCCACTCAGACAGATTCGCGCTCAGCTTTCGAGGCAACTCTCGAAATGGTTTTCTGAAAAGTGGAAGAACTCGAGGTCTTTCCAGAAAACCGAATGGTGCTCTCCAAGCAATCGCCTGGTGGAAGCGGAGGATTAGTTCCGAACGCTCAATGGTTGACATTCGATTTTCAAGCAAAATGTGGACGCGGTTTTGTTGGTTAACCGACTGAATTCCTCTTAGTAAACGCAAATAAAGATCCCAGTGTCCCAATAGCCGAAACTCCTTCACCCGGGGCTGGACATCGATGGCGGAGCGGGGCGCACTTACGCGCGTGTCTCCAGCTTTAAACAGTCCCCGGCAAATCCTATTTGATGGACGCCAACTGTTTTTTGAACGAGCTCAACACGCTGGTCCAGCGTTTCGAATTCGAGGTCAGATTTCGTGTCGATTTCTTCGGACATGGCAGAGAAGAAACGGGAAGACCTCTAGAGCCGACCGCCTTCTGCGCCATATCAAATAATTATTGTGTGTGCTCCATATGGTGCCACCGCAAACAAATGCAGATGCCAACAACCGTTTTCCCAGACCGCCAAATAGTCATCGAATTCTGTCGAGGACATGCAGTGCAAGGTCACTCACTGTTTTGAACTGCGATGCTTGTTCCGGTGACATCTCCACACCCCAGCGTTCCTCTAAAGCAATGCACAACTCCATCATGCTGAGGCTATCCAGAGTCAAACTGGAAAGAGGAACCTGTTCTTGATGCTCGACAAATCTAGAGATTAACCGTTCGTCGCGAAACTCAACGGCTCCGCTCTCCGCAAAGACGAGGGCAAGATTCCAGCGAAACTCGCGCTCGTATTCTGGTGAAGTGAATTTCTTAAGCATTTCTTGCTCTTGTCATCTGTCCTGAGGCCTCAAATTTTCATCTGGTAATTCACAATAGCAATGACGTTGCATTCTCATGCCATTGTGAAATCCCGCCCAAAGAGGGACCGTCTAATCGAAAAATATGTTCAAGACGGACTCTGTGATGACTGCTGTCATAGACGACGTGCCAGATTTTGCGGTGGTTTTCGGGAATCCCGCACGAATGGTCAAGATTATGGAAAGTGGTTTTGGCGGTTGGATAAAAGAAGAGCCTCTAGTCGATTGATAATGCGCAAGGATACAAATGAATGCTAGGACGTGAATCCATTGGTCAAGGCGTCCTGAAAAAACGGTTGGCGGGTCGTTAGGAGCATATTGAAAGAGCTTAAACACTTTGTGACGGGTGGTATCGCTCACGGATTGGCTATGTTAGAGGGTTCGTTAGCGACGGCAAGTCGGGCACAAGTGCCGATAGGTATCGTTTCTGATTACCACAAGCCGTTTGGGCTCCAGGTTGCCAGCAAGATTTTTTCTCTCAGCTCAGCTTATCTCGGTCAACATGCAACGTGGATTCGCGACGAATTTGAGGAGGGTAGCCTCCAAACAAACCGAGGGCCTCGGGGGGATGTGCGATACTCGTGGAAAACCCCCGAGCAAAATATCGGCCTTTCTAAGTCGCCAAGTCGTTTTTCTCGGCTCAGCCCGGACGATGTATTTTGGACCGTCGGCAGACCTCTTCCTCGACCTCGGAGGTTTAAGCTTCTGTTCTCTGCGTTAGACTGGTCGCCTGAAGTTAGTGAGGGCGTGGTCTCTCTGATTCAGGAGGTAACAAATGAACCTCCAAAGTACGGCGTACACGTCAGGGCTACTGACAGGCAGTCCGACCTACTGAGGATTACACATGCTATCAGGAGCGCCATTTCTAGAAATGGAACGGGTCGAATATTCGTGTCTTCGGACTCGCCTGAAGCAGCTGCCTTTGTCACCAAGGAGTTTTCTTCAATGGAGGTACTAAGTCTTCCGAAGCCAACCTCCAAATCCGGTAGAAATCTCCACTACGGCGTCGGTGCGAAGCATGCCTGGCCGCAATTTGTCTCGGCAGTGGCGGACATATTTGTCCTGAGCCAGACAAGTTTTTTTGTGCCCTCAATCGGCTCAGGATCTGGATGGACCTCCCTCATTCGAGTGATTAGGGCTAAGCACGATTCCCTAGAATTGTATTCTTCCATTGAGAATGAATTGCAGTGGTGTGTGAGGTCGTCTTGAACCGCTTTTTAGTGGCCGTTTGCGCGTCCGGGAGGACCTCACTTGTGGAAACAATCGAGGAAATCAGTAGACAAGTCAACCGTTCACAACATGATTGTTCCTTGCTTATCGTTGCGAATGGCACCGGCGTTGCGCAATTTTTGCTCAACCTCTCTCACAGAGAAAGTTGGGATTGCGCCATCTTGGACGAGACATCGATAGGAATACCTTTTGCAAGGAATGCGGCACTTCGCTGGGCGATAAGACAGGGTTATTCCCATTTAGGTTTTGTCGATGACGATTGTGTTCCGGAACCTTTTTGGCTGGACACTTTGATCTCGAAATTCACGGAAGATCTTGAGGTCGATGTGGTTGCTGGCTCGTGGAGCATCGAACCAGCTTCACCACCAAGCCCATTCATCCCTCGGGACGAATGGGGAAATCAGTGGTATCGGGTGAAGGGCCGGCCAGTGTGCGACGGTGAAGATTTACCACACGCTTACACTCGAAATGTCATGTTCACGCTAAGGTCGCCAAGGTTCAGTATTGCTGAATTCGGCTTCGACGAGAGCCGCGCCAATTTGGGCGGCTCAGACGTGAAGTTCTTCGCGGAACTTGTGTCTGCCGGAGCACGAATTTTATTTGCTGAAAACGCGAGCGTGAAAGAAATTTATAGCGGAGAAAGGCTGACGTTGGGGTGGCACTCGAGAAGAAAACTCCGTAATGCTCAATTCATTTTGGAACGCGCGATATTTGGAGAGCGTATCTATATGCGAAAAAGCGTGGCGAGTTTGTTGCTTGCTGGGCTTTTCTGGATTTCCGGAGTCCGAATCTATTTAGTCAAGGAGCGCCGCACGAATAACTTCTTCTCACGTGACACGGTGGGGCAAGTAGTTTTCCTAGCCTCCTATATTGCAGGGATACTCGGCTTCAACCTCAAACTCATATTCGAAGAATACAAAACCAAACAATAGGTCAGCGAATAGCGCCAAAGAACTTTTGGTAAACATTTCGTTCTCGCAACTTCTTAATTAGGCCTGTCCAACCTGTGCGACCCGAACTCGGAATAAACCAGTTGGAACGTGAAAGGCAATACAGGTCTGCAAGAGCAGTCAGCAACTGCCTCTTCGCATCGGAATCTGAAACACCAAAATGCAGGTTCTCCATTGAGAGTGGGCTAGGTTTTTCGACTTCGATAAAACTCACGCCGGGAAACGCCGCCCTTATCCACCCGAAACTACTCGAGTTATCGCTGCTCCAATAGACAAACTTTGGACGATGTTTCGAAATCGCCGCGTCAAGATTGGCGATAGTCGCTTTGAAATCAGAACTACGATCTGTGTCTCGGTAATGAACGCCAATATAGCTATCGAACATGTCCGGCAAGAGGGATTGAACTTCGAGGGCAAGTCCCGGCGTGAGCCTGATAGTCCGAAGTATTTTTCGGAATCTAGCTGGTGGCGCAAGTAATCTGCCTCCAGTTACATGCTCATCACACTCAGTTGTGCCGCAACAAAAACTTGCCAAACCGCAGTCAAGCCAGGTGAACTGGTGGCATGCCTCTCTGGTCTCGAGTGCCCACGTCCGAGGAGTCCGCGTCTCCAGAATGCGTTCGACTCTGGGGAGATTAGTGGGCCACATCCCAGGCTCGATTAGCGGCGTTCTCCACACGGACACTATCTCAAAGATCTCTCCAAATTTAAGAAAGCCTAAGGGCTTGTGATGCTCTGTGAAGACCGAGAGTCTATGCCTCGGAAAGCTAGATGCCTTCTCGAATGACCCTTCAAGTAACCCAATGAAATGAGCAAACCCACCGGTCGCGACGTGAAGAATCTTCCCTCTAATCTTCCTTTCAAGAAATCCCGTCATCTACTACATCCATTCCTATGAAGGGCGAGAACGGGCGTGTGCGCGACTTCACAATGTTATAAATTTCAAAGTCTTGAGGGTAAAGGGATTGCGCAACGTGTCGGGCGGCGCGGATAACTGCGGAGCTTGAAAGCATATCCGAGTAAATTTCTATCAGGCGATTGTTGAGGTGGTTCCACTGGATCTTGCCCCCGGAACCCGCCCAGCGGCTTAGCGGATGATCCGTAGGGTATGTGACTTCACGTGACGGGCGATTCGTGTGCTTTATTCGTGTCGAGCGGACGTTTCTCCGTTTGGGGAGCACCATTTTTCTCTGATGACGTAAGCCAAGAAGCGGGAGCACGATGTCCATGCGCTCCAGAGGGAATAGATTGATTCTCCCGTACGGATCACCATTTAGATGAAAAAGGAACTTGTACTGTGACTCGTGATGTGCATCAAAGGGACCATACTCCTGAATTATTTGTAGGAAGCCCGTGGCAAATTTCTCAACCGAAATGGTGTCGAGTCTGATTATTCGGTGGTAAATCTCACCATTCACTTGGACACTGCCGTAGAACTGAGACTTGTCAACTGTCGCTCGCTTTAAGGTTTCTGGGATCGACGACATGAGACGACTTATCGGGTCACGAATTGCTGCATAGAGGGGTACCGTAGCGGAGGCGCCGGGCGCCAGCTGGAAGGTGCTCCGCAAGTTTAGAGTGCTGACAGCAGCACTAGAACCATTCTTGGAGATTCGAACATAACCAAAACTGTTCTTGGCGTCAGTCCAGGCTCGACCATAAGGATGGCCAGGAGCTTTGCTCGCGTGCGCCCAAACACTCTTGTCCACACTAGTTAGGCTACATTGTGTGTCCGCACAAAAAGTCGCTGGTCAAATCAAGCGCCCAAGGCTTGCCATAATTGTGCCGGCGTTCAACGCGGAAGACACCATCTCAAAGACACTTGAGAATCTCTTCTTTCTTCCTAGAACAGATTACGAAATTCTAGTTGTTGATGATGGTTCTACAGATTCCACCCAGAGGATAGTTGCTTCGGGGATGCGAGCCGATTCACCAATCAGCCTGTGGTCCAAGAATCACACTGGACTCTCGGACTCAAGGAATTTTGGCCTGAGCAAAATCAACGCGGAGTACGTTCTGTTCTTGGACGCAGATGATTTCATTGACACAGGAGCCCTAGAGCGAGTGCTGAAGTCTGCAGTCAGGCTCCGGCTTGATATGGCTCTGTTCGATACCGAACCGTTCTCTCCGACCAATTTTTTTTCACAAAGTTTTCTCGAAGAACGGCGTCCCTACTACAAGAGACGACTTTCTTCTAGTTTCTCTACATTGACTGGAGAGCTTCTCTTTGCTCGCCTAATGCGCCGTTCGAGTTACTTACCTAGTGCGTGTCTTTACATCACACGCGTTGACTTTTTGAAATCAACAGGCACCAGATTTGTGCCAGACCAAATTTTTGAGGATCATCCCTTCACCTTGGAGCTAATGTTACGCGCCAACCGGGTTCGATATTTTAGGCAAACCGTTCATCACCGACGGCTTAATCCCAAATCCCTCACCAACACGATAGAACCGCCAGAGGCTGTGCGCCATCTGAAGCAAGCAAGGCTACTGTGCAGAAGAGTTTGGCAACGGTACGGCACTCAACGCTCTGCCGCAGCTATCTCAAAGCTGTTGGCGCGGCTCGATCGACAAATTTCAAAGCACCAGCCTTGACGGTTAGCTCAATTGCGGGTAGTGCTCCTATTAACTGTTGATTTTCGCTGACTCTAAATTGTCTGAGGTCGGTCGAAAGTTAAAGCCCTAGCAGGTACCAAGAACAGCAGAAGGTCCAAAACTTTAGGCTACTGAACGAGCGGCCGTTACTTGTCTGCAACTGTTAGGAATAGACGCGATGCTAAACGAGTCAGGCCATAGCTAGACTGACCTGGCGATTTCTGGCCTGGGGAGCAAATTGGAAAGAGTTGATTGATGCTTGTGGACTTCACACGCCAGCTCGTATAGATCAAAACCAAGAAAACAGGCAGCGCGACTGTCGAGGCAATGCTTGAGGAAGCCTTATGGAACGTCGAAGTCCGACACGTTCAAGGCTGGCCGACTCGTTGGAGCGGGTTTGTCACTCCGCGCTCAAGAAGTTCCCTAACTGTGCGCTAGAAAGCCATCATTAATTGCTCGCCTCACTACCCCTTTCGCTTGAAAAATTGTCTGAAAAGCGTGGTCAACCACTCTTCGCCAGAGCAAATTCAGAATTCCATCGGCGTCAAGTCTTGGAGAAGGTTGAGGAAAATAGTTTCTATTCGTAACCCATTCTCTTTAATGGTGAGTTGGCATTTTTTTGCCGCCCGGTCACAAGGTTTGGACATTAAGGATGTAGGTAATGAGCGGGCCTTCACCGCTTTTACCATTCGACACTTTGAGTCTGAGGATTGGCAGGAAAACCTGCCCGATTACATCGATACATCCTGGAGCCTCATAAGGTAAGAGAACTTGGAGCGCGATTTCCCTAACATTGCCGCAGAACTCAATCTGAACGTTCGCCGCGTTCTAACTTTCAAATCTGGATACCGATCCTCGCCATCCGATTCCTACAGATACCTGTTCTCTAAGGAAGCAAGAGACCTGACGGCTCAACGATACAGAAAGTGGCTTTCAAGATTCGATTATGATTTTTAGTGTTACTTCGTTGGTTCTTAGATTAACGTGATAGACACATTCAGCATCTTCACTTGCCAGTAGCGGAGCCAAATTTTTTGCATACATACGTCCTTGTTCTTGGCTCAGCATTAACGGAATGCAGATACCAAGCTAGTCAAGTAGGAACTGCCGAGTCTCGGTCGACTCAAACGGGCCGAGCTTGACCGAAAGGTGGTAGCTTGCCCCGCCACCCGGCATGGAGGGACGATCTGACTCGCAAGTGTCGGGGCTAGAGCGCGTGCGATCCCACGTAATGGAGCCGGTACTGCGCTCCTCACCCGGTTGAAGAGTGATGGTCATCGGAGTGCCCGGGCTTTGGCAGTGAGCCGAGGACCAAATCAGGTCGGGGTTGTCGCGTGAACCGGAGTCGATGACGTATTCCTGAACGTTGGTTCCGACCTCGAGCTCACACTCTGTCGCACCAATGTTCTTCACACTCAGCCACACGGAGGGAATAGCACCCGCGGCATAGCGAGCCTCATCACTTTGTGGGGCGAGCTCAATTTGAGCTTCTGTGCACGCTGCCACCCGAACAACTTCTTCGGTCAAAGCTTCGTCCGGCTGGGCTTCTACTGCCGCTTGGTCACCCAGTCCCGGGCGAACAATGATAAGCACGATGATTGCGATCACTGCAACAAGGCCGCCATAAACGGCCAACCGGCGCCTGCGATAGACCGAGGCGGGGTGTCGGGGCTGCACTCCGGACATGTCCTAAGGGTACGAAAAACCCCGCCAAAAATAGCTCTAGTAGGCCGGCGCGCCCTGGGCTAGGTGAGGTTCTTCACCATCCGAGAGTTCCCCAAGGTGTTGGGTTTCACCCGCGCAAGGTCGAGAAACTCTGCCACACCCTCGTCGGGTGAACGCACCAGCTCGACATACACATCGGGGTCGACTATGGGTTCTTCAACTGGCTGGAAGCCGTGGTGGGAGAAGAAGTCCACTTCGAAGGTGAGGCAAAAGAGCTGCGACAACCCCAGGTTCGAAGCCTTCTGCTCAAGTGCAGCGAGCAGTGCTGACCCGATGCCTTGACCCTTGTCACGTTTGGCTACCGCGAGAGTGCGGACTTCACCGAGATTTTCCCAAAAAACGTGCAGTGCACCACAGCCAACCACCTCACCGTCTTTCACGGCGACCATGAATTCTTGGACAGCTTCGTAGAGCATGACAAGTTCTTTACCGAGCAACACTCGAGAGACCACCAGGGGTTCAATCAGGTCCCGAATGGCTCGGATATCAGCTGTATTCGCAGGCCGAATCGACACACCTGCGGGAAGCTCGCTCACCACTCCAGGCTAGTAGTTACACCACTACTACCCGACTACTTAGGACTCTCCAACTCGAGCTGCCACGGGTTCGCTCGCAGGCTTCGCGGTGGCAAACGTGAATTCGTTGCCATCGAAGTCCACTTCGACGTGCTGGCCGGGGCTGAGCTCTCCCTGGAGGATGCGCTCTGAGAGAGGGTCTTCCACGTTTTGCTGAACAGCCCTACGAAGGGGACGAGCGCCCATAGTGGGGTCCCAACCCAGCGTGATGAGCTGTTCTTTAGCCCGTTCAGACACCGTCACTGACATGTCGCGGTCCATCATGCGCTCACCCAGTCGTTTCACAAACAGACCCACAATCTGCATAAGCTCTGCATGGTTCAACTGCGGGAACACGATGGTCTCGTCGACA
>Ga0181561_10003202_pt1 | contig 14389 bp, 9 predicted proteins | sample 011ome_19_FD_133760 | JGI IMG/M metagenome (GOLD analysis project Ga0181561, IMG submission 133760) | Coastal salt marsh microbial communities from the Groves Creek Marsh, Skidaway Island, Georgia - 011510BT metaG (megahit assembly) | ecosystem: Environmental > Aquatic > Marine > Intertidal zone...
GGAGGGATTTCCGCAGCCACGGCGGGGGTGGCGGCGGCGGCGGCGGCGGCGGCGACTTGCCTCCACGCGGCGGGGGAGGCGGCGGCGGCGGCGGAGGATGGGGCGGCGGCGGCGGCGGCGGGTACGGCGGCGGCGGCGGCGGGAGCGCGTGGGACTGAGACTCCGCCGCTCCTGGCTGGCCCAGCGCGAGGCCCCAACCTTCCTTATTATTTGTGCGCGACGTGTGCGGTGTGAGAGTTGATTCTTTTCCCGGGTCCGGAAACCCGGCCGGGATGTTGTTAAACGAACGCTCGAGCGTTTGTTCTGTTCGCTCTCTCTCTGGTCGCGCCACCTGATTTTCATCCGCGAACGAACGAGCGAGCCCGGCGACGACCGAGGTACTCATCGCATCATCACGCGCCGTCTCCGTTCGAAGCGGGAGCGTCCGCGGGCGGCATCGCCCCCGCGGCCGCGGCGACCGCCGCGGGCCCGCCCATCGGCGCCATCGGCGCGGGCGGCCGCCCGCCCGGGGGCATCCCGAACGGCGGCATCTGACGCATGAAGCCCGCCGTCGCCGCCGCCTGCGCCGCCGCCGCCGCCGCCGCCGCCGCCGCCGCCCTCGGGTCGATCATCCCGGGGCCGCGGCCCACGCCGCCGTACATCCCCATGTTCGCCCCCATCGCGTACATCGCGGCGGGGTTCATGCCCACGCCGCCCATGGGGTAGCCGGGGTAGCCGCCGGGCGCCACGGGCGCGCCGAAGGCGGTCGGCGCGGCGGTCGCGACGGGTTTTTTCGCGGCGGGGACGAACGCGGGCGCGGACGCCTTCAACGTGAACGGCTTCGCGTTCGCGCTGAGCGTGGACATCTTGGCCGCCTCGGCGGGCGCGGCGAGCGTCGACGACGAGACGCCGGCGGCGGCGACAGTCGCGGCGGGCTTCGGGATCGCGCCCGCGGCGGCAGCGGCGGCCGGAGGCGGCGGCTTCACCGACGCCGGCACGGCGCCCGCGGCCCACGCGTTCCGCGAGGGCATCGGCGCGCCGTCCCTCGTCGTCTTCGCGTCGTGCGCGCCGCCGTGCGCGGCGCCGGTGCCGATGACCGCGCCGTAGCGGTCCTCCTCGTCGTAATCCGTCGTCGTCCGTTGCCCTCGCTCTTCCTGCACGTGAACGTTCGACGAAGCCGAGGTCTGAGGGTCGAGGGTCCATACGAAGCGACGTCGGGGTGGAGTTCAAAGGCGTCAGTTGGAGTTGAAAGGCGTCGAGGTGTGTCGGGATTGAAAGCGAGGGACCCTGGGCGGAGAGATGCGCCGGGAACAAAAGTCCTTAAGAAACGGCGTTCACCACGCCGACGCGGTCGTACGGGGACCAGTGTGAATCAGAACGCGCCTGAATCTCGTGCGCGATGCGCGCCGCCTCGCGCTCGGAGATCCCCCCCTTCGATCGGTCGATGGAGGTGGTGTACATCGACTCGTCGAACGTCGTGTCCACGCCGAACATATTCTTGTTCGCCGCGAACTGGTCCCACGCGCCGCCGCCGTTCGCGCCGCCGCCGCCGCCGCCGCCGCCGCCGCGATGATTCGACGCGCGCTTGGCCGGGTCCTCGAGGAGTCCGCCGCTGGGATCGCTCGGGTCGTCCTCCCCCGGGGTCCACGCGACGAGCTCGCGCTCGAGGCGCTCGCCCTTGGAGATGCCGCCGTCGGTGAAGCCGTCGCCCATCGCGCGGGAGGGCCCGACGGCGAGGTCGCTCATGCCGACGTCGGCGGCTTTGACGGAGACGACGTCGGCGACGTCGAACGTCGTCGACGGCGAGGGGATCGAACGCGTCGCGCGCTTCGGCGCGGAGCCGTCCGCGCCCTTGGGGTGCATCTTGAGCTCCGCCATCTTCAGGACGATCTTGAAGTCGTTCTTCTCCCACTGCGGCGTGGCGTTTGTTCGGGGGGCGCGGGGGGAGAGACGCGCGTGAGTCCGGGAGAAAGAACTTGGAAACGACTCTCGCCCCGCGCCTTGGAGACGGACAAAACCTACGCGGGCGGACGGACGGATCCGTCGAGGCGCGCGATCGCGCGCGATCGCGACGCGCGCGCGCGCTGTCGACCGCTCGTCTTCGCACCTTGTCGTCGGACGGAGATCCGGCGTGGAAGACGCCCTCGTACACCGCGCCGTTCGTGAGCTGCGGCGGGGGAAGCGCGGCGGACGGGGGAGGGAATCGTCGTCAGCGAGCGCGCGGGGCGAGCGCGCGCGGGAAGATTCGTTTCATTCGTTCGCTCGACGACGACGTTCTGATCGGATCGCGGGGGCGGACGCGTCGGGACGCGCACCGCGACTTCGACTTGGTACCCGACGAGGACTTGCGACACGAACGCGAGGCGCTCGCGCGCGGGGGTGAGCGTCGACGCGGCCATGGCGTCCGCGAAGAGGGCGCGCGACCGCGCTTCTCAGAGCGCGACGTCGGACGGACGATCCGATCGATCGTCGGTCGGTGTATGGGTCCCTGGTCCGCGCGCGGAACGGGGAGATCGCGCGTCGCGAGAGGGGTCACCGCGCGCGTGTGCGTCGCGTCGATGGACGGCGTGCGCGCGTTGAGAAACGACCGTACGCACCCCTCTCCCGCGACGCCCGCTCTCGCGCGCGTGGGACTGACGGAGGAAGAGAGGCGCGACCGCATACACCACACGTAACCTTACTGTTTAACTGTTGACTGTACTCAGCTTAAAAGCCTTCCTTTCTTTACTTCTCTACCTTACCCGATCGTCATCCTCACGATCGTCTCCTCCAAGCTCGCGATCTGATCCTGCATCGCGTCCAGACGTTCGATGACCAGGCGCGCGAGTCTAGCCGCGTCGTCCCCGGTCGCCGGCGTTCGAGCTTCCAACCGCGCGCCCGGGCGCGGCGGCGCGTCCCACGGGCTCGGCTGCAACGCCGCGAACTCCGCGGTCGGCAAGACCTCGACGTCTTCCGTCCCGACCCCCGCGCCGCCGCCCGCGCCTTCCTCCTTCTTCTTTCCCTCCATCTCGGTGCTCTTTCGCGCGAGGTCATACCTAGACCTAGACCTAGACCTAGACCTAGACCCTAAACCCATCTCGGTCAACAGCGGCAGCACTTTCATCTCTTCCTTCGCCTTCGCGAGCGCCTCGAGCCGTTTCTTCTCGCGCCACTGCGCCATCTGCGACTTGCGGTATTCGTCCACGAAGTTGGAGCCGATGAGCGTGATCGGCATCGCGATCACGATGATCCCGGCGAACAACGTCAACACCGCGATGAACCTGACGCGACGCGGAGGAGGGGCGCGATCGGTGAGACGTGAAGACGACGCGGCGCGCGCGCGGTACAAACAAAACGAACGCGCGGATTGGACGCGTCGGAAACAGACGGCGCGCGAAGTCCAGTCCTCGAGAAGGATCGATCGACGCGCGAGAGACGCGCGAACGGGGGTCGCGTGGCGAGGAGCAGTCGCGCACCGTCCATAGAGCGTGATGGGAAACATGTCGCCGTATCCGACCGTCGTCATCGTCACCGCGCACCAGTACATCGAGCGCGGGATGGAGTCGAACGGCGCCGCCGGGCCGCCGATGGAGTCGTTGGTTTCGTCAGACGGGTTGTACTCGTTCCCCAAGTTTTCCGCGTAGTAAATCGCGCTCGAGAAGAGGATGTTCGCGATGAGCATGAAGTAAAACAGCAACGTCAACGGCTGCGCGGATCGCTGCAACGCGCGCGAGAACAAGTCCGCGCTCGCGTTATACCGGTTGATCTTGAACACGCGGAACACGCGGATGAGGCGGACGACGCGCACGACCGAGAACGCGCCGGTGCCGCCGCCGACGATGAGCTCCAAGTACCACGGAATCACCGCGATGATGTCCACGACGTTCATCGGATTCTTCATCCACTTCTTCAACCCCCGCGCGTATTTCCCATCCTCCAGCGGCACGGACGACATCCGCACGCTTATCTCCAGCGTGAACATCGCTATGCAGACGCCCTCGAGGATGGAGAGCGCGTACATCGCGTCGTCGTCGCGCGCGACGGTCGGGATCGTCTCCACGATGAAGACCACCGTGGCGACGACGATGAAGAAGATGACGAGGACCGAGACGACGAAGTTGACCGCCTTCGTCGTCGCGGACGGACGCTCGCCTGGGTTCGTGGGCGGCGTCGAAAGGCAAGGCGCGTCGGTCGGAGTTGAAAGACGGGCGGGCGTCATCGCGGCGTGTGCGCGCGCGCGTCGGGAGGGATCGAAACCGAGGGGCGGGCCGGGCGGAGAGAGACGAGACGACCGCCGCCAGCCCGGAGAGAAATGCTTCCGGGAACGGCGCGACCGCGTTTCGTTTTTTCACGCGGACGCGGACGCACCTCGCTCTTCGAAGTACGTGTACAGCGTGAGCTGCCAGTGGTACCGGAACGAGACCGGCTCGTCGTTCGTTCGCACGAGGATGAAAACGTCCCCGCCGCCCTCGCGGCCCTGCTCCGCGAGGAGGTGTATCTGATAGTTGCGCCAGGCCCTCTGAATCTGAATCGCGGCGCGAATCTCGAAGGAATGCTGCAGCATGTGCTCTCGGTTCCGGGCCTCGTCCTCGTGCGCCTCTCTGTCGGCGCGGTCATCGCGCGGTGGGCGGCGGCGGGGTGGGCGATGTCAGCGGTGGTCGCGGGCAGAAGAAAGAAGAATCATCGATCGCGGCGAGACGTGAGGCGCGGGCGCGCCGGGACGCCGCGACGAGACTTGTCTCCCGTTCGCGTCGTATGCATCACAGAAAGAAACATCGCTCGCGACGCGTGCGGAGTCGCGAGCGGCAGGGTTCGCGCGTCTCACCTAATTGTCTTGAACTCCATGGTCTTCGTGGACAGGGACGCCGCCGCGGCCGCCATGACGCGTGTGCGCGTTGACGACCGCCGCGCACGCCGCGCGCGAGTGCGTGTGCGCGCGCGACCGCTTTTCGAGGTTAAGTGTGTGTAGATCTGATTACAAAAAGACTGATGAGCTCTAAAGAACCCATCCGGGCAAAACATGTGATCTAAATGCGAGCAGACCACACTACGTGTACGAACAATCCTCTCACGTAGTACTGTAAGCAACCCCACGACAGGATTCATGAACCCCATGAGAGCCTCACGAGCGCACGGAGCCGGGGCGATGTGGAAAGCCCTACGTGTACGTGTACAGTACATTCATATGCAGAGTTGGCGGACGCGATTTGCATTTAATTTTTTCGTCGTCAGCGCGTCGCCCCCCCCGTGAACGCCCTGAACCCCAGCTCCCCAACCCTCCCCGTCTTCACCGTCCGCTCCCTCGGCGCGCCGTCCCCGCGGCGAGGCACCGCCGCCGCCGCCGCCGCCGCGGCTTTCCTCGCCTTGGCCCTCTCCCTCTTCTCCGCCTCCTCCCGCGCTCGGATGCGCTTCGCCTCCGCGTTCCACGCCTCCCCGACAAAGGCGTCGTCGACGCCCTTCTCCGCAGCCTTGACGCGCGCGTCGAAGAGCGCCGCCTTGGCCTTAGCGTCGCGGTCGCGGTCGCGGTCGCGGGCGGTCGCGGTCGGCGGCGGCGGCGGCGACGGCGGCGCGGCGGCGGCGGCGCGCGTCGCGGAGTCGGCGCGAAGGCGCGTCTCCGCGGCGAGCTTCCGCGTCTCGCCGCCGTCGTCGGTGAGTCTGCTTCCCATACGACCGCGTTCGCGTGGTGAACGCCGTTCCTTAAGGACTTCGTCGTCGCCGTCGTAGAGACGCGTTCGCTCCACCTTCTCCCAGAGCTCGTCCCTGAGAAGCGACAGCGCGCGGAGCTCGCGCGACGTTTCCGTATCCGGTCCGAGCTCGCCCATCTTGAACTTGCGCAGGTGACTCCCCGGTTCGCCCGCGTCGGTGGAAGCCGCGGCGGCCGGCGCCGGCGCCGGCGCCGGGTTCAGCCGCCGTCGTCGACGCATCTCCGCGTACGAAGGCAACGCGCGCTCCTCCCGCGGCGGCGGGATCGTGTCCGCGGGGAACGTCGAATCCTTCGCGACGCGTCTCGGGACGTCCGCGTCGTACGGCAGCGGCCAGAGCGTTTCCGGCGGCGGCGGCGGGTCGTGCGGCGGCTCGAAGAAGCGCGCGTTTCCCGGGTGCGCCGGATTCGGCGCCGCCGCCGGCGCGGCGGAAGCCATCGGCGGAGGGACCACCTCGGGCGGGTCCGAAGGCGTCGGAAACATTCGGCGGATCTCGTCCTGGTCTTCCGCGCTCAGGGGCTCCATGTTCGCGGCGGCGGCGGCGGCGGCGGCGGCGGCGGCCCCGCCAAACTTTGGACCGGACGCGAACGCCGCCGCCGCCGCCTCCTCGATCTCCTTCGCGGCGGCGCCCTCGCGGTCAAAGTACTCCAGGAGCTCGTCCTTCTCGCGCTTCAGCGCGTTGAAGAACGCCGTCCTCGCGGGGTGGCGCCCGTCCGCCAACGCGTCGAACCCGTAAGGATCATCATCTTTCTCTTCTTTCGCTTCTTCGTCGTCGTCGTCGTCGTCGTCGCGGGGCGCGCGCGGCGACGGCGCCGGAGACACGCGCGCGGCGTCGACGCTGCCGTCGCTCTCGTCGCCGCTCCCGCTCGACGCCTCCTCGGTCCAGGTTCGAACCGGCCGCACGACCGCCGGCGGCGGCTTCGCGTCGAACCCGCCGAACCCGCCGCCTTCCGTGGCGATGCCGAAGCTCCGCTTGACGCGCTCGTGTTGCTTCAGAAGCGCGCTCTGCTGCGCGGCGACGCCGTCGGTTTTACTTTTATTTTTGTCTTTCGACGCCTCCGACGCCTTCGCCTTCGCGGGCGACGGCTTCGCCAGCGCCGCGCGCCTCCCCTTCTCCGCCACCGCATCATCCTCATCCTCCGAGAAATCCCCGTCGCTGACGTCGTCGTCGAGATCGAAATCCTTCTCGTCCCCGAGGACGTCGTAGTCCGGTTCGTCTTCGCTCGTCGCGAGCTCGTCCTCGAACGCCTCCCGCAGTAACGTCTCCTCCTCCTCCGTCACCTCCGTCGAGATGACGCTCTCCGTCCCGGGGCCGCCGCCGAGGAGCTTCGCCTTGAGCTTCTTCATCTTGAACTGCTCGTACTCGCGGTCGAAGTCCACGGTGGGGCCGCTCGGGATTTTCCGGGCGCGCGCCGCCGCGCCGCCGCCGTTGGGCGGGCCCGCGCCAAACTCGGGCGCGCGCGTCGCGACGAATCCGAGCCGCTCCTGATTGGTCGAGGGAATCCACGTGTCAGTTATGAATGCGTGTGATTGGTTGATACCGTTCCCGCGTGTCAAAACGTGCGGTTGACGTGGGACGTGGTCTCGGTTCGGTCTCACCTTCGCGCGTCCGACGGCTTTCGATTTCCGCGCGCCCTGCGCCGCCGGCGACTTCGGGCGCGGCGCCTCCGCGAACGCGACGCCCGCGCGCGGGTTGTGCAGAGCCGGCGGTTCCGTCATCCGTCGCGGCCCCGCGCTCGTCTCGTGCTCGTGATCCAGCGGCGTCGGGCGGCGGGGTTCCCCCGGGCGGCCGTTCTCGTCGCGTCGCCGCGACGGCGGCTTGGATTCGTCGTCGTCATCCTTCGCGCGCCTCCGCGGCTCGAACCGCACGGGGCCGAGGCCCGCGCCGCCGGCGTCGCCGTTCCGCCCGCGCACGCGCGCCGGGGACGACGCCGCGTCGCGCGCGCCGCCGCGCTTGGACGGCGACGTCGAGCGGCTCCGGCTGCGGTCGAATACGCGCTGGTTCGCGCTCAGGGGGCGACGCCCCGGGCGGACGGTGAACGACCCGCGCGCGTCGACGCCGCCGCGGACGAGGTTCTTGCTCTGGTGCAGCGCTTTCTTCGCCTGCGAGGACGGACGGACGGACGGAGGGGGGATGTGACGGGACGGACGGGGGGACGCGGACGCGAGGTGAGCGGCCGGACGCGGAGGGAATCGACGGCGGGGGAGGAGGATGGGGGTGAGGGAGAGATGGACGGACGCGACGAATTTGAAATCTCGGAGGGAACGAGCGAGGCATCTCAGCATCTCGCGCGCTCGACGCCGCACCTCGACCTCGTCGCTCGAGAGCTTCCACTTCTTCAGGTCCGACGTCGTGTCGTCCCATCCCGGGCGCTGGTCGTCGAACGTGATGTGCCGCGTCCGACGCTGTCGCGGCTCCCCGGGGCGCCCGAGGAGCGGATGCGGCGGCCTGCGCGGAACCTTCATCGTCGCGCCGGCGTGAATGCGACCAGACGACGCGTCGAACGGCTCTCCGTTCCCGATGAAAGGACCTGAAATGAAAGGAAGGCGCGCGCGTCGACCGACGACGTTGAACGCGGCGGGCGGATTTGATCGGACACGCAGGGTGAACAGTTGACCCTGCGCTCAGGTTCATACCTTCGTAAGAAGCAACACGCTCGAATTCGCTCTCTTGTGTACCCACCCACACGCGCGGGCGCCGCGGGAGGGTGTAGCGAGGAAGGCGCCATGGCGTACGAGCCCATGGCGTCCCGGGTGGAGGGAAGGAAGGACTGGACCTTCGGAATGGAGTGCGTCCTCGCCCGCGCCCGCGCCCGCGGCGTCGTCTCGCCGCGCTCCGCCCGACGTCTACGTCTCGCCCTAAAACGTAAATGCGCCGCGCGAATCTGAACACCCGACGTCCGTCCCTCTGGGCGCCCCTCCCTCCCTCCCTCCGCAGGGACTCGACCGTGCGAGACGAGCGCGACGACTCGTTCATCACGCACGACAGCTCCAGCTCCAGCTCCAGCTCCAGCTCGGACGACGACGAGGAGGCCGTCCGCGGCGGCGTCCTCGCCGGCGACGTCTCGGTGCGCGGCGCGCCTCGTTCGATCGAACGAATCACACGTCGATCGATCTCCTCCGCGGTTCCTCCGTCGCCCGCCGTCGCTTCATTCTTCCCCCCCACCCCGACGCTCACGCTCGCGTCTCCCTCCACGTCTGTCTCGATCGCGTCGTCGCCGCAGGACACGGACAGCGAGCGCGGCGACGATGCCGCGGCGCCGCGCGCCGCGCGCGAGGAGGAGCGATCGCCGATGCTCCCGCGACGCGGCGGCGAGACGAGGACGAGGAAGCGCGACCGCAAGAACGTCGCGTCGTGGCTCGCGTCCGGGCTCGAGAACGCGTCGTCCGACGACGACGACGACGACGACGACGTCACGCGAGGAAACGACGCGGAAGCGACGCGACGCAGAGCGAATCGCGAAGCCGGCGCGCCGATCGCCGTTCGAGATGGAAATGGAAATCGAAATCGAAATCGATTCGCCGACCACCCCGGCAACGCCGCCGCCGACCCGACGCTGCGCGCGCGTCGGCACGGGCACAAACAGAAGCGTCGCGCGTCGCGACGCGACGTCGAGGGCGCCGCGGAGAAGGCGAACCGGCGCGCGACGAGGGAGACGAAGCGACGCCTGGCGAGACGCCGCGCGTACGCGCCGGCGTCGGCGGCGCTCGTCGCGAGACTCGCCGCGATGTATTTCGCGTTCGTCGTGATCGTCCTCGCGGACGTCTTCGCGACCGCGATGGCGTGCTACGTCAACCCGGGCGCGCACGTCATGAACGACGGCGCGGACGCGACGTGGACGGCGTTTTGTCTGATGGCGCTGATCGGCGCGCCGGCGATGGCGGCGCATCTCGCCGGGTGGTAAGGATCCTCTCCCTTCACCGTATCTTCGTTCGTTTTCGTTTCATGTTCTACACGTTCGTTTCCGCCAGTTCCGTCAGATGACGACGGCATCTCGCGACATCGTCGCGATTTACTCTGTCTATTTCATCGCTTCGTCTTGCGTTGTTTTTTTGGGTTCGTCAGGGCGATCTCATCTTCATCCCGAGCACCCTCGGCATCATCTCCATCTCCCTCCGCACCGCCCGCGGGCACTGTCGTTGTCGCTGTCGCCGTCACCGTCGCTGTCGCTGTCCTCTTAAACTGCTTCGGTTGGCATCGGTTGCGTCGTCCTCGGGATCGGCATGGCCCAGAACTTCGATCATCAGTCTGTTCCGTCTGCATCACTCAAATTACACAGTCCCACCTCTTATCTACCGCTTCGGGCTCCCCACGTCTTATATCGCTCGCGTTATAACTTGACAAACTACTCGGGCGCGTGCGTGTCTGATTGTTTTTTTGTGCGGGTGTCTCTATCGGCTGGGCGCTGTTGCCCGCGGCGTGGCCCGAGACGTTTCCGGACCTCGAGAAGAAGATCGGCGAGCTCGGCGGGAAGCTCTTCTTCCGCTTCTGCCGCGCGCGCGCCGACGGCGGGGACGCGCGGAGGGGCGGGAACGCCGGCGGCGGCGCCGCGCGGACGCGCTTCGCCGTGAACGCCGCGCGCGAGACGTTATCGCGGGCGCTGCCGAACACGACGTGGGAGATCGAGTTCGTCGGCGAGGAGCCCCTCTCCGTCGCGTCCGCGAGCGTCAGGGAGTACACGTACCCGGAGTCCGTCGCGCTCGGCGGCGGCGGCCGCGTCGGGACGTGCGACCTCCTCGCGTTCGCGTCCGAGCGCTCCGCCGCGGGGTGGGGCGATTGGGTGATTCACATGGGCTCCGACGGCGTCTTAAATCAGAGAGCCGTCGACGCCGTCGCCGCGCACTGCGCGCGCGAGTCGCGCCTCGTCGCGCTCGCGTCGTCCGCGGAGCCGCACGCGCGCAGAGGCGCGTTCGGCGCCGTGTTTCCCGGGGTGTCGCACCTCTCCGGCGCCGACGGCGGGTGGCTGTTAGACGACGGGTACGGTCGCGGCGCCGGCGAGCTGACGCGCAATCAGGCGCGTTCTCCTTACACTGGTCCCCATACGACCGCGTCGGCGTGGCGAACGCCGTTCCTCAAGGGCTTCACCCGGCGCATCTCCCCGCCCACACCTCGCTTTTGATCCCCGCCCTCGGCGCCCGTCAACTCCCGACTGACGGCTCTCAACTCCACCCCGACGTTCGCTCGCACAGAACGCGCCTCTCAGGACGACGGCGTGGTCGTGGCTCGCCGGGTGCGCGGCGTCGCGCGTCGCGGGGGAGACGCTGGGGTCGACGCGGCTGTGCGGCGACTTCGGCGCGGTGCTGACGACGCTGCCGTCGTCGTTCGTCGTGCTTCCGAGCGAGCTCGAGCGCGGGAGGGGTTGGGCGTCCATCGCGGGGGGCGGCGGCGGCGGCGCGAGGGGGCGGCGGGAGAGCAGAGGCGACGTCTCGACGACGCTGATCGAGGACGACGACAGCGAGAACGCGACCGTCGCCGCCGCCGCTTCCACCGGCGCGCCGCCCGGCGCGGGGATGGAGCTCACCGCGTTCGCGCTGCGATGCGCGCGGACGAAAGGCACCGAGTTCGCGTGGCTCGACGCGGGCGCGCACGCGAGGGTGATCCCGGACGCGCTCGCGTTCTTTATTCAACGCGCGCGGTTTCACGCCGCGGCGCGGACGCTCTGGTGGCGAAACCGTTCGGGGTCGAGCGTTTCGGGAGGGAGAGTGGGGAAGGGCGCGGGGTCGACCCGCGACCGCGACCGCGACCGCGGCGTCGATCGACCGATCGCGCGCGGGTGGCCCAGGATTTTCATCGCGACGCACGCGCTCTCGAGCGGGTTCGCGCGGCTGGCGCCGTTGCTCACGACGGCGGCGCCCTTCTTGCGCCACGGCGCGTCCACGCCGCTGTTCGCGATGAACGCCGCGGTCGGCGTCGTGACCGCGTCGGTCAGGGCGGAGTACGCGGTCGGGTTTTTCGCGTCGGTGGGCGGCTCGAGGCTCGCGTCCGGCCGCGCGAACAGCGGGCTCGCGTTCGCGGCGCTGTTTCTGTTGACTGTCGCGCTCGTGCCCGTGTTCTCTTTTTTCGAGCTCGGCGCGCTGGTGGGGTCGCTGTTCGTCGGCGCGGGCGGGCGAGGGGGAAGGGGCGACGTGGGGGTGTACGGGAAAGGGTACGACGAGGCGAAGATACCGCTGCGAGCGGCGGGGGCGGCGGCGTCCGACGCGGACCCGGGGGCGGCGGACGTCGAGCGCGGGGAAAGAAGGCGCGTGCGGTGGACGCGGGAGACGCGCGTGTAGACTGGACGACTGACGCGACGCGCGCGCTATGATACCACCCTGTGTAAGTTACAGTATGATACGAAGGTATTTATAACGTCACGCGCTGCACGAAGACTGCAACGCACGGCGCGAGACGATAGATTCGTCTCGTCCGTCTACCGAGGGTTGACGTGGTCGCGGTACCGACGAAATTTCAGGCACACGAGCGGCGGGTCTTCGAACGGCGAGCGCAACCCGCGACGCCGATTCTTCTCCGCGGCGGCGACCGCAGCCGCGGAGAGGACGCCTCCGCCGCCGCCGTCGTCGTCCGCGTCGGTTGACGTTCCATCTTCCTCGCGAACGTCGCGGCCGTCGAGCGCGTCCGCGATGGTCCTCACGACGGCGCTCGCGACGCCCGCGACGGCGGCGGCGGCGACGCGCGCGGCGCCGGCGACGCCGCCGTCGCCGCTCCCGTTTTCGTTCCCCGCCAGCCGCGTCTTCGCCCCGGGTCGGAGGTCCGCGTCGTGATCTTCGTTCGACAGCGTCGTGAACGGCGGCGGGAACCGAAACGCGCTGAAGCCGGCGGTCATCGCACGCGTCTCCCCCGGCTTCATTCCCTCCAACGACGACCACGACTTCTCGCCCTTCCCGACGTACGCGTGCGTTCGCTCCAATCCGCGAACGCCGCGCCCACGGCGGTTGACTGGTTCCCATACGACGCCGTTCGCGATGTGAACGCCGTTCCTTGAGGACTTTCGCTCGCGCGCGCGGCGGTCTTCTTCCTCCGAGTCGTAGTCGTAATCGTGATCGTCGTCGTCTTCGTCGCTCGAGTCCTCGTCCTCCTCCGAGTCGTCGAAGACGATAACGGGCCGCGCGAACATCTCTCTCGTCGCGCGCGCGGCGTCCCTCTCGGCTCGCGCCGCCGCGTCGTTATTATTCCCTTTTTCTCCGCGGTCGAAGATCGCGTCCCCCGGTCCCAGCGCGCGCGCGCGGCCGCGTCGCCCCGCGCGCACCGCGTCCGCGCGCGCGAAGACCAGCTTCGGCGCGCGCGTCGCGACGCCGCTGACCGCTCGCGCGCGCGACGGGTCCGCGTCGTCGACGACGACGACCCCGTCGCGGATCGCGACGCGATTGTGATGATCCTTCGAGAAGGAGGTCCTCTTCTCCAGCCGCCTCTCGCTCGCGGCGTCTTCGACGGACGCGAACGCGACGACGCCGCGCCCGCGCGCGACGACGCACGCGCCGTGAACGCTCGAGAAGAACCCCGCGCCTCTGGGCGCGCGCTCCGCGCGGCGAGACGCCTCTCTCTTCACGACGGCGTCCGCGGCGACCGTCGCGGCGTAATAATCGTCGCTCTCGCCGTCCGACGCCGGCGTCCACGCGAACCGATCGCCGAGCGGATCCGCGTCGGTCGACGTTCCATCTTCCCCTCCTTCGTCTTCTCCGCGTCGTCCGCGCGCCGTACCCTTTCCACCCTCGTCCTCCTCCTCCTCCTCCTCCTCCTCCTCGTCGTCGTCGTCGAGCGCCGACGGCGTCCGTCGCGGATGCGCGCCGCCGCTCGGCAGGCACCGCTCGTCTCTTCGAATCTCCCTCGCGAGCCTCGCCCTCGCCGCGCGCGCGCCGACGATCGTCTCCGCGCGCGTCCACACGTCCAACCCCGTCTCCCCCGCCGCGTCTTTGCGAACGTCCGCGAGCGCGTACCGCGTCTTCGTCGCGTCGTGCGCGAGGACGTAGTACGAGCTCTTGGACTCTAAGATCACGTAGCCCGCGTCGTCGATCGGGGTCGACGACGTCCTCGTCGTCGTCGTCGTCCTCCTCCCCGTCGCTCGCGGCGGCGGCGGCGGCGAGCGGCGGCGCAGCGCGCGGAGCGCGGACGTCTTTCGCGTCTGCGCGTCGAGCTCCGCGCGCACGACGCGCGCGCGCTCGCGCCGCGTCGTCGTCGTCGTCGTCGTCGTCGTCGTCGTCGTCGTCGTCGTCGTCGTCGCGGTCGACGCCCCGCCCGACGACGACGCGCGGTCTTCGTCCTCGTCTTCGCCGCCGCGGTCGCCGCCGTCGCCGTCGCGCGCGGCCGTCGCGCCGAGGTGCAGGCGCTGCGGCGTCGCGTGCCGCGTCGACGCGACGGTCGCGTCGTCCGCGGCGCGCTCCTCGCGCGTCCGCGACGGCGCGTACCACGTGTCCAGCCGCGGTGCGAGACCTCAGATCGCCGCGCGCGCCCCGCGCGACGACGTGCGGCGCGAGGGGTTCATCGCGCGCCGGGTTCGGTGTCCTCTGCGCCGCGAGCGCGCGACGCGTGGCGTCGCGATCCGCCGTCGCGCGCTCGTCGTCCACGCGCGACGCGCGCGACGTCTCCGCGCCCATGTGCTAGCGCGCGATCGATCTGTTGTCGAAAAAAATATTCGCGCGCGGTGAAAAAGGCAAGAGCATGTGAAGTTGTGAACTTTCGAGCGATCGACCTGAGCGGTCGCGTGGAGCCTGACCGGTCAAGCTCGGGTTCA